>MDTG01167630.1_pt1 | contig 24847 bp, 18 predicted proteins | sample 811421 | NCBI WGS metagenome assembly MDTG01 (sample SAMN05326645, study PRJNA326480) | marine metagenome | isolation source: seawater | place: Pacific Ocean: South East | collected 2011 | reverse complement strand
TCCACCCTCCGATGACCGATCCCGGCCCGGAAAAGCACGAGCCTGCGACCGCAGGTCGCAGGCTCGTGCTTTTCCGGGGTCGGATCGACTTGAACCACCGACACCGTCGATCAGAAGGGACGGTTCGTCTCGTCCATCACCGTGTGGTGGGTGCCGTTTTCCTTCATTTGCCGTCTCGATTCCTTCGCCTCTTCGTTCGTGTCGAAGGTTCTTTCGCTGTACTCGAGGATGGTGCCGCCCAGCTCGAGCGTGGATCCGTGGTTCAGGGACTGGGCCGAATGCATCGACTTGCCATTGCACCAGGTTCCATTCGTGCTCTTGAGATCCTCGGCCACATGTCCGCCCGCCTTGGAATCGAACGTGATCTCGACGTGCATTCGAGACGACTTCTCATCATTGAGCGTGATGCTGCACTCGTCTCCACGACCGATCGTGATCGGGTCCTCGCCGATGGTGTACGCGTCCCCGTCATCCGGGCCCTTGATGATGTAGATGGTTGCCATGAAACGCTTCCTTCTGGTCGTGCATGTGGTTGCTTGCTGCAGGTGTCCGAGCACTCGACCGACCCGGGACGCAGCAAACCGCCCGTTTCGATGGAAACACAATACCATTCCCCCCCCGTTCGGACGAGAGCCCTCTCCCCGCATTCGAATGAAACGGACCCGCGACCGGGAGGTCGCGGGTCCACTTCCATGCATGCGTGGGAACGAATTGCTCAGCCGGTCCAGGCACCGAGGAGCAGACCCAGATCGCCGCCCCCGACGATGTTGTTCCCGTCGAGATCCGCTGGACATCCACCGCACTTGCCCCATGACCCGAGCAGCAGCCCGAGGTCTCCACCGTTCACGTCTCCATCACCGTCGAGATCCCCGAATACGGAATCCGGGACGTAGACGCCGGTCATCGAGACGTTGCTGAGGTTCACATCCGCAATGAGGGTCACGGAGTTCACCCCGCCAGGCAGCATCGAGGGATCGACCTCGAAGACGATCTGGTCGATCGCGAAGTTGTCGATGAAGACGATGCCGTCCTCGGCATCGACCCGGCAGTCGAAAGCCTGTTCGGCGACGTCGCTGAAATCACCCGAGATCGTCTCGGAGATCGCTCCACCGATCTGGGCATTGAACGTGAAGTTCGGATTGAACAGGGCGTTTGGGAAGCTCACGGCCCCGTTGGAGGCGATGTCGCCCACCAGAGTCTGTGCGATGCCCAGGTTGAAGTTGGAGACCGAGACGTCGGCGTTGAGGAGACACCCGAAGATCGTGCAGACGAACTCGTAGTCGAGGCTGGCGTCCGAGAGATCGAGGCTCAGATCGTTGATCGAGATCTCCGAGAAGGGGTCGTCCCCGATGAGGTCGGCTGCCGCATCACCGCTCACCGTGACCGTGGTCGAGTCGGTGTCGTTGTCGCCGCCGAGGAAGGTCGAGATCTCGACCCTCAGCTGGACCGACGCGGACGAACCCGGGTCGACCGTCAGCTCGGCGATCGAGTCCGCGGAAGCAGCTCCGACGAGCACGGTGGTGCCGAGAATGGCCGTTGTGGAAGCAAGGCGGTTCATCTGTCTCTAACTCCTGGTGGGGACGGCCGGGAAAGGCCATGAGCGAGGGCCTGGGGAACTCTCCTGCACCCAAGGTAAGGAAAGAGGGTGATCAAGGACAGTTCGATCGGCCGTAATTGCCGATCGCAGGTCCGAGACACCCTCTGCGAGGCATGGGGCCCGATTCACTCGGTCTCCAGACGTCTCCAGGAGCGTTCACCAGCCTTCGATCCCCAGCCCCGAAAAGCCGGTTTTCAGCCCGGGCTGACGGTCGCATCGGAAATTCTCGACCTGTCGTGTGAGATCACCACCGCATTCCCGGAAGTCGATGGCGGGCGGCCGACGGCCACCCCCGACGAGCCATAACCCCCTGCTGGGAGAACCACCGTGAACCACACCACGATCACCACTCTGCTGACCACGACCGGCTGCCTCGCCACCACCGTTCTCGCCGCGCCCCCGACCTGGGAGGATCTGCCTCTCGGCTCGGCCTTCGCGACCGGCGACACCACGACGAGCGACGGCGTGGACGTCAACTTCGACTGCTTCGAATGGTCGAGCGGCGGCGCCTTCTGCGGAGGTGAAGCCACTGTCCGGGGCCAGATCCCTGGCTGCAACAGCGGTCAGCGCGTCCAGCTCAACAACATCAACGCCGTCTTCGACTACGCCGGATCGCTCGGCGTCCAGGTCGATCCGATCTTCACATTCGGCGAGTACGGCGGCAACATCAACCTCGCGATCAACGGCGACTTCATCAACTTCTCAGACTTCGTGGACATCGACGGCATCCCGCTGGGCGGCTCCGTCGTGAAGATCCTCTCCGGCGGCAACGGAAGCGACTGCGGTCGCGTGCAGTTCGTCGGTACGGTCGAGACGCTCCTCGTCGGCGGCCAGGAGTTCTGGTGGGATGGAACCCCCGACTGCGACATCGCCTTCGAGGACCTGACCCTCGGTGCGGTCTATCCCGCCGTCTCCAACTTCGTCGCGGACGGGATCCCGGTCACCATCCGTGAACTGATCCCCCCCGCCGGCCCCCCCATCGCCGGCGACGCGATCGTGGGTGATGCGGGCTACGCCTGCGGCGTTGGTCACGAACTGAACATCGACAACTCGCGAGCGAGCTTCCAGTTCCTCGCCGGACCCGGACCGGTGAACGATCTCACCATGGAATTCGGCGAGTACGGCGGCTTCGTCAACGTGTCGATCAACGGAGATCTCCGCGTCGTCGCGAACTTCAAGGACCTCGACGGTGCCACCGTCGGCGGAACGACGATCAGCATCCCGACCGGCGGCCTCGGTGGCGACTGCGGCGAGATGCAGGTCTCGGGCATCATCAACGAATTCGAGGTCGGTGGCCAGGAACTGTGGATCGACTGCCTTCGTTTCGAAGCCGATCCCAACGGCGGCAGCGGCGGTGACGAGTGCGAGCACGCCTACGTCGATCATTCCGACCTCCCCTCCGCGGGATTCTGGTCCCCGGGAGACACCCTGAGCACCGGTGGAGTGGACGTCACCATCCGGAACTTCATGTCCTCCGTCGGCCCGCTCTTCGGCAATGGCCTCACCTCCAGTTCGCAGCTCGCCTGCGGTGACGACCTCGAGCTGGCGACCTACAACACCCGGGCCACCTACGACTTCGTCGGATCGATCGGCGCTCTCGCCAACGTCACGGTGCTGGTCAGCGACCAGGGCGGCGAGGTCAACCTCGGCATCAACGGTGTCGCCACCTGGGCCCGCGACTACGCCGATCTCGACGGCACGGTTTACGACGGCGTCACCATGACCGTGGAGTCCGGGGGCCGTGACGGCGACTGCACGGTTCTCTTCCTCCAGGGAACGGTCGAAAGCCTGACCCTGGGCGGCCAGCAACACTTCATCGACTGCATCTGGGCCGAGGACATCATGCCTGCCACCACGAAGGGCGATCTCAACCTGGACGGCTGCGTGAACTCCGCGGACGTGGGCATGATGCTCGGTCTGTGGGGTACCCCCGCAGGAGATCTCAATGGCGACGGAACCACCGATGCGAGGGACTTCGGCGCTCTGCTCGGCAACTGGGGCTGCTGAGGACGCTCCCGAGAATCAGGGTCCTTCCGGGAAAACCGCCCTCGCGCCGATCGCGCGGGGGCGGTGTCTTCCACCCCGCGGGAGGTTCCCGGTCCCGCCAGACTCGCGAATCGGCAGATCGTCGGAATTCAGCGTCGAACATCGATGGTGGATCCCTGGGATTGGAACAGGCGATGCGGACCAAGGTCCTGCACACCCGCCGGAGCCCGAGCGGGACGCCCGGCAACACGACGTACGGCTGATCCTGCGATACGCTCGCGACATGCGTCTCTCCGCGATCGACAGCCACACGGAATGTGAACCGACGAGGGTCGTGATCGACGGGCTGCCGCGCCTCGATGGTGACTCGGTGGCGGATCAGGCGAGCCACCTGTGCCGCAGCCATGACGACCTCCGTCGGGCCATCGTCCTCGAACCTCGCGGATCGGACGTGCTCGTGGGGGCATTGATCGTGCCGACCACGGAACCGGATGCCGATGCGGGCGTGGTGTTCGTGAACAACGTCGGGATCCTCGGCATGTGCGTGCACGGGACCATTGGAGTCGTTCGAACCCTGCAGCATCTGGGACGCATCGGGGACGAACCGGGCACCGCGATCCGATTCGAGACCCCGGTGGGCATGGTCCGGGCCTTCATCGAACCCGATGGGGCGGTGGCGGTCGAGAACGTCCCGTCCCGCAGGGATCTCGCGGGTGTCGAGGTCCGACTGGAGGACCGGGTGGTCCATGCCGACATCGCGTGGGGAGGAAACTGGTTCGCCCTCGTCGACGACCACGGGGAAACCCTCGAACGGGAACGCATCCCCGAGTTGACCCGCATCGCGACGGAGATCCGCCGGATCCTCAACACGACCGGCAACGACCACCGGACGGACCCGAGCGGAAACATCCTGGGGGGGACGGTCGATCACGTCGAACTCTTCGGTCCCGCGGCCTCGTGCGGGGATTCCAGGAACTTCGTCCTCTGCCCGGGAGGGGCCTACGACCGATCGCCATGCGGAACCGGCACCAGCGCGAGGATCGCCTGCCTCGCCGCCGACGGTCGCCTGCAACCCGGTGATTGCTGGGTCCAGGAATCGATTCTCGGCAGCCGGTTCACGGCCCGTCATCGAGTCGGCGACCGGGCCGGCGAGGTCGTAGCCACCATCTCGGGCCGGGCCTGGATCACCGCCGAGCTCGATCTCGTCCTCGAGGCCGACGATCCCTGCCGGAACGGAACCTGATTCCTCGAACCTGGGCGGTACAGTGCGAGGCGGAGAAGACATGCGACGTGAACACTGGCAAGGCGTGATGCCCGCCATCACCAATCCCTACCACGACGACCTCTCGATCGATCACGATCGACTGGGCCGCCATGTCGTCCGGATGGCGGACGCCGGATGCAGCGCGATCGTCACCCCGGGATCACTGGGTGAAGGCGGCGCTCTCTCCCTGCAGGAGAAGATCGACATCTGGAGGACCTGCACCGACGCCCTCGCGGGTCGCATCCCGGTGGTGGCCGCGGTCAGCGCGATCTCAACCGCAGAGTCGGTGAGGATCGCCGAGTCGGCCGCCGCCACGGGTTGCCGCGGACTCATGGTGCTTCCCGCATATGCATACGACGGTCCGTGGTCGGAGATCCGACCCCACTTCGGAACGATCTTCGATGCCACCGACCTCTCCTGCATGCTCTACAACAATCCGATCGCCTATCGGGTCGACGTCCGCCCCGAACAGCTCGAGGAGCTCGCCGGATCGCACCCCAACCTGCATGCGGTCAAGGAGTCCAGCGGGAACATCCGGCGCTTCCGGGAGATCCGGGGGGTTCTCGGCGACCGCCTGGCGATCTTCGTCGGGATCGACGACATGGCGGTGGAAGGCGTCGATGCCGGAGCGGACGGATGGATCGCGGGTCTGGTGAACGCCCTTCCCGAGGAATCCATGCGACTCTGGGATCTGGCCAACGAAGCCCGTGCCAACGGGGAGAGAAACGAACTGGAGTCTCTCTACCAGTGGTTCCTGCCCCTGCTGCGACTCGACGCGGTGCCCGAATTCGTGCACCTGGTGAACCTCGTACAGGCGGAGTTCGACATGGGGGACGAGCTGGTGCGCGGACCACGTCGACCGGTCGAGGGACCGGTACGCGAGCATGCACTGCAGGTCATCGATCGGGCGCGGAAGACCCGCCCCTCCCTGTAGCCGTGCGAAGCGGAGTCACCGGAGCCAGGACGGAAGCCGGCGTTCGTCGACCCCGTCCCAGCATCGGCGCATGGTGAACCGTTCCACGCTGGTGGGCATGCCGACCGCGGTGAATCCCGGGTGTCCCGTCGCGGGATAGGGCCCACCATGGACCATGGATGGGACGACCGCGACCCCGGTCGGCATCTTGTTCTGGAGCAATCTGCCGCATCGGGCTCGAAGCAAGCTCGACAACGCCATCCAGGCGTGGTCGTCGATCTCATCGGGTCCGGTGCACACCGTCGCCGTGAGCTGTCCCTCCAATCGTTCGGTGATCTCCAGCGCGGACGCGAGGTCCGGGGCGCCGACCACCATTCCCACCGGACCGAAGAGCTCGGTGGAAAGAAGCTCGAATCGGTCCAGAAACAGCTTCGCATCGACACTGAGCAAGGTCGGTTCGAATCGGAAGCCCGGATCCGACCTTCGACCACCGGCGACCAGCGTCGCCCCGGCCTCGACCGCGGCATCGACGCCGGCGGAGAGTCGCTCCACGCCCGCATTCGAGAACAGGATCCCGGGGGTGGCTGATTCGATGGCCGCCGAGGATTCCCTGACGAATCCATCCGCCCGGGATCCGATCGCGACCACGATTCCCGGCTTGGTGCAGAACTGGCCCGCACCCATGAGGATCGAACCGGACCACCCCGCGGCGAGTCCCTTCAGATCCGCGGCGAGGGCCCCGGGCGCCATGAAAACCGGATTGATGCTCGACATCTCGAGGTGGGCGATGGTTCCGGAAGGATCGGCCGCCGACTTGATCGCCAGACCCGCTTCCCTACTTCCGGTGAATCCGACCGCAGCAATCCGAGGATCGCCCACCAGCCGCAGTCCGTCAACAGGAGCGCAGTGATGGAAGTACTGGATCATCGCGGGGTGGAGTCCGGATTCCAACACGCTCTCGTGGGCGCACTCCGCGAGGAGACGTCCGGTCTCGGGGTGCGAGGGGTGGCCCTTCGCGATGACCGGATTGCCGGAGGCGAGAGCCGCGGCGAAGTCGCCTCCGGCCACTCCGTGGAACGCGAGTGGGAAGTTGTTCGGACCGATGCAGAGCACCGCTCCACCGAGCGGTCCGCGGTCGCTCCTGATGTTCGAAGCGCGATCGATCAGGGGTTGCCGCCAGGAGGTGGGCGAGAGATCCTCCGCGGCATCCGCGGCCTGGCGGATCTGCCCCAGCATGCGATCGAACTCGATGAGGGCGAGACGCGGTTCGAGGGGGAGACCGGTCTCCTCGTGGGCGACGGCTGCGATCGAATCCCTCCGATCGTCGAGACGTTTCGCCATGATCCTGAGGCAGCGGGCGATCCGCCCGGGTTCGCTCCCCCCACCCATGCGGGCCGCGTCGATCGCCGCCGAGGCCATGAGGTCGAGATCTGCCCAGGAGGAGATCGGGAAAGATCGGTCCACCGGTTCACCCGTTGAGGGGTTCCAGGCGCGGAAGGTCTCCCGATCCGCCGCGGCATTGATCCAGGTTCCGGCGGTGAGCGTGGTGGTCATGAAGCCATGGTATCGAGCCGTGCCCCGGACGCCGTAGGATGCGGCGATGCATGAAGAACACACCGGCGTTGCTGACGAATCCGAGCACCCGCCGCAGCTTCGTTTCCTTGCGGGTCCCCAGCACCGTCGCTTCGAACTCGGCCGCCTCCTCCGCATCTCCGCGGAGTTCCTGCGGGGATTCCGTCGGCTCCACTTCGTGGGACCGTGCGTGACGGTGTTCGGATCCGCCCGATTCGAGGAGGGGAACCAGTGGTACGAACTGGCCCGGGAGACCTCCTCGCAACTCTCCCGTTCGGGATTCACCATCATGAGTGGCGGAGGGCCGGGAATCATGGAGGCCGCCAATCGCGGTGCCCGGGAGGCCGGAGGCCCCAGCATCGCGGCGACCATCGAGCTGCCCCACGAACAATCGTCGAATCCGTACATCGACCTCGAGGTCCCCTTCCACTACTTCTTCGTGCGGAAGGTGATGCTCGTGAAGTACTCCTATGCCTTCCTCGTGATGCCCGGCGGATTCGGCACCATGGACGAACTCTGGGAGATCGCCACCCTGGTCCAGACCGGGAAGGTCGTGGACTTTCCGATCGTCCTGATGGGGCGGTCCTTCTGGGAGCCGATGATCGAATTCCTCCGGGAACGGATGATCACCGAGGGCACCATCTCCCCCGAGGACCCCGATCGCCTGATCATCACCGACGACCCCGAAGAAGCCACGTCGATCATCACCGAGACCGCCCGGACGAGATTCGGCCTCACCTACGGACCGAGGGCCGAACCCTCGCGGATCCTCTTCGAGAAGGCCCTCATCGAGCGTCGATGATCCGCTGCAGACGGCGCTCGAACTCCTCACGGCAGCTGGTCACCCGTTGTCGAAGGCTCTCGAAATCCGGAACGAAGGAGAGATGTTCCAGCAATTCGCGGTCCGCTTCCGGAAGATCGCGGTCGACGTAGCGGAAGCCGAAGTCGAATCGATCCGGATCGTGCTCGATGCGCATCAGATCGCAAAGCGGCCGGAGCATTCGCCGCTGATACCCGTCCATCGCCTCGGACCAGTGCCCCCGGTCGATCGCCCTCTCGACCATCGGGTGCTGGAAGGGATGCATCCCCGCCAGAGCATCCAGATGGCGGTCGATCCGATCATCTCTCGTGGCGGCGTCGTTGGGGACGCCTTCGTCGAGCCACCCGAGTCGGTCGACCAGCGGAATCGCCCGCCCGTGGCGCTCGACCTCCAGAAAGCGTTGGTCGGAAGGGGTCCCGATCGGCATCACCATCAGGTCGAGGGCGAGATCGTCGGAAAGCCGTCGGCCGAGGTACAGCGCCTGGGAATGGCCGTGGGGCGTCGGATCCCGAAGTCGATGCATCGCCCGAATCCCGAACTGCTCGTCGAACCATCCGGTGATCGCCTTGAAAACGTCCTCGCGATCCGCCTCCTCCACCGCGAGCACGAGATCCACATCGCTTCGATCATCGACTCGACCGGAGGCGTCCGCTCCGCCCAGCCAGGCGACCCGCACTCGATGCTCGGAGAGTAGGAACCCCCGCAGTCGCGCGATCAGTTCGGCTCGTTCCATGGCCCGAGTCTAGCCGGGCCCTCTTCCGAACCGTTCCCCACTCACCACCGTTCCTCTTCGCTGGAGGGGAGCAGGTCGGGGCGGGTCGTGGTTCGACCGTCGACCGTGGTCCCCCCCTGGATCATGTTGATGGTCAGTTCGAGGAAGGGGTGCGGGAAGGGAAGCTCCGGTGCCGAGACCGCATCGAGCCGGGCGGTCTGCTCGGGGGACAGGGTCACCGACAGGGCGCCGAGGTTGTCGAGCAACTGATCCCGGCGACGGGCTCCGATGATGGTGCTCGCCACCCCGGCACGATCCTGCACCCATTCCAGGGCGACCCGCGCCGGAGTCGAATCGGTCTCCTCCGCGACGGCGACCAGCTCGTCGATGATCGCGAAATTACGTTCGTTGAGATGCGGACTCTTCTCCGCGACCCTGGTGGTGCCGAGTTCGGGACGGGAGTCGCGGCGGTACTTCCCGGACAGGATCCCCGCCCGCAGCGGACTCCAGGGCGTGACCCCAAGACCGAGCGAACGCGCCATGGGGATGAGGTCGCCCTCGACGGTCCGCTGGGCCAGGCTGTACTCGATCTGCAGCGCACAAAGCGGGTTCCAACCCCGAAGCATCCCCTCGTACTGGGCCTTCACCACCAGCCACGCCGGCGTGTCGCTGAGGCCGATGTAGCGGACCTTCCCACTTCGAACCAGGTCGTCGAGCGTCCGCATCGTCTCCTCGACCGGTGTGTTCGGATCGTGAAAATGACACCAGTAGAGATCAACGTAGTCGGTCCGCAGGCGTCGCAGGGAGTCCTCCAGCTGATGGATGATCGCCTTCCGTCCCGCTCCCCCGCCATTGGGGTCCCCGGGGTGCATGTTGCCACAGAACTTGGTGGCGATCACAACCCGGTCGCGTTGGATCGAGGGGGAACCCGCGAAGTAGTCGCCGATGATCGCCTCGCTGTGACCCATGGTGTAGATGTTGGCGGTGTCGAGGAAGTTTCCGCCCGCAGCCAGGTAGGCGGCCAGCACGTCGAGACTCTCGGCCTCGTTGGTTCCCGTGGCCTGCCATTCGTCACCGAAGGTCATGCAACCGAGACAGAGCGGGGAGACGCGAAGTCCGGATCTACCGAGGGTCACGTGATGGTCGAGGGGCATGGGGGGGCTCGCGGGAGGGGTGTGGAAGACTCCGTATGCTAGAAGCCGGAGCCCCTCTCATCATCTTCCGGGCACGGCGAGGCCCCACCGGTCCCGTCCGTCGCGGCCCCACCCTTCTCCTGAAAGGAACGGACATGACAGGACATCCGAAGATGGTCCTCCTCGCCTGCGTCCTTTCGGCCTGTGCACGGACCAGCCATGGACAGACCACCCGGGGTCCGGACCAGACGGCGAGCCGGCCCAACATCGTCGTCTTCATGGTCGATGATCTCGGCTGGCAGGATCTCTCCCTGCCTCTCGGATCCGAGACCACGCCTTTCAATCGTCGATACCGGACCCCCCATGTCGAGCGGCTGGCGAGGAGCGGCACCACCTTCACCGATGCGTACTCCGCCAGCCCCGTGTGCACCCCGACTCGAACCGCGCTCATGACCGGTCGACATCCGGCCCGGACCGGGATCACCTACTGGACGCTCCATGCCGATTCGGACACTTCGGCCCGTCACCCGAGGCTCCGTCCCCCGGAGTGGAGGAATCGCGGACTGGACGAGAACGACACCACTCTGCCCGGACTGCTACGGGACTCCGGCTATCGCACCATTCACGTGGGCAAGGCCCATTTCGGAGCGATCGGGACTTCGGGAGCCGATCCGACCCGGCTTGGTTTCGATGTGAACGTCGCAGGCCATGCTCCAGGTGGTCCCGGAAGCTTCCTGGGAATCCACGACTTCGGGGCGATGAAGCGACAGGGCCGGGAGGGACCGAGCGTCTGGGATGTTCCCGGCCTGGAATCCAACCACGGGCAGGACGTCTATCTGACCGAGGTTCTCGCCGGGCTCGCCACTTCCGAGATCGATCGCTCCCTCGAGGCGGGACTTCCCTTCTTCCTCCACTTCGCCCCCTACGCGGTTCACGCTCCGATCATGGCGAACCACAGGCATCTCCATCACTACGGGGAGCTGGACCGACGGGAAGCGGCATATGCCACGATGGTCGAGACCATGGATGCCGCCCTTGGCGAGATCCTCGATCACATCGACGCGCTCGGTCTGGCGGAAGACACGATCGTGATCTTCGCGAGCGACAACGGCGGGTTGTCCGCTCACGCCCGTGGAGGGGAGCCTCACGTCCACAACGCTCCTCTTCGCAGCGGCAAGGGTTCCGCCTACGAGGGGGGCGTCAGGATTCCGCTCGTCTTTCACCTCCCGGGAGAACCGGATGCCATCGCCCGAAGAGTCGGCACTCCAGTCTCGGTGATCGATCTCTTCCCCACTCTGCTCGAACTCGCCGGGACCTCCACTCCCGAGGATCATCTGGCGACGATCGACGGCGATTCCATCGTGGGACTGCTGGGCGATGATCCCGATGCATCCCGCCCCGATGAGGATCGCAACCTCGCCTGGCACATGCCGCACCAGTGGGGTGCGAAAGGACCGGGGATCGAGCCCTTCACCTCGATCCGAAGCGGCGACTGGAAACTCCTGTACTTCCACGACGGTCCGAGGATCGAACTCTTCGATCTCGAGAAGGACGTGTCGGAAGTGAACGATCTCGCCGCGCAGCGACCAGCAGTCGCGCGTCGGCTCCTCGTCGATCTCCAGGAATGGATCGAGGAGACCGGAGCCGATCTCTCCATCGATTCCGACACGGGGCGGGAGATCATCTCTCCCCGGGAATTCGCCGAGACCCTTCCCCGACCGTGAACGCCCACGATCGTTCAATGATCCACCGCGGGCCGGGGTAGACGGCGATCGCGATCCGCGAGGCGATGCAACCGGGGAGGAACCCATTCACCGGATCCGGCCGCCGATCGCCGTGACGCCTCGCTGGCATGCACCGCGAGGAAGGCGCTGCGATCCATGCCTCCCGACAGGTCGATCCATTCCCGACTTCCGATGCCCGGGGGGAGGTCCCTGACCGGTTCCAGAAGGATCCGTTGGCGAAGCACCCGGTGAAGGGAGCGGTCGTCGAGGTGATCCGTATGTAGCAGGTAGACGTCGAGAATCGCCAGCCCCTCGATCAGGATCGCGAGGGAGCCACCGATCTCTTTCTCGTTCATCGCGTCCTCGTTCGGGAGCACCACGCCGATCTCCGCCAATTGGTCGAGATTCGTGGTCAGCGGCGCTCGCTCCAGATCGTGAATCAAAGTCCAGAGGCCCACCTCGAACGACTCCCCGCGAGCTCGGGCCTCGCCGCGAAGCGCCTGGATCGCCTCCACCCTGGTTCGCCTCTTCATCTCCATCAGTTGGTCGATCAACGTTCTCTCGAACATGCCGTCCCCCTGGCCCCGGGACAAGAGTGACCCTACGAACAAGGACCGAGAACCTTGTGATCATGACCAAAGTCCCGAAGAATGACCGCCCATCGTGATCGATCCAGGACGAATCCCTTCCGGCAGGCTTCCGATAAAAAGATCACCCCGGTGCCAGGAGGCACCGAGGTGACAGGAGGAGAAAGAGATGATTGCTTGACTTGTCGATCGTCCGCCGCGGCGGATTTTCGCTGGTACTCAAAATAGTAGCGGAACCAATGACTTGCGTGTGGTTGTTTCAATCGGTCATTTTGGAATCAATCTTGACATTTTTCCGGACGGTCTGGCCCCCCAAAACGGCCCTTACGTGTGTTAAAAGCCATGAAGAGCATGTTTCTTTCACCCGTTCGATATTTCTCGAGCCCCCTGCGGGAGCCTTGGACCGTCTCGAATCAGACTGGACACCCGATCTCAACTCCCTGAAAGCCACATCGAATGTCCGATGGAAGGCCCGATCAATCGCCACGATCAATCCGGGCGTTCCTGATCCCGGGCCCCCCCGGAACAATCATTGGCTGATGCCAGGAAGCCCGGCGCTCGAATCGCCTCCCGCATCGTCTCGATCGAGATTCCCCCCACCCCCGTGAGGGTCAGGACCTGCTCCTCCCCGGGAAGCATCGTGATCAGATTCTCCGTGGTCCTGGCATCGGTCGAGAGGCGAGAGACGTCCAGATGGAGATCCCGGATCAGGGTCCTGCTTCGGAGGTGGATCCGGGCCTCTGTCGAATACCTCTCGATCTCGAGGTCGACCACTGGGGGAGGCAGGGACAGGGATGCATCCTTGCCGTGGAACCAGCAGGCCCGGGTTCGCTCCAATTCGACGATCAGGAATTCACTCGATGGTTCCCCCACGACGCCCAGCGTGGAGGGGAGAGGAACATGGATCGTCTCGTCGCCCGCGATCCCGACCTTGATCGTTTCGCAAGCCAGTTCGTCACCGGACATCGCGAGCCGCCGAACCGTCGCTTCGGCGGCCCATTCATCTCGGGTGCCGTTGGCGAAGACGAGCTCGACCCCGGCCTGGGCAGGCGAGAATCCGCAGAGCTTCGGACGGCAGGCGGCGCGGGCCGCCCACCACGCGGGCTTCGGATGACCATGCACGTCGATCAGCGACCACGAATGGCCCGTCCATGCATCGTTCAGCTGCCAGATCAGGGCGCCCTTGCAACGAGGCTGGTTGAACCTCGCCCACTCGAAGGCGATGGAAGTCGCCCTGGCCTGGAGGAGCTGCATCCGCCACAGCCTCCCGTCCAGGTCGGTCGCGGGCGTGAACCAGTCGTCGAGCCACCGATCGTACTGTTCCGCATCTCCGCCCCACCCCCGTTGCCGGCCGGCGAAGGCCTCCATCGCGGAATCCGATTCCGATGAGAGGGAATCCGTGCCGATCGCCGCCTCGATCGACCGACGTCCAGGAGGAGCCTGGTGACCGAACTCGCTGACGAACCTCGGAACGTGATCCCGAAAGGCATCGACCTTGAAGTCCCAGGTGTGACGATCGCCATGCCCGGGGTCGTTGGGGTCGTGCTCGACCGATCCCGACCAGGGACTGTCGGGGAGGTAGGGGCGAGACGGATCCAGTTCGTCCACGACCGCGGGTAGAAGCTCTGTGAAATAGCGGCTTCCCCAGCTCTGATTCCGATCCATGCGCTCCTTCCAGCCCCAGTTGCGCCAGGCGAGAACGTTCTCGTTCCCCCCGCACCACAGGACGATGGACGAGTGGCCGCAGAGGCGTGAGACCTGGTGCCGCGCCTCGGCCTCGATCGATGCCGGGTAGGGACCCTCTTCGGGGTAGGTCGCACAGGCGAACATGAAGTCCTGCCACACCATCACCCCAAGCTCGTCACAGGCCTCGTAGAAGGCGTCGGACTCGTAGGTTCCCCCACCCCAGACCCGCAGCATGTTGAATCCGGCTTCCACCGCCTGTTCGATCCGCTCCCGGGTGCGGGCGTCCGATGCGGTGCCCGGGAACAGCCCGTCTGGAATCCAATTCGCTCCCATGCAGTAGACCGACTCGCCGTTCACCACCACTTCGAACCGGGAACCCTCGGAATCGAGGTCGGTGTCGAGGTCCACGCTTCGAAGACCGATCCGACGCGTAGCGACATCGAGCCGGACCTCGCCTCGATGGAGTTCGACCCGAAGTTCGTGCAGGTGCTGGGGCCCGCGTCCCCGGGGCCACCAGCACATGGGATCCGGCACTTCGATGCGGGCCACGCCGGTCGTGGATTCGTGCCCGGGTGGGAAATCGACCCGGCCGGTGAAGGATCGGCCATCGGGAGCGCCGATCACGACGTCGGCTCGCAAGCCTCCCTCGCCCCGGGTCCCCGCGTCGAAGGCGAGATCGAGACGGACCTCGACCACCGCCGTTCCATCGTCGAGCATCCTCACTCCCGGTCGAACCGCTTCCAACCGAGCGTCCCGCCAGCACTCGATCCGCACCCCACCGGGCATGCCGAGACTCGGGCACTTCGGTCCCCAGTCCCAGCCGAAGCTGCAGGACGCCTTGCGAAGATAGGAATAGACGCCCCATTCACCGTCCGCGTTGACCGGGCGGTCGCCGTGGAGACCGACCAGCCGTTCGAGTTCCACCAGCGGCGATCGAAGTCGGACTTCGATCGCTTCGCCATGTTCGATCCCGGCCCCGTCGATTCGAAAGCGATGGCGTTGAAACTGATTTTCGACCGGCCCCAGCCGACGGGGACCAAGCCACACCTCACCCACGGTGTCGATCGAATCGAACACGAGCTCCACGACCGAATCAACACCGACACCCGCGGGCAGATCCGCGCGCCCGGTCGATCGACTCCAGGTCCAGTCGCAGCGACCGACCCAGGCCTGACGCGCCTCGCCGTCCATCAAGTCGGGATGGGGAATGAGGCCCGCCTCGATCAGATCCTGATGCACCACCCCCGGAATGGTCGCCGCCAGCGGTGCTCCGATCGGCGGGGCCGCTTCGGAGGGGGTGGAACCACCTCCGGAACGGAACACCGACCAACCCTCGTGCATCGGTCGACTCCGGCGGACGGTCTCGATCATGCTTCGGACTCCGGTCCGGACTTCCTCGGTCGTTCGTCCGCGTCGTGGTGATCCTCCACCCGACCGTCGTCGCGGGCATCCGGGGCGACGGCCTTAAGCAGGCGGAACATTCGGAAGATATCCCGCAGTCCGCCGACCAGGAACCACATCGTGACCACCACCGCGGTCGTGAGAGCCAGCATCAGCCACCACCGCCAGGCCTCGAGCCATGAGGTGTCGGCGATCGGGTCGAGACCGAGACCGGGGCCCAGCAGATGCCTGCCCATGCCGACCGCGAAGACCGCGGTGAAGAACAGCGGCCAGGCGATGGTGATCGCGGTGATGAAGCGATCCCATCCCGTCATCCTCCGATCGAAACCAAGGCGTTCCCACCAGCGACTCGATTCATCGGGATCCCGTCCGGTTCCAACCTCCCGGTGCAGCATCCGATCCAGATCGAAGGGGACCCGACAGGTGACCAGCGACACGAGGAGGTAGAGACCAACCGAGATGGCGATCGACCAGAACGTCAGGACCTGTCCGGTCACCCCGGTTCGAACGTGCCAGGCGAGCGAACGGATGCTCCCCACCACGCCCCTCGAGGCGGGGGACAGTGAAAGCACTCCGGTACGGCCACCGGGCAGTGGAACCACCAGCGCCGAACCATCCGCCCGAAGGGTGGGAGTCGCGATCATGCGTCCCGCGGGATCGGTGATCTCGATCGAGGCGACGGCGGCGGCCTGTCCGTCCGCCGGCGTCAATGTCCCCCGCCAGGAGCCGAGTCCGGAACCCGGCTCGAGCAGGGTCCTGCCGTCATCCGCGGTCTTCTTCGGATCGAACGGCAGGGAGACCTCGCCGCCATCGATCCCGTCCCCGGAGACGAGGAGGACGGAGCCCGGATAGACGAAGGTCGGAGGCAACTGCTTCACCACCACCCCGAAGGTCGCCAGCGACATGCCCGCGATCATCGCCGCCCAGGCCCCGGCGGTCGTGCCCCGTCGCCAGTACAGACCGCCGATGATCGCGCTGCCGGCCCCGCCCACGAAGATCGATCCGGTCAGGGCGAGGAACATCGACACGTATTGATTCTCGGTGTAGACCAGACTGAAGCAGAAGGCGAAGACCGCGACCCCGAAGATCGAGCCGCGAAGGAGCCACAGATGTGCCCGGGCACCCAGGGGATTCTTGCGGAAAGGCAGTACGACGTCCTGGATGAAGATCGATCCCCAGGAGTGCAGGTAGGTGTCGTTGGTCGAGATGAAGGCCCCGACCAGGGCGGCGGCGAAGAGCCCGAGCAATCCCGAGGGAAGCATGATGCTCGCCGCGGCCGGAGTCCGGAGCTGACTGGCCAGGACCTCCGGATCGCCCCCGCGAATCGGTTGCGAGGCGATGATCGCATCGATCTCCGCCGCCTCCGCGGCATGCTCGGGCGACGTCATCACGACCCGGATGCAGATCGGAAGCACCAGCGTTATCAGCATGAGGACCCGGTATCGCCAGCCGTTGAGGATGTTCGCCATCTTCGCTTCGTGAGCGTCGATCGCCGCGGCGTTGTACCCGGAGGTGCCCTGCCATCCGAGCATCCCGTAGAAGAGCACCACGACGCTGATCACCCAGTAGAAGGCGTCGAATCTCTGCTCCTCGCCGAGATCGAAGGGATTCACCAGCGAGCGACCTTCCGGAGCCGCGAGCAGGACCTCGCCGATCTCCGACCACGAGTAGGTGACGAGCAGGAAGATCATCACCGCGAGGAAGACGAGCTGGCCGAACGAGCCCTGGACGAAGTCGGTGACGATCACCGCCACCTGGCCGCCGATGAATACGAACAGCAATGCGGTTCCCAGCAGCACCCCCATCAGCAACGGGAAGGTGCCGACTTCCAGTCCCCCCACCAGGACCTCCGGAGGGAGGCCGCACAGGGCGATGAAGAACCGGGCCGCGACCGCGGGGAAGATGCCGTAGTTCACGATTCCTGCAAGGAATGCGACCAGTCCGGCGAAGACCCGGAACCTTCGCGAGTACCGGAGTTCGAAGAACTGGGCCATGGTAAGAGCCCGGGTCTGCCGGAACCGATAGACCACCCAGCCCGAGAGCGCGATCACGATCAGGGCGGGATTCTCCATGAATCCCCACCAGATGCTGGTGAATCCGACGTCGTAGTACTGCTGCCAGAACCAGACCAGCGAGATGACGCCCAGCTGGGCCATCCCGTAGCTCACTGCGATCAGGTACCGACCCGCACACCGATCCGCGGCGAGGAATCCACTCACGGTCCGGGCGTATCGATTCGTCGCGAACGCTGCGAGCACGAGCCCGAGGACGAAGGCGGCGACGATGATCCAGTCGAGGTTCGTCAGGTGCAAGGGAGTGCCCGATTCGAGTCGCGGGGATCGCCCGCCGGATTCAGGAAGACAGGGGGAGTTCGAGGCCGCTGGCGCTGGCCAGGCCTCGGGTCCAGGCTTCGACCTCGTCGAGCACGCGTTGATCCGCATCACCGGCCCGGGCGGTCTCGATCGCCGCGATCGATTCATCCACTCGAGTGACGTTCGAACCACCGGGAGCGGTCATGCGATCGCGACGATGAGCCTGCCACCGCGCGGTCTCCTCCCCATCCAGCTGGTCGGGTGCGGTCCGGGCGAGAAATCGGAAGGCGAGTTCCTCGATCCGATCGTCCTCGGTCTGCCGCATGAGCCGACGGATGGCATCCGGACCGCCCTCACGCGCATCGCGCATCGCCATGGAATCGGCCCGCGAAGGGAAACCCCCGTATAGAAGCTCCTCCGGATCGACGTCCTCGGCCTCGGGAGGGTCGTCGGCGACGAGGCGGAGTCGCTCCCGGATCCGCGCGTGGTTCTCACGGACGAAGGTGACGCGGTGCGCGACCGTTTCGGGATCGAGGCCGAGACCGGACCAACCGTTCTCCGTCGCATCGAGGACCCTCGGGGTCGCCACCATGGGAAGTTTGTTCGTGCGCAGACGTCGGACCGGCACCCGCGGCAGTTCCCGGTCGAGACGGTGAAACCTCGCATGGAGCTGGCGGGGCTCGAGATCCATGATCTCCGCCGGATCCCCGTGCAGGTCGATCAGGAGCCTTCCGTTGGTGTCCAGCTGGTCGATCGCCACCGCCACCGTCGCATGACCTCTCGCCGCGCCGATCCCTCGATCGCAGAGGACGAACGGCTCGAACCGACGGTCCACCAGCGCCGCGACCTCCTTCTTTCGACGCAGACCGAACGCGTAGGACCAGAGACGGGGCTGAACCCGCTTGAGCAGCCGGGCGAGATCGATCGTCGCCCGCACGTCGGCCAGGGCGTCGTGGGCCTCGGCGGCATGAGCGTCGAATCCGTTCACCGCCGCGAGATCCCCCAGGGAGAGGGAGACGGCACCGTCGTCGTACGAGGGCCATTCGATGCCCTCGCGACGTCCCGTCGCCCAGGCGAAACGGAAGGCGGCCAGCAGATCGAAGCGGGCATTCCCATCCATCCACTCGCGGTCGTACGGGGGCAGCAGGTTTCGCCAGGCGGCGAAGCGGACGATCTCGTCGTCGTAACCGAGACTGTTCCACCCGGTGGACGTGGTCCCGGGACGGCCGAGCACCGCGAGGACCTTCTCGATGAACGAGGATTCCTCGTACCCCTCGGTCACGTCCTGGGGGGTGATTCCGGTGACCAGACAGGCGCCGATCGCCGGTGGCTCCTCCACCGAAGGGAGACAATGGATCTCGATCTCCTCCCCCACGGGCTGGAGTTCGAGATCGGTGCGGATGGCGCCGAACTGCGCGGGGCGATCGCGACGGGGATACGGGCCCTGGCGCCCACGGTCCCAGGGGCGCGGCAGCGATCCGAAGGTCTCGAAGTCGAACCAGAGAATGGTCTCGTCGGTCATGCGGGCTCCGGATCCGAGGCTATCTCACCCGGAAGACCGACGGGGCTCGCGACCAGTCATCCACCATCGCCATCGGCGGGTGACGCCTTCTCGATCGGGGCGGGAAGTCGCTGGGCGAGCATCCACTCGATGGGCCCTTCAGGGCCGTAGGCGTGGCCCCAGGAGTTGTGTCGAACCCCGGGAAGTTCGGTGTAGCCGACCCGGCCGTTCGCCTTGCGAATCGCCTCGACCATCTTCCGAGTGAGATCCACCCGGACGACCCGGTCGGCATCGCCGTGGACGGTCCAGATCGGCACCCCGGACTCGGCGATCCGATCGGCGAAGGACGGATCACCACCACCACAGACCGGCATCACCGCGGCGAACCATTCGGGATGCCGGGAGACGAGATCCCAGGATCCGAAGCCACCCATCGAAAGACCGGTGAGATAGATCCGAGAGGCGTCGATGCCGGGATCCGCGACAAGCTCCTGGATCTTCTTCATCACGGCCTGCATCGGGACGGTGGGAGGCAAGGTCGTATCGACCCGTCGTTGCCCCCGGGAATCCTTCCCCACCGCGGCCCATCGGTCTTCGCTCGGGCACTGCGGGGCGAAGATCACCGCACGATGACGACCACCGAGACGCGATTCGGTCACCCACCGTGTCCCGAATGCCCCAATCTGCTTCCGATTGTCGTCGCCCCTCGAACCAGCGCCGTGAAGGAAGATGATCAATGGTGCGGGATCGGCGGGCGATAGGTCATCGGGACGATGGATTCGGAACGGGATCTCCGTCGTCCGGCCGTCCTGCTCCACCTGGATGATCCCCGGTTCGAATCGCGACAGCACGGCGGGAGGTACTGCGACCGCCCCCGCCATCCAAGCCCCGAACACAACGAAGAGAGCCATCACGATGATGAGGAGGCCGTACTTTCGCATCGAGTTCATCCTTGCTGCCTTGAATGGGGGTCGGAGCGGTTGATCCTAACCCGGCGAGGGCTTGACCACTCCCGAGGGTGACCATCGCGATCCCGGGGCACGCCCTCCGATCAGCGTCGCAGTCGGATCGATTCGATGCCGAAGGGGCGAAGGTCGAGGTGGATGGTTCGTTCGGACTCGTCGAAGACCAGTCCGGGGTGCTCGACGACACGCTCCCGAAGATCGACCGCGACGGCTCGGTTCCACAGCGGGACCTTGATTCGTGCCCGACCGGAGCCGCCGTGCTTTTCGACCACCCGGAGAATCACCCCATCCCCGTCCTCCGCCGGCTTCAAGGCCGCCACCTCCAGGGACGCTGCGCCGTCGATCTCGATTCGGAAGGCCTCCCGGATCTGATCCCCCCCTGCACCCGCATCCTCCGCGTCGAGCCGTCTCGAGATCAGCGGTTCGGCGAACGCCTCCGCTTCCGCATCGACTCCCGCCCGCCCCGCGGACCGGTGGTCGCCTTCGTGGGGCATCAGCGCATATCGAAGCCGATGCTCGCCCCGGTCGCACCCCGGGTCGGGGAAGCTGGGTGATCGAAGCAGGCTGAGACCCATCACCCCGGAACGGGCGTTGCGACCGATGATGCCCGCGTCGAGTACCGCGAGGCCGAGTCCCGGCTGGGAGAGATCCATCCACCGACGCCCGGGGACTTCGAATCGAGCCTCCTCCCAGCTGGTGTTGCGATGGGTGGCCCGTTCGAGTTCCCCGAACTGAATCCCAAAGGTCGCGGCCCGGGCCCGGATCGCGGTCGGGAACTCCGCCCTCAACAGCGTCTGGTCCTCACGCCAGTCCACCAGCAGCCTGACATCCAGACGATCCGCGGCCGAATCGAGCACGTAGCGGACGACCAAACGGCTGGCCTTTCCGATCCCGTGTTCGAATTCGATCGCACCCCGCATCGGCCCCGATTCGATCACCGCATGCCGGGCCGCGGGGGTGATGATCTCCTCGTACTTCTCGTGATAGTCGCGATCGACGTCCCACGCTTCCCAGCGACGGGGACGGTCCTCGTAGAGCCGGAATCGGTTCATGGGCTCGGCGGCCACATCCTCCCCGTCGACCCGACGCAGGGTCGTGACCCGACCGACGTCGTCGAACCGGACCTCGATCCGGCCGTTGCTCATGCGGTGGGATTCGACCTCCACCGGGGGGACCGCGTGCAGTCTCGCGGCGTCCACCAGTCGTGCGGATCCCGCACCGATCGGTTCCACCGGCAGGAGTTCCCCATCCAGTTCCACGATGCCGCCCCGGGCTGAACTCGCGGGGTTGAAGACGACCACCGGTGCGTCCAGTCCGGAGGCATCGAGGGATCTTCCCCAGGCCGCAAGGCCTCGGCCGAGTTCCTCGACGCAGGTCGATTCGATGGATTCATACTGCGACCTCGCATCGTCGTAGACCTCCGGGATGGATGATCCGGGGATGATGTCGTGGAACTGGTTCAGCAGGACCAGTCGCCAGGTCTCCTCCAGGCGGGCGTGGAGGGATTCCAGGGAGGACGCGGTGGCGTCAACGCCTCCGCAACCGAGCATCTCGATGGCCCGAAGCGCTGATTCCGCCCGATGGTTCGCCTGCTTCAACCACTGGTGGGAGGTGTAGGTTCCGCGATGCAGCTCGAGGTACAGCTCCCCGTCCCAACGGGCGGCGTCGATTCCCGAGCGTCGCGCGACCTCGAATTCCGAATGCAGCGAATCGCAGAAGTCGTCCGCCCGACCGAACTGCACCGCGGGAAGACCCTCCACTCCGTTCGCCATGGTCGTGATCCGCTCCACCTGCTCCACGGTGGGTCCTCCGCCACCGTCGCCGAAGCCGTAGGGCTGCAGCCAGGTCGACGGCCGGCCGTGATCGTGTTCGGCCACGTTCCTCTCGGCGAACTGGAGATCGGCCGGAAGGATCGAACTGTTGTAGTTGTGACCCGGAGTGAGGTGGGTGAGCACCTCCGTGCCGTCGATGCCCACCCAGTCGAACGTCACGTGCGGGAAGCGGTTTCTCTCGCACCAGCTGATCTTGTTGGTGATGAAGGTGTCGAGTCCGCACTGTCGAATGATCTGCGGAAGCGATGCAGGGAATCCGAAGGTGTCGGGGAGATACAGATGCCTCTGGACCGCGTCGTCGCCGAAGGCCTCCGCCCACCATCCGGTTCCGTGCAGGACCTGGCGGACCAGGCTCTCCCCGCTGGGGGCGTTGCAGTCGGGCTCGATCCACATCGCCCCTCCCGCCTCCCAGCGACCTTCCGCCACCCGGGCGGCGATCCGTCGGAAGAGGTCCGGCGAATCCTCCCGGATCCACTGGTACTGCTGGGCCTGGCTGCACAGGAATCGGAAATCCGGCCAGGCCTCCATGATTCGATCCACGGTCGCGAAGGTCCGCAGGCACTTCCTCCGGGTCTCGGCGATCGGCCACAGCCAGGCGGTGTCGATGTGCGCATGACCGACTGCGGTGCAACTGGTCCCGGTGTCGGAGCCGTTCCCCACGAGGAGAGCGTCGAGTTCGGCGGCGAGGGCGTCGACCGCCGGTCGCGGATCCCGGGCCGGAATCCTCTGGAGCAGCGACCGGAGTCCCGCTTCCAGCGCATGGGCCCGGGGGCTGTCCGCGGGAAGCGCCAGCAGGGTTCGTCGCGCGAGGTCCCATGCCTCCACGAAACGCCATGCTTTCTCGTCGAATCGGACGAGTTCGGCCGCTTCCAGACGTCCGGGGCGATCCTCCTTCCACCGCGCGTGGAGTTCGGGATGATCCCACCAGAAGGTGGAGATCCCCAGCGGCATGTTGCAAGCCGCCTCGACGAGGAGATCCACGGGCTGGCCTCCTCCCGCCGGATGCAGAGGAGCCCGGTCGCGATTGAAGTCGAATCCATGCCAGGGCGCGCCATCCCGCCAGAGGAGGGCCTCGGTTCCGGAGTCGAAGCGAAGATCGACCCTGGCGCCATTCATCGTCGCGGGCACGATGCCCCGCAGTCGGAACCAGGCCGTGCTCCACACCGGTCCCCAGCGCCATCCGATCTCCACCGGCGTGAAGTCGTCGTCGGACAGCGTTTCGATCTCGCGTGGAGCAGGGCGACCGGTGAACGACGCGACGGCGACCTCGAGGGGACTTCGCTCCGGAGTCGCCAGGGGTCGGAGGACCTCGTCTGCGAAAGTCTCGAATCGAAGCGCGGCGTATTCGAGATCGGGGAGCATCTTGTCTTCCGAGAGTGATGGATCCGGACCGGCCTCGTCCCGGGACGAAGCCTTCCGCCACGGTAGCACCCCGAGGCTGGAACCTCATCCGGCAAAAGTCGCCGCTCAACGTCCGGTAGCGTGGGGATTCCCGACCCGGCCGACCATGTGAATCCCGGTTTTCCCAGGTTCATGCTCGACCGAATGTGAACCTTGCCCCATGCTTGCCCGGTACCATGTGTTCCACCCCTTCCACCGAGGACCTCGCGTGCGCATCGAACCCCGCAACTTCGCTCACCGGCTGGTCGGTCTCCTCATGGCCGTGATCATGCCGCTGTGCTGTTGCTCGACGCAGGTCCTGGGCCAGGCGGTGCTGGACGACGAGACCGTGATGGTCGGGGCGAGCTCGTGCTGCGGCGGTTCCGCAGTCGCGGATTCCACCGACTGCGACCGGTCCACGGACCCTCACGACCGGTGCGACTGCGTCCGAGGCCACCTCGACGGGAACGCCGACACCGCGACGGTGATCGGCTCCCTTGCGAGCCCGTCGGTCGCCCACCCGAGCGTCGAGACGACGTTCATCGGGCTCGACCTCGGGACCGATCTCGTGGAGGTGTTCGCCACGGCGAACGGACCACCGGACGAGACCGGAACCACGCCCGACGCTCGACGACATCGACGCATCGTGATCCTCCAGAACTGACTCCGTTCGCGCAACGCATCGTCCCGTCCAACCGACGGGTCATGTCCTCGTGTCGAACGGAGACGTTCCATGTCCATCCCGCATTCGTGCCGCCCCCCCCTTTCCAGCATCGCGGCGCTCACCATCCTGCTCGCCGGCCTTGCTCCCACGGCCTGCATCTCGACCGACTCCTCCCAGGATCGGGAGGAGGCCGTCTCGACCGCCCTCGAGCGTCTGGACGGGCCTTCGCTCGCATCGAGTCTGGAGGATGACCCGGAAGACAGGTCTTTCGAATGGCCCCCGGGGGATCCGCTCGATCCCGACACCGCGGTGTCGATCGCGATGTCCCGGGACGCGATGGTGCGGCGTTCAATGGTCGCGATCGACAAGGCTCGGGCGGGACTCGCCCAGGCGGACCGGGCGCCCAATCCGATGATCGAGCTCATGATCGGTTTTCCGATCGACGGACTGAGCGGTGCTCCGGCCATGGGCATGGCGGTTCAGCAGCTGACCTGGCTCTGGACCCGACCCCATCGTCTGGCCGCGGCCGATGCGGACCGGCAGGCCGCCATCCTCTTCGCGGGCGATGCCGTGATCAATCTGGACGCCATGGTCAGGCGGAGTCATGCGAATGCGGTGAATGCGGAACGACGAGCCGAACTCGACCACGAATACGCCGACTCCACCGCAGGCTTCCTCCAGATCCTCGAGGCGCTCCTCGATGTCGGTGAGGCATCTCGAATCGACGTGGATCGCATGCTGGTGGAGTCCAACCATGCCCGAGTCTCCGCCGAAGCCTCGATGTCGACCGCAAGGCTC
>MDTG01393792.1_pt1 | contig 24856 bp, 15 predicted proteins | sample 811421 | NCBI WGS metagenome assembly MDTG01 (sample SAMN05326645, study PRJNA326480) | marine metagenome | isolation source: seawater | place: Pacific Ocean: South East | collected 2011 | reverse complement strand
TATAACTTCAGAAGCAATTAAATTTAATTGTACATTAGCATTGATGGCTGTATTATTGTTCACAGCCGCTAATACGTTTGCTGTAGTAATTGCACTACCACCGTTTGTAACACTAATTGTTACAGCGGCATTTGAACTAAGTCCGTCGGATATTTTTATACTTGCACTTGTTTGTGTAAAGTCAAAATAATTGCTTGTTGTTGAAACAACGTTTGGTATTGTACCATTACTAGAACTTATTAAAACATTACTTGCTAGTACTCTTGCAACTGGAATTTCTCCATACCCACTACCTGCATTTGATACAGTAATTCTTTGTAACTTGTTTGTAGAACTATCTAATGTAGCACTTGCTGTTGCTTGTACACCGCCTACTGGAGGAGCAGATATTTCTATTGTTGGAGCAAATTCGTATGCATACTTAGGATCTATAATATCTATTCTTTCAACAATGTTTGTTACATTCTCTGGAAAATCTAAAGTTATAAGTTGTGGATCTTGTTTTATATCGGACTTAACTAATTTAAGTTCGATACTTTGGTCATTCTCTGTATCACCAAAATCTCCTACTCTTAATGCCCACTCGTCGAAAATGTTTACGTTGCCTGATATTACTGCACTACTTCTTGCTATTCTACCTAAACTTTCTGATGTACCTTTTCCTTGTATCATTCCTTTGTAGAAGTCAAATTGCTGATCATCTTGAATATCAAGTTCTGTTAGATAATCTCTTTCTTCATAACCAAACAAGGCTCTACTTGCTTCGTACACTTGTCTTTCTACAGGTATAAATCCAAACTCATGGTACCTACCTAAACTTTCTGCTAAGTTATCTAAGTTAGGTAAAAGTTCATCACCGTCAATAATAAATCCTTGACTTAAGAATTTACCTTTCCAATTTTCTGTTCTTTGTCCTTTCAGTTTAATTCTTTTGTGTCTTTGATTAAACTTTTGATTAAAGATGACATCACTAAAGTCGGTTACATTATCAAATATTAATGCATGTTCTATTTCTTTAGTGTATAGCATTACACTATAAATTTGTTCGCCTTCAGGTGGTAATATTTCTATACAATCATCTTCTCTAACTATTGTACAATTTGTAGGATCAAGGCCTTCGCCAATTTCGTTTAGTATAGAAAATTGCTCTCTGTCAGATCTATTAATTTTTGCAATGAATCCTCTAGGGGCATCGAATTTAACTTTACCTGCAAGAGGTGAAAGTTCTATGGTATTTCCTACTTGCCATTCGCCTGTAGTCCAGAAAAGGAATTGTTTTGCACTATAGGCCCAATCTTGGACTGCACCTGCAGAGCTACTGTACTCACCAAAGTCAAAACCTAATTCTTGTTGATATAATCCTAATCCTATTAGTACATCAAATACATCTTGAACAGATGTGTATTCTGTTTCATACGATATACGTTTAGTTGTATTTGCTTTTTCAATAAAGTGTGTTGCTTTAGCAGAACCTATTTGCGGAAGTTTTGCAAGTCTCTGCCAATTTTTTTGATCAAACACACTACCTGAGGAAATTCTCAGTGGTGCTTGATAATAATTGTTTCTATATTGTACAATGTTACCTGTGTCGTAAGTAACATTTGGTTCCCATACACTGAAAGATTCTGCGTCACCACCAACTTCAACTTCTGCTGTTCTTCCTGTTTTTAGTAGATTATAGACTTCAAAGTATCCTCTGTTTTTATCAAATCCTCTGAGCCTATATCCTGTTTTTGTTTTTTCAATAATTACACCTGTGTAGAAGTTTCTAGTTTTGTAATTACTACTATGTAATGTTGTGGTTATATTTTCTTGCGGAATAATTAAACTTGTTGCATTACCATCATTACTAAATTGGTCTGTTCTTGCAGTTAGTGTATCTTTATCTATAAAGCCACTCATTCTGTGTGCAAGTTTTACATTCAATGTTCTTAAAGGATTGACAAAATTTAATACAGTATCTAAACTTTGATATTTCAACCAACTATTAATAAATTGTGTGTAACCAATATTGGTAATCATTTTACCTGTGGCTACGTCTACATCACCATGTATTTTAAAATCTGTGCTGTCTAAGAACTTCCAACGTTTCTTTGTGGCTTTACTTAGTAGTTGTGAATTATTAATTATTGGTCTTTCTAATGCTGTAGGGTCTGAGAATACAGTTGCAAAACGTCCAGGCTTAGCAAGTAGCAATGCTTCTGCTATAGCAAACGGATATATGGAACTATACTTAAATGCATTTTCTACTGGAGCACCATCTCCCAATTTCCAAATGCCGTCAATACCAGATGATTTAGATCTAACAACATTTCTTACACTACCTATAGCAGGATTTTCATTTTGATTTCTTGTACCAGCAAATGTAGAATTATCTTTATCAGATACATTTACTCTGAGGCGGCCTCTTACGCCATTGCCTGTTATTGTTGCTGTAGCATAAGTGTATCCATTGCCTGGTGCGTCTATAGTTACACTAGAGATCTTTTGATCTACAATTACTGCTGTTGCAGTTGCACCATTTCCATCACCGGAAATAGTTATGCTTGGTACAGAAGTAAATAATCCACCTGCATCTAATACATCAATGGAACTTATTGTACCTGTTGCTTCTGAACTTCTTCTATATTTTCCTGCCCATCTATCTGTACTTCTTATACCACCACCTACATGATATGGGAATACAGGATTACTATTTTCATCTATAGTTACAACATAATGCCAGATTGGAGTATCACTATCTTTAGTAACTGCATATCTTAAATTAAATGCATCAGTATATCCACTTGCCCCTGCATTAGAACTTATTTTAAAGTCGTTAATAAATTGTCCAGTAGGTTTACCGCCTGGTCCTGCATCTTCGTCTGCATTACCTGTACCTCTTGTTCTAGTATCTAGTTCCCAACCACTTTGTATTCTTACAACTTCACTTGCAGTACTAGTTGCATTACTATACCCATAAGGTCCGTAAATTGGTAACCCATCAAACGACCAACCAACAACAGGAGATGCATTAGCAGTATCCCATTCTGTAAGTCCTAATACATCTGGTCCAATAGTATAATGTGTTGCTACTCCTTCAGTTGTGATTACAGGACTTGTTAAATCTTTTTCTTGTACTTTGTTGTAAATCCAAGACGATGTTTCATACGTTTTATCTACTTCCCAACATTCGCCACTGTCTATACTCATCAACGGATCACCGTTTACTAATACAGCGATCGCTTTTGCTTTTATCTGTTGACTGTTTGCCCAACTAGATGCATCATTAAGTTGAGATAGTTTAGGTATAACAAATGATGTTACTTGTTCTGTTGTTTGCTTTGTTGCTGTAGGTACATTATTACTCTCAACATAAATTTTGTTTGATGATGTAACATTTATACCATCTAGTTTTCTAAAACTATTAGTTCTAAAAGCAAATTGACTGTCTGGGGAACCTTCTGATGCTACCCATTGTGTAGTAATAGTTGTATTATCTGTAGACTTTATTCTAAAAGGACTAATAAGTTTAGCATCAGCATCAATTGGTAATACCTTACTTAGTCCAACACGTCTGTAAGGATTATTGATCTTAAAGTTAGATGTATTCTGTCTAGGTCCTTGTCTAATAATTCCTTCTTCTAAGTCTGACCATAATTTAGCATTACCAGAACCATAGTCAATACTTGGTATAAGTCTATCTATATCATCGATTGAGTAAACAAAATATTCCTCATCAAACCATAATGGTTTTTCTGTAAAGCCTAGCATTTCCCAAGGATGTGTATGAGGTCTTACTGTGTCGTAATGAAACTCGTACCAGCCTCTCCAGTGTCCAGGCAATTCTGTACTACTGTAGTTCCAAGACCATTCATCGTCAACATCATAAAATTCGTTTGCTATAGGATCTAATTTTTCAGTGATAGCCCATGATGAGAAATAATGTCTTATCAAATCATAAAATTCGTTATGTGCATATCCTGTATCTCTGAATGCACCACATCTAATATCGATGCTGTTGTATGCTGGTAGACTATTTGCTGTTCTAAATTCTGCCTTTGCAGAATTATAAATTCTTGTTTCAAACTCCAATAAAATATCATCACGTGCATCACCTAGTATCTTCTCTCTACTACCATCATGTCCAACAAGTGTAGAAATAGATGTTTTAAAACTTTGATCGGTTTCTATCTCAGGTTGATACAGAGGTAATATACCCATTGTACTTGGTGTTGGCGGACACTGGGCACTATCTCTTTCTGCATTATAAAGTTTTGTACATAGTGTATCACCGCCAGAAGCAGTTGTAACTAGTTTAACTGTTAATGGACTAAAACTTGATATTGTATAGTCCTTCTCTACCACTAACAGTTTACCGTTTAAGTAAACTAGTAAACTATTTTCAATTTTGTCTAAGTCTGCAAAAGAACTTAATGTATATTCTGTTGTATCTGTTGTTACAATAAAATCTTCTTTTGTATAGTTATCTCCAAAAGGCAAGATGTAAGTTTTATTAAATACTTCGTCACCTATTTTAAAACTAGTGACATTTCTTAGTACTTGTTCTAAAATAAATTCGTTACTTAGTCCTGTTGTGTCCTTTTCAACATAATATTTTTCAATCTCATGTTTTACTCTGTTTTTAAATTTAATATATTCATTTGAATTGAATCTTAATGCATCAACAAGATTACCTGGGTGGTCATCAACTAAGTATGCACCTAACAATGTGTCTTGGTTAGTTTGTATTATTTCGTCTTCAACACCTGCCGTTCTAGCAGAGTCAATGTAGTTATTACTGCCTAGTTCCTCGCCTGAGAAACCTTCTTGATTTTTTATGTGACTTGTAAATTGTCCTATATACTCTGGAGCACTAACATTTAATATATCTTCGTTGGTGGTATTATGTCCCCAACTCAAAGGTAGTTCATATTTACTAGTACCTTTTGTACTAATTAATCCTTGTTTTGCATTTGCACTGATTTCTATAAAATCACCTACAACTAATGGCTGACTCGAATTAAATGTTATAAATGCTGTTCTTACAGTATTGTATGAGAATGTTTTTACTGTTTTTGCATTTACAGTTACTTGAATATCATATCCACATGCATTGGTTGTATCCACATCAGGATAACAACCTATAAAGAATTCTTTTATTCCTGCATCAATATCAACCTGTGTCAATGAGTACGAAGTTATAATTCTTTGATTGCTTGGTTGATCAACAAACTTCCACACATTGTGATATTCAGGTACTGCTTTACCTAATTTATAATAGTAGTATCCTTTAATATTTGATGCACTATTTGTTGTTGCTGATTGATTATATTCGGCGGTTAGTGATCCATCGTAGTTGCCGTGGAATTGTGTAGAGCCATGTGTAAGCCCATTTGGCATGTAAAAGTTTTGACCAAAGAAAACGTGCATGTGAGAGGTTCCATTACCTCCGTCATGTTTATTTGAATTGGCCTCTGTTGCATACAATGGATAGTAACCATTGATAGCAAAAGGTCCATCTGTATTTGTTGCGCCAACGAAATTAACAGTAGCCATTAGTATCCATATCCTCCGCCTGATCCACTTCCACCAGATCCACTTCCGCCTGTGTTATTACTAGTATTTATCGTTGTAGAATTTGACGAACTTGCAACTGAAGTTGCCCCTGTTGATGTAGTTGATGTGCTTATTGTATAGTCTGCTGACGTCAACGAACCTGTATAATTTCCATGGAAATATGTAACACCTAGTTCAAGTCCTGCTGGCATATAAAATGTCTTGCCAAAGAAAACATGTTCCATTGTTGTTCCTGTTGGAGAAGCCGCTTGTGCCAATGCTACTTTAGAAAACATTGGATAGTAGCCATTGATAGCAAATGGTCCTCCTGTATTTGATGCTCCTAGTGTAACACCTGTTGCAGTATTACTACCAAACGGAGTAAAATTGTAACTTTCTGTTTCTATAAAGTTTTCAAATAATATTTCGCTTTGTGCGTTAAATTGTTTGTACACTAATTGTTGTCCTAGTTGTGGGTCTATCACAGTACTTTTAGATATATTAGTTGCATTTACAGTTGGTATTTCTGTTGCATATCCAAAAATCCTACTGCCTTTAAATGTTGAAGTAGGATATACTGCAACATCATCAAGTGCAACACCATTACTGTCATATAAATTAAATAGTGGTGCTTGATTTGGTACAAGTTTTTCTTGACAAGGTATCCATTGTAATCCGTCCCATCTAAATTCTTTACCTAGTTGAGATTCTCCACTTTTAATAGATACTGTTTGATCTCTGATGCCATTAAAGGTTTGAATAAAGCATTGCCTTCGCTTGTTCCTGCTGGATTAGTATCTGGGTCGCCAACTTGTTCTAATCTATATTGATTTTCTAAATAATAACCTGAACCACCGTTTGTAACTGTTATCCCTGTTATTGCTCCTCCACTAATTGTTGCTGTTGCTGTTGCCCCTGCACCAAAGTTATTACCACTTGCACCTTCTATTGTAATATCTGGTACAGAGCTATATCCACTACCGCCACTGGTAACTGCTATTGAACTTATTTTACTGTCTCTACCTTGTCCCTCTAGTGTAATTTTAAATTGTGCGCCACTGCCAACTGTTGTTGAAACTGTAGGGTCTGCTGTAATCTTTGTTAGTTTGTAAACATACTTTGCTATATCAGTAACTTCATTACTAAAAATAATCTTATCTACATTAAGTCTATTCACTCCGTCAATTAATGTTGTTGACGGTGATCCGTCTAATTGCTTGTATGTGTAATTGTATGCTACTGCATCTATATCAGCAATTGATTTGTCTGTGCCATGATCATACAATTCTAATTCTTTGTCAAATTCAATAATAGGTCTACTAGCACGGAAACTTCTTGTAGGTAATGAGTCACCTGCATCTATAAAGTTTTCTCTGTGATACCAAAAGTTTATTCTACTCCAGGTATTGTTATTAGTTGCATTTCTCTGTTGTACAACATAATCTATAGGAGATCTATCTGCAACGTTGATTGTAAATTTAAGTAAATTATAATCTACTGCCGCTCTTAATTGTTCTACAAGTTCAACAATGTTTCTTGGTTGTGTAGTTGCATGATTTACAGATACTGTTGTTGTACCATCACTGATTGAAGTTGTGCCGTTATATCTATCCAGTGTACCAACACTTACAGTTTTTACTTCTGTCTGTACACCTGGTTCTCCACTACCTTTAATATATACTTCAGGATCGCCTACATCAGATGTAATAGCATCTCCTGTTTGCGGTGCAGTATATGTAACGGTATCTGTTACGGCGCCGCTGGTTTTATATACTAGGTCAATATTTCTACTCGAATACTCAGTTGATGTATATCTTGCACTTAAATTAATTGCTTTCTTGGTAAGTGTGATGCTTTCGCCAACTCCTTGCACAACATATTCAATATTTTGCTTTGAACTAGGTATAACATAATCTCCTGAGAAACTTACTATCATACCATTACGGAATGCTTTACCTCCATTAGGTGTATATGTTTTCTTGCCTATAATATCTTTATCTATGTCAATGTAATTTGTTACAGTACCTGTAATAGATATTGTTGTAGGACCTTTTGGGTACCAATAATATTCTTGATAGTTTACAAACTTATCAATGTTTATTGGCGGTAAGAAAGATGCAAATTTTTCAGAAAATATTTTGTTATGATTTTTAGTGTTGACACCATAAGTTTCTAGTGTATCAACCAACTCATCATAAAAGAACAAATTCTCACTATCACCTGTCGTGTTGTTAATTGTATTTACAGTAGGTGTTAAGCCATAAAATCTTTTTACTGTTGTAGGTTCTCTTAAAAATTTACCAGATACATTTACATCATCACTACTTGGTGAGCCTATGTACCCTTGTATAGGTTCTACATTCGATTTGCTGAATAATTGTTCAACGGTACTTTCGAAGAAGTTTTTAATCGCGGTAGTTTGAAGTATCGCGGGTAATTTTTGATAAACTTTCTTTTCAGACATTTATTAAGATCCTAGTGTTTGGTTATCCAATCTGCTTACTATTTCTATATCATTTACTGTTGCAGTAGGTAAAAATAATTCATTTGGCTCTGCTTTAACTTGGAATAATTCTCCAAATTTTCCTGATGTATTTTTAGGCAGTATAACAATACTTCCTATTCTGCCACCAAGATTCAAATGTATAAATGAACTTAGTTCTGTAAAGTAAAATGATTCTCCGAATTCCCAATTTGTAACGTTGAAATAACTGTTAATAGCATTAACAACTTTTGCTTTCAATTCGTTATCACTAATTTGATCTGATAATTTAATAACTTTAAATTTTGCTTGTACAGATTCGTCTGCTGATGATCCAAACAATAATTTAAACTTAGCACTTCTATAAACCAAAGAATCACTTGCAGTTTTGTATTCATTCAGTTCTGAGAATTCTGATGCAAGTTGATCGCTAGTTGGTTCTAATGGGAATGTTCCCACTGGTCTTGCTTGCCACTGTTGGACCTGTGTGTAATAACTAGTTGTTAGCACAACCATTTCAACAATATTACTAATGCTTGGATCAATTCTTACATCACTTGGTGCAACATGATTCCAACGTATTGTTCCTGGTGCTATAAATGGAGCGGCAGTATTTTGTGTTTTACCTCTTCCATTTCTAACAAAGTAATCTTGTGTTTCACTAAGTTTTACTTGGCTTGTTGCTGTACTTAGTGGAGTAAGTTGATATGTTTTCATATCGTCTGCTGTAGTTACAATTAGTCCTTTGCTGTTTACTAGGTCTTCAAATTGTAATGCTACTGTTTTATTCTTTACAACTATCCATCCTGATGTACTTAATTGTACATCATTTTTATATGAGGTAGGACCTACAATATCTTTTGTATCATCTATGTTTAAACTTTCTTCTCTTCTGAAGTCGTGTATAATTTTACTACAAGGACGATCGTATTTGAAACCATCAAAGTCTGTAAAGTATTCAAAATATACATAGTCAGTTGAGTCAACATATTCTGAGAATTGTATTGGTCTGTCAGGTACTAAATCGTTGTCAGAATCTATAGGTGAAACAATTACCTTACTATTTTCTGTGTAACCGTCTGACTCTCTAAAACTGTCTACGACTTCCCATTCAATTGGCCTATCTAATTTTTCTTTACTGTTTTCGTAATGTATAACTAGTTTATCTCTGTACGGAGGATTTGCACTTCCGTCTCTTGAAAAATGATAATCGCCATTTTGGACTCTTGTGTATGATAGTTTTCCTACGCCAGTCACAGTATCGTATGATTTAAAAAACAGTCTTCCTAATGATGGACTGCTATCTTGTGAAGCACCGTCTGTACCCCATGATTTAACTGTGTCATCTAAACCAGCACCTGTTCCTGCTACGCCGTCTGCTGTAACAATCTGTGCATTTGCTCTAAATATTTTTTCTTGTCCTGGTGAACCTTCGTTAGGTACTTGTCTATAAACAATATATGGTATTGCTTCAGACGTATCAACAAAGTTACTGCCAAATGTTGTGTTGTTAAACGGGATATCTATTTTGCTAGGTAAACTCTGTATGGTTCCCATATTGTTTGCAATTACAACATTAGTTTCGCCTGTTATTCCGCCTACTTGGTGGAAAGTATTAAGTGTAACTACTGCTTCTTCTACATATCTATTATTAGAGACTTGATCTTGTACTGTTGTTCCAAAAGTTTTTAATATTCCAAAGTTACTTACCCATTGCGTATCTACATCTGTTGCTTTTGTATCTCTTGTTCTTAGTGGTATATTAATAGCAAGTCCAATAGGCTCTATAGCAAGTCCTACTTCTGTATTCTTCCACTTAGTACCACTCCATTCAAAAGTTTCTGATGTACCAGGCTTTGTGTTTGTGCTAGTAATTATAACAGTATCTTTGTTACTTTTATTATCACTACCAAGTGTTTTTACAGATTTTACGTTGTAAAATTTTAAGTCTTTTTCACTTTGTACAACATATTCGTTGCCACGAATCGTCATTTTATACTTGTAATTGTTAATATCAATAGCACTATACTCCATGAGTATAACCCAACTGTTTGGACCTGCATTGGTTGAATCTAAACTATATGAACCTGTTTTTGCGGCTGTTGTAAGTTCTGTGCTAGGTATTTTATACCAAGAATCTGTAAGCAAATTATAACCCATTCCAAACGTTTCTCTGTTCTTAATGGCTGTTTCGAACCCATTAGCACCACCTATTTCACTTGTTTTAAATAGTTTTCTCATGGTAACAATAACTTCTCTTACTTCATGTAATGCATCTACTTCTTCACTTAGTGTTATTGGTCCTATACTTGTACTTAATCCTGCACTTAAGGCTCCGTTATTATCTATGTTTACTAGTCTTACCCATTTTTGCTCTCCAATGTCGTCTGCTGGATTAACAAACTTTAAGAAAGTATTTTCTTTAAACATTGCAGTTTTTTGTAATGTATTAACTAAAACGTTTCTATTTCCATCTGTGAATTGTTCACTGATATAACCTGAACTGCTACTTCCTGTTAGTGGCAGAGGATTCCAAACTACTTGATCTTGTGTTTCAAATCTAAAGTTTGCATAGGCTCCGCCTGTTGTAGGATTAGTCCATGCATTTCTCATTCTGTAATATACAAAGTTGTTTACTTTTCTATCTTTTAGTGCATTTGGAATTATACTAGAAACTACTTCTAATGCAGTTGTGGCATCATTGACAATAATTTCTTGCGTATGATTTGTATCATTTGAATAAATGTAGGCATCGTCGGCAAATGTGTCAATGTTATGATATGTTCCTGTTGGATCATTAATATCTATATAACGACTGTGTCCTGAATGAGTTCTATTAATAGATTTTACTTTTGTAATGTTACTGCTTTGTGTTGCAGGGAAAACATTGTAATCCTGTGCTGACACCATTCTATTTTGTGTATAAAATGTTTTTGGTGCTCTTTCTTTAATAGCCGCTAAACTTTCTGCTGGAGCACTATTACCTACTTTGTATTGTAGACTATAAGTTAGTGTAAGTTTTTCTGCCTTACCTGCTGAACTTGTATAAGGTATAGTAACCGTTAAGTTTCTTGCTTCTTCTGGATTGATAGTGTATCTTGAAGGATCGCTTGATCTATACCATGCTCTATATATTCCTACAGGTACATTACCAAATTCTCCGTCTGGGAAACGTAGTCTAATACCGTCAGCATCGCCTATATTTTCTATAGAGTATAAATTTCTTGTGGCTAAACTTTTACTATTATAATTTAATGTTTGTCCTACTGTATTAGGAATTTTCGTCCATTGGTTTAATACCTGTCCTCCTGTGTTTACTTCTTGCAAGTAAACATCGGATTCATTAATGTTTGGTATAAGTATATCTTGTGTTCTACTTTCTAATGGACTAGTAAAATTAAAGTCTGCAAACTGTAACTGTCCTTGTCTAAACATTACAAAGAATCCTGTATCTGGGCTTCCGTTACCTTTACCATCATTCTTGTAAATTAAATTAAACAAATTTGCTGGATTAGGTGCTCTTTCAAAGAAGTGACTGTTGTCTTTAAAGTCTGGATTTACAATATTAACCTGTTTTGTATTACCTGATACTTTGATTGAATTGTTAAACACTATAGGTGAATTTAAAGGTGTATTCAACTGATAAAGTTCTGTTCGGATATCAGCAAGACTGCCTTGTTTAATTGGTGACGCAAATCTATTTGTCACACTCATTGCAGAATTTAAAATTGTAATAAATTGTTCGTAGTTGTCTGGGCTATTTGCATCGTCCCAAAATACTGGTTTGTTACTTAAATTGGCTCCGCTACTGTCTACTATCTGCTCAGATGTTTTTACACTTGTAATTTTCATTAAGCCACTTGCAGGTAAATTTCTTTTAGGATTATATCCTAACATTCTTGCAAGTTTAAATACAGAGTCTTTTCTTTCTGCTGTTTCTAAAAAGTTCTCTCTGGTATTGATATCCATTCTAAATGCTAATGACTGAGAAAGATATGCTAACAATTCTATGATAGCAATAAATTCTGAACTTTCTATATAATCGTTGAAGTTCTCTGGAAAATTTGTTTTGACATAGTCAACCATTGCTCCACGCATGGTATCAAAGTCATATGCTTGATAACTTACTTCTGAATATGCCTTGTAGGCTATCTTCCAGTCTTCAGCGGCAAATAAATTATTTTGTCTAGTTTGTGCCATTAATAACCACCACCCTCTTCATTTTGTTGAGTATAATTTAAGTATAATGTTTCAACGGAATTAAAAGGAATCACGTCTATAACTACTTCGGCACTTATAGAATTATCTAAAACAAGTACCTTTACTTTTTTTTCAGAGACTCTAGGGTCTCTAGTTAATATTTTTTGTATATCTTCTTTGACAAGTTTTTCTACTTGTCCTGTGGCTGGGTCCATAAGCAAGTCCCAAATGATTGTGCCAAAATTTGGTCTCATTGGGCGTTCGCCTAACTTTGTGTACAATTCGTTCTGCAGATCTCTAAGCACACATTCTTTTCCTACTACAGAAAAGGGTGCTTTGTTTCTGTCTATTGTACTGAATCCTATTAGCCTAGCCATACTGTTATTTATCAGAATCAATATAATGGGTTTTATTTTACCAAAAAGGTTGACTTCTTGCTGTAAACATGCTTAAATACACATAAGCATAGTAATTATGTGAAACTAACGACACATGCTGTCGTTCCCTTAAATCGGAATGAGGATTTCGAAATGCGTCACCTTACCAACGTGTTCAATGAAATTTGGGCACTTGCAGAGGAACGTAATCGAGAAGGTGCAAGTTTTATAAAGATTTACGAATCTAAAAAACGTTACGTCACCTTTGGAATCTATGATTCGGTTACTAAAAAGTATTGTTTGTTTAACACAATCAATCTTGTTGGTAATTTTCGATACAACTCTAAAGTTGTACCACCAGAATTTGCAGAAATGCGACAACTGGTGACCGGCTAAGTCAAGGGCAGGCAACTGCCCTTTTTTACCCATAATTTGTTAATTTTTTACAAAATTATGTAAATATATGTATGAGTAATCATGAAACTACAGATGCCGAAATTTACAGAAGAATGGTGTTGGGCTTAGAAAATAAAGTTAAACTTTTGGAAAATGCTGTCAAACAAGAACAACAAGACAAGTATAATGCTTACAAGAGAATAAACGAACTTAATAAAAAGTTACAAGAATCTAGGATTTAGTATTTTTCTTAACGTAAAATTCTTCACGTTGTTGTTTAATCATTTCTGCAAGATCACCCCAAGCAACACCACCATCAGGTAGATCACCAAAATCTAATTCTAGTTCGTCTGGGGATTGGAAAAGTTGAGACTCGTATAATCTTCTACCTTGCAGTACAGGATCAACTGTACCACCTGGTTTATCTAAAATCCATTTTTGCATTTCTCTACCTACTGAATTATGCCTCTTTGGATCGTTGACATAATCTTTCAATTTACTGTTAGCAAATGCTTCTGTGCCAATACTTTGTGCAAAACTTGTAAGAGCCAGTCTGCCATTTTCGTGTAGTGGTACCTCGACATCAGATTTTATATCATTGTAAACTTTATTCATGTCTCCTACAAGTCCTAGTGTTGCACCTACAGGACCTATGCCCTGACTAAAGTCTACAAGTTTGTTACCAAACTTATCTACAAAAATCATTTCGCCTTCAACTGGCATTTCTATACCGTGTTCTTTTAATTTGTTTACTAAGTCTTGTGCATCTGTGGCAGTTGCAATAGCATCATCAATTAAGCCTTTCATTTCTTTGAACTCTGCACCAAGCATGTCCATATCAAATCCAAGTTTGTCTATACCAAATGCTTCAAGCTCTGCCTGTAATGCAGATAGTTCTTTTTGCAAACCTATAACTTTTTCACTGAGTGCATTTGAGGTTGGGAATCTTATAGGCGGTAGTGCGGCTTTTATACCTGCTATCACACTACCGAATCCTGCAATCTCCAATAATTTTTGTGCATCCATTGTCATAAAATTATTAAAAATGCCTAATGCTTCATCATATACTGGATTACCTTCGAGCTTATCCATTAAAGCACCGGCTGGGTCTGCCGCCGCATCCAGAGCCTGTCCTGCAACTCCTTCTGCTTTACTAGTAACTTCTTTAACAGAGTCTGTAACAGTTTTTGTAATATCTTTGCCAGTTTTTGAATCTGTAAATTTGTCACCTTTTTTAGTACCTTCTGAAGTTTGCACATCATCTGGTTTGTCTTGTTCTGCTGTACTTGAAGCAGGAGGTAGTTTTTCATCTACTGTTTCGTCTGGTGCTGGCTCGTTTTCTGAATCTTTTATAGGATCTGCTTGAGCATGTGAGCTGTAAGGTTCTTTGGTAAGCAATGCTGTAAGAATAGTAGAAATCTCATCTTGTTTACCTGTACGTTCACCGGCAGTTGGTGCCATTGGTTGAGTAACGGAGCCATCGGTGTCAGTCACTGTTCCTGTTGCTTCATCTACTACAGTAGCAACTGTGGAGTCTTCTTCTGGCCTTTTAAACTCTGGTGCTTTTTTTGGAGCATCTTTAAATTTGTTAGTTCCTATTTGTGGTGCTGGTATTGCCGGTATGGCTGGCATTGGGATTTCACCAGTACCACTGTTTAGTAATACTGTAGAGCCTAATAATGCGGCTGGCCCCGCTGATGTTAATGTGGCTCCTGTTGCCCCTATGGCATTGAATGCTCCACTTGTGACCATTGATATACCGGCTCCATTTGCCAGTGAAGTACCAAGTGTAAACAAATCAATCTTGCCACCGCTTGCCGCTACTCTACCTGCGGCACTGATATCCATATCACCGTCTTTTGATGTTAATGTCATGCCTGTAGCACCTAAACCTGTTAATGCACCTGTGGCCTCAAATCTAATGTTACCGCCTACTCCTAATGGCGGTAATCCTAATGCTCCTAGTTCTGGAATGCCTACATAGTCTCCTCCAGCCATTCTATCACCTGCGGCTTTCACATTAACATTTTGTCCTGCTTCTAAATTGAGATTTTTATCTGCTCTAATATTCATGTTGCCTTCAGATCTCATGTTTATAGAGCCTTCGCTGAACAAGTTAATATCACCATTGGCGGCTAATTCAAACCATGCATTACCTCTTTTGTTAATCATGTATATACTACCAACTGTATCGTCTAGTAGTATTTGTACACCTCTTCTAGTTCTAAGCCTAATCAGAGATTGGTCAGTGTTGTCATCCATTATAAATTGATGACCACCTGTCCTGTGATTAACGTTGTCTGGGTCTCTTGGTCCTGGAGTAAGTATTCCAAAAACTTCACTAGGAGATTCTCTCCTTGATGAGCTTGTGCCTGCTCCTCTCAAAGGATCATTTATTAAACCTTGTTTTACTAATGCTTCTGCTAAATCTACATGTGCAGGTCGAACAGCATCGTTGTGCGTAGTTTTTTCATCTCTTCTATTCTTTTCTGCTACAGGTAATTTAACATTAGGGTCTGAGTAACTTTTACCAGAACTCATACCAGGTATCATGTGATGCATTCTATCTGGGAACACACAACTTACAACAAATCCTTGAGTTGGATCAGAATCTGCAAATGCTACCAAAACAAGATTACCTATATCAGGCGGTACCATCCACATTCCATAACTTTTTTGTGTGCCTACATAGTCTTCGATATTATTACCTAAGCCTTCTACATCAGTAGTTCCTGCAAAAGGCGAACTCCATCTGCATGTTATATAAGAAGATGTTTTTGATTTATCGCCATCTAATGCTGGAATAAAAACTTCCATTCTACCTGTTCTAAAAACATCTTTTGTGTTTACAACTTCTGCAAGAAATATGCCTAATAGAGAACGTCTATTAAGTTTTTTCTCATATACCCGTTTTGCATTCTCACGTCTATGATTTGTTCGGTTAAGATTCTTAGCCATTAGTCATCTTCCCCTACTGGTACAGTTGGGATTCTTCTACCGTCTGGTAAGTGAGTTTTGCCATATTGGTAATCCCATTGCCTAGCATTTAAACGTATGCCTCTAGGCTGTAAAAAGGTTTCAGTACCAGGTATAGGATCAGAGAAAAATGAATCGTAGTCTCCTTTTACTCCTATTGGTCTTGCAGGTACACTATTGTAATAAGACGCTTCAATTTCGATATCTGATGGATTATCTTTACCACCTGTTGCTATATAATCTGCCTCTTTTTGTTCCATTTGTTTGGCTTTTGCTATGGATTCTTCCTTTGTTTCTGCTTTAAACCCTTCGGTGCCATCTGTTGCTATATCCCCTGGCTCTTGTGCAGGCACAATTCTTTGTGCTGTTACATCTACAGAATATTCACCGCCTGAGAATTTGTTTACAACACTTATCAATCTATATACTCCGCCGAATGATCTTGATACTCCGTCCCCTTTCCAATAACCAGTATTTATTTCACTGTCTTCATCTCGCCAGTCCATATCGAATGTTTTAGGAGAACGTACTCCTAAATAAAAGTGATTATCATTTTGGTACCAGTTGGCCGCGTCCGGATTACTTTCGTCTTCAGTGTCTTTGCCTAAGTACCAAGGGTCACCTCTTATCTCCATATCTAAACTTATAAGAAATGCTAAGTCGTTACTATGCTGACTTGCAATTACACCAAATAATGTATTTTCTACACTACCTTTCTTTACAGTAGCCGCCCCGCTGTCTTGTCCAGTTGCTGTGTTTTCACCAGAATCAAGTCTAGGTGTGAAAGGTATTACTTCTGTCATGCCTTCAAGTGTAAAATATCCTAATTCTTCTAATTCTGATGCAGTAAGTGGTGTTTCCATGGGATTAGTTAAATCCACAGAATACTTAAAATCGCTTAGTTCTGGTTCATATTCAGGGAAAGGTTCTGTGGCGGCTATTGTGTTGTTTTGAAGTATTTTTGATGCAGTTTTACCATCTAATGCTTCTTCTAGTGCTTTCTGATTTGCTTCATTGTTTCCTTGTAATGCATCTGCAATAAAACTTTGATCTAATCCTGTTGCGTCTTCTAATTGCTGTACTAATCCTGATAAACCATCTGAGGCAACATCTTTAATTTTGTTTATATCATCTAAGAAATTAGACCATATGTCTTTTGCTGTTGCTTGTTTATTTTTATCTACAAAATCTTCAACTACACCTTCCAATGTTGTGTCTTGGTCTTGTGCTACTGCTCCTTCTTTTTCAGCCATTACAACTGTTGCTTGACCTACTGCACCTCCTTTAGGTGCAACCAGTAATGCTATACCATTATCGTATTTGATGTCTAATGATTTTATTTGATCATTAAGTCCTGAGAAAATATAATGATATGCTTTAAGCAAGCCGCCTTCGGCAAATATTTCTCTTGCTCTTGCTGAATAATCTTCTTTGGAAACCGCAAGTTCTTTACCATCTACCATAATGTCCGGTCTAGAACTTTTATAAATTCTTGGTTTGAATATTACTTTAGTAGCATACGCATTTCTTTTTTTGTCGAACTTTAGTTGCTCAAGTTTAGAATCCATTTTGAACCAAATTACATGTGCCTCTGTCTTATCTGCTTCGGCTTCAGCATCATCTAGAACTTCTTTCCTAGTAATTTTACTCAAAAATTCGGCATTCATACTGAGCAATATTGCAAAATATTTTTCCATTGTCATGTCTTGGGAGGCAATAATTCCATCTGCCGTAATTATTTCTTCTACTTCATCTCCACTTTCTCTTGGACTCTCTAGCAATGTATTTTTGTTTGTAACAGCATCACCAATAGCAAAAGTTGTTCTCATAAGTGAGTTACGTTGGTCAAATGCAGGATCTGAACTGCTATACACAGTTTCATCATTAATCCTATCTACTTTTGCTGTACCGTCCTCGTTTGTGTCCTCTTCGCTACCAATTAATGCACTAAGATCAAACTCTATTTCATCTGGTACTTCATGTGTATCAGCGGTGTCTTCGTGATGTTCTCTAAGTAATTGTTCTAAACTGGTCACATGTTCTGTGATTGTAGTACCTGTTGTAGTCATACTTGATGGTATTTTAAATAGAGGACTGGTAAATGCAAAACTTTTTGCTGGAATAGTTTCTATGTCGTATGTACTGCCCTCTTCATTTATTTCTGCAGATATTTTTGTAATATGTAATTTATATCTATAAGGTCCAGCAATTTCTACAAATTCTCCGCCTTTGTCCTCATCCTCAATATCTGCTTCGAGTCCTTGAAATCGTATTTCTAAAAATACAATAGGCATAAAATCGTTTTCTTGACCTAGATAGGCTCTTGCCAATTGTAATTGATCTAAAAATGTTGCGGCGCCTGGTTGTATTACTGTAAAGTTTATTCCTACAGCATTTGGTCCATCAGTAGAAGTTAATGCCTCTATCTCAAGATCGTCAATGGTAGCGGCTGTTACACCTGTTTGTGCTAAAATAATTTGATCTTTTGGTTCACATGTTAAGGAATCGTCTAATGATGCAATACCGTCTTTGGCTTCTACTGAAAATTCTTTCCTCATCATGTACAACTTTAAATTATATGTTGAGCTATGATAATTGTCGAGGATATTTCCGTAGACTTCGCCTACGTATGGATCATTTATTTTAGGAATTTCTTGTTTTGGCATATTAACCTACTATGTTTCTTATAGAAGACATAGCAGGTATTTTTATAGTAGTTCCTGCTGTAAAGTCTCCTAATGGATCTTTTAAAATATCCGGATTCCTTGCCGCAAACACCCACCACAATCTACTTGATTCGTAAAGCACATGTGCTAATTTGTCTGGTCGTTCTTCATACTCAGGTGTAATTGTAAAATTTTCGTCGTCAATGCTCTTACCAATAGTAGGTACCCGATTTACATCCATAAATTGCCTATCTCTGTATTCTGCTTTTGCTAGAAAACTATCTCTTTTATAATTAGGCATTAGATAAATCCATCCTTATATGATTCTCCACTTGTAAGTGTGTTGAGATTAAACTTCCTTCTAAGTTTCTGTGGTGTGTATGTTGGTTCTAAGTTCACCATTATGTTTGTTCTTGTTGGTACATGTGTTACTGTATCGCCTACTTTTACAGGCACATAATCTACTTCTTCTGGTAGAGAAATACTAAAACTTGTAACAACAACTGGTACTTTATTGAACATATGATCTCCCATATATTCAAATAGTAATACAGGTGGTGGCCTACCGTAATCACCAGTCGATACTGCAGAATCACCAAATGTGCCTTTTCCACAAATCTTTAAGAATGTAAAAATTGCTAACATGTACCTTGCTTCGTAAATATCATTTGCTGTGAAGTCTGCTGATACTGGCAACATAGGTGGAGTACTATTATTATATGTGTTGATTTGATAGTTCATACCTTGCATGTGTGCTTGACTATAATTAGTCTGTGCTTGATACATAATAGTTGGAGTATATTGCCATACCATTCCGCCTGACTCTTCTATAGGTTTCAGCAAATAGTCTCCCGAGTCACCGGAGGTTGTTTTTTGATAAAACATACTTTCGCCGCCTTTTTTAGGCCTTAGTCTTGCTCGCCAATCATATGAATCTTTTAGTGTTTCGTCCTCTTCGAGCCCATCTGAAATTTGAGCCATTATCTCTGCTTCTGCAAGTAGAGATCCTATCCTAGCATTTATTTCAGTAGCGGTTAAAGTGGAGTTTGGGTTGTTTGGTAAACCATAACCAGGAAAGGCAGAACCTACTAGTCTATCAAAGAAAGTTTTAGCCAACGGATTTTTATTGCCAAGTTTACTGCTGGCTTCTGCTATTTTATTGTTTAGCAGTCCATTAAATGCATTTTTAGTTTTAGATAAAAAATCAACCATATTGTCTCCTATATTAGTATTTATCAACATCATTAAGTGCTGTTTTTATTTTTCACGATTTTGGCAAAAACTACTTGACTTTTGTTAAGTATAATGTATAATAGTTGTTTAATATTATAATTTTGGAGACCACATGGCACAACCTAAGAAGGTAAATTACCTTAATAATAAGGACATTCTTAAGGAAATCCACAAAAGCAAGATGAGTTTTTGTTGGCTTTCTGATGAAAAGTATTTCCAGCATGACATCATTGTTGACGATGTTAAGAAGATTAATAAAACAGCAATCAAAGAAGCAAAGCAAAATCAAGCATCTAGAATACAAGGCGAAGCCTATGCAGAAGCAATGATTAAGCATGGCACAGGCGACTATAGGAATAAGCCTAAACAAAAAGAATTTGCAGTAGACTTAGATACTATTTCAGATGAAGATGTAACTTTTAGAGTTATGACTATGGAACATATTCCTTTAGAACCAGGTAGAAAAAAGAATCCAAGGAATGAAGCAGAAACCAAAGCAAAAGTAAACTTTCCACCATTCAAGCATTATGCATTTCAAAATGGTGAGCTCAAAGAAGTATCAAGAAGTCATTGGGAAGGAAGTTTAAGCAATGGTAAGTTCAATCCTAGTGCAGGCCGAATCACTAACAAACTAGGTACTATGTTTTTAAAACTAGTTGAAAGATTTAGTCATAGAGCAAACTGGAGAGGTTATACTTATGTTGACGAAATGCGTGGACAAGCATTAGTGCAACTAAGCCAAGTAGGTTTACAGTTTAATGAAGCAAAGTCAGATAATCCGTTTGCATATTATACAGCGGCAGTTATCAACAGTTTTACTAGAGTACTCAACTTAGAAAAACGTAACCAAAGTATCAGAGACGATATTTTGATTGACACAGGGCACTTACCAAGTTATAGTAGACAGATCAAACACGAAGATGAAATGAGAATACTTCGAGAATCAATGGAATCAGGGAAAAGCGATGAAGGAGCCTTTGATTAATTTATGTCACAACTTTTTACAAATGCCGCGTGTTTCACGGATATTCACTACGGCTTAAAACAGAACAGTAGGTTACACCTAAACGATTGTGCTAGATTTGTAGACTGGTTTATTGCAGAAGCAAAAGCCAGAGACTGCGAAACATGTATATTTTTAGGTGACTGGCATCATCATAGAGCAAGTATAAATGTTGCTACTATGAATGCTTCAATCAATGATCTCAAAAAACTTAGTGATGCATTTGAAAAAGTGTATTTCATATTAGGTAATCACGATCTATATTACAGAGACAAAAGAGAACTAAACAGCATAGAGTATGCTAGAGACTTGCCTAATTTTGTAATGATTGATGAACATTTCTTACAGGATGATGTAGCAATTATTCCTTGGTTAGTTGGTGACGAACACAAAAAACTAAGCAAAATACAATGCAAATATATGTTTGGGCATTTTGAATTGCCATACTTTAAAATGAATGCAATGGTAGAGATGCCAGACCACGGTGGCATTAAAGCAGAAGACTTATCTGGTCCAGAGTATGTGTTTAGTGGACACTTTCATAAACGTCAGTACAAAAACAATATACATTACATGGGAAATGCTTTCCCTCATAACTACTCTGATGTTGGTGATGTAGACAGAGGTGCTATGTTCTTAACATGGGGTGAAGAACCTATATATGTAAATTGGGCTGAGTGTCCTAAATACAAATCGTTTACACTCAAAGAGCTCTTGGACAATCACGAAACACTATTAGATGAATACACTTATTCAAGAGTAAAACTAGACATTAGCATTTCATATGAAGAAGCCAATTTTATCAGAGAAAAAATGGCGGAACAATACAATGTGAGAGAACTACAACTTATTCCTATCAAGGAAGAGGAAGAAGCATACGAAGGCGGTGAGATTGAATTTGAAAGTGTAGATAAAATTGTTATCACACAACTAGAAACAATCGAATCAAACACAATAGATAGGCAAAAACTTATTGACATCTATAACGGAATAGAAATCTTATAATGTTAAAAATTAAAAACGTATCTGCAAAAAACTTTATGAGTGTAGGTGCTCAAACCCAAGCAGTAAACTTTGATAATGTAAACTTAACACTGGTGTTAGGTCACAACTTAGACATGGGCGGAGATGGTAGTAGAAACGGTACAGGTAAAACTACCATAATAAATGCTCTCAGTTATGCATTGTATGGCGAAGCATTGACAAATATCAAACGTGATAATCTCATAAACAAAACCAACGGCAAAGGAATGATAGTTACTGTTGATTTTGAAATAGATGGCACAGAATACAGAATTGAAAGAGGCAGGCGTCCCAACACACTAAAACTATTTGTTGATGGCAACGAAGCAGGAGACCAAGAGCAACAAGGCGACAGTAGAGAAACGCAAAAAGATATAGAGAAAATAATTGGTTTCCCTCATTTGATGTTTAAGCATTTGATTGCCCTCAATACATACACAGAACCATTCCTTGGCATGAAGCCAAATGATCAACGTGATATGATTGAGCAGTTGTTAGGCATCACCGAACTATCTGAGAAAGCAGAAGTTTTAAAAGAACTTATGAAGGATAGTCGAGACCGAATCAAAGAAGAAGAGATTAAAATTAATGCCATAGAAGCAAGTAACAAACGTATAGAAAAAAACATTAATGAAATTACTAGCAGAAGTAAAGCATGGCAAAAGACACACTCAGACAAACTAGAAGATATGGCTACTTCAATCAGTACCTTGATGGAAATAGACATTGAACAAGAAATTTCAGCACACAAAAATAATGCTGATGTACTAGAACAAAAAACAGCAATCAACACAATAGAAAAAGAACAAACAACTAGCACAACTTCTCTGAATAGAAGCACTACAAAAATAACAGAATTAGAAAATAATATTGTAAAAGCAAAAGAAGGTGTATGTCCTGCTTGTGAACAAAGTACAGCACATTTAGACACACACGAAGAATATACTAAAGACTTAGAAGTAAAATATTCTGAGGAAGTAAAATACAAAGAAGGAATTGAAGAACGTATCAAAGAACTAAATGATGCATTAGAAGAATTAGGTGAACTTCCAGAAATGCAAGATACATTTTATGAAAGTTTGGAGAGTGCATTAGAACATAAACACAATTTAGAAACACTAGAAAAACAACTTGAAGAAAAAGCAGAAGAAGTAAATCCTTACGATGAGCAAGTAGAAAATCTGCGTGAAACAGGCATACAACAAATAGACTTTGAAATTATAAATGATATTACACATTTAAAAGAACACCAGGAGTTCTTGTACAAACTGCTTACAAGCAAAGATAGTTTTATCCGTAAACGTATTATTGATCAAAATATTGCATATCTTAATCATAGACTTGCACATTACTTAGACAAGTTAGGCTTGCCACATGATGTTAAGTTTGCAAGTGATTTGGGAGTAGAGATTACAGAATATGGCAGAGACTTAGACTTTGATAATCTAAGTAGAGGAGAACGTAACAGACTTATACTTGGATTAAGTTGGGCATTCAGAGATATATTTGAAAGTCTTAATCATTCTATGAACTTGATGTGTGTCGATGAACTTATTGACAGTGGCATGGATACTACTGGTGTTGAAAATGCATTGGCAATACTTAAGAAAATGAACAGAGAACAATCTAAAAACATATTACTCATCTCACACAAAGAAGAACTTGTAGGTCGTGTAAACAATGTATTAACAGTTGTAAAAGAGGGTGGCTTTACAGCATATAACACAGACACTGAATACATTTCCTAATGCGTAGTCCTTGGATATACAAAACAGCAGTAGTAGATACACTTCCAGAAGATTGTGAAGCATTTGTATATCTGATCACTAATAAAAAGAATGGTATGAAATACGTTGGCAAAAAATTAGCCAAGTTCAAAACAACCAAACCTCCCTTAAAAGGCAAAAAGAATAAACGTCGTGGCTACAAAGAAAGTGATTGGCGTGAATACTGGGGAAGTTCAGATCATTTGAAAGATGATGTTGAAAAGTATGGCGAAGAAAACTTTATAAGAGAAATTTTACATTATTGTCCTAGCAGAGGCATATCCAGTTACTTAGAAGCCAAGGAACAATTTGACAGAGAAGTATTGCTTAGTGATGATTACTACAATGGCATTATAAATGTTAGAATTGGTGGTTCTAAAATACTAAAAGAACATTTTTTAAATCTAGAAAAGCCAGATACTTAAACTCCATCTCATACCGTCTGTGATTTTTTTGACTTCGTGTTTAGTATCTCCTTTAAAAATTACACAATCGCCTGTATCAAGAGATATATGTTCCTCTTCTACAAAGAGTTCTCCTCCTGTATAATCATTATTTAATGTCATTAATATTGTATATTGGACAGGGTCAACATGAGACTTGCACACATCACCTTTTTTGTACATACAAACATACATGTTATTTTCTGTAGAAATTTTATTAATACCCAGTAACTCTCTTATCCATTCTTCGGTGTGTTCTTCTAAACGTATTCTTTGAGTATTGATAAAATTTTCGCTCCATTTACCAGGTACTAACTTTCCCTTTGCCTTGAGTGTGAAAGTAAATTCTGGCAGTTGCTTTATTATATCTTGACACTGATCGTTAGACAAAGCCTGTCTAATCACTAATGGCTGGGTACTTGGCAACTTGATCATACATATACTTATGACATGTTCTACTCAAAAAAATATTATGGGTCTAATACTTGAATATAAGTATCTACTGAATACAAACATGGCACTCACAGACACAAAGTCTAACTCTTAAAAACACACAAACAACACATACGGTTGACGGGCCAATTATGATTCCGTTGCGAAACCCACCCTGACGTGAGGTGGTAAGCATGAGCATTGGTTGTTATGCGATTCTTAGCACTACCCGAAAGGATGCTGAAATGTCCACCCACTGGTGAGATACATTTGCTAAGTCTTAATAGTTGTGAAAAGTATTGCTATACTCTATATTCTCAT
>MDTG01347711.1_pt1 | contig 24857 bp, 19 predicted proteins | sample 811421 | NCBI WGS metagenome assembly MDTG01 (sample SAMN05326645, study PRJNA326480) | marine metagenome | isolation source: seawater | place: Pacific Ocean: South East | collected 2011 | reverse complement strand
TTTTGTTTTGCTTGCACTGACATTTGTGGAGCGTAAAGCTGCATCATATTGTAATTGTGTTCAACAACTTCTCTCGCTTCCACAACATTCGAATAAAATTTTTGCTTTTGTTCAGTTTCGTTACAATAATCAATGACATCATCAATAGAAGCTGTTTTGCTTTCTTTAAGAAATGGTAATCTTTTTGCGATCGTGGCAAGACCAGCGCCCCTAACGCCTTTTAAATTATCACTAGCATCACCAGCGATTGCTCTGGCTAGTGCCATATTGGTAGGATGGATGCCAATATTTTCTGAGATAGTGTTCATGCTCATGATTTCTTTTTTTACAGGCCTGAACAATATCGTTTCACCATCGCACAATTGCATAAAATCTTTATCGTTAGACACGATAACTTTTTGCCAGCCAGAATAGTTCTCCATGCTGGTTACGTATGAAATAACATCGTCTGCTTCAATTTGTGGCAACATTACCTGAATGATTGGCATTTCATTAATGTACTCGATAAGCCTTGACTGCTGCCAAACTTTGTTTTGCATTTCTTGATCATCAGTCAAGTTATGAAATGCCCTATTAAGACGAATGGGTTTGCGGCCAGCTTTATAATTGCTGTCCATGGTTTTTCTTTTGCGAGAACCATCAGGGCCATCCCAAACAATAACTATTTCTTCGGGCCTTGTGTCCCTAACAAGCTTTTGTAGAATCTTAATAAAACCCTTTAGTCCGCCAATTGGTTGCCCGTTCGCGGAGATAGATGGGTCGACAATGTACGCTCTTAAATAAGCATTCAATGCATCAATAATCAGTACTCTATTTTTGTTATCTGGTGTCATACAATCCTCTATTATGCAGTAACTGGCACAGTTAAATCTTCTTGATCTTCATAAAAGCTTTTAGCATCGCCTTGTCTTTTGTCAAACTTCTGGATAATTTCTTCATCCATAATTGAAATTACTTTTTGCTTAAACTCTTCATCAGAATGTACAAGATCAGTCCATTTAGATGGCTGAAATTTCTTAGTATAACCATCAGGTGTTGCCAAGGTATACCACGCCCCCGCGCTTGTTAGCGATGGTGAACCCTTAATAGCATCGAACCACGATTCTTCGTCGCGAATACCTACTTCGTTACCCCATAGAATTCTGAAGGCGCAGGATCTACCTTGCGTGCCAAAACGTGACTTTTCTAGCTTTACCTTAACTTCTGAGCCAATTCTGAAGCCTTTCTCATCTTCGATGAAAGCTGACTTGGCTTTACGGCCTGTGAGCCAAATACGAAGCGAATATGAATAATGCATCGCTTTTCCACCGGGAGTAATAAATGGCGTAGTCATAGCAATTTGACGAGCCATAGGGCCTTGCGGAATGTTTGTTTTCAATTGATTAAGCACAAGTAGCGTTGCCTGCTTATCAGCGATTGGAATTACAAGTTTAGACATGCCTTTTGCAAGAATACGAGCCTTCATTGCCATGGTTGACTGCGGATTAAAGTCACCTTCAACATCGGATACAGATGGCGTGAGTGCCAAAGAGTCCCAGATGAATACCATCTGCTCATCAGTTGCACCTAATAATTCTTCAATTGTTTCAAGCACAAACTCAACTGACGACGCCTGAATATACATAAGGTTTTCAAGGTCACAGCCTGCTTGCTCAAGAAAAGACGGGTCAATTGCAGACTCAGAATCAAAGTATACAATTAACTTACCTGTCTTTTGTGCATTGGCTGCAATTTGTGCTGCCATATAAGATTTTCCTGTTGCCTCAAGGCCTGCAATTTCAGTTACCTTCCCAACAGGAATACCTGCTCTTTGACCTTTGCAAATAATTGAATCCAGCCACCTTGAGCCAGTGGGAATCCATTCTTTAACTTCGGTCGGATTTTCACCTGTTAGATCATGCGCAACAGGACGCCCAGCTTTTTTATTAACAAGCTTCATTAAATCTTGCAGACCAACACGGCCCGCTTTCACGGCTTTCTTCCTCGCCATTTACCCTCCTAATATTGGTATTCATATAATAACATTGTACGCCGCAATTGTCAAGCAAGAACGATCATTTTTATAGTGGCAGATAATAGTTTGAGGCAATACAATTAATGTTGCAGTCGGCGGCGGGGAAGCTGTCAACTATTTTAGTCCAGTTAGCGCCGTTGTCTGTGCTTTCAAAAATTTCCCCTTCTTCACATGTTACAAGCCATGTGCCACCGCCATCAGTCGCAATATCACGCGCTGCTTTAACTGCAAGACCAACAACTGTGTTATTGCTAGTACTAGTTCCATTTACATCTACGAATCCAACAGCAGTTCTGTCGGGACTAATGAAAACAACACGTCCTGCGCTATTGGCAGCTAATCTTACATTTTCAATCTGGCCCGCGATGCCGGGCTCCTGAATTCCATTAAAGTTAATTTCGCTACTCCAAGTTGTTAAGTCACCATCAGCAGCGGAACGAAGATACACTTCATTGTCATCGTCTCTATCATAAACCACAACGTAGCTGTTGTTTGTATAAATGACACCTAAAAACTTTGAAACATTGCTGATGCCGTGAGATATTTCAGTAAAATTGGCACCATCGTCAGTACTATTAAACAGCCTTGTGCCTTGAGCCATAACCCACCGACCAGCACCATTAGCAGTCATGCCGATAACATCTCCAGAGCCCCAAGTTCCCGGTAAGTTTCCGGCGCCTGTGGTAAGCTCTGTCCAGTTAGCGGCTCCATCGGTGCTACGAAACACCTTACCGACATTTGAGCCTGCTAGCCAGACACCTGCTGTGGAACTAGAAGAGTCTTCTGACCACAGTATTCGTTGTATGGTGTTATTATTGTTAGCTACTCCGACAAGGGATACTTCGGTCCATGTGCTGCCATCAGTAATATCATCCCCGCTAACAGCTAATTCGTGCGTATTGTTCGGACTGGTCATTTTTTGACCCACCACAAAGATGCCGTTGCCGGCAGCGTTTTTCCCGACTGCTGCTACAAATGTAGCGTTTCTATTCGATGTAACATAGTCAGCGGAGGTCCAACTAGTTCTGTCTGAATTTGATGCATATGCATATTTACCGGGGCCATTAGTTCCATTGGCAAAGGCAATAAGCCAATCTGGTTGATTACTTGCATTGTCGAGAACGCGCGGTGCAGGCATCATAAATTTATATGTCATAACAATATCTCCGTTTATTCATAATTAGATCTGCAGCCATTAAAACTACAATTAAAAATGGCAGACTTTGGACCGGTCTGCCAGCGGCTGCAGCTATTCTGCTGTGTCTTCAGCAGCCGTGTCGGATGCTGTATCGTCTTCTTTCTCACAACCCATGCAGAATGCAAGCAAGAGGACAGGTGCGATAAAACGCATGATTGTGTCTCCTTAAAAAGCAGCAGACTTTTCACCGGCCTGCCAGCGGCTTTAATCACTCTGAAATTGTTTCAGTAGTGGTTGTTGTCTCAGTTGAATTACCTGTGTTTTCATTGGTTGTGGTAGTAGTTTCAGAAACTTCGACTGTATTTGTGGTTGTCTCAACTGTTTCAGTGGTAGTGTTAGCTTCGCTAACTTCGACCGCTGGTGGTTCAACAGTGCAAGTTCCGTAAGTAGTCGCCACAACAAGTGCTCCAGCAACAAAACTAACTTGAACCTTCCATCGAGCTAGTTGTGATTTTAACCATTCCATAACATTCTCCTTTTCCGTATAGAATATAGTGGCACCCAATTTTGCCGGGGTGCCATCGGCCTACTAAGTTCCAGTCATCAAGTCATTAAATGCCTTATCAACATCACTGGCACCATTTGCATAGTGTGTGCTCTCTTTAGAGCGCTCTTCTGCAGAAGCCGAACCAGCCATTTGTTCGTCTAAGATAGCGTCAATTTGCTCTGGGGTGAGGCGTTCAAACAAGCTATCAAAGTCAGGCATGTTATCTAACATTCCGGGGATAGACTCTTGGTCTTCCAAGAGTGGCGATGTATTTCGGCGCATTTTCAAATTAGTCTGCGGGTATGCCCCGGGACGATTTGGCTTAGTATATGTTAGCGTGATATCTGTGCCTTCCTTAATGTCGGTAATGTCACCATATTCTGGGTCAAGAATATAACCAAGCAGCAATTCATAGGCTTGCTTGCCATAGCCATATACCTTAATTCCATCAGCTTCATTGCCGCGCAATACGACTGGCGAGAAGTATCGGGTACGCACAAAAAGTGACTTCGCCAACTTCTTGCTTTCCTCATCATTATTTTCGACACCCTCGCGCCAAAGCGTTGAAGCGAAGTCACAAATTGGACAGCGCTCATTAAAATTACGCTTTGAGCACATGATACCACCCTTATGATCTCCCACGTTATAGTGGAAGAAAAACTCTTTCAACGGATCGCCATCGCTCGTTGGTACGATCCGAATATCTTGATCGCCTTCATCTGGCTTGAACCAGATGGATGGGCCATCATTCCCATTTCCATCGCCACGAAGTGCGGCGAGTTTCTTTCTCATTAGTTCCATATTAATAGACATATTTTTCTCCTTTTGTTGTTAATAAAGTATATCAAGCGTTCCTTGACATCTAATGTATCACTCTTGATCTACCTTGTCAAGAGTTTTTTGAATTGCGTTAGTGTGGGCAACGCAGAACCCAAAATCTTCATCGTATGGAGATTCGTAAATCGCATACGTTATATTTTTAAAAGCATTTTTCGGTTTTTGTTTTAACTTTTCGATAATTCTTTGATGTAATCCGCCATCCTTTTCTAGTTTTTCCTGAGATATGCAGAAATAATAACACACGTCCCGGCTCATGTCAAGATCAAAAAACCATTTTTCTTCAACTTTGTTGGTGTCGAGTCTACCTAGAGAGCGTATTCTTTGTACGTCAGAAGGCTTACTTAGGTTGCCAATAATTGGCTGTGTGTGGTCAAACAAATTCTTGTAATGCACACTATAATAAATAGTTTGATTAATAGTTTCGAAGTATTTTTTAATAGGTACATTTCCTATAATTTCTTCCAATATTGGATTACTAAAAATTGTTATTGAATTAATTAAACCTGAGCGTGCATACTCCTGAAGAATACCAAAAACTGCTTTTTCTTGAAGCCGAGAATTTCCTATCAACAATTCAGTATCTGGCCTAATGTAAAACAAATCTATTTTAGTATGTTTTATTTGCTCTAGTATTCCTAGTGTCATCACAGCGCTTTTACTTGAGCCACAAACAAACGCCTGCACATTATTGCTAATTCCTTTGAAAAACTTTGACAGTTTAGGAATATTTTTTTCATAATCCTCTATTTTATCATATTTTTTAAGCTTGTATTGCCCCCCAGAAGTTTTTGAAAACTGATTAGACAATTGAAATAATTTATATTCCTTATTACCAGCAAACTGACCGACAACATTTGAGCCAGCAGTTCCTATTCCGACTAATGATATCAAAGTTTTAGTCCCCTAAGTTCTAAATAATTTTGACCAGCACCTAAATTACACACGAAATTACCAAGTTTTGTTTTTTCAAATATCTGTTTAATTTCAGGGACCAATTCCCTGTCCTCATTGCTTAAGTCAATTACAATTTCATCATGAACAATATGAGATATGAAGCTGTTTTTGTCTGATAAGAATTTATCTATTTCTATTGCGCGCTCTATTACAATGTCCGATGTCGTGCTTTGTATTATGTAATTAAATGCCCGACGTGCATCAATTTTAATTTTACGATCAAATGGTGTGTTAATGTAATCGCCATCATACCAATCGTCAAGTACTTTTTCTCGATTATAATAATTAGTTGATATAATTCTAGATTCTGGGTTATAAAGCCACGAAAAGAATAATGTTTTGGCTTCTTCTCTGTAAATATCAGAGCGCTTAATTACGTTATTCATGTTCCATTCGTGAATATCACCAGATGGCTGCTCTTGACCACTCAAGCCGAGAAGTGTTCTAATTTCTGCACCATTATAGTCAAGTGATAAAAACCAATCATTTGTTGGCTTGATGAGTTTTCTATATTCTTTTTTCATAGTTAATATTGGAAATGTATCAGGTCTGGTTGTAAACCTGCCCGTTGCTGTTCCGAATATATTGTAATCAATATGTGGCGGAGTAGCCAAAAGCTTTTGCACGTTATTACGATTTATAGAATTAACAAATAAGTGTCTACAGTCCTCATTATTAATTATTAAATTTTGAAATTTAATTTTGTGGATAAGTTTATACGCAGCATCTAAATGATTATAATTTTTTGGTTTTTCAAAGTTGTCAAATACATACTCTGTAATTTTATTTCTAATTTCACAAAACTCTAATAAAAAATCGTGCGGAACAAGATCGAAAAAACAAAAATTTCTTAAATCTACCTTACCAATTTTAAATGACTTAATAAATGCTCGGAATTTTTTTTGAGCACCAGCCAATTCTTCTTTAAGATGCTCTGGGCAAACTTCAGCTAATGATTTACCTCCACAATAAAGCCACGCATATTCAATACTGTCGTCGCAAATTGAACCTGTAAACTTCCAAGTCTTCGTAAGACCTTTGGGAATATTATTAAAGTTTAATTTACCAGACGTATATACACCTACACATTCTGTTTTATCATCTAACGTTTGGAAATACACATGCGCTCCAGTTATATCATATCACTTCTCGGCCTGTTTGTCAAGCAGAGTTTTCTTAATATCGCTTAAAGTTCCTCGACCACGTAAGCCTTTAAATTTTTCATCTACAATTGCTGAAATCCTGTTATGTCTCTCAAATTTTGTTTGCTTTAATTTAAGAATTTCATTCATTTGTTCTTGTAAAACTTTAAGCTCTCGTTCTCCAATATAATTTCTATTTTGTGCATTTTTTAATTCAATATACCTGTTCAAAAAATAATCTGTGCCATATGTTTGATAAACTTTTGTCTCATCAAGTTTTTCTAAATTATATTTCTTTGTTAAAACAACACGACCTCTTTCAACTGGTCTAGAAGTCAAATTTTTCCTATCAACATACTGTGCATATAAATCGAGCACAAAATCTATAAATTCTTGGAAATCATTAGCGTGAGCAAACCTACAATAATTATCAAAAAAATCCGCGGGGCCGTTAACGCCATAATTTGCCATATACTTTCTCATTGTGGGAGAACTTAAATCAGCTACTAGTCGCCATGGTGCATTTTTATCTACAGAAAATCCAACCTTCATAGCAACATTAAGATAATAATCAAAATTAGGATTTTGATAAAATAAAACATCTATTGGGTTATCTTTTGAAAAATCTCCCTCTGCTAATTCAATGACAAGCCCCGTCGAACGAATTGGTATAAAGCTATTTTTAATCATTTCTGGCTTCGTAAAAGGAATTTGTGAAGAAAACTGATCAACATAAAACAAAAAATTATTCATAAACACATTAAAATTGCTTAAACTTTGATTGGTAAATTCTTCTATTTCAAATACAAAATCAATAAACGGCGTGCCATAGGACACCTGCCTTGCCTCATTTTTCATTTTCTCAAAACTAACATAGCCTTTATACGGAGTTGGGACAGATAAGTATGGATCATCTAAAATTATTTTGCCATTTTGTCTTGCAGCTTTAAAATACTTTTCCATATCAGCGAACGCATCAGCTACAAAATCGACTACAAAAACTTGCCCTCTTTCATTATGTACGCCGGCTTTTTTTAAAATACTGTCATTTTCACTTGGATCCAAAACAACTGCCATTGCATTTAAATCAAGCTTGCCATATGTGGCATTTTCAGCGAACCTAAAATCTTTAAGACATTTTGCAAATCTTGATCTGTCAGCATTAAAATCAGACCTACGTTTAACGGACGCGTCAATATTGACTTTAAAATTAAGTCTGTTTAAAAAACCTTCAAAAGCTCCAAGAGTATTTTTACCATCAAAACTCATCCCATGCCCTCTACTTTATTGTGTAGCATGTTTGCAAATGCTTCAAATATGGCAATTTCAGGATAAGTATCCTCCAGCTTAGCCCGATCAGGATCGTATCCGGTTGATGCCGCAAAAACATTTCCTTTAAAGCCGGCTTTTCTGAACGCCTCTTCAATTGATTTTTTTGAGGCAGCTTTATTCCCAGAATACAAATCACAATTATCAGATTCTTTACCGCCCGATTGTCTACTAAGTGCCTCATTTAGTGTCGCAGTTGATCCATGCGAAGTCCATTTAGCTGTTAATGTTGTATTAAATTCACCCGGGCCAATTCTGTTCTTAGCGTGAGTTATTAGGTGGTAACCACCAAAACCCAACATATACGAAAGAGAATTAGGATTTGAAATAGCGCCAAGTGCAAGATCGATAGTTCTAGAATCCACAAAGCACACAGAGCCGGGGAATATATGAGGCAATCCAAATGTTTCAATTGTTATTTTATATGGCTCCCTTAATTGCAAAATTCTATTTCTTTTATAGTTTGTTTCTGCGGCGAAAAATCTTGCTTCGCGCACATAAGGCTGATCATCTTTTTCAAATGAAACTTTTTGAACCATTCCACTGTTAACGCCGAAATTAAATTGATAAAATGCCTTATCTAAATTTTCTTTGCTTGGTATGGGATAACACCTGCTAGTATCGCTCTTGTGCCCAGCAATTCTTGGATAAAATATAAAATAATTGTACCAATTTTCTGCTGCTTGGGCAGAATAAAATTGAATTGTATCTTCGCTTTCGCCGGGGCCATGTTTACTATTTTGTGTTATTCTTGTAATGCTTTTGCAAGGGCCACCGGGAACAAATAAATTATAACTTAATTTTTTTTGTTTTTGAGCACAGCGGCCGATAGCATCGACCGGTGCATATACCTGAGCCCTCTGTATAGAAACTGCATCTGTTAGCGAGTAAGAAGTTCCAGACTCATCTGAAAAGTTTTTAAATTTGTTTATGACAGTGCTCAAAAAATCACTTAAAAATAAACCAAAAGTGTATTCTGGAAACTGTCTATTACCTTGGTATTTGGTGATATATTTAACAAACCAAACTGAGAATGTTTCAACTGAAATTGGTATATCAGACATGTTTATAACATGTTCAAAAACAGGGTCATCGGGATCTTGTGTCATTTTAATATCAGTAAGAACAATTCTAGTATTATCAAAAGCTCTTTCTGCAGCGGTGCCTGTTTTCTTTCTAACCTGACGGTGTTTGTAGCTAACATTTACAAGTGATTTAACAATTTTAATTAAGTCGCCAACATAGAAAAAAGGCACTACTCGCTTGCCATCAGCAGCGATCTCTGCGGGTGTTATGTTTCTAGAAAAAATATCTTCTACACATTTTTCTTTATCGGCGGTTCCGCACTTGCCCGTTGCTTTTCTAGCTGTTTTGATAACTTCCGAAATGCTTTGAAACGCTCCCGGATCTGTTGGTGGGTATAAATCTGTGTCTGTAGTTATTATTTTTCTTGATATTAGATCTTCTACTCTTGGGTATATTGTATATATTTTATCTTGGGCGCGGAGTTCCGTTAAAATTGATGAAAAAACAAGCTGTTGTATTTCTTTACCAAACCAATCAAGTTGTGAAGATAAATTAGCTCTTATGGCAGCTGCTTTATTTCCGCTTTGACAATTCTTGAGAATTGTCATCATAATGTTTCTAGCATCTTCATAATTTCTTTGCAAATCAACATTTGAAAAAATATTAGCACCCTGTGAGTGGGCAACAGCTTCTAGGTAACCTCTGTAAGTTATTACCAAATTAACAGAACCATCTTCTTGAATATCAAATCGATGATCAATCAATGTTGCTATGATTGGAAGAACGGTTGTATCAATTGCCAAACGTTTGTCAGTTGGTATGATATCGCCGGCGCCATTAATTGGGTCAGAGTATGCATAGCCGATCAAAAATTTAATTCTATAGTATTCTGGATCATAATCTGATTGATCCATAAACTTATCTTTGTCGGCATTTAATCTTCTTGGTCTAGTGATTAAATCTGCATAAGAAAAGGTGTTTACACCACTTTTTGTTTTGCCGCTCGGAAGAGTGGTTGGAATTCCAATATGTCTATTTCTCAAAATATCAGAAAAGCTTTGAAAAAATAAAGTCAAAGTTAAAGAAATGTCTTTTGTGTCGTTTGCTGGGTTAGTTCCTTGATAAGACCATTCTAAGCTTCTGATACCAACAGAATTGCCTCGATTATAATTTTCTATAATTGTATTTGGATTAATTTCAAGGGATGGTTCGTTTTCAATACTATTGATTGCATTACTTTCAAAAGGAATTTCTTGTTCAAAATCTGGACCAATCTTAAATAACCTAACCATCGGCACCAAAGACGACACTTCTGCCGGCGTTAAATCCAAAAGCTTTTGTTGATTTTCATTAAATATTAATTGGCTAACTCCACATTCAGGTTTTCCCTCAATAGGATAAACGCCTTGAAAGGTTTCATCGACAGAATTATTTTTATTTTCGGCTTTTTCATATTCTTCATATGCCACCTCTCTTCTTTTTTGTTTAATGGCTGCAAACATGGGTGTGTTAATTGTAAGATAGTCTCTAATGCTTGTTCTGATATTGGCTGCAGATTCTTTTTGTAATTCTTCCGCGCTTTTCTTTCCTTTTGGTGGTGCTGATCGCGATACTTTTGTAACTCCACCGGTAGCTTCTGCTATTGGCTCGATCATATTAGACAAATCATCAAAATCAGATCTTTGAACAGCATCTCTGATGGCTTTTGCGGCAAGTGGATCTAAATCACCTACATCTTTTAAAACGGAAAGAATTGATATAACTTCAACATAAAGTTTCAATAATTCGATAAAATCTTGAAATATTTCTGAAGTTTCAATTTGGGAGATTGCTTTATTTGCTAAAGTATTTCCAACGTTTTCGCCAAAAGTAATTTCGGTCGCGGAGTCACCATCAAACCCAGAGCTTGCGTAACTGAGAGGTTGCGAGGGCCATGAGACAGCTCCCGGTTTTGCGAAAGCCAAATAGCCAACCAAAATCATCTTCTTGCTTCTTACAAAATCTTCTTTTTTGGCAAGCTGTGTCGGGTCTCCGAAGCCAGAGGTGTCAGCGGTACCTGCAGCTTTACTTTTGGCGCCTGCAACAAGGCCCCCGAACATGCCGGAATCGCCTGCTGCGGGATCACCATAAACTTCGTTAATAAAATCTATAGCTACGTTTTTATCGTTCACTTTCTCAAGGTTTGCAAGATTAAGTTGCCCGTATAACAACGCATAGCCCATATCTCCCCACACGCTTCGAAGAGAATTGAATATTCTATAACAGTCCTTTAAAAAATCAATAGTTACAGTTTTTTGCAATCTATCGAACCCATCTGGTAATTTTTCGCCGCCGGATGGAAAATAAGCTTCAAAAGTAGCTTTTCCAGCTTTCTCGGCAGATTCAGTTTCTTCAGTTGTGCCGGGTTTTTCAGCGTAAACAGAGCCTGCATTGGCATCCACAATGGCGGTTAGCTTTTCTTCAACAAGTTTATTAACAAGTATTTTAATATCGCTACCGCCTGAAAATAATTGATTGTAAACGCTTTGGGCGGTGTTCCACCGGCCGGCATCAGTAGATGTTGCTAACGCTTTCACATAGTTTCCGGCTGCGGCGACATTGGGAGCGACTTCATCCGGTCGAAATTTAATGGCATGGACGCCGTTGGTAAGGCTTGATTTCAGTTGTAAAACACCGCCTTCATTGGCAATAAATAGAGCGTCACGCATGCTGCTACCACCCCTTCCATCAGCGCGGCGAACTGGTTGTTTAAGACGACCTCTGACGCCGCCTTTTGATGCTGAACTAGATTCTACTCTTCGAAATAAATCCTCTGGTAATTTAATGTTATCAGATTCTGACATATTAAACTCCTAATTTATCCAGAATAAATCTTGGTGTTGCTGGAATCAAAATATTCTGTCCCGGTGTTAAGTGAAATTCAGTAGGCGCTTTATTATAATATGCAATTACAAACCAAAGTCTTGGATCTCCGTAGAATCGCTTAGCGACTTTCCAATACATATCTGAAGATCTCCATGTATAAACTCTAGTGTCTACAGCCGATCGCTCAGCGTCAGTCATTGCGCTCATTTCTACCATTGCGGTCTTATAAATAATTTTAGCATCTCTGTTTTTGAAAAGATACTCGTATCTATCGTCATTTTTTGCTAGTGCTATTGGTGATTGTATATCATATCTTGCCATTTGTCAATTCCTATTGTTTTATTTCGGATCTTTTCCAGTCACCATTGGCGCGACTTGATCCTTACCTGATGCACCAGTTGCTGGCTCGCCCTGCGGGATAGCACCAGCATCCCCGTCAACGGGCGGGTTGTCACCGCCAACAATAACCGGCTCCACCACAGGTGCCGGGATATTCAACATTGTTGGGCCGATACCAAATGGGAAGGTTGGTAATTCTGATTCGTTGATATCCAAATCCCTTGGCCCTTGGTCTGGTTCGTATACTTTATGCTGGTCTGATGTTCCAATCCAAAGATTATCGTCGCTTGTCCATCCAATTGGGTGCTCATGAATCGGCTTAAACGTTATGGTAACAGTAATCATTTTTGGTAAAATATATGGTGCACCATTTTCGCCAACTGTGTCAAAACCGCCATGCTCTATATCAAACGTGTGGTTCATAGAAGTAATAAAACCTAGCAAACCAGAGTTTTTGGCTGAAGATTGTTGCGATGTGATGTTATTTGAAATTATATTTGCATATTTCATACGAATTAAGGGAGGCTTTGATAATGTGGTAGCAGAGCTGAAATATTTTAACGGAGGGGGTGTATTTTCACCATTCTCGGAACCTACAACATGAGGTATTGGCTTATATGCAGGGTACAAAAATTTAATAAGAGTGGCTAATCTGTTTACGTTCTCGACAGCCTCCGAACGATCTCTTGCCGGAATAGAGAAGCTAACTGAAATGTTTCTTTGAGTGCTTCTGTAGGTTTGAATTGGATCTGCGCGACCATAAACATCGGTTGGCGTTGTGTTAACGTCATAATTTTCATTATAGTCGGTAAGGTAGGCCATGAATCTTACACTGTTTTTTGATGCTACATGATAAAAACCCAAAAAGAAATTATTTGAGAATGCGTCAGAAGGATCTGATATTGTGCTTTTTGAATTGAAAGCAGTGTTGTCGTTGTACCTTTGATAAATTTGTTTTAGTACGCCTGCGCCATCAATGCTTTCAGATGCGTTATCGTCGCCGTTGTTCCCGTTCTTGGCCATTATTAGATTCCTTTTATATAACTATCACGATCTAGTAAAATTAAGCTTAGCCAATACTCTTTCATCAATTTTACCTATAAGTTGCGTATTATCATCTACTTTGATAGTAATTGGAGAGGTAATTGTAAGTTCAGCTTTTTGCTCTTTTTCTTGCATATTAATTGTGGCTGCTAATTGCATATCTCTTTCAAATACCTTGAGCATGTCTGTGAAGTCTTTAATCATATCTGGAGATTCCATCATATTGCTCATTTCTTTTCTCAATTTTGAAACCTGCTCTACTGTTTTGGTTAAATTGTCGGGCGAGATTGATGCTAGACTCTCAACCATAGTGCTAAAAGCTTGTATATCGGATTGGCTTGGTCCTGCACCAAATATTCTACCCACTGCCATAGCAGCTTGAAATACCATTATTGCCGGTGTTAGAATTGCAAGCGCTGCAGCAAACACCGTAAGGCTTCCGGCCATGGCATATAATCCAGCAGCCATACCAAGCAGGGCACCACCGGTAGCGCCGGTGTCAAATAATTTTGCAAAACCTTCAGCTAATTTACCCATGCCTGCTGCGGCAACACCAATTCCGACACCGATCATCATAAATGCTGCTCCAAGGCCTAAAATCCCCAGTAATTGCGGCCCAGTAGCGAATATGCCCAGAGCTACAATACCAGCCGTAAACAGCGCCAAAGTCCCTACAAGGCCTATTAGAGCGTTATTAAACCCTGCTAATTGTTCTGCATTCAGATTTGATACAGAGTCTGCCATTGATGCAATACCTTCTGCAGCAAGGGCAATTCCGGCCATAGCTAACAAAACAGCGCCGCCAAGAGCAAGAAGAACTTTCACCATTCCCATATTCATACCATTACCAGCAATGCGAGAAGCAACGCCAATTGCTATCATCGCAAAAGATAACGCATAAACCACATCAATAAGATTAGAACCCCATGTCATCACAGCTATAATAAAACCGATAGCCATTAAAGCCCCGATAAAACCAATTCCGCCTAATCCCATTTTTGTTGGACCGCCGCCTAAACCAGCATTTGCAGCTCTTGCTGAAAATGCCAAATAAAGATTGGCTGCGGCTAAAGTTTTAGTAACAATGGTTAAAGTACCCAATATTCCAATAACTAATCTGCCATGACGAGCAATAAAATCCATAAAGTCAATAAACGTTTCAATACCGCCGATTACAGATTTACGGAATCCCGGCGTATTGGCAATTTGTACCAACATATTTTGAAGCTCTTCTTGCACTTCTTGAAAATTTCTTGCTCTTTTTGCAGCTTCCACGAATGAGTCTTGTGACTGGACAACTGCATTGCTCATTAGATCAAAATTACCAGACATTGCTAATGCCAACTCACCAACATCTTTAAAGCCGCCGGCTTCGGCTATAGCTAATCTTTCATAATATGCCATGTCTTGAAAAGTTTTATTTTGATCTTTAAGAACGTCAGTTATCATTTGAAATCTTTTTGCTGGATCTTCTTCGGCCATTAAATCCATAACATTTAAGAAATCTCCACCTAAGATAGCATTTAATTTACCCACTCTATCTGCTGCGCCCTCAAAAGTATCAAAGCCTGCAGCAAAGTCTGCGATTCTTCCCATTTCAATTCCAGTCTGCCTTGAAGCATAAGCTAGATTATTCATGGTTTTAGTTAAATCAGAGGTATCTTTTCCTATTTTTAATATTTGTGGTGATAATTCGTTAAAAGTTGATACTAATTCGCCCGGACCAAGACCTTGAGCAACGCCTATATCATTTAAGCCTGAAGCAAAATCTCTAGTACCTTCGGCGTTTTGACCAAAAACACGGTTTAGAGTATTAGAAGTTTTACCAAATTGTGCTGTTTCAACTCCAACTTTTTCTAATGTGGCACCAAATTTTACAAAATCTTGATTTGCTTTCATAGTATCACCAGATAACAAAACAAATTCACTTCTCATTGTTTCAAAAGCTTTATAAATTTCGGTGGAAGTTACGCCTAGACGACTGAGATCAATATTCGCTCCAACAGTCTGATCCTGCATGTTTATCAAGCCTTTGGCTACCTCGTCAGAAGCACCGTAAAATCTTTGAAGGCCTTTGGTAGTGTCTATGGTGGCAGTTGCTAGTTTTATAGTTTGAGAAAATATTTTTTCAAAAGCACGGGTTGCGGGGCCCAATGCAAACTGGGCCATTTGAATTCTTCCCTGCATTAAAGCATTATTATATTTTTCTTGAGTAATTGTTCCGGCTTCAAGTGCTACTCTTAATTCTTCTTGAGCTTGCATGTATTTTGCAACACCATCGGTGGCATCGGCTAAGCCTTTTAAACCTAGCTCTGACATTGATGATTGCAGGCCACCAAAGGTACCTTGCATGTCTTTTGCTGCAGCTTCAGCCTCTTTAAAGGCTGCTGCAATTTTATTTAATTCTGCTCTATATTCTTTTGCTTCGGCAGAATTATCGCCTGTGCTTTCTTTGATTGCATCTTGTACTTGTTTAAGATTTTCAAAACCACCAATTAGTTCTTTAATGGCCTCGGCCTGTATGCGATCCGCATCAGTAAGCTCTTCTGTACTTTTAAGGGCGTCTTTTAGACTTTTACTAAAATTAATTAATGAATCTTTAGCGCCATCTAAACTAGCTTTAATTTTATCAAGCTTACTGCCATCATCTTCAGCCATAGGTCTGCCCTCGTTATATTAATTAGTTCACAATAAAAAAGACCGTAATTTCTTACGGTCTTAGTAAATATTATCTTTTGGAAGCTTTGTCCATTTGTTCTTTTTCGTCTTTTAACTGTTTTATTAGTCGTTTTACAAACCATGTTCGCAGTCCGACTGGCAAATTATAGCATTCTATAAAACTCCAGCCACCATGATATTTTAAGAAAAAGAATTGCTCGTATATTTGCTCAAGATACTCAGAGGTCAGGCCAAAAAAAGTTTGCCGTAATCGGCACCTCCAATTCATCACTATGGCCGCAGGATGAGCAATCAAAATCAAGCATCATTTTTGTTGTTGGAGTAAGCTGTGTTATAGTTCTTCTTAGATATCGCGCGTCAGCCGCTGGCATCTGTTCTAAAAAGCCTTCAACTTGGGCTCTATCTTCGATGCCATTTAATGCGATCACAATTCTTTTGAGATTGTCTGTTATCGCAGAATTAAGGTCTTTGTTCTTCGCCTTATTTCTTTGATTTCGCACAATTTCACTTTCATCGTATCCGTACATTAATCTGATCTCTGCCTCAACTTTAGTCATCGGCAATTTAACTCTAAATGTAAGCCTATCTGTTGACAAAGCACCTAATTCTGTCAAAGTTTCTGAATCGGTACCGCCATCATAATTTTGGCAATTATCTAAATTATACGTTAGCGACTCTTGTGTGCTACAATTTGGACATGTAACCTGAGTTTTATAATCGGACCCATAACCAGTTCTTCTGGCTTGGATTAGCATGGCGTTCTTATCGCCTACTAAAAGCGTACCCGGATCAATTGTCTTATCAAGCATTAAGCTGCTCAATAGACGATCTAAAGCTACGCCCTTTTTCAAAAGTGTCTGAGATGTAAGAATCTCTTCTTCTTTTGTTGTCATCTGTCTAATCTCGATAGACTCAGCCTTATGCAAAGGATGATTCTCGGGATAGAAGAGACCTTTCGATGGAAGCTCTACTAATTCAGTTGGATTTACAAATGAAAGTAGATCGCCTCCTGCTTGTGTAGGTGCGGGAGAATTTGCACCTGTGACAGAAGCTGTTCTGTCTTCGTTGTTTCTAACTGACAATTTTTACCTCACGTTTGTCGTTTGTTTAATTATTCGGTGGTCGGGCCCGCATCGGACGTCCACGTCCACGCGCCTGTTACGCCTACGGGGTCATTGCTATCAGCGTTCCTTTCACCTTCCGCAGATACCAATTCAGCCCAGTCATATCTAAGTTCTAGATCGCATGTCGATAAATCTTCAGAGTCGTAATCTAAATCTGAGAATTTTACAGACTTAATGAATACATTCTTAAGCGTCCATGTTTCAAGTGCGCTACCTTCAGCGTCCAAGTGAACAATACTAACAGTTCCCAAAGATGTTCCCATAAGTGACTTATTGACAGTCCCTGTATCAATTGCTGCATTTGGAAGTTTATAGCCGGCAGCTTGAAGAAGGTTCAACATTAAATTGGTAGTGCTGGGATTAATTGGATCAACCATAGTAAGAGTTACCGGTTCCCAAGTAACAGTGGAAGGAAAATGAAAAGTGTGATTTAAAAGCTTGTGAGTTGTTTCACCCACTGTAAAAGCTGGCTTAGTAACTTTTTTAGCCCACCAAACAATATCTCCTTTGGTGTTCGAGGTGTTAAGATTCGTGTTGAGTCCAGTAAACTGTACCTTAAACCTATAATTTCTTTTAGGTTCGTTTTGTAATTCTGTTGTCCAAAATGACATTTTTCATTGTCTCCCTTTAGTATTAAGTATTAGTATGTTGAAAAATCTGCGTCAGTTCTTGTAATAACAAAGTCAAGAGCAATAAACTCGATTGCGCGAGCGGGCTTGATATAAACTTTAGCATACAAGACGTTTTGATCGATAAGATCGGGGGTGGTTGTGGTTTCATCCAATTTAACTAGATATTCAGAAATACCTAAGTTATTTTGCACACCTCTAAGGAAAGTTTCAGTTGCATTTCTGAATTTATTCCAAGTATCCTCTACGTTTTGGTCGAAAAGAACATTATTAGCAATTAATCTAACTTGCTTCTTTACGTAGATTAACATTCTTCTAACGTTAATTCTATCAAGCGCCGATGGATCGGCCAACAAGGTTTTCTGACCGAAGACCACAATACCTTCTTGAGTAAAGTTAGCAATTGGGTTAATATCGACTTCGTAAAGATCGTCGCGGTCATCTCTGTTAAGTTGCTGAGTAACGCCACCAACTTGAAGATTAATTTGACCTTCACTAATTCCGCCGCGGTTAAATCCAGCAGGAGCAAACCAAACTTGGTCTGTACTGGCGTCTGAGCGACCCATAGCCCCAAGACCCACAACTGATGGTGGGAGGTACACAGTCGCACCTGTGCGCGTGTCGGTAATAAACACCCATGGGTAGTAGCATGCAGCGAACGACGAGTCAAGCTGACGTGACTTGATATTGCTAACTGCTGTGGTTACACTCTTTGGAGTTCTAGCAACCTTAGTGTTAGAATTCTCGGTAGCTGGAGTATACCCACCTTCAATATCAATGATAGCAAGAACATCTTGGCGCTCTTCTGCAACGTTAATTACCTCATCTGTAATAGAAGTATTGGTAATTCCGGGGATTGTAATAATGTTACCCTCTGTAACTTCTTCATCTTCGATTACCTTAAGCGCAGTGCGAAGACTGTAATTAGCATAATAGTTAGCCTTGGTGGTACCGGCAAGATCCGAGTTGTTAAACGGCTCTTTCTCGTTAATTCTAAGACCATCAAATCCACCGTAAAGAGGAAGTGAGAAGTTCTTGGCACCGTTTGCAACAGTTGACTTCCACGAGCCGCTTCTTGCACTAACAGATGTTCCTGCGACACGTGAACCAGATACATATGTACCCGTATCAGCATCACCAGTAACGTCATCGAGCGTGAAGTAGTAAGAAATTTGAGAAACATTAGAAACAGCGAATGAATTTGCTTGAAGTCCAAACGGAACCGGACGTAGATAATCTACAACACCCGGGTCAAGCTGGTTAGAGCCGTTTTTAAGTGCTGTAAAGCCGTAGTAGGCACTCTTAACTTTTGAACAATTATCTCCGGTATCTTTATTAGATGTACGAAGTCTGGTTTCAGGGAATCTCACTGAGGCAGTATAATCTACCTTAGTTGCAGCAACGCCGTTACCGTTCAATATCATAGATGTTTGAGCAGAAGACTGCCAGCCAAACTTTGTACGCAATTGAACCATAGTATTAACATGAGGCGAAGTTGATTTCACGACGCCCTTTTCGGCAAATCCATAATCGAACATAGCATTTGAGCCTGAAAAAGTTGCGAAGTCTCTTGGCTTAATAGGGCCTTCGAATCCAAATGGTACGGCGCCCTTATTGATCGGAGTAGCATCAGAGAACATTTCTACACGGATATACCTAGAGCGATTTGGAAACTCTCCATATCTAACTAATCTTTCATTAGTCTTATCGTATTCGTAGAAATAATCACCAATAACGCGACCAATAAACTTATTAGAGTTTCTATCCAAATTACATCCTTGGAAAAACTCAAGAGGACCTTCAGTTCTCAATTTGGTATCACGCGAACCAATTGCTCGAACTTCAACATCAAAAGTTGGATAGCCGCCGGCATAAGTTGCATCGGTGATATTAGAGATAGAAATTTTAACATTCTTTTGAAGATAGTCTCCAGCGTCAGTAGCACAGAATCTGAACAGTCTTTCTGCTCTTTCTGAACTTGCTGGATCAAAAGTTGCATTGTCGTTACTAAGATCTTGCGAGAAAATATAGCCAGTTTTGGCGTATTGGAAGTCAGACAACATTCTGTGGTGCCCTTCAGCAGTCGTGATGGTTGAACCAGATTGCAAGCACATAATTACACCATATTGAGCACCAGCCCCTTCATTTCCAACGATGCTGGAAATTGCCTCTTCGTAAGTCTCACCTAAGAAATACTTCTGTTGGTTGGTTGCACCAACAAGATTGGCGTTAGTGGCCACCGGATCAACATTTAGTGCTTCACGAATATAATTTGGCGACGTTCTATCAAAGTTGACAACAGCAGTTTTATATTCTGTACCTGACTGATCATCAAAGACTAGTTTATACATGTTGGAGGTTGTGCCACCATCGGTAGAATTTAATGAACTTATAAGAGTGTATGCAGCAGATGTTATTTCTGTTCCGTAAACTGCATTTGACAAAACAGAACCAGACAGTCTGACAGAACCCTCTGAAATATAGAAAATTGCCGCAAGGGTACCAGTCATATTGTAGCCGCCACCGGTGGCGATATCGGGCGCAGTTGATGCGGATTTAAAAGTGAATAATCCCCAAGCACCACCGTTTGCAGATTTCACTGTATTTGGATATGCTGCAGCGCCACCAGTAGTTTCAGTGTACCAGCCGGCTTTTGCATTGTCAGTGCTTGCGTTTGCATCGCCCATTCCTAATAAGCGAACAGTGGTAGCTGGTGAAGCTGCTGACTTTAAGTAACTTTCGGCGGCATATGCACCATATGTTGGGCCTTGGTAATTTCCAAGCCTATAAACATCTGCTTTCCCGCCAGTTCTTGTTTTTAATACTTCTGAGGCTGGTTTTCCGGTTCCATCAATTGGGTTTCCAAAAAATGTAGTCCAATCGCTCCAGTTATCCACACTAACAGGGCGCATTGCGGGCCCATGTTCCGTGCGGCCGATGATGATCGGGCCGTCTTCAGGACGGGGGGTTTCTCTAATTGATTCATCCACTTCTGCGATAAAAACGCCGGGGGATAAAAATTTGAATTTTTCAACTGCCATGGTTTTGTGGCTCCTTCGTAACAGTAAATCTCACTATCTAAGTAGTTACAATATAATCTAAAAGACACTTCACTCTTTATAAAATCTTCCGTCATCTTCATTGGGATGCTTGTCACCAATCAATATTCTTTCTCTTGGTATTCGAACCTCGACTATAGACTGTCTTTTTTCGACCTCTAAGTACTCGGAATTTTTATCGTCGTTAAGCAAATATCCTAAAACTTTCATTTCAATACTTGTTTCATACTTTTTTTCATCATCGCCCATCGATGTGATGTTATTAGATGCATCGTAGCTTTTTGGAACGAAGGCTTCATAACGATGAGGTTCGTTGCCAATCATAAAGCCATTAATTTGGCCCGGATATTTAAGTATTGGCGTTAAAATTTCATTAATCTGCTGTTGATATTGTGCTTTAATTTGAATTTTATATAACACATTAACATGGATAGGCGGTGGAATTGTAAATGTCTCGTATACAACCTTATTATTGTCTTTTCTTATATTAAAAGGAGATTTTGTACCTTGGGTTGTGTTTTTTGCAGCAGAATATTTTGTTGTTTGACGCTGGTTAATTTTTCTTCCAATAACAAAGGCTTGAGAGGTGCCGCCTTTTGTATCTCTAAAAATATTACTATAATAAGAGCCTCGATCCTCTTTATTTACGGACGTTCTTTCGATAGTAATAACTGGTAAATTAATATTACCGTTGCTGTCTCTAAGATTAACGTCATTTTTAGACTGAAACGTTCTCTCAGCGCCTGCCCATAAAATTGGCACCGGTTTCCACCCATCAGGGTAAGTAGCTTGAATATCTAAAGTGTCAGTGACCCATTCATAAAGGGCTCTATCAATTGTTTCAAGCGTCGATTTTGGAATTAATATCGGATTATGTCTTGTTTTTTCAGTTGGCATCAAAATAGCTTCCTCTGGCTCTAGTACATACTGCTGTGATCTCAAAAGATTGATCTACTTGACCAAATAATGGTCTAGGTTCTTTCAGTGTTGTAATTTCATAATATTGATCTCCATAATAAATGAAATCACCTACTCTTGTAAAGAGATTTTGATCTTCAGATAGTCTTCTTTTATGAAAATGAACTACAATTTGCGAACTAAAATCCACATGCAGCCCATCAACATATCCAAACGTAGATGCCGACTCATCCCAATCAACCAAAACATAAACACGTATAGGCGACAAAAAGTTTTTTTGAATTGACTCTCCGTAAACATCGTGGAAATTGGTTCTATCCATGTCAATTGGATAATAAAGAATTTGTTGGCCAATAACTTTTTCAATTAACTCATCGTTAACTTGCTTAACTAAGTTTCTTTCTTTTTCACCTAAAAACAGTGGCGGGGGTGGGTTTTTGGGTCTGGACCATTCATCATCGTATGCCATTTACATTACCCCACAAATATTGGCAGCGGTGTTCTACGTAAAGTTTCTTCGACTGCTGCGACCTTTTCTTGATCTCTCTTCGCTAATTCTGAGTACTCAGTGCTATCAAGCATCTCCATTAACTTGTCTTTAAGTTGTTGCTGTTCGTCTTTTGCTTGTGAAAGCAGGTCAGATGCATTAAGTGTTACATTATCACCCGGAATCGGTATTTGAGCGAATTTACCACGAATTTGTCCTAGCATCTCTTTTGATAATGCTAGCGCATATTTGCGAATCCATTGCTTACCTATAGCATTTATGTTTTCGAATGGTACATTATCAAATGGTAGCGTGTTTAAGTTATTGACGCCTTCCATACCATCATCATAATCATTGTCGCTTTCGTAGGCATCAGTATCAATTCTAAATCTTACGTAAATTCTGCTTAAATGGCCTGTAAAATGCTCTTGGCTGGATGGTGTCGGATATAGCCTGATAAAGTTGTTCATAATTTCATACGAATAGTGTGATGTTCGTGTGTAAAGCGAATCTTCGTACATAATAGCCTGCATTTTGTTTTGCCATGTAGGTATAACTTCAAAAGTGGAGTCATCAGCATATTGACCATAAGTTGAATAATTTCCAACAACACCAATTCCGCCATAATACCCAAAAAAGCGCCACATTGCAACGGGTGATTTGTAAAAAACCTTATCGATGATAATTCTATTATTTTTGACTTTGCCAGTATAATCTACTGCAGCTCCAGCATCATCAACACCGGATGCCGATGAACTAGAAATTATAGATTGTATATTGTAATCTTGTTGATTGTTTACAGCCTTAAAAGATGCGGAATAGAATCTAGTAGTTCCGCCTTGGCCGGCCATAGTAGACATACCATCACCAACTTTATTTGCATATGCCAATTGAAATTTTGGAAATTTCAAGTTAGCGCCAGAAGGACCATCAGTTAAGTCACCTTTATGATCAAACGTACCCGTGGTATTGCCCAAAGCATCTGATAAGATGTTTTTACCTTGATGTAAATTAACAATGTATGAATACTCAAGCACTGCTTCTTCATATGCTGAATAAACGTTAGATGGAGTCAATTCAATGTCTACTACATCACCACCAAGCTTTTTATAAGTGTAAGCAACTTGTGCTGTGGCACCCGATAAGAAATCAGCGGAACCAGTATACATACCAAAAGGTAAAGAACTGGCTACGTCACTAAATGTACCCGTTGAAGGTAATACGATCGCGCTTTGTTGCGATCTTGGTAATAAATTGGCCGGCACGCACGGATCCTCCTACTAAATAAATAGTTAGCAAAACACAAAGCCCAAGTCTATTAGCGTTTTATACTGACTTAGATGCTTGGGCTTTACTTTTTCTGGAGCGTGTGCGTGTTGTTTTCGCTGTTTTTGTAGTCTTGGTTGTACTTTTTAATGTGTTTTTAGTTTTAGTGTAATTTGTAGATTTTTTTTCTTTTACGGTTGAATTCACAACTGGTTTTTCTTCCACCGCGGGCGATGCTGCATCTGCTGCAACTTCAACTTTTGTTGGTTGATTATCTACAATATTTTCTTCAATTTCAACATCATTGTCTTTACAAATTGGATGATTTTGATGTTTAAGATTAAATTTTTGACTATTAAGAAGTCTACGTTTTCTGCCCATTATGGCCTCCTGTTTGTTATAAATAGTTTGAAAGTACAAAAACGAAAATCTCAAAAAATTACCGGGAAAAATTTTTGACAGATCGACATTTTTGATTTTTTTTGGCTGAAATAAAAAACCCCACCCAAATTTGGGTGAGGCTTAAAATAAAATTAAAAAATTTTAGCCTTTTGACATGAACCCATGAATGTGGACGTAAAATTTAACAGCAGTCAAATCGGCGGTTGCAACTGTTACTGTAACCGGATCAGCTGTTGTGACAACTCTGTATCCTCTTTGGTCAAAGCCCGTCGCGTGTTCTGGATCACCACCGTTACTAACTAAAGCTCCGTTAAATGATCTAACCTTGTTGACAGCTAATTCAGCAATTGCGCTAGCTGTGAGAAATCCATCTGGATCATTAGAAGTTCCAGCAGTACCAATCGCAATAGTTGCAGAACCAGTGCTTGTTGGCGCAGTCACAACTTCAACGTAACCATGTGTTGCTACGAAACCAATTGGAAGACCGGTATGTACCTTTCCATCTGAACCAGATAATTGTACCTCTTTGTGCGGGCACGACTCATATGAGCCAGAATCATACAAAAACGAGAAAGATGCTGGTTGCGGCGATTCGCGGTCATCTCTCGGTCCTGCTTCATTTGATGCAGGTTGTTTAGTTCTTAAATTTTTAAGTGCTAAGTCACCTGCTTCAATGTCTCTTTTTAAATTCTCAATCAAGGCTTGAGTTCTCGCTAAGCCTAATCTTTTTGTTCCCATTGTTTAAAACCCTCCATTTATAATCATGTTAAAAACATAATGGTGCGGAATAATTTAAATTCTCGCATCATAAATAGTTTTCAGATACAGGAAAGCCCCCGTCAAAAAACGGAGGCTTTACACTGTAGCTATGGGCTAACTATTAGCTAGTTGCACCCGATGAGCCGTTAAGACCACGACACACGACTAATCCGTACATATCTGGACGAACCATCTTCTTCGCGTAACGGGTCATAACACCCTTACGTGGCACGAAGTCTTCTGGTCCGAAGATCGTAGGAGTAGTTTGGAGTGGTACATATGGTGCGTATACATAA
>MDTG01236603.1_pt1 | contig 24859 bp, 23 predicted proteins | sample 811421 | NCBI WGS metagenome assembly MDTG01 (sample SAMN05326645, study PRJNA326480) | marine metagenome | isolation source: seawater | place: Pacific Ocean: South East | collected 2011 | reverse complement strand
TGTTGTCCACCAGCCAGCTGGCGGTGGCATGAGGCATCAGGGGCGTGGGCTGGTTAGCCACAGCAGTTCTCCAAAACTGAAAATAAAAGGGCCGCCCCTTGCGGGACGGCCATCGTCATTCCTCGACGTAGAGCAGTTGAGAGCGATCGGCAAGCTCTTGGCGATTCCGTGTTGGCTGGCAGCCTGTCAAGCCGCGGCGTGCGACAGTGCAGTCTGCTCCGCCGCCGCCGCTATGGGGGCAAGGCCGGCAAGAAATTGGTCAGCGCTCGCCGACCATGTGAATTCTCGGCCAATTGCATGGCATCGGCGCCGGTCGAGCCTGATTGCGCCCGCAATGGCATCCTCCAGCCGCTGCGCCATCACCCCGCTTTCAGGGTGCAGCACATCCAGCGGGCCGGGCACGGGAAAGGCGGCAACCGGAGTTCCGCAGGCGAGCGATTCGATCATTACCAGGCCGAAAGTGTCGGTTCGGCTGGGAAAGACGAACACATCCGCCCCGGCATAACATGCTGCCAGCGCATCGCCTGTCTGTCTGCCGAGAAAGTGGGCGTCAGGGAATTGTGCCTGAAGCTTTTCCAGTGAAGGGCCATGGCCCACCACCACTTTCGATCCCGGATGAGAGTTCGACAGGAAAGCCTCGATATTCTTCTCCACCGCCACGCGTCCCACATAAAGCTGGATCGGGCGCGGCAGAGTGAAGAACAGGTAGGGCGGCGCATGATTGGGATGAAATGTGCCCACGTCCACCCCGCGACCCCAGTGATGGAGCGGGCCAACGCCTTGCGCAGTCAGCTCACCGCGGATCGTTTGGGTGGCTACCATGGTGCGCGTGGCAGGGGCGTGGAAGCGGCGGATGATGGGCCAGATCAGGCTGGCAGGCATCCCGGTTCTGCGTGCGACGTAATCAGGAAACTGGGTGTGGTAGGCGGTGGTGAAAGGCAGCCCCTTGCGCAGGCAATAATGCCGCGCCGCCCAGCCCAGCGGGCCTTCAGTGGCGATATGGATGGTATCCGGCACAAACCGCTCCAGCCGATTTGCCACGCCGCGCAAACCGGTAAAGGCAAGGCGGATTTCAGGATAGGACGGCGCGGGCAAGGAATGGAACATGTCGGGAGAAACGATCTCCACCTTGTGACCACGGCCGCGCAAGTCGCCAATAACCGTATCCAGCGTGCGCACCACACCGTTTACCTGCGGGTGCCAAGCATCGGTCACAAGTGCGATCTTCATGCCCTGTCTCCCACAAGGCGCATCACGCGGCCCGGGCAACAGCATCGCGCGTGAGCCGCTCTGCTTCTTCGCGCCTGGCTATTTCTTCCGGCCAGTGGAGGATTTCCATTTGCCCGTCAGCATGTTCGACCAGCGCGTTGCAGCCTTCCACCCAGTCGCCATCGTTCCAGTATTCGATCCGCTTGCCATTGTGGGAAAACGTGCGGCTCTCGGCGGTGTGAATGTGCCCGCAAACCACCCCGTCCACACCGCGCTCGGCTGCGGCGCGGGCGACGACTTCCTCGTACTTGCCGATGAATTCGACGGCGTTCTTCACCTTGTGCTTAGCCATTTTAGATAGCGACCAATAGGGCAGGTCCAGCTTGCGCCTTGCTGCGTTCACCCAATTGTTCACGCCCATCATGAAATGGTAGAGCGCGTCACCCACGAACGCGAGCCAGCGGTGCGACAGCATCACGGCATCGAATTCATCGCCATGCATGACCATCAGGCGGCGACCGTCTGCGGTATCGTGAAAAGCCGCACGCCGGATTTCGATGCCGCCGAAATGCAGGCCGGTAAACTGGCGGAACATCTCGTCGTGGTTGCCGGGGATATAAACCACCCGCGTTCCGCGCTTGGCGCGTTTCATGATGCGCCAGACGATATCGTTGTGCGCATCGGGCCAGTAGAACTTCTTCTTCAGCCGCCAGCCGTCGATGATATCGCCCACCAGATACATGGTTTCGCTGTCCACGCTGTCGAGGAAATCGATCAGCAATTCAGCATTGCAGCCTTTCGTGCCCAGGTGGATGTCGGAGATCCAGACTGTGCGGTACTTGCGACGTCCCCCGGAAGAACGTTCGGGGATTACGGGCTGGTGGCGATCAAAATCCGGGAAGGCGGTGACGCCGCGCCCATTGCCGATTTCACCGTCGAGAAAACTGCCAAACATGATGCGCACCTCGTCGCTGCCTGTTTGGTTGACAGCCTATGAGGGCGATTTGTGACAGCATGGTCACGATTTGGAGTCAGCTTGGCGACAGTGTGACGGTCTCAAGTCAGTTCGGCCAGCGGCTCAACCCACCTCAAGCACGATCTTGCCGACATGTTCGCCCGCTTCCATGCGAGAGTGGGCCGCGGCGGCTTCGGTCATGGGAAAGCTCTGGTCCATTACGGGGCGCAGGTCCCCGTTTTCGACAAGCGGCCAGACCTCGCGGAACAGTTCGTCTGCCAGCATTCCCTTGAACACATTGGTGCGCGGGCGGAGGGTCGAGCCGGTGATGGACTGACGCTTCACCATCATTTTCGCCATGTTGATTTCGGACTTCAGGCCGCCGAGCGTGGCGATCACGACAAGCCGACCATCCTCGCCCAAGGCATCGAGATTACGCTGGGTGTAGCTGCCCGCAACCATATCCAGCACCAGTTCGGCGCCCATGCCATCGGTGAAACTCTTCACCTCTTCGACAAAATCCTGCGTCTTGTAATTGATGGCCAGATCAGCCCCGATTGTTCGCGATGCTTCGGCTTTTGCGTCCGAACCATTGGTGGTGATGACCTGCATGCCGAACAGCTTGCCCAGCATCGTCGCCATGGTGCCGATGCCTGACGTGCCGCCATGGATCAGGATCGTTTCGCCATCGCGGGCATACCCGCGCTGGAAAACGTTGTGCCAGACGGTGAACAGTGTTTCGGGAATCGCGGCGGCTTCGGCCATGGAAAGTCCGTCTGGCACGGGCAGGCAGTGCTCGGGCCGGGCGATACAATATTGTGCGTAGCCTCCGCCGTTAACCAGCGCGCACACCTTTTTTCCGAGTTCTCCCGGATCGACCCCGTCGCCAAGCGCCACAACCTCGCCGGAAATCTCCAGTCCTGGCAACTCGCTTGCCCCCTTGGGGGGCGGATAGGCACCAGCGCGCTGCAGGCAATCGGGTCGGTTCACCCCTGCATGACTGACACGCACCAGCACCTCCCCCTGCCGGGGCACAGGCACATTGCGGTTCTGGATCTTCAACACGTCCGGCCCGCCCGGTTCGCTGATAGCGACAACGGACATGGTTTGCGGCAAATCGTCAGCCAAGAAGGCTCCCCCTGTGAAACGCGCCTGCGTGATTGCACAGTCCTAGTGACGCACACCATTGACAGCAAGCGTCTGCATGGTGATGTTGCGATGCAATGGAAGATGACGACCTTCCCCGGATGCGTTCCGACGCCGCCGGCCAGCTGGCCGGGGAAAGCCTCGATACCTATTCGCAGGACGAGCTGATGGCACGCATCCAGTTGCTGGAGGCGGAAATCGCCCGCGTGAAAACGCAACATTCCAGGGCAGACACCCACCGAAAGTTTGCCGAAGCGCTGTTCAAGCCAAGAGAGACCGAGTGATGGGCCGAGGCTGGCCCTATGTACCTCTCGAAATTGCGCAAAAGCGCACCATATTCCAGTTAACCCCGCTTGCAGGGCTTTTGCCGCGCAAGTTTACTCACCGCGTTAGGGCGAAATTCACCAACCCATTCGCACAATCGCCTGTCCGCCCCGCCATGCCTGAGGCCAGCCAAGGAATACCATGCCAAGTTTTGCGCAAAACCTCGAAAAGACCCTCCACACCGCGATCCAGCACGCGATCGACCGGGCGCATGAATATGCGACGCTCGAACACTTGCTGCTGGCACTGGTAGAGGATGAGGATGCCGCCGAGGTGATGAACGCCTGCGGTGTCGACATGGAGGAGCTGGCAGGCGTGGTTCGCCAGTACTTGGATCAGGAATACCAGTCTCTGAAGACTGATGAAGACGCCGACCCGCAACCCACGGCGGGTTTCCAGCGGGTGATCCAGCGTGCGATCCTGCACGTCCAGTCCAGCGGCAAAGACACCGTCACCGGGGCAAACGTGCTGGTTGCGCTGTTTTCCGAACGCGATTCCTACGCGGTCTATTTCCTGCAGCAGCAGGACATGAGCCGCCTCGACGCAGTCAGCTTCATCAGCCACGGCATCGGCAAGGGCGGCAGGCAGCTGGAAGATCGCTCTCCCGGCAGCGCCGAGGAAGAGTCGCAGGCGCGCGGTGAGGAAAAGCCGGACAAGAACAAGAAGGATTCCGCGCTCGACCAGTTCTGCGTGAACCTCAATCAAAAGGCGCTCGACGGCAAGGTCGACCCGCTGATCGGGCGCGGACCGGAAGTGGATCGCACCGTGCAGATTCTCTGCCGCCGCTCCAAGAACAACCCGCTTTACGTGGGTGATCCGGGCGTCGGCAAAACGGCGATAGCCGAAGGTCTGGCGCGCAAGATCGTGGAAGGCGACGTTCCCGAAGTGCTGGAGCCTGCGGTGATCTACGCGCTCGACATGGGCGCGCTGCTGGCGGGCACGCGTTATCGCGGCGATTTCGAGGAGCGATTGAAGCAGGTCGTCAACGAACTTGAAAAGATGCCCGATGCCATTCTTTTCATTGATGAAATTCACACCGTGATCGGCGCAGGCGCCACCAGCGGCGGGGCAATGGACGCCTCCAACCTGCTGAAGCCTGCCCTCTCGAGCGGGGCGATCCGGTGCATCGGTTCCACCACCTACAAGGAATTCCGCAACCACTTCGAGAAGGATCGCGCCCTGCTGCGCCGGTTCCAGAAGATCGATGTGAATGAGCCCACGATCGAGGACACGATCAAGATCCTGAAGGGTCTGAAAAGCGCCTTCGAGGAGCATCACGGCGTCAAGTACACGCCCGATGCGCTGAAGACGGCAGTGGAAATGAGTGCCCGCTACATCAACGACCGCAAGCTGCCGGACAAGGCCATCGACGTGGTTGACGAAGTCGGTGCCATGCAGATGCTGGTTCCGCCCAGCCGCCGACGCAAGACGATTACGGCCAAGGAGATCGAAAAGGTCGTGGCGACCATGGCGCGTATTCCGCCGAAGTCCGTTTCCAAGGACGACAAGAAGGCGCTCGGCAGTCTCGACAAGGATCTGAAACGCGTGGTCTACGGCCAGGACGAGGCGATTGAACGCCTGTCCGTAGCCATGAAGCTGAGCCGCGCGGGCCTGCGCGAAGCGGACAAGCCTATCGGTTCGTTCCTGTTCTCCGGCCCCACCGGCGTTGGCAAGACGGAAGTTGCACGGCAGCTTGCCAACATCATGGGTATCGAGCTGAAGCGCTTCGACATGTCAGAATACATGGAGCGTCACAGCGTCTCCCGCCTGATCGGCGCGCCTCCCGGCTATGTCGGTTACGACCAGGGCGGGCTGCTGACAGACGCCATCGACCAGCACCCGCACTGTGTGCTGCTGCTCGACGAGATCGAGAAAGCGCACCCGGACCTGTTCAACATCCTGTTGCAGGTGATGGATAACGGCAAGCTGACCGATCATCACGGCAAAACCGTGGATTTCCGCAACGTGGTCCTCATCATGACGACCAACGCGGGCGCTTCGGATGCGGCCAAGCAGGGCATCGGCTTCGGTGCCGGGCAGAAGACGGAAGCTTCGGAAGAGGCGGTGAAGAAAATGTTTACCCCCGAATTCCGCAACCGCCTCGATGCCGTTGTGCCGTTCGGTTATCTCGGCCCTGAAACGATCAGCCGCGTGGTGGACAAGTTCATCCTGCAGCTGGAGCTTCAGCTGGCCGAGCAGAACGTGCACATCCAGTTCGACGGCGATGCTCGCGAATGGCTCGGCAAGCGCGGCTATGACAAGCTGATGGGCGCCCGCCCGATGGCGCGCCTGATCCAGGAAAAGGTGAAGCAGCCGCTGGCCGAGGAATTGCTGTTTGGCAAGCTCGCCGCAGGGGGTGAGGTGCACGTCACCGTGAAGGACGAAAGGCTCGCTTTCGAACTGACTCCCGCCCCGCCCAAGGGCAAGCCGAAGCGGAAACGCAAGCCCGCGGCGAAGAAGGTGGAGGGTCAGAAGCCTGAAGCACCCGCTGCCGACAAGGACGAAAGCAAGGATTCCAACGAATAGGGCTGGCGGATCGTGATGCGCAGCGTAAGCTGGCGTCATGACACCGAAGCCAGTATTCGCACTTCTCGCGGCGGGGGCTCTGGCTCCCGCCGCTGCTGTTTGGGCACAGGATGCCGAACCCTTGCATGAGCGCACGGCCCAAAGCGACCTGCCGCTAACGGGTGCCCGCGCGGCCATGCAACTGGACCATGTCTCCCTCTCCATCGCCGTACATCCGGAAACGCGCACGATTGAGGGGGCCGGCTATTATCGCGTCGTACCGCAAGCTGATCTGACCCAACTGCAATTTGACCTTGATCCCAGATTTTCTGTCAGCCGGGTCGAGATCGACGGCAAACCCCTTTCTTCGCAGGCCTGGAGCAATCCCGACGGTTTGCTGACAGTCGATTTGCCACAGCAGGCACTGGCAAATGTGCCGGTGATGGTGTGGATCGACTACGCCGGAGCGCCACATGAAGCACTCAACGCCCCATGGAGCGGTGGCTTCGTCTGGTCAGAGACAGATCAGGGTCAGCCTTGGATTGCTACCGCCGTTCAAGGTGAAGGCTGTGACCTGTTCTGGCCGTGCATTGATCACAGTGCGCATCGTATAGAAACAATGGATCTCCTCGTCACCGTGCCAAAAGGGTTGGTTGCAGCAGGCAATGGGAACCTTATTGGCACAAACGACAATGGCGAGACAAGTACGTTCCATTGGCGCGCTCGCGATCCCAGCAATTACGGCATTACCCTGCAAGTCGGTCCGTATGAATTGGCCGAGAGGGCAATCGAGAGCCGCTTTGGCAACACCATACCGCTCAAATTCTGGCACCTTCCCGGCAATGCCGATGGGGCCGAGCGGATGCTGGATGAAATGGCCGATCAGATCGCCTTCATGGAAGCCAGATTCGGGCCTTATCCCTTCGGTGACGAGAAGGCCGGAGTGGCGGAGACGCCGCACCTTGGCATGGAACACCAGACGATCAACGCCTATGGCAACCGCTACCGGCCAGAAGCCTATGGCCATGACTGGCTGTTGCAGCATGAGTTCGCACATGAATGGTTTGCCAATCAGCTGCGCAACGAGACGATCAATCACATGTGGCTGGCCGAGGGGATCACCACCTGGACCCAGCCACTCTACCTGGAATGGTCCCGCGGCAAGATGTTCTACGACGCCGAGATGTGGAAAGACCGCCTGCGCGTGTGGAACCGGGTCCCGCTGGTCCCGCCTGAAGGCGAATTGCCCGATTACAACGATCGCGAGGCGCGGTGGGGCGATGATATCTATTTCAAGGGCGCGTGGATCATGCACACGCTGCGCTACCTTGTCGGCGACGAGCTGCTATTCCCAGCCATCACCCGCCTGACCTATGGCACGAGCCATCCGCAAGCCGATGCGATCAGACCGGTCAATCGCACCACCCAGGACTTCCGCAAGATCCTTGAGGAAATGAGCGCGGAAGACCTCGGCTGGTTCTTCGATGCCTATTTCTACCATGCGGAACTGCCGCGCCTCGAGGTCCAGCAGAATGGCGCGACGGTGACTTTTACATGGATCACCCCATCGGACCTGCCGTTTGAAATGCCGCTGGATGTGCGCGTGGGTGGCAACAACCGCACCTTGATGATGACTGACGGACAAGGCGAGATTACCCTGCCCAACGCAGACACGCATCATCTACCCGATCCAGACAACCGTATCCTCAAGCACGATGCCGCCGTTGATGCCTGGCAAAACCGGGAAACAGGGGATTAGCCCGGAACGAATGTCGCGCGGCGCAACTTTCTAGGGGGCAATGGCAGCATCATTCTCCTGGATCCGGCCCGAGCCGCACGGCGTACACGTGGTGCCTGCCGACGCCTGGATCGACCCCTCGAAAGCGGTCGATACCGCTCTCGTCACCCACGGCCATGCGGATCATGCGCGCGGCGGGCACGGCAAGACCGTCGCCACGCCGGAGACGCTGGCGATCATGGAGCTGCGCTACAACACACGCGAGGGTGCGACGCCTGTCGAATATGGCGAGACGATCCGGCTGAAAGGCGGCGTAGATGCCACCTACATTCCGGCCGGGCACGTGCTGGGCAGCGCGCAGATCCTGCTGGAACACGCTGGCGAGCGCGTCGTCATAACAGGCGATTACAAGCGCCGCCCAGACCCGACGTGCCCGCCATTTCAGGTAACGCCCTGCGACATTTTCATAACCGAAGCGACCTTCGGCCTGCCGCTGTTCATCCATCCACCGATTGAGGATGAGATGGCCAAACTCCTCGGCAGGCTTGAAGCGCATCCTGATGCCTGTGTGCTGGTGGGTGCCTATGCGCTGGGCAAGGCGCAACGCGTGATCGCGGAATTGCGCGCGGCCGGTCACGATCAGCCGATTTACCTCCACGGTGCGATGGAGAAGATGTGCCGCCTTTACGAGGGCTTCGGCGTAGATCTGGGTGAGCTTCGCCTCGTGGCCGATTACGACAAGGATGACATGCGGGGCCACATCGTCGTCTGCCCCCCGTCGGCGCTGAACGACAGGTGGAGTCGTCGCCTGCCAGATCCGATCACCGCCATGGCGAGCGGATGGATGCGCGTGCGCCAGCGCGCCCGGCAACGCAATGTAGAGCTGCCGCTGGTCATTTCTGACCATGCCGACTGGAACGAGCTCACCCGCACTATCGAGGAAGTCGACCCGCAAGAAACCTGGATTACCCATGGCCGCGAGGAAGCTCTGCTTCGCTGGCACCAGTTGCGCCAGCGCCGTGCACGCGCGCTGGCGCTGGTGGGTTACGAGGATGAAGATGATTAGGGTGGACGACTAGCGGTGGAAGCGTTTGCCGCCCTGCTCGATGCGCTCATCTACACGCGCAGCCGGAACGAGAAGTTGCGGCTGATCGCGGAATACCTGCGCACAACGGCTGACCCGGATCGTGGCTGGGCACTGGCGGCGCTTCCCGACGGGCTGGATTTCAAGGCTGTGAAAAGCTCCACGATTCGGAACCTGCTGAAAGAGCGCGTCGATCCGGTATTATGGAGCCTCAGTCGCGATTTCGTGGGTGACACAGCCGAGACCGCAGCGCTGCTGTGGCCGGATCCGCTGGGCAAGTTCGCGCCGCCGCCTGCTGTCAGTGAAGCGGTGGAAGCGCTCTCTGCAATGACCCGCGCCAGCGTGATGAGCGAACTGCCGGAATTGCTCGACCGGCTCGATTCCGCAGGTCGCTATGCCCTTCTGAAGCTGGCCACCGGCGGTATGCGTGTGGGCGTATCCAGCCGGCTTGCCAAGGTCGCCTTTTCGCAAGCTTTCGATGTGCCGGTGGATGACGTGGAAGAATACTGGCATGCGCTGGAGCCACCCTACGCAGACCTGTTCGCCTGGGCCGCCGATGGCGCCGAACCGCCTGATACCGAGAACGTCCCGCTGTTTCGACCCTTCATGTTGGCCCATCCGCTGGAGGATACGGTTGTCGACCTGGCCGACTATGCAGCGGAATGGAAGTGGGATGGCATCCGGGTTCAACTTGTCCACGTTGCCGGGGAAGCGCGCGTCTATTCACGCAGCGGCGACGACATTAGCGCGACTTTCCCGGAAATGGTCGATGCGCTCGAATTGCCCGCCGTGCTCGACGGGGAATTGCTGGTGCGCGGCGTTCATCAAGGTGGTGAGGAAGGCGGCGCTGCGAGTTTCAACGCCCTGCAACAGCGCCTGGGCCGCAAGACGGTGAGCAAGAAAATGCTCGCCGATAGCCCCGCATTCGTGCGGCTATACGACGTGCCGATGTTGGACGGCGAGGATCTGCGCGGCCTGTCATGGGAGGCACGCCGCAAGCGGCTCGAACAGGTCATGCCGCGATTGCCGGAAAGCCATTTCGACATCAGTCAACTGGTGGAAGCGCGCGACTTCGATCATCTCGCCACAATCCGCGAGGGTGCGCGCGACGATGCCATCGAAGGGCTGATGCTGAAGCGGCGCGACAGCCTTTACGTGCCGGGCCGCAAGACCGGGCTGTGGTACAAATGGAAGCGCGACCCGCTGCTGATCGATTGCGTGCTGATGTATGCCCAGCGCGGCAGCGGCAAGCGTTCCAGCTTCTATTCCGATTACACCTTCGGCTGCTGGGACGGCGATCCGGACGAGGGTGCCGAATTGCTTCCGGTGGGCAAGGCCTACTCCGGCTTTACCGATGCCGAGCTCAAGAAGCTGGACCGGTTGGTGCGGCAGACCACGCTCAACCGCTTCGGCCCTGTGCGCGAGGTAGAACGAACCCTTGTGTTAGAAGTCGCCTTCGATTCGGTTCATTCCAGCAAGCGCCACAAGAGCGGCCTTGCGATGCGCTTTCCGCGCATTCACCGCATCCGCTGGGACAAGCCGGTACACGAGGCCGATCGCATAGCAGCCTTGCGCGCGCTGATCCGCGACTAGTCACGTTCCGCGGCATGCGGAGTGCAGCGAATTGCCTGCCTCTTCGGCGTTCTTCCGCAAAATTGCGTCGCGTCAAAGACGATCCTTGCAACAGTCTCCATCAGCACGGTGAAAAGACCTTTCTGAAGGATATTCGCCGATGAATGCTGAAACCGGTAAACCACTCACGCCTTATGATGCACTGGGCGGCAAGGAGGTATTCGTGGCCATTGTTAACCGGTTCTACGATCTGATGGACACGGACCCGCATTACACCGAACTGCGCAAAATGCACGCCGCTGATCTGGGACCGATGCGCACTTCTCTTGCCGGATGGCTCAGCGCATGGTCGGGCGGTCCGCGGGACTGGTTTGAGCAGAATCCCGGCAAGTGCGTGATGAGTGCGCATCGCGGTCTGGGTATCAGTCAGAAAACGGCAGACCAGTGGGCAGAAGCAATGACCCGCGCAATTGCCGACAGCCCGATGGAGAACCCGGCTCTCGCGCAGGCCCTTGCTCAGAAGCTGCAAACGATGGCGCAGGGAATGGTGGAAAGCGCGGCTTAGGCCTGTATCCGAAACACCTTCTGGCGCGAAGTTGCGCCGCGCAACAAGGCGATGCGCGATGGCGCGCAATCAAGGGCCTGTGCCAGCAATGCAATCACCGCCTCGTTCGCCTGGCCATTCTGTGGCTTTGCGCGGGTCTTCACCAACACCTGCCCCTGCTTGATGAACACGCCCTCGACCTTGGCGCCCGGCGTCACGCGCACTGCCAGCCGGTCGTCAGCGTCGGCGAGCGCCAGCAACTCACCAGGGGCCGGAAGGTCAGCCTTCGGGCGCGCCACGGATCGCTGCAAGGTGTCGGCGCGCCAGGTCGCAATAGCGCTGTGACTGGAAGCGGATCTTTTCCGCCTGCTTGTCATCCTTGTCGCGGAACCGCTTGGCCGGACGACCGACCCAGATCTCGCCTGCCGGAATCTGCTTGCCGGGGCTGAGCAATGCACCTGCGCCCAGCATGGCGCCCTCTCCGATGCGGCAGTCATCCATTGCTATTGCACCCATGCCGACAAAGCCGCGATCCTCGACAACGCAGCCGTGCACCAGCGCCATGTGACCAATCACGCAATCTTCGCCAATGATCGAGGGTTTGCCATCGGTATCGGGGCGCGGCCCTTCAACATGAATGACGGTGCCGTCCTGCACGTTGCTGCGCGCGCCAATCTCTATGTGGTGGATATCCCCGCGCAGCACGCAATTGTACCACACGCTCGCTTCCGGCCCGATCACCACGTCACCTATGATGCAGGCACCCGGGGCGACAAAGGCGGTTTTGTGTATCTGCGGCGTCTTGCCTTCAAACGGCTGGATGGTCGCACCGGGAAAGCGGGTTTCGAAGCTCACAGGAAATTCTCCCAAACAAGATAGGGCAGGACAGATGCATAATCGTCGGTCCACACCGGGCCTTCCGGTGCAACCAGCAGGCGCCAGTCGGCTGTTGCGGACAACGCATTCAAAGGTGCGCGGCCAGATGCGAGCGCGATCCAGGTGGATGAGTAGAGGTCATCTTGCCGTACAGGCTCATCCTGCCACACCATCGCATTCAGCCCGCGCGCCTCAGCCAGCCGCGCGATTACAGGTTCCAGCCGGACATAGCGATTGGATGTGTGCAGAAGCAATAGCCCTTCTGAAACCAGCGCCCGCTCGTAGATTTGCATCGCCTCCAGCGTAAGCAGGTGGAGCGGGATAGCATCGGAGGAAAAGGCATCGATTACGAGGATGTCGAAGCTGGCTCGGGGCAGGTCTTCCAACTGTATCCGTGCATCCCCCAACCGTATCTGGGCGTCTGGTGCACATTGATCGAGAAAAGAGAACTCGCCATCGCGCGAGAAGTGCAGCACCGTCGGGTCAATCTCGAAAAATGTCCATAGTTGCCCCGGCTTGCGATAACACGCCAGCGTGCCGACACCCAGCCCGACAGTACCTATCCGCGCGCCCGGTCCGACAATTTCGGTTGCGTTGGCAAGAGCAAGCCCGACACCCGAATTGCGCCCGTAGTAGGCAGTGGGTTCCTGCGATTCCGCCCCCGCACGTTGAATGCCGTGAATAGTCGTGCCGTGCATCAAGACCGTGTCGCCATCATCGCGCTGGGTGATCGAGTAGATGCCGAAATAGCTGCGCTCTCGCTCTCCATTCATACTGGCGATTACATTGCTGAGGCCGCCCAGAGCCAGCAACAGCGCCGCACATGCAAGAATAAAGGACGCTCTGCGCGCTGCCAGCACCATGGCGAGACACAGGATTACCACCAGCGCCAGCCAGTCGACCCAAGCCATTTCTGGTTCGGTCTGCACCCGGGCATAGAGCAGCAGGGCGGCGTTGAAGACGACGAACAGGCCTACGATCAGCACTATCCGAGCCGTCTGCCGATCCCTTGTGATAAGCGCTAGCAGCCCGCGCCAGACGCCAAGTGGAACGAGCGCGGCGGAAGCGAGAATGAGCAGCGGATGCTCCCACGTCCAGTCGAACAGTACGGGAGCCAGCAAGGCGGTGAACACTCCGCCCAGCGCGCCGCCGGCTGCCATGAAGAGATAGAACTGCGAAAGCCGCGCCGGGCTGGGGCGCAGTTCGTAGAGCCGGGCATGCAAGGCAACTGAAACGACGAACAGCAGGATGACGCTGGCTGCCGCCGCCAGCAGATCCGCCCGTCCCGCCGCAAAAATCGCCACCCCGCCAGTCACCAGTACGACCGGCGGAGCGACAAACATAAAAATTCGGGCCGGGCGGCGCTTCGCGGCGAAAGCGATGGTGTAGCTGAGCAGGTAAAGCCCCAGGGGGATCACCCATAGCAGCGGTATGGCCATGATGTCTGTCGTGAGGAATGTCGTGGTTGAAAGCATCAGACCCGAAGGCACGGCGGGCAATAGCAGCCAGAGAAACCTGTCGCGCCAATCAATCGCCTCAACATGCTGCGCGGCGAGGTGATGGGCGGCGACATTGCGGCGGCTGAAAACAGCCCACGCGACCATGGCAAACATCATTGCATACCCCAGCGTCCACCCCCAGCTCTGCGCGCCGAGAGTGAGCAGGGGCTCCGCCAGGAGGGGGTAGGCCATCAACCCGGCAAAGCTGCCAAGATTGGAGGCGGCATAAAGCGGATAGGGGTCGCCCGCCTGCGGGTGCGCGGCAAACCATCGCTGGATCAACGGTGCTTGTGCCGACAGGGCGAAGAAGGCGGGGCCCACCGTCGTTACGAACAGCCATGGAACCCACAGCACTTCAGAACCGCTGGGCGCGTGTCCAACCGGCGCCAACGCCAAAGGGAGCGTGAGCGCGGCCAGAGCCAGCACGCCAAGATGGATCAACCCCTGCTTGCGCAGCGGAAAGCGACCGATCGCGTGGGCGTAGGCGTAGCCAGCCAGCAACAGCGCCTGATACACCAGCATCGCACTGTTCCAGACATTGGGCGCGCCGCCCAGTTGCGGCAGCGCCATGCGCGCCACCATCGGCTGGACCAGAAAGACCAGAAAGCTGCCCGCAAAGATCGTGGTTGTGAACAGATAGCGGCGGGGAGCCACTGCGTCGTCAGCCATCGCCGCGCCTGGCCCATTCCTGCGCGGTGATGAGGTATACGATATTGGGGTTGAATTCGGCTGGCCAGTTCCCGTCAAAATAATCGAGGTCTTCACGCCGGCTCATGCCGAGCCTGCGCAGCAGGCCCCAGCTGGCGGCATTGTCGTCCAGAGTAAGCGCGATGATCTGATCCGCACCATAGCGGGAGAAGCCCAGTTCAAGCGAGGCAATCGCCGCTTCCTTCGCATATCCTTTGCCCCAGGCATCTTCACGCATGCGCCAGCCGACCTCCATCATGCCGAACACTGGAGAGCCTTCCACGCTGGCGCGTTTCAGACCGCAGAAGCCGAGCATTTCACCGGACAGGTGTCCGCCATCTGCCTTGCGTTCCATCACCCAGAAGGTGTGGCCGAACCGTTCACGATACCCTTCCACGCGCGATTTTGCTGATTGCCGCGTTTCCTCGCTTGCGACACCGCCCAGCCAACGCATCACTGCTGGCGTATTTGTCAGTTCCCAGAAGAGCGGCCAATCTTCCGTGCGCCAGTCGCGCAGAATCAATCGATCCGTTTCGAAGCGGAAATCAGCCATGCGTGTCAGCCATTGAGTATGCGTGCGGCAACGGGCGCATGATAGGTCAGCACGCCAGAGCAGCCAGCGCGCTTGAACGCGATCAGCTTTTCCATCAGCAGCGCGTCCCTGTCGCCCACTCCGGCCGCGGCGCCCGCTTCGATCAGCGCGTATTCGCCGCTGACCTGATAAGCAAAAACCGGTACGCCGAAGCGTTCTTTCACGCGCCAGATCAGGTCGAGGTAGGCAAGCCCCGGTTTTACCATCACGCTGTCCGCCCCTTCGGCAAGGTCCAGCTCGACCTCGGCCAGAGCCTCCAGCGCGTTGGCCGGGTCCATCTGATAGGTTTTCTTGTCACCCACCAGCCGACTGCCGGAACCCACGGCATCGCGGAACGGGCCATAGAAGGCACTGGCGTACTTGGCCGCATAGCTCATGATCTGCACGTTGTGATGGCCACCCATTTCCAGCGCCATGCGGATCGCCTTTACCCGGCCATCCATCATATCCGACGGGGCTATGATATCCGCACCGGCCTCCGCCTGGTTCAGCGCCTGATCGACCAGTACTGCAACCGTGTCGTCATTGACGACGTAGCCCGCAGCGTCGACCAGCCCATCCTGCCCATGCGTGGTGTAAGGGTCGAGCGCGACATCGGTGAGAATGCCGATGTCACTACCGCAGGCATCCCGCACGCCGCGAATGGCCCGGCACATCAGGTTATCCGGATTGAGCGCCTCGTCACCCTTTTCACTGCGCAAGTCGGGCTGGGTGTTGGGGAACAGGGCAACACACGGAATGCCCAGGGCGACCGCTTCCTTTGCGCGCTTGGCGATCCCGTCTACCGACCAGCGCGATACGCCGGGCAGGCTGCCGACGGGGTCTTCCACGCCCTTTCCATCGGTAACGAAGAGTGGCCAGATAAGGTCTGCACTCGTCAGCACCGTTTCGCGGTGCATTGCACGGCTCCACGCGTTGGTTCGGGTGCGACGCAGGCGGGTGTTGGGATAGCTACGTGTCATGGCGCGCCCCATTTGCCGCAATTGCAACCATTGAGCAATCGGCGGTTGGCTGGCTGGGCCTAGCCTATTCGCTGACGGTTCTCGATCCGGTCTATTTCTCGCACCGGCTCTTCCGCCTGAGAAGGGTCTGGCGGCAGTGCTGTCAGAGCGGCGCCCGGCTTCACCATTTGCAGCCGAACAAGCTGCTCGCGAAAGTTCACCAGATCCTGTCCGGAAAGTTGGGCCCGGTTCACAAAGCGGACGCTGGCCGGGTCAACCTTCTGTCCGCCACGATACATTTCGTAATGCAGGTGCGGGCCGGTTGAGAGGCCGGTGGAACCGACATAGCCGATTACCTGGCCGCGGCGAACCTGCTCTCCATTGCGCACGGCAATGCGGCTCATGTGCGCGTAACCGGTAGCAAGGTTGCCACCGTGGCGAATCCGCACGTAGTTTCCGTAGCCACCGTTGCGACCAGCAAAATTCACCGTGCCATCGGTGGCGGCGTAGATCGGCGTGCCGTGGCGCGCGCGGAAATCGAGGCCCGAGTGCATGCGGCGATAGCCCAGGATCGGGTGGCGCCGCATACCATAGCGTGAGGTGATGGCTCCAGGCACTGGCGCAACCAGTCCCTCCTGCTGCACACCCGCACCGGCAGCATCGAAATACCGGCCCTCGCGCCCGAAGCGCATCAGCTGCTTACGAGGCCGGTTGTCCCGGATGATAGCGGCATAAAGCAGATCGCCCACTTCCACCTCGCCGGTTGCGGCGCGGCGATAGTCAACGATCATGTCGAACTCGTCACCTGCTGTGATGTCGCTGTTGATATTCATGTCTTCGCCAATGGTGCGCAAGAACTGCTGCACTGCGCTGGGCGGGGCACCGGCGGCGCGGGCCGATCGATACAGGCTGTCACCCACACGCGCGCGGACACGCAGCGGAGTGGTGTCCACCTTGATTGTGTGTGGATTGAGCTTGAGCTGACCGCCTTCGCGCTCAACGGCCAGTTGCAGGTCGAACCGGGCGCGGAAGGACAGGGCATCGACAGGGCGCGGCGCGTCGGGGGAAGTCCGGCGACCCAGTGTGATGTCCACCTGTGTCCCCGGCTCTATCGATTCGAGATCGACTGCGCTGCCGACCATGCTGGCGATCAGGCGTGCTTCCTCGCTGCTGACGCCGGCACGGCGCAACATGCGGTCAAACCCATCGCCCTGCGACAGCGTGGCGACCAGATCGAGGCTGGGGCGTTCGGGCGCGGAGGCCAACGGTCTCACGGCCGTAGTCACGCCCATGCGTCGACCGCTATCGGCACCCAGCGCCAATGGCTGAATCATCTGGCTGCGAAATTCGTCGCGCACCCGGTCATCAATGCGCATGGCAGGGGCCGCCTCAACTGCGGAAAAGCCGGGAAAGGCTGCTACTGCGATGGCCGAAAGCCCTACGAGCGTGGCGACGCCGCGCAGCCACCGGCGCGAGCCGATGTCCGCGCCAAGATCGGGTGCGAGATCAAGGCGGGACAGACGGGCGGAAAGCGTGCTGCGCCAGCTGCCGTACGTTTCGCCAAGCGTGGACGCGTTGCGCTTGCGGCGAGCGGGGCGCATCGCACCATTGTCAATCGCATGTGCCATGGACAGATCGACGGGCGGGTAGTCGCCCGGCGTCGATGCCTGGTCCTGACTGTCGCGTTCAGTAAACAACGCGCCCTCCTTCGATGGCCGCGAAAAAGACACGCGCTGATTCACGAGCGCGCCCGGCCTTGCATTGCAGCTGCAAGTAATTGTCCGAAAGCCTGCGGCAATAAAGTAAATTTCCGCTTAACGGCGATGAGTCGAGTCTCCCCAGCGCCGAGCCGAGTCTGCGTGGGTAAGCCGCGCGCTTCTGTTGCGCACCGACGGGTGAAAGGCCATGTCTGGAGGTACTGTGACACCGCCAAACACCGACAGCCGGATTCGCGCCATCCTGGGTCCGACCAACACCGGCAAGACCCATCTCGCCATAGAGCGGATGTGCGGCCATTCCAGTGGCGCGATCGGTTTTCCGCTGCGGCTGCTGGCGAGAGAGGTGTATGACAAGGTGTGTCGCCTGAAAGGCGAGAGCGCCTGCGCCCTGATTACCGGGGAGGAGCGGATAGAGCCGCCTGGTGCGCGCTATTTCCTGTGCACCGCAGAGGCCATGCCGCGCGACGGCGGCGGCCATGCCTTCGTGGCGCTGGACGAAGCGCAATTGGGCGCCAGCCGGGAGCGCGGGCACATTTTCACTGATCGCCTGCTCAATGCGCGCGGACGCGAAGAGACGATGCTGCTTGGCTCGGCAACTCTGGAGCCGGTGGTTCGGCAGCTTGTGCCGGGCGCGCAGATCGAGGAGCGCCCGCGCTTTTCCACATTGAGTTACGCCGGCAGCGCCAAGCTTTCGCGCCTGCCGCCGCGCAGCGCCATCGTCGCCTTTTCCATTGAGCAGGTCTATCAGGTTGCCGAACTGTTGCGGCGCTTTCGTGGGGGGGCAGCGGTTGTCATGGGCGCACTTTCACCACAAACGCGAAACCGGCAAGTCGAATTGTTCCAATCTGGTGAGGTTGATTACATCGTTGCCACCGATGCGATCGGCATGGGGCTGAATCTGGATATCCGCCACGTGGCCTTTGCCGCACTTTCCAAGTTCGACGGCGTGCACCAGCGGCGACTGACGCCTGCGGAAATGGCGCAGATTGCCGGGCGCGCCGGCAGGCACCAGACCGACGGTTCGTTCGGAACGCTGTCGGGCAATCGGCGAGGTGCGCCACTGGAGCTGACCGAGGACGAGGTTTACGCGATAGAAAACCACCGCTTCGCGCCCATTACCAGGCTCTTCTGGCGTCAACCAAATCCCCGCTTCGACACTCTGGATGTCCTTATCGCCGAACTGGAGGCGAAGCCTATGCGCGAAGGCCTGGCCCCCGCGCCCGAGGCGATTGATCTTGCAGTCCTGAAACGGCTGGCAGAGCAGCCGGATATCGCCAATGGCGTCACGACACCCAATCTGGTGCGCCGGTTCTGGGAAACGTGTCAATTGCCTGACTTTCGCCAGCAGGGTGCGGATGCCCATTCGCGCTTTGTTGCCCGGTTGTGGCGTGACCTGAGGCAAGGCCACATCGGCGCAGACTTCGTTGCTGCGCGCATTTCAGAACTTGGCAACACTGCGGGCGATATTGATACGTTGCAAGGCCGCTTGTCCGGTATTCGCAGCTGGGCATACATCTGTCAGCGGCCCGATTGGGTGCTGGCGCGCGATGAAATGGCAGCCAGAGCACGCTCGGCGGAGGCGAAGCTGTCGGACGTTTTGCACCAGAAATTGACAGAGCGTTTCGTGAATCGGCGAACCTCGGTATTGATGAAGGGAATGGGAAAGGATGCAGGCCTCTTGCGTGTTGAATTGAAGGACGATGGTCAGGTTACGGTTGAGGACCAGCCGATCGGCCATCTCGAGGGTTTTCGCTTTGTCGTCGACGCCGAGGCATCGAGCGAGGAGCGCAAGCTGATGCTTGCCGCTGCCGAAAAGCACATGGCCAGCCTGCTGGCGCAAAAGGCGCAGAAACTGGTGGCCGACGAGTTGGGCGACCTGCGGATTGAGAATGGTCAGGTCCTGCGCGGCAATCAGCCCGTGGCGACGCTGGAAAAGGGCAAGAGCCCCAGCCGCCCGCGCCTGGTAATGGCCAGGGAACTCGGTCAGCTTGATCCTGCGCACCGTGCTCGCCTTCAGGACGCGCTCGAACTGTGGCTGGAAGAACAACTTGCTCCGCTCGCTGCCTTGCGCGCGCTGGAAGATGCGGCCACCGATCCTGAAGCGGGCACCGAAGTACGCGCGCTGTTGCTGACTCTGGCAGACCGCAACGGCAGCACGCGGCGAGAGGATGCGGGCCTCGCGCATGTGCCGAAGGAAAAGCGTCCATTCCTGCGCCGTCTTGGCGTCACCATCGGCTCGCTTGATGTTTTCGTACCCGCGTTGCTGAAACCCGCGCCGCGTCAGCTGTTGCACAGGCTCGGGCTCGATCCCCGTCCGGTGCGAGAGGCGATGGAGGCGGTGATCGAAAGTGCCGAACGTCCTCCGGCGGGTTATCGCCGCGCTGGTAAGCAGGCCATTCGCATCGACATGGCGGAAAAGCTTTTCCGCGCCGCGCACGAACAACGCGCAAAGGCGCCGCAGGGCAAGGACACGCGCGGTTTTTCGGTCGATGCCGCGCTCGCCACCAGCATGGGGCTGCTGCCCGAGAGTTTCCGCAGCCTGATGAGGGATGCAGGCTTCCGTCCGGGCCAGCCGATTGAACTGGCGGAAGGGGTTTTTGGCCCTCCGCGCCCCCTGCTGTGGACATGGCGCGCGCCCCGCAAGGATTTCGCCCCTGCACGCAACAATCACGACGCGCCGCGCAAGCCGCGCAACGCGCACCGCGATGGCGGAAGGAAAGGCAAACCCAAGGGCAACAAGGGCGCCAAGCCCGGCAAGAGCACGCAACAACGCAGACCCGAGCCCAAAGGTGACGGGGGTCAGGCCTTTGCGGGACTGGCGGATCTGCTCAAGAAGGGCTGATGCGGCTCGACCTGCTTCTGGTGCGGCTACGCTTTGCCAAGAGCCGCACGGTTGCCCAGCGCTGGATCGAGGAAAGCCATATCCGCTGCAACAGCACTCGTGTCACCCGTGCCCAGCACCCGGTCGGTCAGGGCGATGTGCTTACCCTGCCTGTCGGTCGCCATGTGCTGGTGATAGAAATCCTTGCTTTACCCGAGCGGCGCGGCCCGGCAAGCGAGGCACAATCCTGTTATCGGAAGCTTGACGCCCACGCGTCTATCGCCATAGCAGGGGCACAATCGCGGCCACAAACGGCCGAGCATGAAGGACGAGCCAGCCAATGACCTATGTCGTCACCGACGCCTGCATCAAATGCAAGTACACAGACTGTGTCGAAGTCTGTCCGGTGGACTGTTTTTACGAAGGCGAGAACATGCTCGTCATCAATCCCTCGGAATGTATCGACTGCGGCGTGTGTGAGCCTGAATGCCCCGCCGAAGCCATTCTGCCAGATACCGAAAACGGCCTTGAGAAATGGCTGGAAATCAACACCAAGTTTTCTGCGGAATGGCCAAACATCACCGAGAAGAAGGATCCGCCCGCTGATGCCGATGAGCATAAGGGCGAAGATGGCAAGTTCGACAAGTATTTCACTGCAGAGCCCGGCGACGGCGACTGAGCGCCGTCGACGCGTGAACCATTCCCCGCCGATTGCGTTGGCGGGGTATGGGATTTCTTGACAGACTGAAGCGAGCCTGGGCTGCCGCGGGCAAGGATAACATTCCGATCCTGGCGGCAGGCGTGGCCTATTACGCTTTCCTCGCCATGGTGCCGCTGCTGGGGGCCATCGTTCTGAGCTACGGCCTGTTCGCCGATCCGGCCATGGTCGCTTCGCATATCGCCGGACTGGCCCAGCGACTGCCACAATCTGCGGCGGAACTGATTGGCGGGCAGCTGGAATCCATGGTCGAGACATCCGGCGCCGCCAAGGGTTTCGGACTGTTCGTGGCGCTGGCAATCGCGCTGATCGGTGCACGAAACGGCGCAGGTTCGCTGGTGACGGCAATTTCGCTGGCGTTCAATGACAAGGAGCAGCGCGGCTTCCTGCGCGGCAACGCGCTGGCCCTTGCAATCACGGTTGCTGCCATCGTCGGGATGGGCGTGGTGATTGTCGTGCTGGCGCTTACGGCTTCCATGACGAGCATGTTGTCCGATCTATCCGGCGCAGGCCAATTCCTTGGCAAGGCCATTGCCTATGGCCTGCTTGCCGTGATGGGCACCTTGGGATCGGCATGGCTTTACCGCCGGGTGCCCAACGGCGTTTCCCCGCAATTCCGCCAGGTTCTGCCAGGGGCGATATTCGCCAGCGTCGGGCTTGTGGTGCTGACGCTGGCATTCGGTTTCTACGTCTCGAACTTCGGTAGCTACAACGCCACTTACGGTTCTCTGGGCGCGGTGGTCATCTTGCTGACGTGGCTGTGGCTTTCCGCATATGTCCTTCTGTTGGGTGCGGAAATCGCTGCGGTCGGCCTGCAGGATGAAAGTGATTGATACGGTCACAGGACAAATGAATTGCAAGACTCGCAATTATGTTGCGAATCTGCTATATAATAGCTCAACTGTCTGATCCTTCACGGGTCTGCAGGCGGATAGGAAGGCAGGTCTCCGCTCTAAGCTACAGAAATGGCTCTCATAACGCGTCGCTTCACTTTGCGGCGCGCAGGGGTTTTTCGGTGCGGTGACCGCCAAAGAAAGGAATGTCCATGGCTGCGAATGCGCCCGCCTTCGATGTAGGCGATTATGTTGTTTACCCCAAGCACGGCGTTGGCCGTGTTATCGAACTGCAGAGCGAGGAAATCGCTGGCATGCAGCTCGAACTCTATGTTCTCCGCTTTGAAAAGGAACGCATGACTCTGCGTGTTCCCACCAACAAGGTGGAATCGATCGGCATGCGTAAGCTTTCCAGTGACAAGACGCTGAAGGAAGCGATGGAAACCCTGAAGGGCAAGCCCAAGGTGAAGCGCACCATGTGGAGCCGCCGCGCGCAGGAATACGAAGCGAAGATCAACTCGGGCGACCTGGTGTCAATTGCCGAAGTGACGCGCGATCTGTTCCGTCCGGAAGACCAGCCTGAGCAGAGCTATTCCGAACGGCAGATTTTCGAAGCGGCCTCGAGCCGTCTTGCTCGCGAACTGGCCGCAATGGAAAAGACTGACGAGCCGACCGCACTCACCAAGATCCTCGATGTGCTGAAGGAACACGCTCCGCAGTATTACGAGAATGCCGAAGACGCCTGAGGCCCCCATCTCGGTCTGAACCCGGTTTGAAAGGGCCGCTCGCAACCAATGCGGGCGGCCTTTTTTCTTGCGCGCCATGAGCGCAGCCTCTGCCAGTCGACCACTCCAATCGACAAACGGCTTTGCGATTCAATCCGCCTTGCTGTATTGCATCTGTAATACGCTAGTTGAGGAGGAATTGGGAATGCGGATCGCAAGAGTCTTGAGCAAGTTTGCGCCGGCGTTGGCGCTGGCTGCGGCGGCAGGTCTGGCCGGGTGCGACAATGTGGATGTGCAGATCGGGGATGAAGAAGGCGTTCCTCTGTCAGAACTTGACATGAGCGGCGAGGCGCCGACTTCCCTCGTCTTAGCCGCGCCCGACAATGTGGTGATCACCACTGGCGAGGAATTCGCAGTCAATGTGGAAGGCAGCGCCGAGGCGCGCGAACGCATGCGCTTTGCTCTGGACGGTGATTCGATAGCAATTCTTCGCGAAGGCAACGATTGGCAAGAAGGCGAAACGGCAACCATAAATGTCACGATGCCGGCGCCGGAATCGCTCGTCATGGCAGGGTCAGGCATGATTTCGACGGATGGCATGGCAAGCGATGCCGAAATCACGATTGCCGGTTCCGGCACCATTACCGCACAGGCAATCGACGCGGAGAGCCTTGAAGTAACCGTCGCGGGGAGTGGAGCAGTCGGCGCAAGTGGAAGCACCGATGTTCTGGAACTCACGATTGCGGGTAGCGGCAGTGCGGACATGGCCGATCTGGAAGCAGACCGGGCAGAGGTTTCCGTTGCCGGTTCGGGCGGCGCGACATTCGCCTCGAATGGTTCTGTCGAAGCATCACTCGTCGGCTCCGGCACCGTGCGCGTCCGCGGTTCAGCCGAATGCGAAGCCAGCACCATCGGGTCCGGCCGGCTGATCTGCGAAGCCGACGCGGCGGAAATCAACGACGCAGCGGACGAAGTCTGACGCTCCCGGCGTTTCCTTCATTGCGAGGTCATAGTTGCGAGTCCATAGTGCGGGATTATTCCCAGCCCTGGACTCGTTTATGCCTAAATGCCTGAGCTTTATCGCCCCCGTGGCAGCTTTTGCCCTGTCTGGTTGCCTTGCCAAGACGGCGGTTGACGTCGTGACTGCGCCGGTGCGCGCCACCTCGCAGGTGGTTGACTGGAGCACCACCAGTCAGGACGAGGCAGACCGGAATCGCGGCCGCGAAATTCGCCGCCGGGAAGAACGTCTCGGCGAACTGCAGGGCGACCTTGCAGAGCTTGAGGAGGATTGTCTCGATGGGGACGACAGGGCCTGTCGGCAGGCGGTAGCCAAACGGCGAGAAATCGACGCATTGCTCCCGACCGTACCGCTGGAGCGCAACTAGCGCGCTGCCGCCCTTTGCAGCCGGTCATTGATAGCCCGGCCCATCCCTTCGGCCGGAATCGGCGCGACGGAGATTACCGGCTTGTCCGACCTGGCAGCAGTATGCAACGCGGCATAGAGTTGCGCCGCAGCCTCCGCCAGATCGCCACCGGGTGAGAGATTCACATCCCCCATCACGTTACCAAAAGCGATATGAAATGCCCCCGGGGTGGCGTCTGGCTGGTTGAGCAAGACCGGCTTGCCCGGCGAATAGTGTTTCGCGAGCTGTCCGGGTGCCTCGATAGTTGCGCCGCGCGACTTGGCTTCCGGACCCAGAAGCTGCGTCAGGTCTTCTGCCGCTATCGGCCCCGGCCGCAGCAATCGCCAGCCCCCTTGTGGATCTAGCGCGACAATGGTCGATTCCAGCCCCGCTTCGCACGCCCCGCCGTCGATCACCGGCGGGGCATCGGCGCCAAAAGATGCGCACACATGTTCGGGCCGTGTCGGGCTAACTTCATTGCTGCGGTTGGCGGAAGGTGCGGCTAGCGGCAGGCCGGTTGCAGCCAGCAAGCGCGCTGCCAGCGGATGGCCCGGCTGGCGCAGCGCGATCGTATCCAGCCCCGCTGTCACTGCCGGCGCAATCGCGCTCCCCGCTCGCAGGGGAAGGACCAACGTGAGCGGGCCGGGCCAATATCGCGCGGCGAGCGTTTCCGCCGCATCATCGAAGACTGCCAGATCACGCGCCATATCGAGCGAGGCAACATGCACTATGAGCGGATTGAAATCCGGGCGCCCCTTTATGCGGTAGATTTTTGCCACCGCATCGGCGCTGTCGGCGCGGGCAGCCAGGCCGTACACCGTCTCGGTCGGCATGGCGACAAGGCCGCCATCGCGCAAGATCTGCACTGCCTGCGCCAGCCCAGCATCGTCTGGCGCTATAAAGGTCGTCTTGCCCGTCATAGGCCCTGCCTATAGGGACGAATGCAATGGAAGACCAAGCCCAACTCCT
>MDTG01254915.1_pt1 | contig 24860 bp, 21 predicted proteins | sample 811421 | NCBI WGS metagenome assembly MDTG01 (sample SAMN05326645, study PRJNA326480) | marine metagenome | isolation source: seawater | place: Pacific Ocean: South East | collected 2011 | reverse complement strand
TTAGATGGAATTGATAGAATCGTTGCAATTTATTCTGATGGAAGGGGTTATCAATGGCGTCAATTAAATTCAAAATATATGGAATAATTTAAATGAATTTTCTATTAGAATTATATTCAGAAGAGATCCCATCGAGAATGCAAACACAAGCATCAAAAGATTTGCAAAAAATTATATGTACTGGATTAAAAGAGAATAATTTTGATTATGAAAGTAGTTTTAATTTCTCTACACCAAGAAGATTAGTATTAGTTGTTGAAAAATTAAAAAAAATAAAAAATGAGGAATTTAAATTAATAAGGGGTCCTTCCACTAATTCTCCAATTTCAGCACTTGAAGGATTCAAAAAAAAATATTTAATCAAAGAAAATAAAATGTTGGTTAAGAAAGTTGGAAAAAAAGATTATTATTTTATTCAAGAAAAAAACAAAGAAAAAGATATTAAATTAATAATTTCTGAGCTTGTTAAAAATTCTATATTAAATTTTCCTTGGGAAAAGTCGATGAGATGGGGGAGTTCTGATTTGAAGTGGGTAAGACCTCTTCACTCCATATTAAGTATTATTTATGAAAGTGAATTCTTCGAGATTGTTGATGTTGATTTATCAAATGTTAAAACTGGAAATACCACTTTTGGACATCCTTTTTTAGATAATAAGGAAATCGAAATAAAATGTTTTTCTGAATATCAAATCAAATTGAGAAAAGCCAAAGTAGTCATTGATCATAATGAAAGAAAAAAGTTTATTGATGATTGTTTAAATAAAATTTGTAAAATCTATGATTTAGAGTTGATTCAAGATCAAGAATTATTGGATGAAGTTGCAGGTTTAGTAGAATGGCCAATTTTATTAAAAGGTAATATTGATAAGAGATTTCAAATTTTACCTCAGGAAGTATTACAGTTATCAATGAAAGAAAATCAAAAGTTTTTTTCTTTATTTTCAAAAAAAGAAAATAGAATTTCTTCTTTCGTTACTGTCGCTGATAATGAAACCATTGACAATGGGAAAAAAATAATCAACGGAAACACTAAAGTTCTTAATGCAAGATTATCTGATGCTTCTTTTTTTTGGGAAAAGGATCTTTTTAGGATAAAAGAAAAAGGATTTATAAAATTCGCAGATGGTTTAAAGAATATTACATTTCATAATAGACTTGGAACTTTAGAGTCTCGGGTAAAAAGAATAGTTAAAATTTCATCTTCATTGGCTAAAATTTTTTCAATTGATGATAAAATTGTTAGAACAGCGGCCTTATTGTGTAAAGCTGATTTAACCTCAGATATGGTTAATGAATTTCCAAAACTTCAAGGAACAATGGGTTACTATTATTCCTTAAAGTCGGGTTTTTCAAATGAAATTGCTTTATCTTGTAAAGAACACTATTCACCTTTAGGTCCTTTTGATAGAGTTCCAACTAATAAAATATCTATTTGCATTGCACTAGCAGACAAAATTGATCTTTTATTAAGCTTTTGGTCAATTAACTTACAACCTACAGGAAGCAAAGACCCATATGGTCTAAGAAGAGCATCTTTAGGAATATTAAGGATATTAATTGTAAATAGGCTTGATATTAACTTAAACAACTTACTAAATTTCACAGAATTAAAAAATCAAGAAAAAAGTCTTAAAGATTTTTTTTATGATAGAGCAACATTTTTGTTTAAAAATTCTAATTTTAGACCTGACTTAATAGATGCGGTTCTTTCTAAGGGAATTTTTGATAGGAAACTTTATCAATGTCATGATGAAATTTTGTCTTTGAATGAATTTTTAACTAATGATCGTGGTAAGGATTTTCTATATACATATAGAAGATGTTATAAAATACTTCAATCGGAAGAGAAAAAAGATCAAATTGAGTATGGTTTAGATCCAGAAAAAAAATTTTTAAAAGATAAATATGAAATTGATCTTTTCGAAGAACTTCTAACAATAAAACAAAATTTTTATAATAATTATGATAAGGTTAATTTGAATGACTATTTAAATTCTTTAGCTTCTCTTAAAGAAAAAGTAGATCTTTTCTTTGATAATAACAAAATAAATGACAAAAATACATTTTTGAGAAGAAACAGATTATGTATTTTGAATCAAATTAGAAATTACTTTAATAAAATTGCCATTTTTTCAAAAATTGAAGGTGATAATTTTTAAAAGCTGTGTTTTGGGGATAAACTAATGGAAATTAAATCTCTTTATACTTCCGATGACATTGAAATTAAAAAATTTGGTTTTAGAGCTTTTCATCTTAATAAGTTACAAAACTCTGGGATAAAAATACCTCAAGGATTGATGATATCTTTTCAAAAAAATGAATTTCCTTTGCTAAAGAATGATTTAGAGAAGAATGAATTTTTTTATAGAACTAATTTATTTACTTTAAGGTCAAGCTCTACTGATGAACTTTCTATGAAGCCAAGGACTATACTAGGAATTGGTTTAAATGAAACTTTAATTAATTCATTTTCTTCTGAAAAGGACATATTGTATTTTTATAAAATGTACATAAAATTTATTGAAGAATTTAGTTTTTTAATTTTTGGTTTAAATACTGATATTTTTGAAGAAATTTCTGATCATTATGTAAATAAAAAAAATGATTTTGAAAGCATTGATAAAAATATAAATTTTTTAAAGGCTATAACCTTAGAATATAAAAAAATATTTTATAAAAATGTTTGTCAAAATTTTCCAGATGACAAATTTAGACAATTAAAATTAGCATTAAATTTTTTTAAAAGTACTTCACAAAATGTTATAGATAAATTTGATAAACCAGAAAGAAATAAAGAAAAAATTCATTTTTTAGGGTTAATAGTCCAGGAATTAGTTACCGTTAGATCACATAAAATGTCTGGTTTTGGACATTATAATGGGATAAATCCCTGTACAGGGGAAAAGGAAGAAAAAATAGAATTTATTAAAAATTATAATCATTCTTTAATTGGTTTTTTAAAAAACTATGAGTTTAAAAGTTTTGAAACAACTTTTTTTAGAAAAATTAAAGAAGATTTGAAAAAATTAGATTTCCAGGTTTCTAAAATTTTGAAAGATAAATACAAACTTGATTTTTATTATAATGGAGGGGAAATTAGTATTTTGGATGTATCTCTTCCTACACGATCAACAGAAGCAACTTTTAAAAATCTTGTTGATTTGGTAAATAAAGGTTTTTTAAATATAGAAGAAGCTGTTCTTAAAATTAACCCTTTAAGTTTTTTAAAATTTTTACACCCAAGAATTGATTTGAAATCCGTTGAAAATTCTTGTGGAAGAGGTTTATCAGCTAGCCCAGGAGCAGCTAAAGGTTATATAGCATTTAATAATAGGTATGCATTGAAACTTCAAAAATTGGGAAAAAAAGTAATTTTAGTTAAATTCGAAACTTCTCCCAAAGATGTACATTTAATGCAAACTTTAGATGGAATTATAACAATTAGAGGTGGATTGACAAGTCATGCAGCAGTAATAGCCAGAGGTTTAGGATTACCATGTATTGTTGGATTAAAAGACTTTAAACTTGATTATAAAAAAAAGATAATTACAACTTTATTTGGCAGAAATTTAAAACAAGGAGATCTTATTACAATTGACGGAACTTCAGGATATATTTTTTCTGGGGATTTGGATTTAATTCCGCCTAAAAGTTCAAGTTCATTTGAAAAAATAATGAAAATGATTGATAATTTCAAAAATCTAGAGGTAAGAGCGAATGCTGAAACAAAAAAAGATATAAAAATAGCAAAAAAATTTTCCTCAGATGGTATCGGTCTTTGCCGAACCGAAAATATGTTTTTAGAAAAGAAAAGGCTTTTATTACTTCAAAAAATTATATTGAATAATGACAAAATTAAAAATAAAAAGTTTTTAAATTTATTATTAAAATATCATCAAAATGATTTAAAAATTCTTTTTAAAACTAATGGAAACAAACCATTTGCTATAAGGTTACTTGATCCCCCATTAAGAGAATTTTTCCCCAATTCTAACAAAGATCTTAAGGATCTTATGAAAAAACTATCAATAAAAAAAAGTAACTTTAATGAAGCTATTAAAAATATAAAAGAAGTTAATCCAATGTTAGGAAAAAGAGGCGTTAGGTTAGGTTTAACTGAGATTGGAATATATAAAATGCAAATTTCTGCAATTTTTGGCGCATTAAAAGATATTAAAAAAAAACAAAATGAATTATTTTTTCCTGAAATTATTATTCCAATGGTTTCTTCTGTTGAAGAAGTAAGAGTCATAAAAAAAATGATAATGGATATTAAGAAATCTTTTGAAAAAAAATATAAAATGGATTTTAATTTTAAATTTGGTGTTATGATTGAAACACCCAGATTAGCACTTATTTCAAAAGAAATCGCACTATTATGCGATTTTTTTAGTTATGGAACAAATGACTTAACACAGCTTATGTATGGTTTAAGCCGTGATGACAAAGGTCAATTTATTAGAAGTTATGTTGAAAAAAAAATTTTTTCAATTGATCCTTTTTCTTCAATTGATGAAGAAGGTGTAGGTAGGATTATTATTGATTCTAAAGAATCCGCAAAAGGTTTGAATCGTAATTTGAAATTTGGAATATGTGGTGAACATGGGGGAGATCCAGAATCAGTAGATTTTTTTTCTAAAAATAACTTTGATTTTGTTTCATGCTCCCCTTTTAGAATCCCAATAGCGAAATTAGCTTCCGCTCAATTTTCTATATCATCAAATTATAAAAAAAAGGAATAAAATATTGATACCTGAAAATATAGAAGTTCTAAAAGAAAGTGGAAAAGTCATAATTGCTAATTGTTTAACTTTCATTCAAACAAATCCAAATGATAAAAAAGTTCTTAAATTGTTAGATGAGGCCTTATTAAAAGAAAATGGAAAAGTCTTGGGAATTACTGGTCCACCAGGAGTTGGGAAATCATCTTTAATCAACCGTTTGGTTGATAGTATTTCTTCTGAAAAAACAAAAATATGTATTATCGCTGTTGATCCTTCATCTGATAAAACTGGAGGGGCGCTTTTGGGTGATAGAGCTAGATATAATTTAATAGAAGGAAAAAGTAACGTTTTTATTCGTTCTATGTCAAATAAAGCTGAATTTGGAGGCTTGTCAGAAGATACATATCCTTCAATAGTTTTAATGAAGTGCATTTTTGATTTTGTTATTGTTGAAACTGTTGGAGCTGGTCAAGCGGAAATCGAAATTGAAAACTTCTCAGATTTAATAATATATTGTGCTCAACCAGCATCTGGTGACTTTTTACAATATATGAAATCAGGAATAATGGAAATTCCAGATATAGTAGTAGTTACTAAATTAGATTTAGGAAAGGTAGCTTATGAAATGGTAAATGAAATTAAAAGTGTTTTAATGTTATCTGAAGAAAAAAATAAATTTTCAACAGTTGCAGTTTCTTCCAAAACAGGTAAGGGTTTTGATGAACTAATGATAATTATTAAGAGTTTTCTTAAAAAGAAATATCTAGTTAGAAAAAAGCATGAATATTGGATAGAAAAAAAAATTAAAAAATTAATAGGTGAAGAAGTATTTAAATATTTAAAAAAAAATAAAAAACTTGATAATTTGAATTTTTCAAAAACTGAAGAATTGTGTAATAATTTATTAATTGTTACAGAAAAATTAATTAAAAACTTTGAGATAAATAAAAAAAATTAGTTATGATCTATATTATTTGTTGTTTCTTTTTAAGGTCAGTTTCTTTGTTTACTATTCTGCTTTATTTTATAAATCCTTCTTTATCGCACTCAGAATCTCAAAAGAAAACAACGAAAACAATTATTTCAAAAGTTTTAATTCATGAAGATGTTTATTTATCTAAGTTAAATAAAGAAATTTTGAAAGAAATTTCAGGTTTTAATTTAAAAGAAATTGATAATGAAGAAAAAGATGTTTTTAATTACTTACAAAATGGTTTTTGGGAAAATATAAATAATCCAGTATTGAATAATGAGATTGTATGTTTAGCGGAAGCTATATACTTTGAAGCTCGTGGAGAGGAAATAAAAGGACAAATAGCTGTTGCAGAAGTAATCTTAAATAGAGTTAATTCATCAGATTTTCCAGATAAGATATGTAAAGTTGTTTCTGAGGGAAAGAAAAATCTCAATGCTTGTCAGTTTTCTTATAATTGTGATGGAATGTTAGAAACAATTGTTGAAAAAAAAATATACAATAGGATACTGAAAATTAGTTCAGTTTTATACAAAGGTTTTGCCAGCGTGTTAACTGATGGTGCAGTGTTTTATCACTCTGATGAAGTAAAACCATCATGGGCAAAAAAGTTAAAAAAGACAGCTGAAATAGGAAGACATCACTTCTATAAATAGCTTTATTTTTGAAACATTAATTCACTTAAAAATATTTGTTTTTATGTTTTATATTTGAATTTTATTTTTTTTATTATATTCCTAAATGATATAAGGTAAATTTTGAAAGAAAAAAATGTATTTTGAACAAAGTAACAACTTTTCAGATAGAATCACTTTAAAAAATTATATTTTGGATTTAGAAATAGGCGCTTATTCTTCCGAAAAAGATTGTACTCAAAAAGTTAAATTTGACGTTTCTTTAGATGTAAATAAAAGTCGTGGAATTAAAACGGATGATGTGAATGATATTCTTTCTTATGAGATTATTGTGGATGCAATAGAAAAGGTAACCAAAGGGGATAGAATTAATCTACTAGAAAAGTGTGCAGAATTAATTGCCAAGATATGTTTGAGTAATTCTCAAGTTCAAAAAGCCTTTGTTAAAATTGAAAAATTAGAAAGAATTGATGGGCAACTTGGTGTTGAAATTTTAAGAGAAAAAAAAGATTATAATTTTTTATCTTCTTTCAAAGAAGGAAAAGATAAAATAATAGTATATCTTCCAAACTCAGTAATTAATAATAAAAAAATTACTTTATGGTTAGATGCTTTTTATTCACATAAAAGTGATTTTATAATTATTACTGATCCATATGATTTAAATTTATCAAAATCAAAAAAAGCTGATATTAATCAAGAAATTTTAAAACTTTCTTTTTTACAAAATGCATTAATATTGAAAAGTTTAAGGAGCTATTTATATAATTTTAGTTTATCTGATCCTTCGTATTTGTTTTCAAATAATTTCATTGGCATATTTATTCCAGATAATCATTTTTTTGAAAAATTCTTTTTTGATTCTAGCTCACCTCTTTCATATGAAATTTTTTTATTTATGGCTAAAACATTCGAGGCTAAAAAGTTAATTTCATTGAATTACGTGGGTCATGAAAAAAAAATTGATGAATATAATGTTGAAAATTTTAAAATAGAGGAGTTAGAAAAATTTGTCTAATTACAATAATATTTCAATAATTTTTGACCTTGATGGTACTTTAGTTCATTCCTCTCCATCTTTAACCAAAGCAGCTAATAAGTTACTTAAAAAAATCAATAGACCTCAAGTGACTTTAAAAACGTATGAAAGCTTTATAGGCAAGGGAATTCCTAACCAAATTAAATGTTTGTTAGAATTCACCGGAGGAATACCAGATGATGGAATAGAAAAATATATAAATATATTTAGGGAATTTTATGATCAAGATCCATATTCATCTTCAAATTGTTACGACGGTGTCAAAGAAACATTGCTAAATTTAAAAAAAAGAGGATTTAATTTAGCTATATGTACTCAAAAGAATTCTGAACCTGCAATAAAATTATTAAAAAAATTAAAAATTTTCAATTTTTTTGATGGTTTCGCTTTTGGTGATAGTTTGGATGTAATGAAGCCAGATCCTAAAATGGTTGAATTTGCACTTAGAGGTTTAGAAAAAGGTGTAACTTTCTATATTGGTGATAGTGAAACTGATTCAATGACTGCAAAAAATTCAAATCTAAAATTCTTCTTATTTACTGGGGGATACAGAAAGAAAGAAATTGACGAAATTTATCATCATGAATACTTTGATAATCATAATGCTATTTTAAAACTAATTGAGAAAAATCTGAAAGAGTATTAACATGACAACACTTTTTAGACCACTATTAAATTTCTATGTGAAAAAAGAGAAAGATGGATTTAATTTTTTAAATAATTCTTCTTGGTTTAATAGAGTTGACGTTTTAGAAAATGGTACGTTTGTTGAAAGAGTTCATGTAAAAGAAATACCGTATTTAAATATAAAAAACTTTATTGAAAAAGAGAATAATTTAAAAACTTTTAAAAAAAAACTTTAATTATGGGAGTTCTAAATGTTACTCCAGATAGCTTTTCAGATGGTGGTCTTTTTGAAAATGAAGATCAAGCTTTAGAAAAAGTAAAAAAAATGTTATCAGAAGGAGCAGATATTATAGATATTGGAGGAGAGTCCACTCGTCCAGGGGCAAAACCAATTAAGGTATCAGATGAGTTAGAAAGGATAATTCCAGTAATCAAAAAAGTTAGAAATTTTAATGAGAAGACATTTATCTCAATTGATACTAGAAAATCCGAGGTTATGGAAAAAGCTATTGGTTTAGGCGTAAATCTAATTAATGATATTTCATCTTTTGAATATGATAAAAAAAGTTTAAATATTTTGCAAAAAACAAACAATTATATATGTATAATGCATGGTGGTGTTAATAAAGTAAATTTGCAGGAAGGAATTGATTATCAAAATATAATTTTTGATGTGATAAATTTTCTACAAAAAAAAATAGAAATATTAATTGGAAATGGAATTGAAAAATCTAGAATAATTATCGATCCTGGTATAGGTTTTAGAAAGAATCCTTATCAAGATATTGAAATTCTAAAAAATTTGATTTTACTTCATAATTTGGGTTGTCCTATATTGATTGGAGCATCCAGAAAAAGTTTCATAGGATCAATATCACATGAAAAAAATCCTCTGAAAAGAGTATGTGGTTCTGCAACTGTAGCTGTAGAGGCTGTAAGGCAAGGAGTAGAAATTTTAAGAGTGCATGATATTTTTGAAACAAATCAGTCTTTAAAGATGTTTGAAGCTATTAATAATGAGTAATTAAAGATTTATGGGAACTCGAGGAATTAATGAAAAAAAAAATTTTTGGAACTGATGGTGTAAGAGGTCCTGCTAATTCATTTCCTGTAACTGCTGAAACTGCATTGAAGTTAGGAATATCCGTAGGAACTTTTTTTAGATCTAAAGCCGGCACTAACAGAGTTATTCTTGGGAAAGATACCAGAAGGTCTAGTTATATGCTAGAGAGTGCATTAACTGCAGGTTTTACATCTGTTGGTATGGATGTGTTTCTTCTTGGTCCTGTCCCAACTCCAGCTATTGGTTTTCTAACAAAATCTATGAGAGCAGATCTTGGAGTTATGATATCTGCATCACATAATCCTTTTTATGATAATGGAATAAAATTTTTTGGACCCAATGGCTATAAACTCTCAGATAAAAGTGAGTTAGAAATTGAAAATTTGTTTCATTCTAAGCTAGAACTTTCAAACCCTTCTCTTATTGGTAAAGCTAGTAGAATAAATGATGGTTTGGGAAGATATACTGAGGTTGCTAAAACTTCTCTTCCTACTCATTTGAGATTAGATGGATTAAAAATAGTTATTGATTGCGCAAATGGATCTTCTTACAAAGTAGCTCCTGAAATTTTGTGGGAGCTTGGCGCTGAAGTCATATGCCTAGGTAATAATCCCAATGGATATAATATTAATTTGGGTTGTGGTTCAACTGAACCTCTTATTGCTGCTAATCTAGTCAAAAAAGAAAGTGCTGATTTAGGAATCTGTTTAGATGGTGATGGAGATAGAATAATTTTGATTGATGAGAAGGGTACAATAGCTAATGGCGATATTTTAATGGGTTTATTAGCTCATAACTGGAAAAATAAAGGAACATTAAAAGGTGAAGGTTTAGTGTGTACCATTATGTCTAATATAGCATTAGAACATTATTTGAGAAGTATAGGTTTAAAAGTTTTTAGAACAAAAGTTGGTGATAGATATGTAGCAGAAAAAATGAAAGAGAAAAATTGTAATCTAGGAGGAGAACAATCTGGTCACATTATAATGAGTGATTATTTTACTACTGGAGATGGTTTAACAGCAGGATTGCAATTTTTAACTTCAATCGTTGAAACTGGGACTAAAGCTAGCGATTTGTTTAAAGTTTTTAAACCTTTCCCACAAATTTTAAGTAATATAAAAATTAATGATAATGATGATGTTTTGAAAAATAAAAAAGTTAAAGATAGCATTTTAAATGTTGAAAATGAAATTGGTGATAATGGACGAATAATAGTTAGAAAATCGGGAACTGAGCCGTTAATTCGTGTTATGGTAGAACATCAAGATAAAAAAATAGCTCAGAAAGTTTCTTCTTTTCTTACTTCTTTGATAGAAAATCAATAAAATAGATTATGTATTGCAAGTTTCTTTTTTTTTGTTTAAACATTTGAAAAGTAACATTCCTTTTTTATTTTAATCTTTATGATGTTAATAAAACCTGTCAAAAAACCTGCTAGACCTTTTTTTTCATCTGGGCCGTGTGTTAAAAATCCTCTTTGGTCTATAGAAAATATTTTATCAAATTCTTATTTAGGTAGATCACATAGATGTAACGACGCGAAAAATCAGCTTAATTTTTTGATTAATAAGTTGGGGGAGATATTGAAGATTCCTTCAAATTATAAAATTGCTATAGTTCCTGCGTCAAACACAGGAGCTTTCGAAATGGCTCTTTGGAATTTTGCAGGAGCTCAACCAATTGATGTATTAGCTTGGGAAACTTTTGGTTTTGATTGGGCATACGATATATTGGAAGAATTAAATATTGAAGATGTAAATTATCTAAAATCTAGTTTTGGATCGCTACCAGATGTAAAAAATATAAGAAAAAAATCTGACTTATGTTTTACTCTAAATGGGACAACTTCTGGAGTAAGGTTACCCCAAAATGATTGGATCCCAGAAGACTTGTTAGGAATAACTATATGTGATGCTACTTCAGCTCTTTTTTCTCAGAAAGTTAAATGGAATAAATTGGATGTCACAACTTTTTCTTGGCAGAAAGCAATGGGAGGAGAAGGGGCTCATGGTGTAATAGTTTTAAGCCCAAAGGCGATAAAAAGGTTAGAAAATTATACACCTAATTGGCCTATTCCAAAAATTTTTAGACTCAAAAAAAATGGGAAGATAATAGATGGAATTTTTAAAGGTTTAACTATTAATACTCCTTCATTATTTTGTGTATCTGATGCTTTAGATAGTTTAAGTTGGATAGAAAGTATTGGTGGAGTCAATGCGACAATACAAAGAACTAATGAAAATTTTAAAATTCTCCAAAATTGGATTGATAGTCAGCATTGGATTGAAAATTTATGTAGAAATGCTGAATATAGATCTGTTTCTTCAGTTTGTATGAAAATAATAGATAAAGATTTTTTAAATCTCAACAGTAAAGCACAGATTAATTTTATCAAAGAATTAGCAGAATTTTTAGAAAAGGAAAAAGTTGCATATGATATTAAAGGTCATAGAGATGCTCCTCCATCATTGAGAGTTTGGTGTGGCCCAACAGTTGAAAAAGAAGATATCAAAGATTTGTTACCATGGCTGACTTGGAGTTTTTATAATAAAAAAAAATCTTTAATAAAATAAATAATATGGATAAAAATGTACAAAGTTCTAATATCAGATAACCTTTCACAAAATACTATAAAGGTTTTTAGAAACAACAATATTGAAGCTGATTATTTTCCATTATTAGGGAAAGACTTAAACAATTTGAACGAAGTAATTCAAAATTATGATGGTTTAGCAATAAGATCAACAACTCAAATATCGGAAAAAATATTAGAGAATGCAAAAAAATTAAAAGTGATTGGAAGGGCTGGTGTCGGTATAGATAATATTGACATTAAAGAGTGCTCTAATAAAGGGATAGTTGTGATGAATACACCAAATGGAAATTCAATAACAACTGCAGAACATACTATAGCAATGATGTTATCATTAGCTAGAAAAATACCTTCTGCTAATTCATCAACAAAAAAAGGATATTGGGAAAAGTCGAAGTTTTTGGGTGAAGAAGTTAGAGGGAAAGTTTTAGGTATTATAGGTGTTGGAAATGTGGGATCGGTTGTTGCAAATTTAGCTTTGGGTTTAAAAATGCGCGTGTTAGCTTTTGATCCTTTTTTGTCAGAAAAGAAAGCTAAATTAAAAGGAATTACAAATTTAGTCAAAGATTTAGACAGTTTGTTAGAAAATTCTGATTTTATCTCATTACATCTACCTTTGACAGAAAAAACAAGAAATATTATTTCAAAAAGTAAAATTAAGAAAATTAAGAAAGGTTCAAAATTAATTAATTGCGCTAGAGGAAATTTAATTGATGAAGAAGGTATTTTAGAGGCTTTAGATAATGGAACTTTGTCTGGAGTAGCTCTTGACGTTTTTCAAAAGGAACCAGCGTTAGATAATCCATTATTCAATAGAGAAGATACAATTTGCACTCCTCACTTGGGAGCTTCAACATTTGAAGCTCAAGAAAATGTCGCTATTCAGATAGCTGAACAAATGTCTGATTTTCTTAATCATGGTGCAATATCAAATTCTTTGAATGCTCCTTCAGTTACTTCTCAAGAAGCTCCAATATTGAAACCATGGATTGAAACTGGTCAAGTAATTGGTAGCTTTGCTGGTCAAATTGTTGAAAAATCTATTGATGCCATTGAAATAGAATTTGTTGGAAAAGTTGGCCAAATTAATATTAAACCGATTTTAGCCACTATTACTGCATCATTATTAAAACCAATAGTTGGTGATGGAGTCATAAACATGGTATCTGCTCCTGTTGTTGCAAGAGAAAGAGGAATAAATATTGTTGAAATTAAAAAAGATGCGCAAGGAGCATTTGGTTCATACATAAGAGTTAGTGTTGATTATGGTTCTACAAAAACATCAGTTGCAGGAACTATCTATTCTGATGGCAAGCCTAGATTTATTCAAATTGATGGTATTAATCTTGAAGCAGAACCTCAAAAACATATGATTTACACAACTAACAAAGATATTCCAGGTTTTATTGGAGATCTTGGTACAAAATTAGGTAATCTTGACATTAACATTGCAAGCTTTGCTTTAGGAAGAACACAAAAGAAAGGAAAGGCAATTGCTCTTCTGGCAGTTGATGATAAACTAAAAAATAATGATCTTGAGGAAATTCGAAAACTTCCTCAAATAATCAATGCATTTGCTTTAGATTTTTGATTAAGAAAGGTTTAATAAATTAAAATGGCTAATGTGGTTGTAGTGGGCGCTCAATGGGGTGATGAGGGAAAAGGTAAAATTGTTGACTGGTTAAGTTCTCGTGCTGATATCATCGTTCGATTTCAAGGAGGGCATAATGCGGGCCATACAATAATGATTGACGGAAAGATATTTAAATTATCATTATTACCTTCCGGGATTGTTAGAAAAAAGAAACTTTCACTTATCGGTAATGGAGTAGTGCTAGACCCTTGGGCTTTAATTGAAGAAATTGAAAGATTGAGAAGTCAAGGCGTTGAAATAAGCCCACATAATCTTAAAATATCAGAAAATGTTCCTTTAATTTTACCTATCCATCAAGACTTAGATAAATTAAGAGAAGAAGGATTAGGTAGTGCCAAAATTGGAACTACTGGACGTGGAATTGGTCCTGCATATGAAGACAAAGTAGGAAGAAGAGCATTAAGGCTTGCCGATTTAAATGATGAATATAAGATTGATGAACGTTTAGATAGGCTTTTATCTCATCATGATGCTCTAAGGAAAGGTCTTGGTGTTGAGGTTTATGATAGAAAAAAACTTAAAAATATTATTTTGGAGATTTCGAAAAAAATACTTCCTTTCTCATATCCTGTTTGGAAAATTTTAAATGAAAACAAAAAATCAGGTAAAAGATTATTATTTGAAGGTGCTCAAGGAAGTCTTTTGGATGTAGATTTTGGAACTTATCCATTCGTTACATCTTCATCTACACTTTCTGCAATGGCTAGTATAGGCACAGGAGTAGGTCCTAATTCAATTAATTTTGTTTTAACAATTGTTAAATCATATACAACTAGAGTAGGATCTGGACCTTTCCCAAGCGAATTATTTGATACTGTAGGGGAACATTTGGCTAAAGTCGGAAAAGAAAAAGGAACTGTAACTGGTCGCGATAGAAGATGTGGATGGTTTGACTCAGTGCTTGTTAAACAAACATGTGCAATAAACGGAGCCAATGGAATTGCTTTAACAAAGTTAGATGTTCTTGATGGTCTAAAAGATTTAAAAATTTGTATCGGATATAAGTTAGGGGATAAAAAGCTAGATTATTTGCCTGCTTCATTATTAGATCAAATGTCAATTGAACCAATTTATGAAACATTAGCCGGATGGTCAGAATCTACAGTTGGTGCAAGGTCATGGGTTGATTTGCCGGCAAATGCGGTTAAATATGTCAGACGGATTGAAGAGCTAGTTGAATGTAATGTTTCAATTCTTTCAACTAGCCCAGAGAGAGACGACACCATATTAGTAAGGGACCCTTTTCAAGATTAATGAAATTAAAATATAAAACTAGAAGAATTCTGTCATTAATTGTATTGTTGGTACTTTTACCTTCTTATATAGTTGTAGTAGTAACTATCATGAATATGCTTGGTAGAACATCAATACTTTTAGAACTTTTAATTTATTTTTTATTAGGCATTTTATGGGCAATCCCATTAAAGTTTATTTTTAAGGGTGTCGGAAAAGAGAACCCTGAAAATAAAAAAAATTAAGAATATCCAAATGAATTTTGATGTAGACAAGATTGACGTTAATGAACCCATTTTACTATTAGGTGGTGGATCATACAAAGAAAAACTTATTAAAAAATATATAAATCTAGCAAATTTTATAATTGCTGTTGATGGAGGAGCAAATAAATTAAAAAAAAATAAACCTAAATATATTGTAGGTGATTTAGATTCATTAAGAAATAAAAACAAATGGAAGAAAAAAGGAGTAAAGCTTATTAGGATCAAAGAACAAGACACTACTGATTTTGAAAAATGTCTTTATCTTTTTAATTCAAAACTTTTTATCTGTTTAGGTTTCAGTGGTAAAAGATTAGATCATTTTTTCTCAGTTTGCTCTTCTTTAATAAAATATAGTGAAAAAAAAATTATCTTAATAAATAAAAAAGATATCATTTTTCACGTTCCAAAAAAGTTTGAAATTGATCTACCCTTAAAAACAAGAATTTCTTTTATTCCTTTTAATAGTAACAATAAAATAAAGTCTAGTGGATTGAAATGGAATTTGACAAATATTGATCTTTGTTTTTCAAAATCAATTAGTATATCAAATTTAAATATTGAAAAAAAAGTTATTATTAATTGTTCAGATATAGGTATGTTAGGTGTACTTCCAAAAAAGTTTCTTAAAAATTTAGTATATAGTTTTAATGATTAGCAATTAGTAATATTTACTGCTAACCCACCTAAAGCCGTTTCTTTGTATTTTTTACTCATGTCAAATCCAGTTTCTTTCATCGTTTTTATACAATTATCTAAACTTACTAGATGCTCTCCATCGCCCCTTAGTGCAAGACTTGCTGCTGATATTGCCTTTATAGCACCTAGCCCATTTCTTTCAATACAAGGCGCTTGAACCAATCCTTTTATTGGATCACAAGTCATCCCAAGATGATGCTCTAAAGCAATTTCAGCAGCATTTTCAATTTGTTTTGTATTTCCACCCAATACTGAGCATAAACCAGCAGCGGCCATGGCAGATGCTGAACCAACTTCACCTTGGCAACCAACTTCGGCACCAGAGATTGAAGCATTGTTTTTAATTATACCCCCTATTGCGGAAGCAGTTAGTAAAAATTTTTTGATATTTTTTTTTGATGATCCTGGGACATGTGATAAGTAATATTTTAAGGTTGCAGGGATTACACCCGCTGCACCATTTGTAGGTGCAGTTATAATTTTTCCACCATCTGCATTTTCTTCATTAACAGCGATAGCATAAACTGAAATCCAATCATTAATTATGTGAGGGGCAATTATATTTTCTTTTTTTTCATTTATTAATTTCGAATAAATACCTTTAGCCCTTCTTTTTAAATTTAAGCCTCCAGGTAATATCCCATCATTTTCAAGACCGCAATCAATACTATCACTCATTAATTTCCATATTTTATTTAGATATAAATCAATTTTCTGTTTATTATGAATAGATTTCTCATTTTCATAAGCCATCTGAGCAATAGTCATATTGGTTGCTTTTGACATTTCTAACAAATCTTTAGAGTTACAGAAAGGATATGGAAAAGATACTTTTTTATTTGAAACTAGCTTTTTTCCAAATTTGCTTTTTTCCACAATAAACCCCCCGCCTATTGAAAAAAATGTTTCTTGAAAACATAAACTTTCTTTAATGTCATATGCTTCAAGTTTAAGAGCGTTAGGATGTTCTGGTAAGTAAGTTTTTTTATTAAAGATAAGATCTTCTTTTGAATTAAATGTAAAAGAATATTTATTGTATGGATTTATTTTTTTTGTTTCTAGTATACTTTTTTCAGTTTTTAAACATATTTCTTTATTTATTTCTTCAGCTGTTAAACCAGATAAACCTAAACAGATAGCTCTATCAGTACAATGCCCTTTACCAGTAAGTGCTAAAGAACCATAGAGATGGCATTTAATTCTAACTGGTTTTTCTGAACCAGGTATTGGGTCATATCCATTAATGACTTTATCTATAAAAACTTTGGAAGCAACCATAGGTCCCATAGTGTGAGAGCTAGAAGGGCCAATACTTATTTTAAAAATGTCAAAAATGGTAATATACATTATATCTATATTTAGTTAAATTAACTTAGAAATAATGTTCATCTTTTGAAATGTAAATAAAATAATTTATTTTAGGAAATTTTATGGAAAAAAAAGAAAACTTTGAAATAGGAAAAAAAAATGCCGCTTTAGAAGCTGTAAAATTTGTCGAAAAAAATATGATTTTAGGATTAGGAACTGGTTCAACAGCAAATTGGTTTATAAGACTTTTGGCAAAGAAATGTGAAAGTACTAAACTAAACATCAAATGTGTTTGTACCTCTAGCAGTACAGAAACTCTTGCAAAAAAATTAGGATTTGAATTATTTGATTTAAATGATGTTAAAAGTCTTGATCTTACGGTTGATGGTACTGATGAATTTGATAAAAATAAAAATTTGATTAAAGGTGGAGGAGGAGCATTGCTTCAAGAAAAAATTGTAGCAGCTTCTTCAAAAAAAATGATTGTTATTTCGGATGAAACTAAATCTTCGAAAATGTTAGGTTCATTTCCTCTTCCAGTAGAAATTGTAAAATTCGGTTATAAAAATACTATTAACAAAATTCAAAAAAAATTAGGAAATTTAGGTTTTGAAAAAATTAATTTTTCTTTAAGGTTAAAAGAAAAAGATAAATTTATTACTGACGAGAAGCACTTTATAGTTGATTTAAGTTTAAAAAAAATTATCAATCCAATTTTATTACATCAAGAGTTACTTTTAATTCCTGGAGTTGTTGAAACTGGCTTATTTATTAACATGGCTGATATAATAATAGTTGGATCTAAAGGAAAAGAAACTTTGTTTTTAAATTAAATAAAAGGGTTTATTTATGGATGTTGATGATTTTGATTTGTTTATATTAGGAGCTGGATCTGGAGGCGTTAGAGCAGCAAGGCTCACAGCAGAACTAGGGTTTAAAGTTGGTATATGTGAAGAAGATAGATATGGAGGAACTTGCGTAATAAGAGGTTGTATTCCAAAAAAATTATTTGTTCAGGTTTCTGACTTTAAAGATTATGTAAGTGATGCATTAAACTTTGGATGGGATTTAGAAAAGTTTGAGTTAAATTGGAAAAAGTTTTTGTCTTCAAAGAAATTGGAAATTTCTCGTTTAGAGAATGTTTATAAAAATAATTTACTATCTAATGGAGTACATATTTTTAACTCAAAGGGATTTATCATAGGTAGAAATAAAATCAAATTAGATAACGGAAAAGTGATTAAAACTAAAAAAATTCTAATTTCAGTTGGTTCCACCCCATATTTGCCAAAAATTAATGGAATTGAACATACTATAACTTCAAATGAAATTTTGGATTTAGAAAAAATTCCAAAAAGATTATTTATTTATGGAGGAGGATATATAGCTTGCGAGTTTTCAAGTATTTTTAATTTCTTAGGTTCAAAAGTAATTCATGCTTACAGGGGAAAAAAATTATTAAATGGTTTTGATGATGATTTACGTGAACACGTTACTTTTTCAATGAAAAATAAAGGTATTAATTTTCAATTAGAAAAAGAAGTAGATAATTTTAAAAAAAATAATGATAAAATTACTGTTAATTATATTGATGGAGGCTCTGTTGAGGTAGATGTAGTTCTTTCAGCGTTAGGAAGAAAACCAAATACAAAAAATATTGGTTTAGAAAAATTAGGAGTAAAACTAAATAAAGACGGTGCTATTATTGTTAATGACAATCAAGAAACTACAGTTGAAAACGTTTTTGCTATAGGTGATGTAACAGATAGGTTAAATTTGACTCCTGTAGCAATTAGAGATGCAAATGTTTTCGTACAGAATGTTTTTAACAACAATAATCTGAAAGTTGATCATGATTTAGTTCCAACTGCTGTATTTTGTAGACCTGAAATTGGTGTTGTTGGAAAAACTGAAAAAGAAGCAAGAAAAGATCACTCTATTGACATTTATAAAACAAAATTTAAACCCATGTACAACATATTTGCTAAAAAAGATGAATTATTTTTTATGAAATTAATTGTTGATAAGGTAAACAAAAAAATACTCGGATGTCATTTGTGTGGAAAAGACTCTGCTGAAATGATACAGATGTTAGCAGTTGCAATCAAAATGGGAGCAACAAAAAATGATCTTGAAAATACATGTGCATTACATCCTACTTTGGCAGAAGAGTTAATAACTATAAAATAATTACTTGTAATTTAAAAAATAAAGCACATTTAACATTTAAAGCAAACTAATGGAGATTTTGATGCCGTATAGTAACGACAATGATGACGGTCCATGGGGTTCCGGAAAAAAAGATAATGACAAGAAAAGTCCATGGGAGAACGGTGGTTCCGGTAACAAACCAAATGATGAAAAAAAAGATCCATTAGGCTCAGTTCCTGAAATAGATGAAATAGTTAGAAAAGGTCAAGAGAGACTCAAGGTTTTGATGGGTGGTCGCGGAGGTAGAGGCGGACTTAACGGCGGTAGTGGAGGCGATGGAGCTAGGTTTGGTAAAGGTTCTATTGGAATTATTATAGTTTTTTTAGCTTTACTATGGGGTTATTTATCTTTTTACACAGTTAAACCCGAAGAAAAGTCCATTGAACTATTTCTTGGAGAGTATTATCGTACAGGAGAGTCCGGTTTAAACATTGCACCATGGCCCATTGTTAGGGCAGAAGTCATAACCGTCACCCGTGAAAATACAGAAGAAATTGGAGTAGGAGTCAGGGGAGGAAGACAAGATGACGGTTTGATGCTTACTGGAGATGAAAATATAGTTGACATTGATTTTCAGGTTGTTTGGAATATTTCTGACCCAAGCAAATTTCTTTTTAACTTGGCTGATCCTAGAGAAACTATCCAAGCGGTATCGGAGTCAGCAATGAGAGAAGTCATTGGGAGATCAGAGCTAAGTCCAATTCTTAATAGAGACAGAGCTCTTGTCAGCAGTGAAGTTAGAGCACTTATTCAAACAACCTTAGATAGTTACGACAGTGGTGTAAATATTGTAAGACTTAATTTTGACAAGGCCGACCCTCCTGCTGAAGTAATTGACGCTTTTCGAGATGTACAAGCAGCAGAACAGGAAAGAGATACTTTAGAAAAACAAGCTGACGCTTATGCTAATAAAGCTTTAGCTAGTGCTAGAGGTGAATCCGCTCAGTTACTACAAGAAGCAGAAGCATACAGAGCAAAAGTAATAAATGAAGCTACTGGTGAAGCTAGCAGATTTGAATCTATTTATGAAGAATATGTGAAATCTAAGGATGTAACCAGAAAAAGGTTATATCTTGATACTATGGAAAAAATGTTAGGGAAAGTTGATAAAGTGATTCTTGATAATGATGCAAATGGTGAACAAGGGGTTGTTCCTTATCTTCCTTTAAATCAGCTTAAAACAGGAGGTAACTCACAATGAGACTTATTAGAATACTAGGAGTTGTAGTTTTAGCAGTTGTAGTAGTAGGTTATTCTTCTATATTTGTTGTTGACGAAAGACAAAAGGCATTAGTTTTGCAGTTTGGTCAAGTTAAAGCTGTTAAAGAGGACCCTGGTTTAGCACTTAAAATACCTTTTATTCAACAAGTTGTTAGCTACGACGACAGAATATTATCTTTAGATACAATGCCCTTAGAAGTTACCCCATTAGATGATAGAAGGTTGGTTGTTGATGCTTTTGCTAGATATAGAATAACTGATGTGGTCAACTTTAGACAAGCTGTTGGCGTAGGAGGAACTGCATCTGCAGAGGTAAGGTTAGAAAGGATACTTAATGCAGCACTCAGAGAAGTGCTTGGTTCAGTAACTTCGAATGCAGTGTTATCTGCTGACAGGGTTGGATTAATGACAAGGATTAGAGATGCAGCCTTCGCTGAAGCATTAGCTTTGGGGGTGGAGATTGTTGACGTGAGAATTAAAAGAGCAGACCTTCCTAATCAAAATTTAGCTGCGACCTTTAGAAGAATGCAGGCTGAAAGAGAAAGAGAAGCAACTGATGAAAGAGCAAGAGGAAGAGAAGCTGCTCAAAAAGTTAGGGCACAAGCAGACAGAACAGCAGTTGAATTGGTTTCAGAAGCTAGAAGAGATGCTGAAATAATAAGAGGTGAAGCTGATGCAGAAACAACTTTAATTTTTGCAAAAGCTTTTGGAAAAGATCCAGAATTTTACGCATTTATACGTTCATTAAACGCTTACGAAAAATCAATGACAGGTGAAAATACAACTTTAGTTATAAGTCCTGACTCAGAATTTTTTAATTACATGAAGCAAAGTACAGATTTTTGAATTATAAATGAACATATATAAAGGTTATTGTTAATGTTTCAATTTTCATTTAAAACAGCAAATAAATTTTCTAATAAGCATTCTTTATCTTATTTTGTAATAGTATTTATTTTTTTGTTTTTTACATTTCCATCACATTCAAGAGGTACTGGAGAAAGTTTTGCCGATTTAGTAGACAAATTGAGTCCAGCTGTAGTCAATATCACTTCAACAACCTTAATAAAAGAACGTCCAAACTTTAACCCTACTATCCCTAGAGGTTCTCCTTTTGAAGATTTCTTTAGAGACTTTCAAAATCCAAACGAACCGAATGATAGCCCCCAAACAAGAAGAAGAGGTTCAGCTCTAGGGTCCGGTTTTGTAATTTCTGAAAATGGATTTGTTGTTACAAATAATCATGTAATTGAAAATGCTGATCAAATAGAAATTGAAATGTTTGATGGTACAATCCTTCAAGCTGAAGTTTACGGCAGGGATGCAAGAACAGACATAGCACTTTTAAAAGTACAAACCGAAAAAACTCTACCTTATGTTACATTTGGGGATAGTAATTTATCAAAGGTAGGTGATTGGGTTCTTGCAATTGGAAATCCGCTTGGTCAAGGATTTTCTGTTTCAGCCGGTATTATTTCCGCCAGAGGAAGAGCACTAAGCGGGTCTTATGATGATTTTATTCAAACAGATGCTGCTATCAATCGTGGTAATTCAGGTGGTCCATTATTCAACATGGAAGGAAAAGTTATTGGTGTTAACACGGCAATATTGTCACCTAATGGTGGTTCTATTGGTATAGGTTTTTCGATGTCTTCGGCAGTAGTTAACAAAGTTGTCAACCAGTTGAAGGATTATGGAGAAACAAGAAGAGGTTGGCTTGGGGTAAGAATACAAGATGTAACTGAAGATGTGGCAGATGCTTTAGATATTCCAGTTGGTAGTGGCGCTCTTGTTACTGATGTCCCAGAAGGTCCTGCAAAAAAAGCAGGAATTATTTCTGGTGATATTATTAAAAAATTTGATGGAATTATAATTGACAGCACAAGAAATTTGGTAAGGGTTGTAGCTGACTCAGAAATTGGAAAGACGGTTAATGTTGAAATTCTGAGAAATGGTAAATTGATTATTGTAGATGTAACTTTAGGAAGACTTGAGGAAGCTATAGCTGATTTAGATGTTACTAAAACACCACCAAAAAATAAAGTTGATACCATTCTTGGGATGAAACTATCTCAGTTGACTGATAAAATTAAAATTGACAATAATATTAAAAGTGATTTGCAAGGAGTTTTTGTTGAATCTTTAGATATGTCTAGTGATGCTTTTGAAAAAGGCTTAAGAAGTGGCGATGTAATTTTAAAAATAGGTCAAGAGAAGGTTGTTGACCCAGCACAAGTTAGGGATACTATTGAAAAAGTTAAGAAGATGGGAAGGTCATCTGTACTTATTCTAGTTTCAAGAGATAATAACAGAAGATTTTTTGCTATATCTGTAAAACAAAAAAATGATGACTAACTTTTTTTTATTTGTATTAAATTTTGAATTGCTAAATTTTCATTAATAATTATATACTAACTAAATTATTTTCGAGGTTATATTTATGTGTGGAATTGTTGGTATAGCTGGTCAGAAAAACATAATTCCTTACATAATCAAATCTTTGGAAAAACTTGAATACAGGGGTTATGATAGCTCAGGAATTGCAACAATTTGTGGTGAAAATTTTCTTGAAAAGAAATCTGTTGGTAAACTTTCAAAACTAAAAAAAATACTAAGTAATGAAATTGTTGAAGGAAATGTATGTATAGGACATACAAGATGGGCAACACACGGAATAGTAAACGAAGCAAATGCTCATCCTCAAATTTCCAATGATGTCGCAGTTGTGCATAACGGAATTATAGAAAATCATAAAGTTTTGAGAAAAGAATTAGAAGAAAAAGGTCATATTTTTGTTTCAGACACTGATTCAGAAGTCATTTCTCAATTATGCTCTTATTTCTTACAAAAAGAAAATAACTATGAAAAAGCGTTATTATTAACTTTAAAAAAACTTGAAGGTGCATTTGCATTTTGTTTAATGTTTAAAAAGAAAAAAAATTTTCTTTTTTTTGCTAAGAGAGGTTCTCCCTTGGTTATAGGATATGGGAACGAAGATATGTTTATTGCTTCAGATCCATCAGCTCTTTTACACGTAACAAATAATATTTCTTATTTACAGGACTATGATTGGGGATTTATTAAAAATAACCAAATTATGATTTATGATAATAATTATAAAGAAATTGTTAGAAATAAAAAAATTATAGATCAGAAAAATTTTAATTTAGAAAAAGGGAATTTTCGACACTACATGAGAAAAGAAATTTTCGAACAACCCTCTGTCTTTACATACTCAATCAATCAGTTTTTAAGCCTAGACAAAAACAATGATTATTTATCATTTCCTTTAAAGAAGATTTATTTAAAAAAAATTAACAAAATTTTTTTGATTGCTTGTGGGACAGCTAATATTGCATGTTTAGTTGGAAAAAGTTGGATGAATTCTTTTTTAGATATACCTATTGAAGTTGATTATGGATCAGAATTTAGGTATAGAAATCCAAATATAGAAAAAAATGATTTATGTATCTTTGTTAGTCAGTCTGGTGAAACTGCTGACACTTTAGCATCTTTAAAATATTCAAAAAAATTTACAAATAATATTATTTCAATTGTTAATAATAAAGAAAGTTCAATTGCTAGAGAGTCCACTTTCTGTCTTTCAATCAAAGCTGGACCAGAAATAGGAGTGGCCTCAACAAAAGCTTTCACATGTCAATTGGCTATTCTTTTTTTATTTTGTCTTCACATTTCAAAAATAAAAAATCATATTAATGTAAAAGAAGTTGACCTCTTTTTAGATGAATTAGAAAAGATACCAAGCATCATGGTAGAAATTTTAAACTTAGAAAAAAAATTAATTAAAATTTCTAAATTAATCTACTTAAAAAAAAGTGTTTTATTTGTAGGAAGAGGTTTATGTCATCCATTGTCATTAGAGGGTGCTTTAAAGCTTAAAGAAGTAAGTTACATCCATGCTGAAGGATATGCAGCAGGTGAATTAAAGCATGGACCAATTGCTTTAGTTGACGAAAATATTCCAATCATTTTTTTAATTCCTTATGATGATAAAGTTTCCAAAATAATTTCAAATCTAGAAGAAGTAAAAGCTAGAGGAGGTAAAATAATTGTTATTGCTGACACTAGGGTAGAGAGTTATTTACCTGAGGGAATCTGGAAATCATTCTTTATTCCAAGTTTTAAAAGTATCTTTTCACCATTTTTATTTTCAATTCCAGTGCAATTAATTGCTTATCATACAGCGGTTCAAAAGGGAACAGATGTAGATCAACCAAGAAATCTTGCAAAATCAGTAACTGTAGAATAAATAATTGATTTTCTTGGGCTTTTTCCCCTACAGAGTGATAGGGTAAATTTTTTTGTAGGTATGCGTTTCTGATAATAGCAAATAGATTTTCTTAATGACTTGTTGGGTTGAAAAAGTTCAAAAAAGAACTACAAAATTACTAAAAAAAATTTAAGGAGAGATAAATGTCTAAAGTACTCGTTCATATACATAGCGATTTGAAATTCAAAAATAAAGTAACATTAGGTTTAATGGTTGCTCTTGCAGCAGAAAAAAGTGGGCACGAAGTAACTCTTTTTCTCGCGGCAGACGGTGTTCACATTCTAAGTTGCAAAAGTGCTGGTGAAATAGTAGGTCAGGGT
>MDTG01024702.1_pt1 | contig 24864 bp, 33 predicted proteins | sample 811421 | NCBI WGS metagenome assembly MDTG01 (sample SAMN05326645, study PRJNA326480) | marine metagenome | isolation source: seawater | place: Pacific Ocean: South East | collected 2011 | reverse complement strand
CAAGACATTTTTTAATTAAACTTTTTCCTATTCTTCCAAATCCAGCTATTAAAATTTCTTTACCCATTAGTTCAAAAGTTTTGATGGTTTTTATATTTTTTTTGAATGCACCAGTTCTGACTTCATTGTCATATGAAAGTTTTGCTTTAGATAAAACAAGCATCATGTACATAACATGTTCAGAGACAGCTGTTGCGTTTGCAGTAGCAGTTATCGTTAAGGTAATATTATTATTTTTAATATAATTTAAATCAACATTATCATAACCCACACCATGTCTTGAAATTATTTTAAGATTTTTACATGCAGACATTATTTTACTTGTTAATTTTGAAATTCTTAAACTGCAACCATCAAAATTAGGTAAAATTTTTATTAAGTTTTCTTCAGTAGTATCTTTAATTATTTCGTAGCTAAATTTTGAATTATTATCGAAAAGTTTTAAACCCTCTTTATCAATCTCTTCTATTATAGCTATTTTATACATTTTAATATGGCGGTCCCAAGGGGAATCGAACCCCTCTTTGTTGGATGAAAACCAACTGTCCTAACCGATAGACGATGGGACCTTATTTTTGAATGTCTTACTAACAGATATATCATCAATAATAAACTCTACATTTGATTGCCCCTTCCACTCATTTAGGGATAATTTTCCTGCAATATCAATTAATTTTTTATTTTTTTTAAGTAAATAGGCACCAAGTTCATTTTCAACAGCATTAAAAGTGATTGTTTTAATTAAAGAACCATCGCTTCCGATTAAAACTGATTTAACGTGTTTTTCGCCCACGATTCTGCCATTTATAGTTTTTAAATTTTCAATTATAAATTTTGGTTCAGGATTGCCAGATCCAAAAGGTGCCAAATTATTTACCTTATTGTAAAAATCTAAATTAACGGCTGAGGGTGATAGTATACTGTCAAAATATAATGGCTTGTCACTAGTTATATCTTCGTTAATTTTTCTAAATGCATCATAAATAAATGATTTAAATTTTTTAATATTTTTTATATTAATTGAAAAACCGCCTGCCATTTTATGACCACCACCTTTTAATAAAATTTTTCTTTGCGTGGCAGCTATTATAGTTGAACCTATGTCAAAGCCAGTTATTGATCTAGCCGAAGCTTTTCCTATTTCTCCCTCAATAGATATGATTATTACAGGTTTATTAAATTTATCTTTTAACCTTGCTGCTACTATTCCAATTATACCTTCGTGCCAATTATTTCCACTTAAAATAATAACAGGATCTTGTGAATAATCTTTTGTTTCATTTAATAGTTTTTGAAGAAGATCTTTTTCAAGTATTTGTCTTTCTTTGTTAAACTGATCTAATTCTGAAGCTATTTTAAAAGCATTTTTAGGATTATTGTTTAAAAGTAAATTTGCACCATGCGAACATTTGCCCACTCTGCCACCTGCATTAATTCTTGGACCTAAAATGAAACCCAAATGATATATGGATGGACTGCTTTCAATTTTACAAATATCTAACAAAGTTTTTAAACCTAAGTTTTTTTTTTCTTTAAAAATTTTTAAACCTTGTTTTACAATAGCCCTATTTAGTCCAACTAAAGGTACAACGTCACATACAGTTCCAAGTGAAACTAAATCTAAATAATTTATCAAATTAGGTTCATTAATCTCTTTATCAGTAAACCATTTAATTAATCTCAATTCTCTATTCATTGAAACTAAAAACATGAAAGTTACCCCAGCAGCACACAAGTATTGTAAATTTGATTTATCATCTATACGATTAGGATTAACAACAGAGTGTGCTTTTGGTAATTTAATTTCAGATTGATGATGATCTAAAACTATTACATCTATATCATTTTTTTTTGCATATTCAATTGCATCAAAAGATAGAGTGCCGCAATCAACAGTAAATATTATTTTGACTCCATTATTTATTAATTCCTTAAAACTTTTAATTGATGGTCCGTAACCCTCTTTTTTACGGTCAGGTATATATATTTCATAAGGTAATTTTAATTCAGAGAAATATTTTCCTAATAAGGCTGTAGAAGTCGCTCCATCAACATCATAGTCTCCGAAGATTCCAATTTTTTCTTTTTTAACAATAGATTTAATTGATCTTAATGTAGCTTTTTTCATATCAACTAACGTGTTTGGATTAGGCAAATATGTTTTAATTGAAGGGTTAAGAAAAGATTTAATATCCTCTCTTTTAATCTTTCTAATTGAAAGAAGCTTAGATGTGATTTCATCTAAAAAAAAATTATCTTTTAAAAAAGTAATTTCATTTTGATTATATTTTTTTAATATCCAATTTTTTCCACTAATTGAAAGTGAGTTCATTTATTATAAATGTTTGAAATATTTTTAATAACTTTTTTACTTTTGTGTAAGGCAAAAGTTGTAACTTTAAATTCATTTCCCAAGTCTTCAACACCTTTTGCCAAATCACCATTAGTAACTCCGGTAGCACAAAAAATTACGTCTCCTTTTACCATTTCATCTATATTATATTTCTTATTAAAATCCTTAATTCCAAGTTTTCTTGCTCTAACTTTTTCATCATCGTCTAAAATTAAACGACCTTGAATTTGTCCGCCATAACACGATAAAGCTGCTGCAACTATAACACCCTCTGGACCTCCACCAGTGCTGTAATAAATATCATTTTTTGGTTTATTGCCAATTACTGATAATGCACCTGCTATATCGCCATCAGTTATGTAATTTATTTTAACGTTTAGTTTTGTTAACTCTTCAACTATATGTTTGTGCCTAGGTCGCTTTAGAACGCAAGCTCTTAAATCAGAAATATTTTTTTTTTTTTCTCTCGCTAAAAGTTTGATATTTTTTTCTACACTGTTATCTAGGTCTAATAAATTTTTTGGTAAATTAGCTCCAATAGCAATTTTTTCCATATAAGTGTCTGGGGCAGATAACAAGTCTCCTTTATTAGCTATTGCTAATACAGAAAAGGCATTTGGCTGATTGTTAGCTGTAAATTTAGTTCCCTCCAATGGATCTACTGCAATATCAAATTTAGGTCCATTTAAAGTACCTAATTTTTCACCAATATAAAGCATTGGAGCTTCATCCATTTCTCCTTCGCCTATCACAACTGTGCCTTCCATATTAATCTTATTTAACTCTCTTCTCATAGGGTCAACGGCTCCTTTATCTGCTGCAATTTTATCTGATTTACCTATAAATTTAGATGCTCCTATCGCAGCTTTTTCAGTAGCTTTAATAAATAAATTTAAATATTTCGGATCAATTGACATTAATTTTCATCAATACGTATAAATTTTGGTTTTTTCTTAATATAAGCTTTTCTACTAATGTGTTTCAAAATTATCTTTAAATTTTTATCTTTTGATTTATGGGTAATTATAATTATTGAGGAAAACTTTTTTTGTTTATTTGGGTTCTGCACCAATCTTTTAATAGAAACTTTATTTTTTGAAAATATATTTGTTATGTTTGACAAAACACCTGGTTTATCTAAAACTTCAAATCTAAAATAAGCTGAAAAATATCTATCGGATATATCATTTGATTTTAATTTTTTTCTTTCTTTTATTGATAATGAAAATGGGAATTTAATATTTCCCCTTAAAATTGATGATATATCTGAAACTAAAGCAGAAGTAGTGGCTGATGGGCCGGCTCCTTCACCTTGAATTACACTTTGTCCAACAGGACTTCCTGAAACAATAACAGCATTCAAAACACCATCTATACTAGCTACATGTGAATTTTTTTTAATTAAAGTTGGATGTACTCGTTGATAAATTTTATTATTTAACATTTCTGCATAACCGAGTAATTTAATTTTATAACCAAGTATATTAGCGTTATCTATATCATTTTTATCAATATCTTTAATGCCCTCTACATAAATATTATGATTTAAGAATGAATTAAAGCATAATGAAGAAAGAATTTTTAATTTTGAGGAAACATCGTCTCCATTAAGATCAGCAGTAGAATTCGATTCAGCGTAACCAAGTTTCTTGGCATCGTCGAGAACTTCATTAAAATCTTTATTTTGTTTATCCATATTAGATAGAATATAGTTTGATGTTCCATTAAAAATTCCGTAGATTTTATTTATTTTATTAGCAATTAATCCTTCTTTTAATGATCTTATAATTGGAACCCCTCCACATACAGCTGCCTCGAATTCTAAATTTACTTTATTTTTTTCAGCAATTTTAGCTAACTGGTCGCCATATTTAGCTATCAAAGCTTTGTTTGCTGTTACAACGTGTTTTTTATTTTTTAAAGCATTAAAAACTAATTTTTTTGCTGGACCTTCTGATCCACCTATTAATTCAATAATTAAATCAACATCTTTGTTATTAGTGGAGTCTAAATAATTATTAAGCCATTGATTTTTTTTAATTTTAATCTTTCTTTTACGTCTTTTATTTTTAGCAGAAACAAATAAAATGTTTGGTACACAATTATTTTTTTCAGTTAATATTTTTTTGTTTTCATTCAAGTATTTAAATAAATAACTACCTATATTTCCTAGACCAATTATTGCTATATTTAGCTTTTTCATAAATAAAATTATTCTTTAAGCGTTATATCAGGAAAATCTTTTTTTTTACCTTGTTTTAATAAATATTTTGAAATTTCATCAATAGTACAGTTTTCCAACAAAGAACAAACATCAGGTATAGATTGGATATTTTTATTAACATTTTTTTTAACAATACCAGCTTTGTTTTTTTTGATTTTTTTTTCCTTATTAAGTATAGCGTTTTTTTTTAATTTTTTTTCTTTATTTTTAATATTTGCTTTTATTTCTTTTACTTCATCTTTTGTTAAGATTTTTACTTTTTTATTTGTATTTTCTTTTTTAAAAATTTTTACTTCATTATTGGACTGAGCGTTTTTAATAAGGTTTATTTCAACTAAATCAATATCTTTTTTTTTTTTAATTTTTAAAATTTTAACTTCTAAAATTAAATTTTCTTCAAAATATTGTTCAGCCTCAGTTTTATTTACACAAATATGATCACCACAAATATAAGCTATCTTTGGTTTACTGCAATTTTGAACAAAAAATAAGATTAGTACAATTAAAAATTTTTTCATTTTAACCCAAGAGACTCTGGAAATTTGTATAATAAATTCATATTTTGAATTGCTTGGCCTGAAGCACCTTTAACTAAGTTATCAATAGCTGAAAATATAATAATTTTATTTTTTATTTTTGAATCACAAACTGAAATTTCACAATTATTGGTATTTAACACATTCCCAGACCCAAGTGGTGCATTTAATTTCAATATCTTTATAAATTTTGAATTTTTGTAAAAATTAGTTAAAGATTTTCTCGCTGTATTAGCTGTCTCTCCTTTCTTAGTATTAACATATATAGAAGTAAGAATTCCTCTAAATGTGGGTAGCAGATGAGGTATAAAAATAAATTTAATTTTTTTATTAGTAAACTTTAAAATTTCTTGTTCAATTTCACAAATATGTCTATGGTTGTTCAGACCGTATGCACAAGTTGATTTGTACAAATTTTTATGTTTAAATTTTTTTTCTAAATTTTTTCCGGCACCAGAATATCCAGATTTAGAGTCAATAATAATATTGTTAAATTTAATTATTTTGTCTTTGATCAACGGAATTAGAGGTAACTGTATCGATGTTGGGTAACAACCTGGATTAGCTATTATTCTGTATTTATGTACATTCTTACTATTAAATTCACAAATTGAATATAAAGCATTATTTATTAAAGTAGATGCTTTATGTTTTAATTTATAATTTTTTTCATATATTTTTTTGTTTGTTATTCTAAAATCAGCGGATAGATCAATAAATTTTAACTTTTTATATTTGTTGTAATTTTTTAAAATTATTTTTTGTGCTTCACCATTTGGTAAAGATAAAAAAACTAAATCAATTTCATTCCAATTTATATTATTTAATGATGAAATAATTGGAAGTTTTTTTGTTATTCTTTTATCAAAAAAAGAAATTTTTTTTCCTAAGTTTTTTGTTGCACATAAATGTATTAAGTTTACTTTAGGGTGTTTAGACAACAAAAGAATTAAGTCTAAACCAGTAAAACCTGTAGCACCAATAATGGCAACATTTATTTTTTTTTTTTATAGACATAATGATTTATATCACTGACTTTCAAATAGTGAAATTTAAATGATTATCTTTTAGAAAATTGGAAGCTTCTTCTTGCTTTTCTGTGACCGTATTTTTTTCTTTCAACAACACGTGAATCTCTAGTTGTTAACTTATCTTTTTTTAAGTTTTTCCTTAAATTTTCATCATGAGAGATCAAAGCTTTTGATATACCTAAAATAATGGCTCCTGCTTGACCTGATAAACCACCTCCTTTAACTGAACATTTTACATCATAGTTTGCAGTAACTTCAGATATCTCTAAAGGTCTAGTCACAATTATTTGGTGGACTGGGCGTTTAAAATATTCGTTCATTTTCAAACCATTTACATGAATGTTACCGGAACCTTTTTTAACCCAAACTTTTGCAATGGATCTTTTTCTTCTACCTGTAGCATACTTGCTATCCTTAAAATCTAATTTAATTTTTTTAATTTTATTTGAGGTAGGATTAATCTGTTCCATTATTTTACAATATTCATTTTATTAAGTTTTTCAAAGTCAATAATTTTTGGTTTTTGCACATCGTGAGGGTGTTTATCACCATTATAAATCTTTAATTTGGTTAATTGTTTTTTTGCTAAGGGTCCTCCAGGCAACATTCTTTTTACAGCTAATTTTAAAATTTCCTGAGATTTATTTTTTTCCAATAAAGACAATGGAGAAGACTCTTTAATACCACCAGGGTGGCCAGTATGTCTATAATATATTTTATCTTTAAATTTTTTACCAGTAAATTTTATTTTATCAATATTTGTAACTACTACAAAATCACCATTATCCATATGTGGATTATAGGTAGTTTTATTTTTTCCTCTTAATACTTTTGAAATATAAGCCGCTAATCTTCCAACTGCAACATTTTGTGCATTGATTATATACCAGTCTTTCTTAATTTCTTTTTTTTTAATAAACGGAGTCATTTTTATTGGGCGATAAATACAAAGAATAAGTGTTAAAGTCAATTTATTTAGAACTAAAATAATAAAGATTTATTGCAGAAAACACCAGTAAGACGCTGCTTATTTGGTGAGCTGAAGACAAATAAATGTCTAGCCCACTTAACAAAGTAAAAATACCTAAAATTATTTGTAAGGTTAAAACAAATAACAATATTCTTAATGGTTTATATAAATTCTTAATTTTTTTTAGACAAATATAAAATGTAAAACACAAAATATAGCAAGTTATAATATAAGCTAAACTTCTGTGGTAAAATTGAACTAAAGAATGATTATCAAAATTAAAAAAAACATTAATATTGACAATTTTAATATCGTTTGGAAAAAATGAGTTACCCATTTTAGGCCAAGATTGGTAAATTTGTCCAGCGTCTAAACCAGATACAAATGCTCCCAATATAATTTGAAAAAAAAGAAAGAAAAAAAGAATTGCAATGTATAAATTCTTATCTAAATTTTTAAGAAATGATTTAGGTTTTTTATAAACAATATTGATTATTAACCAAAAAATAATAGATATAATTAAAAAAGCTAAAATTAAATGAACTGATAATCTATAATGGCTTACAGTCACATCAAGCACTAAACCACTTGAAACCATATACCAGCCGATAATTCCCTGTAATAAAATTAAAAAAAAAATAAAAAAACATATATTAATGTAACTTTTTTTTATCGAATTAGTAAAATAAAAGTATAAAAATGGAATTAAGAAAAATAAACCAATAAATCTTGCCAATATCCTATGCCAATATTCCCAGTAAAATATAATCTTAAATTCATCCATGCTCATATTGTTGTTTAATAATTTGTACTGAGGAATTTCTTTATATAAATTAAAATAGGTCTCCCATTCCTCCTGATTTAAAGGAGGTAAAATACCGCTAAATAATTCCCACTGAGTTATTGATAAACCTGAATTAGTTAATCTCGTCAATCCACCTACAATTATTATAGAAAATACTAAAAACAATGTTGCTGTTAACCAATATTGAAATAAATTATTAATTTTATTGTCGTTTGTGATCATTTTTTCTAATATATATACATTTTAATAAATCTTAAAATTTATAATGTCGCTATGATTAATAAAAATATATTAAAAATAAGAAAAGAATTAGATAAATTAGATAACTACTTGTTAGAAATAATAAAAAAAAGATCTAAATTAGTTGATTTAGTAATTAAGAATAAAAAATTTAAGAAAGATATAATTGATAAAAAAAGAATTGCGGTAATTCTTCAAAATATTGCGAGAAAGTCTAAACATAAAAAGATTGATCCCAAAATTACTAAAAGAATTTGGAAATCTATGATTCGAGCTTTTATTGATTATGAATTCAGAAACTTTAAAAAGAAATAATTATTTACTGTGTGGAGGTAATTTTTTTTCTACAAAATATTCGTGTTTTCTTGTATTTGGATTGTATTTTTTAAGTTTTAATTTGTTTTTAACTTTTTCACCTTTTGTTGGTTTTTTTGCATAATAAATAAATTTACTATCTGGATTGCTCTCGGGAACCATTCTAACTTTTAAGTGCGTTTTTTTTGCCATAATTTTTTAATTTTCTTATTTTCTTTAATAAATTTGTACTTTTATTTTTTAAATATAATTTATAATACTCAGCTTTTAAACCATGTGATTTATAATCGTCAAGTTTATTTGCATTTAAATTTAATATATTTTTAACTCCAGAAATGGTCATTCCTTTGTTTTTAAGCAAAAATTTTATCATTTTGATAATTTCGACCTGTTTGGATGAATAGTATCTTCTATTATTAATTTTTATAGGTTTTATCTGTTTAAACTCCTTCTCCCAATATCTTAAAACATAGTTAAGAGGTTTTTTATTTACTTGGTTTATTAAATTTAAAATTTTAGATAATTCTGAAATAGTAATTAGTTTCTTTACCATTGATGATTAATTTTTTTATTTAAATTTTTAGATGCTTTAAAACTTAAAGATTTGCGAGCTGTAATAATGAAATTTTCTTTAGTTTTTGGGTTTCTGCCCAATCTTTCATTTTTATAAACTGTCTTAAATGTCCCTAAGTTTTTGAGAACAAATTTACTTTTTCTAACATTTAAAGATAAAATTAGGAGAAAATCATCGATAAGTTTTTTTGAATATAAAACAGAATATCCCGTTTTTTTACTTAAAATTTTATATAAATCTTTTTTTGTAAAATTATTATTGCTCACTACGTAAATGATTTAAATTATTTCTAATTTCCTTCATCAAATCACCTTTTATTATTTTATAACATAGATCTATTGAGTGATAAAACCCTAAAGCATCTGTTCCACCATGACTTTTTACGACCGGCCCATTTAAACCTAAAAAAATAGCTCCATTATATTTTCTTGGATCCAGTTTTTTTTTAAATTTTTTTAGAGAAAAATAGGAAAAAATTAAAGATATTTTAGTAAAAAAATTTTGAGTAAGTGATATTTTTAGGCTGTCAGTGATAAACTTTGCAGTACCTTCTGCTGTTTTGAGAGCTATGTTTCCTGTAAAACCATCAGTAACAATTACATTTGAATCTCCATGCATTAATTTATTACCTTCTATATATCCGTTAAAAATAAAATTATTTTCACTGCTTAAATTTTTTAATTTTTTAAAAGTTTTTTTAAGTGTTTCTGTTCCCTTTATTTCTTCGGAACCTATGTTTAACAATGAAACATATGGCCGACTTTCTGGAAACAAAGATTTATATAAGGCAGATCCTAATTCTGCAAAATCTACTAAATTGTCTTCGTTACATTCAATATTTGCACCCAAATCTAAAACTACGCTAGTTCCTTTTTTGCTGGGCCAAAATCCAGCTAAAGCTGGTTTGTTGACAGCTTCCATCATTTTTAAAATCATTCTAGATATTACCAAAAGAACACCTGTGTTTCCCGCTGATAAACTAATATCTGCTTCACCGTTTATCTGAGCTTTGATGCAATTCCACATACTAGTATTTTTTGAATTTTTAACAGCTGTTAATGGAGTTTCTTCATCTGAAACAATTGAATCTGCATGACTAATTATAATTGAACTTGAATTAATATCTAATTCTTTTAGTTTATTCTTAATTTTTTTTTCGTCTCCAAATAAATTCAATATAAAATCGTTAGAAATATTTTTTTTTAAAAAAATACCAATACCTTTTAAGGTTTTATCAGGTGCGTTATCTCCACCCATTGCATCTATTGCAATAGTAATTTTTTTTACCATTAATAATAATTAAATATCTAGGATTTTTTTCCCGTTATAAAAACCCGACTTTAAATCTATATGATGAGAAAGTTTATATTCGCCACTCTTCTTATCTTCAACTATATTCACTGAAGATAATTTGTGATGAGATCTTCTCATTTTTTTTCTAGAAACTGATGTTTTTCTTTTTGGTACAGCCATAATTAAAATTTAAATTTTATTGCTTCTCTTACCATATTATCAAGCGGAAGTTCAAAACAAAAGTGATAAAAATCAATAAAATATGATTCGATTTCCAAAAATTTATCACTTTTCGGGTCTTTTAAATCAGTAAAGTACTTTGAAATCAATTTATGATTAATTCTAAAAACCCCCTGCTCAGCTTCATTTACTTGCAATTTAAGTAAAATATCATATAAAATTTTATTAAATTCTTTCATTTTTTTATTTACCGATACGTCTCCAAAACCTAACTCTCTTAAATTGTTTTCTATATTATTAAATAGATCATCATAGGATTTTTGATCAAATTTAGTTGCTTTTTTTTTATGAACAATCATTAGAATTGAAAAATGAATAAACATAAGGTAAATTCGTGTTTCAAAACTGTCCTTTAAATCAATTTTTTTATAAAAAAAAATATTTCTAGATAAGGTAAGCAATATATTATACAAGTCATTGTTATGTTTTTTAAGTTTAAATTCCATTATAAATACATACCTTTTTTTTTATTTTTTATTTTAATTAATTGCCAATTACAAGAGCCCAGTAAAAACCATGGTATTATTTTTTTAGAAAATAGAGCAAATGAACTCATTGTAAAAAAAAGTAATCAAAATGATGCAATTAAAATTATGGGTCAACCTCACTCTAAATCATTTAACGATGAAAATAAGTGGATTTATATAGAAAGAACTTTAACTAAGGGCGAGTATCATAAACTTGGTAGACATGTTCTTAAAACTAATAATGTACTAATATTAACCTTCGATAAATACGGTATTTTACTTAAAAAAGACTTACTGGATAAAGAAAAAAAAAATAAATTAAGATTTTCTAAATCACAAACTGAGAATAATTTGTCCAAGAAAAGTTTTGTACAAAAATTTTTACAAAGTGTGCAAACAAAAATGTATGGAAATAGAAAATAAGTTTAGTGAGCTATAACTGCCAACAACAATAAAGCAACAATATTTGTTATTTTAATCATTGGATTTACTGCTGGTCCAGCTGTATCTTTATATGGATCACCTACTGTATCACCGGTAACAGCTGCTTTATGTGCATCTGAACCTTTGCCACCAAAATTACCGTCCTCTATATATTTCTTAGCATTGTCCCAAGCTCCGCCACCTGCTGTCATAGATACTGCAACAAAAAGGCCTGTAATAATAACTCCTAGCAACATAGCTCCTAAAGAAGATAGTGCAGCTTCCATTCCACCAATTTGTAAAATTATAAAATAAAGTACAACTGGAGATAATACTGGTAATAATGAAGGTATAATCATTTCTTTGATTGCGGCTTTAGTTAATAAGTCAACTAATTTTCCATAATCAGGTTTTCTTCTACCTTTCATAATTCCTGGTATCTTTTTAAATTGTCTTCTAACTTCTATAACAACAGCCCCACCAGCTCTTCCAACCGCTTGCATCCCCATAGAGCCAAACAAATAGGGAAGCATTCCACCAATTAATAAACCAGCTACAACAAAAGGATTTGATAAATCAAAAGTCACATTAACACCCTCTAAAGCAGATCCTTTAACCGTAGAAAAATATTTAATATCCTCTGTGTATGCTGCAAATAATACTAATGCACCAAGTCCAGCAGATCCAATAGCATAACCTTTTGTTACTGCTTTCGTTGTATTTCCAACGGCATCTAATGCGTCAGTAGTTTTTCTTACATTTTTTGGTAACTTAGACATTTCAGCTATACCACCAGCATTGTCAGTAACAGGCCCGTATGCGTCCAGAGCAACAACCATTCCGGTTAGTGCAAGCATTGCTGTAACAGCTATTGCTATACCAAATAGTCCAGCTAAATTATTAGTATATAAAATTCCAGAAACAATAATTAGTGCTGGTATTGCGGTTGCTTCCATAGAAATGGCTAAACCTTGTATAACGTTTGTTCCATGTCCAGTTGTTGAAGATTGGGCAACTGATTTAACGGGCCTATAATTTGTTCCAGTATAATATTCCGTTATCCAAATTAATAAACCAGTAATTACAAAACCTACTACACCACATAAATATAAATCCATGCCAGAAAATATTTTGCCATTGTTGTTATAATTTTCTGACATACCCACTATTGAGTTAGTTACCGGATATAAAATTAAAAGAGATGTAACTGCTGTTACAATAAACCCTTTATATAAAGCCCCCATAATATTCTTGCTTTTACCAAGTTTTACAAACCAAGTTCCAATAATAGAGGTAAGTATACAAGCACTACCGATAGCTAGAGGATAAATCATTAAATTATAGTCTTGAGGAAAAAAAATGGACGACAAAACCATTGTAGCAACTATAGTTACAGCGTAAGTTTCGAATAAATCTGCTGCCATACCTGCACAATCTCCAACGTTGTCTCCTACATTGTCCGCTATTACAGCTGGATTTCTTGGATCATCCTCTGGTATTCCTGCTTCAACCTTGCCAACCAAATCAGCGCCAACGTCAGCTCCTTTTGTAAAAATTCCTCCTCCTAATCTAGCAAATATGGAAATCAGTGAGGCCCCAAAACCAAGGGCAACCAATGCGTTAATAATTTCTCTGCTGTCGACGTTTAACGAAATTAAAATGATATAGTATATAGTTATTGCTAATAACGCTAATCCCGCGACTAACAATCCAGTTATGGCTCCAGATTTAAAAGCTATTGTTAAACCTGATTGTAAACTTTTTCTTGCGGCCTCAGCCGTTCTAACGTTAGCTTTAACTGAAATTAACATTCCTACATAACCCGCAACACCTGATAAAAATGCACCAATGAAATAACCTAATCCAACTAAATAATTAAAAAAATACGTTACTATTGCTAAAACAATGAAACCAACAATTGCTATTGTTTTATACTGTCTGCTTAAATAAGCTTTTGCACCAATTTGTATAGCTTCTGCGATTTCCTGCATACGAGCATTACCAGCGCTTGATGAAATGATTTGTCCTGACAATAGGTAACTGTATGCTACAGCCAGTATTCCTGTGAAAGATATTAAATAAAGTAATTCTAAATAGTTTGTCATTATACTATGCGCATAAATGCCAAATATAATTCAAAAACGCAAGCTAAACTTGAAAGAAAAAACAAAAAATCATCTTTTATTGTCTTATAATCTTGGCGATTTTATCAAGAATTGCATTTAAATAACCTATTTGAATTCTTTCTAAAAAGTACTCAGAAGCAAGTAAATACTCGCTGATTATAACTTTTATAGGTGTATTGTGCTTAAACATTAGCTCAAAAACAGCTGCAAAAAGTATTATTTTTAACAATTTGTCAGTTTTAGTAAGATCTATATCATTAGGAAGCTTTGTATTAATTGTCTCTTCTATTAATTCTGATCTTTCTAATGTTCCTGAAACAATATCTTTTATGAACTTTTTATACTGACTTTTAGGATATTCAATTTCAAAATCTGGATTCAATAATGAATTATAAATTTTTTGAATAACCTTTATTCTTGGTGAAGTTTTTTTAGATTTTTTTTGGTTCATTTTTCAATATTGATATAACTGCATTTGCAGCTTCAGAACCTTTATTGGGTTTTTTTGTATTAGTTTGTATACTTCTATTAACTGCCTGCCTCATGTTTAGTGCTGTAATTATTCCGTTTCCTATTGGTTTATTAAAATCAACTGCTATTTGTAAAATTGAGTTAAATGTAGAATTACAAATTAGATCAAAATGTGGCGTTTGACCTTTTATAACGCAGCCCAATGCAATAAACCCATCAAATTTTTTTATATTTTTTTTTATTGAAACAGGAATTTCAAATACACCAGGTACATTTAGTAGACTAATTGAATATTTTTCTAAAATTAATTTCCTTTTCGCATTTTCAAATAAACTTTTTGAGATTTTTTTGTAATAATTAGAATTAATAATAAGAATTTTTTTCATTTTATAATTATTTGTTTCATTATTTTAAGCCCAAAGCCTTCTAAACCAATAATCTTCTTCTTCCTTCTAGAGACAAGTATCATTTTTTTAACTTTTAAATCCTTAATTATTTGTGCACCAATTCCATAATACCTAAGAGTATTAATATTACTATCACTCATTTTTTTTCTATTATCATTATTAATAATCAGCAACAAAAAAGTCTTATATTTAGAAAGAAATTTTAGAGCTTTTTTTATCTCAAAATTTGAAAAAATATTCTTATTATTGACTCTTGTAGAAAGAACTCTTACTGGAGTAGATTTATTGTAACTTAAGGTTCCTTTTGTGATTGCAAAATTAATATTATTTTCTAAATTATTTTTATAGTTATGAATAAAAATTTTTCCAATTTTATTAGATATACCTACTTTAGTATTAACTTTTGAAATTAATTTTTCATTTTTTAACCTGTAGGATATAATGTCTTCTATAGAAGCTAATTTTATTTTATGTTTTTTCGAAAATTTAAACAGATCATTGAGCCTGGCCATGCGTCCATCTTCATTCATTACTTCACATATTACTGAACTGTTATTTAGTTTTGATAGTTTTGAGATATCTACAGAAGCTTCTGTGTGACCAGCTCTTTCTAAAACTCCACCTGGTCTGGCAACAAGTGGAAATACATGGCCTGGAGAAACAATGTCATTTTTTTTAACTCTCAAATTAATTGCAGTTTGAATAGTCTTGGCTCTATCATGAGCGGAAATACCAGTAGTTATTCCTTTTTTTGCCTCAATAGAAATGGTGAATGCAGTTTGCATTCTTGATTTATTAATAGGCGACATTAAAGGTAATTTAAGTTTATCAATTTGTTTTTTACTTAAAGCTAAGCATATCAACCCCCTTCCATGTTTAGCCATGAAATTAATAATTTTTGGAGTACATTTTGATCCAGGTATAACCAAATCACCTTCATTTTCTCTATCTTTATCATCAACTAAAATAAACATTTTCCCTTTTTTTGCGTCATTAATAATTGAAGGAATTTTAGAAAATTTGTTATTTGGCATACTAGATAGAGTATTTATATATATATTTACTAAAAATATCTAACTCTACATTAACCACAGCATTAATCTTTAAGTTTTTAAGATTAGTTAATTTTAAAGTATGGGGAATAATGGATATTTCAAAAAAATTGTTTAATACTTTTGAAACAGTTAAAGAAACGCCGTTAATTGAAATAGAAGCTTTTTCTACTATTAATTTTTTATATTTTCTATTTTTAATTTGAAGTCTTATCAACCAAGTATTTCCATAAAAAGTTATTTTTTTTATTTTGGCCGTTGTATCAACATGGCCTTGGGTAAAATGACCAGATATTTTTTGACCATAACTTAAAGATTTCTCTAAATTAATAATTTGATTTATTTTCATTAAATTCAAATTAGATTTATCTAATGTTTCTTTAGAAACATAAAAATTAATTAACTTTCCTTTAATTTTAACAATAGTTAAACAGACGCCGTCACAAGATACCGATGAACCTAAATCTTTTTTTGAAAATTGAAGATTAGTTTCAATGGTAAATAAAATACTATTAATATTTCTTTTTATAAATTTTATTTTTCCAGTGCTAAAAACTATTCCATTAAACATTTTATAAATTTACCTTATATAAACTATCATTTTTTAAGTTAACTCTTAATTTTTTTTTAATTTTAATTTTTTTAATGTAACTTGAAGTATCATTATTTAAACCATTTATACCTAGTTTTTTATTATTTTGAAAAATATATAATGAATTAATAAGCTTATGATTTATTAATGAATTTAAAAACGTAAGTCCAACTTCAAAAATAGCCCTGCTATAACCTAATTTATAGATATTTTGATAAAATAAATTGAAATCCTTTTTATCTTTTAAAGATTTTACAAATACTATCTTAAAACCTTTTTTTTTATAAAATAGAGTTTTTTTTGAATTTTCTTTTTTTGTTACTATGAATGTTTTTCTTTTATCCGTCATATTATTTAATAAAAGATTTTTTTTTAATTTAAGATTTAAATCAATAATAAACAAATCGGGTTTATAATTATTTAAACCGTCTATCCTGCAGTTTAAAAGAGAATTATCTATATTTATAGATTTAGATGTTGATATAATACAATCATACATTGATCTAATTAAATATGTAATTTTTTTTGAATGTTTATTTGTGATCCATCTTGATTTCTTACTAATTGAATAAAAATCTTTTGAAATTGCTATTTTTGCTGAAACAAAAGGAATCTTAAATTTCTTATTTAAAAAATAACTAGAATAAAAATTATTAAATTTTTTATTATTAATTTTAAAACAATTTATTTTTTTTTTTTTAAGATTTTTTTTTGCTTTTTTGAACGTTCTTGTATCTGGATCATCAAAACAATAATAAATATTTTTAATTTTTTTTTTAAAAATAATGTTTACGCAAGGAGGTGTTAGGCCGTAATGAGTGCATGGCTCTAATGTTGTGTATAGATCTGATCCGATAAAATTTAATTTTTTATTTAAAGCATTATATTCAGCATGTGGTCTTCCATTAATTGAGGTCACGCCTGAGGAAATTATTGTTTTATTTTTAACTATTACTGTACCAACAGATGGGTTTAGTTTAGTTTTACCTAAATTTTTTTTGGCTATCTGAAAAGCAAGGTTTAAGTAGTATTTATGATTTGTTGTCATTTAAATTGCCAACAAATTGTTCAAAATCTTTAGCTTCTTTAAAATTTTTATAAACAGAAGCAAAACGAACGTAAGCAACTTTATCTAATGTTGATAAACCATCCATAATAAACTTACCTATAGTGGGAGTCGGGATTTCACTCTCACCTAAACCCTCTAAGTTTCTAACTATTTTTGATATAAATTTTTCAATCGTCTCTGAGTCTATTGGTCTTTTTCTTGTAGCTATTCTTATAGATTTTGATATTTTATCTCTTTCAAAAGGTTCTCTTTTTCCATTGCCTTTAATAACAGTTAATTCTTGAAATTGTACACGCTCGAACGTAGTAAATCTTTCTTTTCTATCACAACCACATAATCTTCTTCTACGAATGGCTGTACCATCCTCTGTAGGTCTTGAGTCAACGACTGATGTATCTTTTTCTCTACAAAATGGACAAAGCATAATTAATTTTTTTAATTATCATATATGGGAAAGGAAGAACAAAGGTTTATAATGTCTTTTTTAACTTCCTTTTCTATCTTTGAGTTATCTAATTTATTTTCACTTAAACCTTTAATTACTTTAAATATTAGGTTTGATATTAATTTGAATTCAGTTTCTCCGAATCCTCTTGTTGTGCAAGCTGGTGTTCCTAACCTAATACCAGAAGTTATCATAGGACTTTCTGTATCAAAAGGTATTCCATTTTTATTACAAGTGATATTTGCCCTACCCAAAGAAGCTTGAGCATCCTTTCCTGTTACATTAAAAGATCTTAAATCTAAAAGCATTAGATGAGTATCGGTTCCACCTGAAAACACTTTAAATCCATTCCTTGTTAAACTTTCAGATAAAATCTTGGCATTTTTTATTACATTTCTAGTGTATTCTTTAAAATCATCAGATAAAGCTTCTTTAAAACAAACTGCTTTTGCAGCTATTACATGCATTAATGGTCCTCCTTGAAGACCTGGAAAAATAGCACTGTTAAATTTTTTAATCAATTCTTCATTATTTGTTAAAATTATACCTCCTCTTGGCCCACGTAAAACTTTATGAGTTGTAGAAGTCACAACGTCTGCAAACTTTGTTGGATTAGGGTACGCGCCACCAGCAACAAGACCTGAAAAATGGGCCATATCAACTAATAAGTAAGCTCCAACATTATCACATATTTTTCTAAACTTTTTAAAATCTATTATTCTAGAATAAGCGCTACCACCTGCTATTATTATCTTAGGTTTATTTTCTATAGCTAATTTTTCAACCATGTCATAGTCAATTAAACCAGAATCTTTATCTACATCGTAATGTATAGCGTTAAACCATTTTCCAGATTGAGCTGGTTTAGCGCCATGAGTTAAATGACCTCCTGAATTTAAACTCATACCCAAAATCGTATCACCCGGTTTTATTAAAGCAAGATAAACAGCTCCGTTAGCTTGAGCCCCAGAGTGAGGCTGCACATTTGCAAATTTACAATCAAATAATTTTTTTGCACGTTCAATGGCTAAATTTTCAGAAACATCCACGTATTCACAACCACCATAATATCTTTTTGAAGGGTAACCTTCTGCATACTTATTTGTAAGTACAGAGCCCTGAGCCTCTAAAACAGCTTTTGAAACTATGTTTTCTGAAGCAATAAGTTCTATATGATTTTGTTGTCTTACAAATTCATTTTTGATTGACTCAAATAATTCTTTATCCGTGTCTTGAAGTCTCATTTTAAAAAAATTATCTAAATAGTTATTTATTTTAATTGCTGTAGACATAATTAAATTTTCTTAATTCTTCTCAGGTGTCTTCCTCCTTCAAATTTAGTTTCAAGGAATATCTTAACTAAATTTAAAGACAAATTTTTTTTAGTTAATCTTGCACCTAAGGCAATTATATTAGCATTATTATGTTGCCTAGACAATCTTGTAGACTTAATATTGTAACATACAGCAGCTCTAATAGTTTTGATTTTATTAGCAGTAATGGCCATTCCTGTACCAGAACCACAAACAAGTATTCCCACGTCACTTTTTTTTTCTTTTATCCTTTTTGAGATCTTTTTTGCGTAGTCAGGATAGTCAACATTTTTATTTTCATAGGGGCCTAGGTCAATAATTGAAATATTTCTATTTATTAAAAAATCTTTAATAGACTCTTTCAAATTATAACCACCGTGGTCAGAAGCAATGCAAATTTTTTTAAATAATGATTTCAATTTAATTAAATTTATAATCTAAAACACATGCCACAAGGTGAACCCTATCATCTTCTCCACCGTTAAATGCATTATGATATTTAGTATTATTTGTAACCCAAACAGATCCGTCTGCAGGCATGTGTTTTGCAATATTATCTATTACCATTAGGCAGCCAGGGTTAGTTGTTATTGGAATGTGCAATCGTGGTTCTGGATCTCTATGCCAACTTAATGTTGATCTTGGTTCTTTTAATAAAATTCTAGTTCTACCTAATTTATATAACTTTGAAAGTTCTTTATATACTTCTTCAAAATAAGTATTTTTAAATTCTGGTAATAGCTCTGTATAAGCCGATTCATCGATGTTTACGTCTCTTGAAACTTCTTTTCCTGAACTATTCGGTTTAGTCCAGTACAAGCCTCTAGCTTTATTGCCTTTAATTGAATCGGGTTCTCCAGGAATTCTATTTAAGCATATGGCCCCAAAATTTGTTATCCCACCAGCATCATCAAAATTTTTTGATTTTAATATTTTCTTATAGGCTTCTTGAAGTTTAACAATATTAAATTTTATGTCTTGTTTTTGAAAATCACTAAAATCTAAATTGTTTTTATTGGCCATCATTTGTTGTTATCTACTCTTTTGTATTATATATTTGTACAATACTTTTGTCGCATTAATAAATTAAATTTAAACATGATTACAGGAAAATATCCCAACTTAAGACTTCGTAGAAGTAGAAAATACAACTGGTCTAGAAGACTTATCGAGGAAAATGAGCTTTCTGCTAACGATTTTATAATGCCGATATTTTTAATTGATGGGAAAAATAAGAAGCAAGCTGTTAGTACAATGCCAGGTATATATAGGTATACGATAGACAGCCTGAGTTCAGTAGTAAATTCTGCCATTAAAAGAGGAATACCAATGATTGCTTTATTTCCATCGATATCATCTAAAAAAAAAAATTATCAAGGCAGCGAGTCTTTGAACGAGAATAATTTAGTTTGTAAAGCTATCAGATTAATTAAAAAAAAATTTAAAAATGATATTGGGATTATGTGTGATGTGGCACTTGATCCATATACTGTTCACGGACATGACGGATTATTAAAATCAGGATACGTTTTAAATGATGAAACTGTTGATGTTTTAATAAAACAATCAATACTTCAAGCGCAAATGGGCTGCGATGTTATTGCGCCTTCGGACATGATGGATGGAAGAATTGGCAAAATTAGAAAAGCGTTAGATAAAAATGGATATGAAATGGTTCAAATACTTTCTTATGCTGTAAAATATGCATCTAGCTTTTACGGTCCGTTTAGAGATGCTATAGGGTCAAAAAATTTATTAAAAGGTGATAAAAAAAATTATCAAATGGATTATAGAAACAGTTCTGAAGCTTTAAGAGAAGTGGCTTTAGACATTAAAGAAGGAGCTGATTTAATTATGGTTAAACCCGGTATGCCTTATTTAGATATTATAAAATCTGTAAAAGATAACTTTAAGATTCCAGTATTTGCCTATCAAGTTTCAGGTGAGTACAGCTTAATTAAAAATGGTATTAAAAATAAATTAATAAACCAGGATGCTATTATAGAAAGTCTTATAGGCTTTAAAAGAGCTGGAGCATCGGCTATTGTTAGTTATTTCGCTTTAGAAATAGCAAAAGGATTAAAAAATTAATTGAAATAATTTTCAAAAATAACTCTAGATTTAGGGAAATTTAAATTATTAGATAAAAAAAACTTATTTACAATAATATTTCTTGTAAAATAAAGTGATTTTTTTATTAGGAAATTACTTACATCTGAAGGCATCTCATTATGTATTAAATAATTTGGAACTTCATAAGAATAACCGTCGATATTAATTTTTTTAATATCTGATAAATCATCACCATGTTCTTTAAAAATTTGTAAATTTGCATCATATCCTAATTCCTTAATTAAATTTAGTTCAAAAAAAATATATAATAGTATCCAGTTTTTTAAATTAAATGAATTAATTAATTTTTCAAAAATACCATATATTTTTTTATTGGGCTGAGACTCAGGTAGAAGAATATTTAATAGAGAACATAATGAAATTAAACAAGATGTTCTCTCCTTATCATTAAAATAAAAAGGGGCAATTGGTTTTATTAATTCAGTTTTAAAATAACCAATTTTATTTTCACTTTTTGAATTGTATGAAATAAAAATTTTATTAGAAATTTGCAAATAGTTTCTTATTTTTCTTGAGTTACCACCGTAGACGATTCCTCCTATTTTGCCTTTTTTAAAGGTGAATACATTGATAATATTTGCATTCTCTCTAAACTTTCTTTTTGACAGCAGATAACATTCATCTTCCCAATTCATAATTTCAGCACTTTAAGCAGTTTAAATGCTGCATTTTGTTGAGCATTTTTTTTTGAAGTTCCTGAACCTGATATTTTTTTTGAATTAGGGATTTGAACTTCAGTTTTAAAAATAGGTTTATGTTGTGGGCCTATTTTTTTATGAAAAAAATATTTAGGAAGTTCTTTAAATTTTTTTAAACTATATTCTTGCAGTAGAGTTTTTGAGTCAATTTGAGTTATTATAGATTTATCTAAAAAAAAATTCCAAAAATTTAATATAAATTTTTCTACAACTTTTAAGCCACCATCTAAATAGATTGCCCCCACTATAGCCTCCAAACAGTCACTAATAATTTTATCTTCCGACCTTTCCAATTTTTTATGGGACGAACCAAGTAAAATAAATTTTTTTAAATTAAGTTTTTTTCCAATCAATGAGCAAGTTTTTTTATTAACTAAATTGGCAAATTTTTTATCTATAATACCTTCTTTTTCATCAGGAAATTTTTCTAAGAGTTTATGTGCAATAATTAAGCCTAGCACTCTATCTCCTAAAAACTCTAATTTCTCATTATTCTTTTCTCCATTAAAACTTTTATGTGTTAGTGATTTAACAAGTAAATTTGTGTCTTTAAAATTATACTTAATAATTTTTTCAAGTTCTTTGCTCTTGTCTACCATTATAAATTTTTAAATAACCTTTCTAGTCTAAAAGAATTTTTTAGGTTCCAAAATTTAAACATGCTATTTTGCATGGTATCATTTGAGAAAAATATTAATTGCGCTTTACCAACTAAATTGTTTTTATTTACATACCCAACGCTATCTAGATACCTGCTATCTTTTGAACAATCTCGATTATCACCTAGTAAAAAAAAATGGTCAATAGGTACTTTAAATTTTTTTGTATTCTGAAGAGAGCCTGATTTTTTATATGAAACTAAATGTTTTACTCCATTAGGTAAAGTTTCTACAAAAGAATTAGTTGAAAAAGAAAATTTTCCACATCTAACCATTTCTTTTTGTTCAATTTTTTTTTTAATAATTTTTTTTTCGTTAATATATAAATCTCCATCAATAAATTGTATCGTATCATTAGGAAGGCCGATTAAACGCTTAATATAATCTGTCCTATTATCTGCAGGAGTTTTAAAAACTACTAAATCCCCTCTTAAAGGACTTCGATAAAAAAAACGTTTACTTGTAATGTTGGGACTAAAAGGAAATGCATGTTTACTATAACCATAAGTATATTTAGATACAAAAATACGATCTCCTATTAGTAAAGTAGGCTCCATTGAAGACGATGGAATATAAAACGGTTGAAATAATAATGATCTTAACAAAATCGCAATTAATAAAGCACTTAGTAATGTTTTTATATTTTCAAAAATATTTATTATAAAATTTTTTTTTTTCATATGGAGATTGTTACAAAAGCTACTGCATATTTTTTTTCATCTGACAATGATAATGAAATCTTAAATTTTTTTCTTTTTAATCTTTTAATAACAATTTTTTTAGTTTCACCAACAATTTTAAAAAATGGCTTTCCATTTTTTTCATTAAGAACTAAGATTTCATTAAAAGCTATACCATTTGAAATACCTGTGCCTAATGCTTTAGAAAAAGCCTCCTTTCCTGCAAACCTTTTTGCATAACAATTTGATTTATTTGAAAGTTTGTTGCATTTATATATTTCGTCTTTACTAAATATTCTATTTAAAAAATTTCTATTTTGGATTGATTTTTTAATTCTACTAATCTTAACTATATCAGTTCCGATCCCATATAATTTCATGATTTTAAAATTTTTTGAAATAATTTAATTGATTGAGATAAACCTACAAAAATTGCTTCACCAATTAAAAAATGGCCTATATTAAATTCTTTTATACCGTTAATTTTTGATAAGATTTTTGCAGAATTAAAATTTAACCCATGTCCAGCATGAACTTCTAAATTTAATTTATTACCTAATTTAACAGCATTTTTAATTTTATTTAATTCTTTAGTGAATTTTTTTTTTTGTTAATTAAATTACATAATTTACCAGTATGAAGTTCTACGCAATCAACATTTAGTTTTTTAGACTCATTTATGTCATTTTTATTAGGTTCGATGAATAAACTTACTCTAGATTTATTTTTTTTTAATTTTGCTATAATTTTTTTAAGAAAAATTTTATTATAATTTAGATTTAAACCTCCTTCTGTAGTTATTTCCCTTCTTTTTTCAGGAACAATACAAATAAAAGGCGGCTTAGTTTTTAAAGCGATTTTTAGCATTTCTTTAGTTGCGGCGATTTCTAAATTCAAAGGAATTGTCAATTTATGTTTTATTTTTTTCAGATCAGACTCGTTAATATGCCTTCTGTCCTCTCTTAAATGTACTGTTACAGAATCTGCACCATTTTTTTGCGCTAACAAAGCAGCTCTTAATGGACTTGGGTAATTTTCGCCTCTAGCATTCCTTACAGTAGCTACATGGTCAATATTTACACCTAGTCTTATTCTGCTCATTAAAGATTTCTACTTCCAGGTTTTACAGGATCAATTGAAGAAAGTTCTTTTGGTAAATTATTTTTTGAATATGTTGGAATATTAAGTTTTACTTGAGAAATTATTTTATCTTTAATTACTGACTTACCATTTGATCTATCGATAATACAAGCGTAGCCAATGATAGAACCATTATTGGATGTAACTAACTTTGAGCATTCTAGACTAGATTTACCAGTCGTGATGACGTCTTCTACAATTAACACTTTTGATTTTTTTGTAATTTTAAAATCTCTTCGTAATTCAAATTTACCATGAACTCTCTCTGAAAAAATTGTCTCTTTATTTAAAAGCTTTCCTATTTCGTAACCAATTATGACACCTCCCATTGCTGGAGATAATATTAAATTAAATTCAGGAAGGTCATTATTTACTTTTTCCGCAAGAGAAACACATATTTCGTTAGCTTTGCTGGGCTTACTCATCAATTGAGCACATTGAACATATTTTGGGCTATGTAAGCCTGAGGTAAGTATAAAGTGACCCTCTATTAAAGCACTAGTTTCTTTTAAAATTTTCAAAGATTTTTCTAATGAAAGCATTTTTTTTCTGTTTATGTCGTATTATTTTAAAATTTAAATTACTTTGCTTTATTTGACTTATCAAGT
>MDTG01025300.1_pt1 | contig 24876 bp, 19 predicted proteins | sample 811421 | NCBI WGS metagenome assembly MDTG01 (sample SAMN05326645, study PRJNA326480) | marine metagenome | isolation source: seawater | place: Pacific Ocean: South East | collected 2011 | reverse complement strand
TGTTTTACAATCCACGTCAAGGTTTTCAAGTTCGCATATCGGGGATAGCCAACATTCATCAGAATAACGAACTCACCAAACGCCATTGGGCTGGGGTGAAAAATACAAGTCCTAGAAACTACACCACTATTCTACCAACCGGGTCACCAATACAAGATCCAAGCTTGGGTAATCAATGGATCGATCCTACAACCGATTATTACTTTACTGTTATTGAAATTACTCCATCACAAATAGAACTAGTGCAGCTCGATCGAGTTGCACCAGTTCGGTCAGCATTTCACCATCGAGATGGAAATTGGGAGGGTTCTTTTTTGGTTCCTTAATTACTACTTCGAAATGACCCCAGAGCTAATTATTGGCCCGATTAGACCCATTTATTATGATCAACTTTTATTGGGCTTCAGTATTCATGACAGTTGAAATGACACCTGCTTCAATACAATCTTCAATAGCGTTAATATTTATTGTTTGGTCATAACATGGTTCACACCCTCTAATTTTGTCTTACATGAGGTTCTTGTCTTTGAATTCTTTGAATTCTATGGTTCCCGAAATCTATCTGTCGTTTTTACTTCCATTGCTTTGGCAATGCCATCTGTTTTCAGAGGTTTGCTCTGGCCATTTACGAAACTCTGAAATGAGAAAAGTGAGATGAGAAGAATTGAGATTTGCTCTTATAAATATTTCTTTCGAAAGAAATAATATCGCTGTCAAAAAGAATAGATTCTAACATAGACGTAGAAGTACCCCAGGTTGAAAGAATGGCGAAGTATATCGATAAAGAAGCCTGAGCGGAAATGCTAGAGTACTCCTTACCTTACCTTACTTTACTGAAGTCTTTTTGGTTCATATTGATTATGAATGACCAGAATGCACAATCCAAAAAGCACAGCTACTACAATCAATATCGTACTTATCAACCCAGTGACTCCAAATGACATACGAATAAGAATAGTAGACACGACAAACCCAGAGTTGCGCATAATTTTATGAAAATTGTCAGTATAAAAAAAGGATATTAGGAGTAATACCACATCTACTAAGATGAGTACAGTAAAAATATCTTCAAAAAACAAATTATTGATTTGTGTTAATAGTGGACTCTCAAGAGGGCTGAATATAATTTTTGTCGTCCACGAATAAAATGTGTAGGCTGCCATTATGAAGAATGTAGGTACCAGTATGACAGCCAGCATTTTTTTAATAGATACAAAACGCTGCATACGTTCTGACGATTCCTCTAAGAGGTGAGTTTTTTGTTTTCCCTGCTTTTGGATTTGGAAGATCAAATAAAATAAAGCGAGGGATGCAACCAAGTCATATGTGAATAATAAATCGCCTTTGATTTCGAACCATTCGGACGAAAGCTCCAAAGCAGATAAGTCTTTGAAGAGTCTTCGGATAATGATGAGTGTAATAATTTCATATTGCTTTACTACATAGGTGGTGAAAGACTTGGGTAAATAAAATATTAAGAGATAAACCTCGTAAATCAATATAAATGAAAAGGGCGTGTAGGCTGCGGCAATCGGGTTATTGAGTAGGGTGGAATCAGATTCTATTGAGATAATTCCAAACCGGATTAGATAGATGCCAATAAGATGCAACAGAAAGCTCACTAGTGCGATGGTCAGGATGGTATTATCTGCACGCTTTCTTACATTCTCAGATAGAAATATCTGAAATAAATCTTTTACTACATAGGAGAGTAGTGTCTTCACTTTGCCTTTAAGTTTGTTTATTCCTCAACAATAACAAGAAAAATCTGAAAAAAGATTAGAAATGGTCCTTTTGAACAGTCCTAAGCAAGATTATCTTAGTAATATTCTATGCTAATTGACAGATAGAAATAATTTAGATTGGAATTTGAATTTTGCCTCTGTTCTTCTCCTATTGATACATATCTGTGTATGGTTTTATTGATCTATCTTGGAAGTCCCTCGCTCTTTTCCAGGATGCCTTGTGCTGCTAGTCTCCCTGATTCCATGGCTGCATTTAGCGATCCATTAAATAGGTAGTCGCCCGCGAGGAAAACATTGTCCAATATTTTACTTTCACTAGGCTGAGAGGTCATTCCTAAGTTTTGAATATCAGGTAAAGCTTGATTGATGCGGAAACTTACGATATGGTTTACCTCATTGGCTCCTGTATGTTTTGAAACCTCCGCACTTACTATTTTCACCATATCTTCATCGGTCTTTCCGCTATGCTCTAGACTCGTAACCGATAAAATGGTTTTTCCTGATTTGGGATCGGTGAAGGCATATATATTATTGGCGAAGTGGTCCGTTTCTGCAACCAAAGCAATGGTTTCTTCTGGAATATTCGCTTTATCCACTTCGAAATACAAACACATGCACGACTTCCACTCAATTTCTTGGTTACGCATGTTATGTATCAAATTTGATGCATTACTAGTAATGATGGTGCCACCATGGTTAATCTTCTCGCCAGTTTTGAGCAGAATTTGATCGTTGGTCACTTCGCTAACCTCAGTGTTGAAACGGAATTCGGTATGCTTCAATTTGCCTTTGAGCTGATCGCTAATGGCTCCGATGCCATCTTGTGGTATTGTGGCATAGCCTTCGCCAAACATCTTGTACACGAACTCAAACATGCGGCTTGAGGTGCGTAGGTCGCGTTCAAGGAATATACCTGCGAAAAATGGCCGAAAAAATCGGTGGATGATCTTATCCGAAAATCCAAAGTTTTTCAGGTATTTATGCGTGGTGGTTTCTGGTGAATCAAAGATATCTTCGAGGCTTTTTTGCTTCAATCGGTTATTCAGCTTCAAAATTTTGAGCTTATCACTGATGGTTCCTACGTTGGCCAATAAGGTTGGGACCAGAACCTTCCAATTTCGCAATGGGTCACCAATTTGATACGATCTACCATTTACATAGATCAATGCTCCTGACTCGAGTTTTCGCAACTTGAGTGCATCTATATCGAGGTACTTATTTGCCAAAGGATATGCGCTCAACAATACTTGAAACCCAAGGTCTAGAGCGTATCCATTTTTCTGTACCGTTTTTACTCTTCCACCTACTTCACCAGATTTTTCGATGATAGTAGGGGAATAACCCAATTGCTCTAGTTCGTAAGCGGCAATAAGCCCACTTACTCCGGCTCCGATAATGTACACTGGCTGTTTGTTTGGTGTGGTGTTGTCCATTGTGCGTAAATCTATGAGAGTGTTCAGACAAAAAACTTGTCAGGTTTGTTTATTCCGTTTTCGAGAACCCTCCTTGTCCACTGGGTATTAATTTGATATAGATGCGCTGCGGAATAGATTGGTTTATGAGGTATTCTTCTCGCTTGAGTTTAAAGTTAAGAATTACGGTGTTATACTTTACAATCCAATTTCCTCCCAACGCTTCATTCATGCCTAAACCATGAAGTACTTCACTCGTTTCAACAACACGATCAAACCGCTTGATTTTAAGAGTTGTTTTACTGTAGGTTATGGACATAACTGAAATCTTTGAACCATCGAATTCTCTAATGGTCCTTCCAGGTGCGCCAATTTGCTATTGCCATGTTCCGTGAAGTTCGCTTTTCATGGAGCGCTGACCGATGGAGGTAAGGGTTATTTTATATGAACTCCATATTTTTTCGGTTGGCTTTGTATTCCTTAAACACTATTCATTCTATTTCTTTTGACGGTTTTCCGTATTCTGTTCAATTTTCGGTCGAGCGTTGGTAAAAAAAACAGCTCTTTTGGTTTTTTAGCGCTGGCTTTGTGTGTGGGAAAAACTAAATACGCTTGACCGTGCGGAGGCTTTTTTCATCTTCAGTAAAACGGTTTGGCTAAACAGCGTTTCAATACTGTTTAAGTTTTGTTGTAATATGTTTCATAACTAAAATGGCTCTATTTTTACAAAACCAAATTGACCATTGTCCAATGCCACAATTACACCTCCGTCGGAAGTGATGTCAATGGCCTCTCCAGCCCAATCTATATTCTTTCCTCCACCATACGTTTTTTGCCATTCTAGATTACCATTAGGATCAAACTTGATGAGATACATGTGCCATGTATTTGAATTATCACCATCAGTACCACACCGACTTTTATATCTCTTATATTCATCTCCTGTGCCGGCTACGACGAGGCAGCCGCCATCAGGAGTATTTTTGATATCCCAAGCTTCATCGTGAATAAATTTTGGTTCGAAACCTCTAGGATTTCCTACTTTTTTTTCCCAAATTTTATTTCCTAAAGTGTCAATTTTCATGGTGTAGGTGTCCCAATTTTCAGTGCCAGATAAAGTATGTCCCGTTAAAAAGATCGTTCCATCAGATCCTATATCCATTCCAAAGCAGTGATCTGAAGAAGAGCCACCGTAGGTTTTATTCCAAAGAATATTTCCTATGCTGTCTATCTCAATAAGTCCATAGTCTTTGGCATTTTCAGTTAGTCCAGAAATGTAATAGTGGCTATTGTAGCCTCTTATTCGGTATGCTTGAGCTAGATAATTATTAATTCCAATTCCATTTGTCTTAACTCCATTTGAGTCTAGAAAAGTTATGTATCCACTTCCTTCCGTAAAAAATGTGTTTGTATTGTCTTCAGCATTATTGTAACCAACAGCCAAAAATCCATTAGGGATTTGAACAAGGTCTTCGAAAGCATCCTCTCCACCATTATCTATGGATTGAATAAATTGTTGATTACCACTTGATTTATCGAGTTTAATTATTGCGCTATTTCCACTTATCGCTCCACAAATAATATATCCGTTTGTTGTTTCAATGGCAGAATTACCAAGGTTATGGCCACTAATTCCAAATTCCTTTTTCCAAATTAGTTGGCCCGAATGGTCTGTCTTAACTACAAGGATTTTGGCAGAATTGGGAATAAAACCAGTTTCCCCTATCTGAAGGTATCCCTCATCTGAGCATGTTAGGATAAAGTGTCCATGTGATTCTTCTTCTGAACCTGAAACTTCTGTATTCCATTCTATATTTGGTATAGTAAGGAAATCATTTATATTACAATCATCATTTACTTTTCTGCAACCTAGAGAAAGAATTAATATAGAGAGAAAGGATATGCAGCGGTATGTGCCCAAATGTTTTCTTAATTTATTACGACTTGTTTTATCACTGCAAAAGGTGTCGAATAACAGATGAAATACCCTAATCGTTAACTTCTGATGGAAAACAGTGTGATTTTTCCGATTATGTATTGGGTTAAAAGTAGATCAATGCCTTGGTCAATGCAAATGACCTCTTACTAAAACCCTAAAACTGAAAATAGATGAACGGCTGTGCTTTAGCGCTCAGACTTTGGTAAATCACCACCACTACAGCAATGCAAATTAGCCCTTGGATCATTGGGTGGGCGTTGGCAAACTTGTCGCGCCAGCGGTCTTTAAAATCATTGCTCAACCAATGCATAACAAAGCCCAGCAGCATTACCAGCATGGTGTATTTAAAACCCACTAAAAAGTCGGAAATAATGGTCCATCCCATGTTGGTGTACACCTGCTGGAAGAAATGGGTAACGCCAGCCGTTTCGGGCGCGCGAAACCACACCCGCGTAAAGGTGATGAATACCAACGTGAAGCCAATACGCCAAATGCGCACCGCCCAATGCGTGCTCTTTTCGTACGGGCTGATCTTTTTCCATGATTTGTAAATGAGTAGTCCCACGCCATTTATAGCGCCCCAGAGTATAAAATTCCAACTGGCTCCGTGCCATAAACCGCCCAGTAGCATAGTGATAATTAAATTGACGTTGGTGCGTACCACCCCGTGTTTGTTTCCGCCAATGGGTATGTAGAGGTAGTCCTTTAGAAACGAGGAGAGTGAGATGTGCCAGCGCCTCCAAAAGTCGCCTACGCTCACTGCCTTGTAAGGTGAGTTGAAGTTGCGGCTCAGCCGAAAACCCATCAGCAGCGATAGACCAATGGCAATGTCGGTATAGCCGCTAAAATCTACATACACCTGCAGCGAGTATGCAAAAAGCGCCATGATGTTTTCAAAGCCGGTGTAGCCTAATGGGTTGGCAAACACCCGGTCTATAAAGTTCACGGCCATATAATCGCCAATGAACATTTTTTTGAAAAGCCCTTTTAAAATCATAAACAGCGCTAGGCCAAATTCGGCATGGGTCAGCAGGCTTTTTTTATGCAGTTGCGGTATAAACTCGCTCGCGCGTACAATGGGGCCAGCGATCAACTGCGGGAAAAATGATACGTAAAAGCCAAAGTCTAAAATGGAATTGACGGGTTTTAAGTTGCCGCGGTAGATGTCTACAACATAGGTGATGATCTGAAAGGTGAAAAACGAAATACCCACGGGCAGCAGAATGGCGTCTACGCGGAAATACTGCTCGTCCATCATCAAGTTACCCATCTCGGCAAGCGGATTAAAGATGCCCAGGTTGTTGCCCAAGGCATCGTTTACAATCTCTGTGAAGAAGTATGCGTATTTGAAATAACATAACAAAAAGAGGTGCACCGTAATGCTTGAGATCAGCAGGAATTTTCGCTGCCATTTTTCCTTTGCACCTTTGATCAGCGCTCCAGTGCTAAACCCAAACAGGATGGAAAACACTAAGAGGATGAGAAAGAGGCCGCTGGTCTTGTAATAAAAGAAAAAACTGGCCAGCATCAAGTAGGCGTTGCGCAGCACGGTTTTGTTGGCCAGTAGGGCAAAGCCCATAAACACGATAATGAAAAACATCCAAAAGTCGAGAGCCGTAAAAATCATCGGCTGCTGCTCCGAGAAGAGAAATATTTCTTTTATTCGTTCCAAACAGGTTGTTGATTGTCAAACCATTTCAAATAATCTTCGAGCCAAGCGCGATAAAAAATATTGCTTTTCAATCGATAGCCGGCATTTGTGAAATGCACTAAATCGGCTTTCATCATTTCGGCTTTCTCCCAGGTTTTTGCCGAACCCGATCCGCCCATAATGCCATAGAGGTCCCACACGCGGGCATCAAATTCTTCGGCTAGGTCATAAATGATGTAGCGCACCGATCGTAGGTTGTCGTTGTGATATTTTCTGCGCATGTAATTATCGTTGGGTACGGTGAGGATAAATGCACACTCGGGATTAGCCCACCGCATCATAGTGAGAAATTCTCGGAAATTGTTTCGATAGGTCAAGGAGTCATAATCAGGATCCGAAGAATCATTCGTACCAATTGACATGATCACCAAATCGGGGTCTAGGTATTTGAGCTGCTCCTGAAACAGTTCGCAGCGCTTGAAGGAGACAAACCGAGAACCGTTTACCCCAATGCTATGATAGCGAATGCCAGATTGCTCATTGTCTGAAATCACCCCATAAAATTGCAATTCATCGGTAATGCTGTCGGGCTTGTGAAAACGAAGATTGAAGGAGTCGATGGGTTGGTCAAACATAATATTGAGGTATCCATCGCACGTGGTGTCTATGGCATAATCCACCGCTATAAATGGGTCTATCATCGGCGTATAGACGGTACTGTCAATATTGCTCAGTACTGTTAGGGATTTGGTTTTCACCGGATATGGCGATTGTTTGAAAGTGAATTTCAGTGAAACGGAATCGTCACTTGTGGTTGCCGTGATGCCCGATACGCCCCAAGTGCTTTGATGTTTGTTATATGCACTTCGATGACCTTCCCACTCGCCTGTCCAATCTACGCAGTAGGAGTAAGGTCGATTGGTGCCTGCTGCTTTAAACGGAAATAAAATACCTCTTGCTCCGCGTACGTTTGTGTCTATGGACTGCAGCCGCTCTCGTAGCAGGTTGCTCCAAATGTCAACCTGAATATGTGACCCGCCAAAATGGATGATGTTGAGCGCCCCGCTTTTCGAGCGCAAAATTTGATCAAACTGCTGATAATAGTTTCGAAGAAATATGCTGCTGGTATCGCCCGTGAAATGGTTTAGGCTAAAATCAACGTAGGGATACTTGATGACCATGCTGTCGGCTAGACTGGTATCTGCTTCAGGGGCTTCCTGTGCGCAAGAAAGGTGTGTAACACCAATCACAAAACAGAGGCAAAATAGGCTATGGATTCTGCGATAAACCATCTCTTATTTTTTGATTGTTGTAGGATTCGTATTCAAGGATGAGGGCTTTGTAAAAGAATTCAGAAATGATGCGGGCTCCGCGTGGAGTGAAGTGAGTATAGTCGGTAACGGCCAAGGCTGGGTCGGCATCTACCCACGAAGGCATGGAGTTTGTGCCGCCCATCGCTTCATACATATCCCAATAGCCAGCTCCGGCACTAAATGCGGCTTTTTTGAGGGCATCGCGCGCACTCTCGAGCAGCGGATAGGTCTCGTAGTAATCATCTACTTTGTACGACATATCCGATGGACCAATTACAATTATCGATACTTCAGGTGTAGCATTTTTTATCCATTCAATTTCTTTTTGAAATCCATGGCCGTATTGCCGCGCATGCTCTTCATCCCGCAAATAGGGCATCACATTGCCGCCAAATTGTAAGATGATGAGCGAGGTGTTTAACTCTTCGTGCATCATTGCAAAAAGCTCGGCATCGGTCTTGCGGAATTCGTTGCCCGAGCTGCCGCGCATGGCAATATTGTTGACATAAACCCCATAGGGAGCGCCTAGACTTACTCCGTAGATCTGTGGACTAATCTTCGATTCAAATTTGAGTCTGATTTCCATGAGTTGCTCGTTGAAATCGAGTCGTATCACATTCAGTTTTTTCTTACCTTTAAGGTATTCGGTAAAGGTGGTATCCCGAATAGGGAAGGTGAAGCGCACGGCATCATACACGGGACCGTAAAAAAGCTTGAATTGCCTGAATTTTTTGGCGTTGTTGAAAATGGATTTACTCACATCGAGGTTTACCCACGCCTTCTGAATTTCAGCATTTGCCAAGGATGAGTCGGTGGGATAGGGCGTGTAAGCGGCATAAGATGTCAATGCGCCATAAAGATTGTTTTGACCGTCTTCTCCCGATTTGAAAAACGAAGGATACCACCACCAATTTTCAGAGGTTTCGTGGAGAAGCAGTTTCACCTGATTGTTGTGCGAGGCAGGCACCATACCAAGGCCATATCCGCCAAAGCGTTTTTGCAATCGATCACGCACATAGCTTGTAATTCGGTCACCTTCGAGCTGAGAATCACCATAATGAAATACGTGCGTTTGAGCCTTTTTATACTCGGCTTTTTCAAGTGCTTCAAAAAAGCTGTAAATCACCTGTGCGTTACCATCTTTAAACTCGATGGGTTGTAAATACTTCTCAGCCGAACGCATGCTATCAATGTCCACCCATTTACGTTGCACGATCAGTTCGGTGGTGTCGGTCGTATCAATTTCTATGGTATCTGCTTCGGAAACTAGTGCTATGGTATCTTTTGCATTGGCGATACTGTTCACCGCAGCAATGGTTTCAGAAATGTCCGAATACTCCAATTCAGCGCGCTCGAGCAGTTTATCAATGGTTGGAAACTTAAGTTCAAAGGTGTACTCGTAGGTTACACCATCTTCCGGAAATACATAAGCTAGCGCCAGCAGACTCGAAGCTACACATGCGATAAAGGTGAGGATGAAAAGCGGAGTCCGCTGTGTCATGCCCCGAATGTAATGGCAACCGTGATTTTAGGCACACACTTTTTTAACGAAAGTCAACATTAGTTGGTGTATAGATGGTATGGGTTAAGTGTTTGGTTCAAAGTACGCCATTGCTTTGTGTCGCAATAGCTGTCAGCTGCTAGTTGCCATCAGCTGTCAATAGCACGCTATCGATTCGAGCTCAAAACAAAATGTTCCAGAGCCTGTACTGATTGAGGAACGGATAGAATCTCAATGTGATCACGAATTAGAAAAGTGGCATAAAAAATCCCAATTGAAATCAATCAATCGGGACTCTCATTATTCGAATGAAGGTTGGGTTAGTTCGTCTTTTTACCTTTCATTTTGCCGTCAACAAATCGACCTTTAACCACTTGACCTAGGTATGTCACGATTTTTACGCGCTCATATTGCTTAATCGTTTTTTCAATCTCCTCCATATTATCTCGTCTAATCTTCACTGCCGAGTTACTTCCCTTATTTCTAAGTTCGAGATAGAAACCTTCTTTTAACTCAGCTGGTTTGGTTGGAGGTCTGCCTTTCCTTTTTTCCATAAATCTATTTAGTTCATTTCGCTTTTGCGGTTACGAGCAAATCTTACTTATTAAAACTTAGTTTCTGAGGTGACATTAAAATGTTTTTAACAATTTGATGAAGATGCTCGGTTCGTTTTTGGTAGTCAAGCTCGCTTACCTTTGTGCTAATTCTCGTCAATGGGTTTTTGGAACAATTTTACATCCACTAGCAGCATTCCTAAAGCTTGGAATAGCTTCAGTCGATTGACCAGTTTTATGCAGTTTTGGCTGAGAATGATGGCAAATCAAAAGTATTTTTTAAGCATAGTACACGATACGTAATAAGTTTGGCCGCGATGAGTAAAATGAAATCAATGAATCTACCCCGAGGAGCAGAGTTTTATTTCATCGATTTGCTGCAACATCGCGATGTCTCCAACGCCATCGAACGGAAAACCAAGGTTGTGCACCAAAATCCTCAGCTTATTGTTTGGAAGGATGACCATGTTATCGGACACGGTTCGCACGACCGTGTTTCTCAAGAATTGATTAAATCGAATTTGTTATTATGAGCAAAAGAGTCTTTACCTTATTGAGCTTAATTTTTATGATTAGCATGAGCTGCGAACGAAGAGGCTGTCGTCAAGATGTGTTGTGTGTGGATAACTATGATCCTCGAGCCGAGCGCGATGGCGAATGCTCTGGATGCACGGTGTTTGGTGCAGCCAATTATTGCTCTGAAGCTACGGTCAATAATGGTTTCTGCGTATTTGATCGAAAGTTTTACACCGAAGTGAAGGGCGAAGGTTGGATTGACGTATGGGTGGCTGACTCGGCCGATAATGCGGATGTGAGACGACTAACCTACGAAGGTCGTATCAATAAATTTCCACAGGTCATTCCAGAATGCGAGTCATTAGACAGCACGCTCACCGTAACTCGATTTCCAGGAGAATACTATTACGAGATCGAAACCCAAACCGGTAAGCGTGAGTGGGGTTGGGTGCTCTACCGAGAAGAAGGGTGTCGATTGTTGGATGTTTATTAGTGGTCATTTAACAACACAGTGCGGGGTTTCAGATTGATTTACCGTCCTCCTGCACGGTTTCCCTATTGCTGTAAGAAACTCCATGTGATCTTTTCAGTCCATATTTGGCTTATAGATTATTCGGTGTGTATTTGTTTATCCTATGTCCCGGCTCCCATATCAGTCGAAAGAAAGAATTAAGGCTATCATTTTTATGATTCAAAGGAATTCCTGCTACACTTCCAATCAATAAATCGTCCGCAATACCTAATCTCATTTGTGGTATCATGGTCATATCAAAATCTTCTTGGTCAAAGGTTTTGTTAAACTCAACTCCGATAAAGTTACTTGCACCTAAACTGAAGTAATAAAAGCTTGAGTTGAGATCATAAGTTGTGCTAAATTTACTGGTGCTGAAAGGCTACTCAATCATTGGCCCTGTATAAATCAAAGAGTGAAAGTTATTGCCCCCAACGCTTTGCTAACACCAAGAATGGATTGTAGGCTAGTGTTATCAACACTTCAACGTCTAACTATCTCCAGAAGGTTTAGGGTAAAAAAAGAAGGACAAGCTACTTACATCGCACCGCTACAACCGGCTACCCTTGCTTCATTCCTGACCTGGGGGAGTTCACCAGGAGCTGGTCGTATAAGACTTGCCCTTCGAGTTGCAAAAGTAAAATTGAGATGGAGGTGCGCAACCTCAAATCACCTTTTCGATTAATTACATTTGCGCACCACTTGAACTATGATGAAATACCGATCGATACTTAATGGAGGAAGCATCGCTGGGGCTTTTAGCTACGTGATGTTCTTGGTTTATTATTATGCACTTGGAATGAATCCCATCGGGCCAGCAAGATTTATTACTCTGGTTGGCGTGCTATTCGTTATGTTTAAAACACTTCAGCACTACCGAGGAACAGAGCTCGAAGGCTTTGCTCGATTCATTCAACTTTTCTCACCTGCCATCATATTCTCCTTCATTTATGCATCGCTCAACGGAATGTTAGTGTACTTGCATGGCGTGGCACTTGATGCAGGCTTTGTGGAGGCAATTATTGAGAATAATTTGTCGTCTATTGGCCAGTATAAAGATGCCATGGTTGGCTTCATCGGAAAAGACGAGTACCAAAAAATAATTGAGCAGTATCAAAACTCCACCTTGGCAGACATTTCCTTAGGAGATGCACAATCAAAGAGTTTTGCTACGTTGGTAGCAGGCATTATTATTTCGCTCATTCTGATGAAAAAACCACCCATATTCGCAGCCGATGAGTCAGAGGCCTAACATATCTGTCGTAATCCCATTGCTCAATGAGGCGGAGTCGCTTCCGGAGCTGTATGAGTGGATTCGTAAAGTGATGCAGGCCAACAACTACACCTATGAAGTGTGGTTTATTGACGATGGAAGTGCGGATGAATCTTGGAACATCATTGAGGGGCTGCATACAAAAGATGCCTGCGTTAAGGGCATTAAATTCAGAAGAAACTACGGAAAGTCAGGTGCATTGAATGTGGGCTTTGAAGCAGTGAATGGCGATGTGGTCATCACCATGGATGCTGATTTACAGGATAGCCCAGAGGAAATTCCTGAGTTGTATCGCATGATCGTTGAAGAGAAGTTTGATCTTGTTTCGGGTTGGAAAAAGAAGCGATACGATCCGCTTTCCAAAACCATTCCCACCAAGCTTTACAACTGGGCCACTAGAAAGATGAGTGGCATCCATCTCCACGACTTCAATTGCGGATTGAAAGCATACCGACATGATGTGGTGAAGTCCATCGAAGTGTACGGTGAAATGCATCGTTACATTCCGGTAATTGCTAAGTGGGCTGGATTTAAAATTATTGGCGAAAAAGTGGTGCGACACCAAGAGCGCAAATACGGACACACCAAGTTTGGCTTGAACCGCTTCATTTATGGGCCACTTGATTTGTTGAGCATATCCTTTGTGAGCCGATTTGGTAAAAAACCAATGCACCTTTTTGGTTTGATTGGCACGTTGATGTTTATCGTAGGCTTTATTATCGCGGCATTTCTCGGTATAGAGAAACTCTATTACCTCAGTATAAAAGTGAAGGCACCGTTGGTCACCTCACAGCCTTATTTCTACATCGGACTTACCAGCATGATTATCGGAGTGCAGCTCTTTATGGCAGGTTTTCTAGGTGAAATGATTTCTAGAAACTCACCCGACAGAAACGTATATCTAGAGTCAGAGCGATTGGTTTAGTTGCTCAATTAACCCTATTATTTCTTGATTTGTAGGTACGACTTGCAAGCATTTATTGGCTTGGTTCAAGGCCTTTTTCGCATCACCTTGAATGGCGTAAGTTTTTGCCAGGTTGAGGCAAATCTCCTCATCGTTCGGGTTTAGTGCGTAGGCTTTTTCAAAGCAAGTCTGTGCATTATCGATTTTTTAGGTGATGCCATAGGCTATGCCTAATTGCATCCAAGAGGTGGCGTCATTCGGGTTGAGGTTGGTGTAACGACCTAACGCCTTTTTTACCCCCTCCCATTTTCCCAACTCTCCATATATCTGACCTAAGTCGCGCTGAAACTCTTGTACCTCATATATGGCAAGCGCCTGTTCGATCAACAGTGCGGCCGATTCATAGTAGGTTACTTTCTGTGATTGATTGGCTGCGGCTTCGGCTTTATCACGATAGATGTTTGCTAGGTTATGATGTACCTTCGCATTGTTTGGGAGGTGTTTTATATCCGTGGCAAATAGCGTTTCATCATCTTTCCAATCTTTGTTTCGATCAAAGGTTTTAGCCCCGAAAGCGGCTACCACCAAGAGGCCAAAACCCCAGTAAATAAAGGGTTTGTTTAAGGTGAGTTTATCTAACTGCTTACCGAAGAACCACATAGAAAGCAAACACAAACCAAGGGATGGAATGAATAGAAAACGCTCAGCCATGGTAGATCCAATTACGAAGATGAAATTGCTCACGGGAACGAGTGGCAGAATGGTCAACCCCAGCATCAATGTGAGGTTTTGATTTTCGATATCAGCGTTGTTTTTAAACTGAAACACAAGCCAAACCAGTAATGCTAAAATTGCGATTAAGGTGATAATCACTTGAATGCTCGTGAAATGGACCAGAGAAATGGAGTTGAAACTGTAGTCGTAGACCAATGGATGAGGCACAATCAATAATTTGAAGTATTCACCAATGATCCAAAACTTCGTGGCCAAAATGGAAGCACCACTTGCATCCTGTACCAATGCATTATCAAAGACATGATACTCCTGATCTTGCAAAAGATCGGTAACGGATAGGTATAAGGCCAAGTAAAACAATACCACCGCGGCGGGTACGATTGATTTTTTTACAGATGTTATAAGTGAATTTGATTTGCGCATTGCCAGGATTGGGAATATCGGAATAAGTGCAATGGCCGTCTCCTTCGAAAGCAAAGAGACAAGGTAAAAGAGCCCTGCACCGATGAGGTTGAGTTTTTTTTCATTTTCAAGCCATTTCCAATAATTCATTAGGCTTAAGCCAAAAAAGAGCAGGCAATAGATTTCATCTCGGCTTTTAATGTTGGCCACGACTTCCGTATGGATGGGGTGTGCGGCAAAAATCAACATCGAAATCAGCAGCCAATGTTTGGGCAAGATTTCTAGACTCAGCAGCCACCTGTAAAGCACTAAACATAAGAGCGCATAGAATAGCACATTCAAAAAATGTCCAGCCTTTGGACTATCACCAAAAAGACCTTTTTCAATGCTGAAACTTACTCCACTGATCGGACGATAGTTTCCGGCATCCTTTTTATTCAGGCCATACCAATAACTATGCGTAAAGTGGTCACCAATTCCAGATAAGCCTTTTTGGGTGAAATCATTGAAAACGATGATTGCCTTATCATCCAAGACATAATCGTGGTTTAAGGTGTTTGCATAGAGTCCAAAGGCTACAACTAAGATTGAAATCTCGGGCCACCACTTCATGGATCAAACATCGCACATTTGCTCGAATTGCATACACTACTTTTGAAGGGCTACCGATTTTCATGACTTGAAACAGTATATCCAAAGACATATTTTCATCATTATCATCATGGTGGTAGCTTCTGGACTTCGATTCTGGGAGTTTTGGAATTTACCTTTGCAACACGATGAGCTCAGTGCCTTGTTGCGTACCTATATTAATGGTTGGGATGATTTTATTGAAACCTCGGTAAAACGAGATAACCACCCCGCAGGGGTGCAATTGTTGATTTGGGGACTCACTGCTTTTGGTGGTTATTCTGCATGGTGGATTAAACTGCCGTTTTTGCTTGCTGGAGTGTGGTCCATTTGGTTGACCTATGCGTTGGCTAACCGATTGGCCGGTCAATCCACAGCCCTGATTTCCGCTGCAATACTTGCGAGTGCGCAGTTGCACATAACCTATAGTCAGTGGGCAAGGCCATATATTTTAGGACTTTGTGGTGTACTGGTCGTGGCATGGCTACTTGTGCGAATTAGAGCTTCTGATGATGGCCGCATCAAATGGTATATCTTGCTTATGATTGGAATTGCTGCTGCCGCATACACCCATTATTTCGCTTTGCTACAGGTCATATTATTGGTTTTGATATCCTTGTATGGTTTACCCAGAAGCGAGATCATTTATGTAATTGGTGCTTCGGTTTTAGCAGCACTTATCTTTTTGCCGCACCTGTCCATCTCCTTGCACCATTTGAATAGAGGTGGAATAGGTGAGTGGTTGCAACCTAAGGATTGGGACTATGGCTTTGAAGTAATTGCATACACCGCCAATTACTCTTGGTGGGTTGGTGGGCTTGTGTTGGTGTTGTGTATCTCTGGGATGCTGAGATTTCAGAACCACCTGAGTTCAGTAAGACTCGGCTTGCTGTTTTTGGGAATACTCCCATATATAATTGCCTTTACATATAGTAGTTTGGTCAATCCTCTATTACATCAAGGTGTGCTTTTCTTTTCGATTCCGTTTTTCGTATTGTGGCTGGCATCCTTTTCAGAGGTAAAACAACCTGTGATTGGATTTGCGGCAATGTTCCTTTTGGCCGTCAGTTCCACGGCTGCTGTGCAAGACCGGCTGCACTATTTTATCAACTATCAATCAGAATATGAAACTTCCATAATGTGGCTTGATGAGTTAAACAATCAGGATGAAATGAAATTGGGTCACCTGCTGGATATCCGACAAGATTTTACCAAACTCTATAGCGACTGGGGGTTCGTGGACGCGGAAGAATTGGTGTTTGCCGATTCGCTTTGGACCAGAAATAATATCCAGGAATATCTGGATAAGCAACAAATGCCATATTTCTTTTTTGCCATGACCAACGCCACACGTCCCGATCTTTTAGCGGCAGTTATCGATCACTATCCCTGCGTGGAGGAAGTGAAACACTATCATACGGGTGAGGCGTATTTATTAAGTAGGCGATGTGATACTCGAAACTTGATTGAAGACAAAGCAGTAGGAGATGAATATTTAAGTCGAGAATCTAAGGCTTATTCCACCAATATGGATTGGACCGATTCCGTCTGGACCGATCATAAAAACCTTCAACTCGTGGCTAGTGTGCGCGGTGAAGTTGAAAACAGTGCACTGGTAGTGACATCCACTGCGATAAACGATTCAAAAACGTGGAGCGGTATCCAATTCATTGATTACCTCAATAAAACCTACGATATTCAGCGTACCTATCAATCCGTTTATTTGAACGAGCTTGATCCAGAGACTTATCGCATCAAGGCTTATGTTTGGTTGAATGAGTCACCAGCGTTGCACCTCATTGGATTCGATGCCTACTATTTCCCATCAAACCCCGTTAAAGGAAAGCTTCATAGGCCGTTTGCAAAGCGCTGATTAAAACAGCGAAGGCTGTGATTCTCCTTTTTGGAATGATGGGTGCTTCACGGTGATTTCCGAATTTTGAGATAGAGCATCAGCCATGTATTCAATGAGTTTTGGTGAGTCCAAAGCATCGTGTTGGTGCACAAAAAAGTAAGCCTCTTTAAGTCCCATTTCTTTCCAGTATAGAAGCCGAGATATCCAATCGTCAATGCGCTGGTAATCGTTGGTGTGCAGGCCATTACCCACAAAACGAATAAAGGCCGTTTTGTTGGTCAAGCGCATATGTAAAAGGTCTCTTCTGCCAGAAGTGTCGGTGATGACCGTAGCCATGTTGTGTTGCGTCAATGCATCAAACAGCCGACTTGAGTTTTCCGCATTTGAAAACCAGTCTTGATGTCGCAGTTCTGTGGCCAAAGAAATTTCTTGCGGCCAATCAGCGATGTAATCAAATAATTGAACTCCGTTGGTTGGGTTGAAGTTGGGTGGCAATTGAAGAAAGCACGGCCCCAGCTTTTTTTCGAAATGCATTACAGCATTGCAGAAGTCGGTGGTTCGCTCTGCTGTGTTTCTGAGTCGATCCCAATGCGAGATGCCCTGAAAGATTTTCGGACAAAATCGGAAGGATTCTGCGGTCTCATCGCGCCATTTCTCAACTTGTGCAGCAGTTGGAATTTTATAATGCGTGGGACTTAATTCAACCGTATCAAACTGTTTGGCATAGGCTAAGAGCATATCCTTTTGTCGAGTCTTTTCAGAGTAGTAATTTCCAATCCATTCTTTCTGTCCCCATCTTGAGCAACCAAGCTTCACCTCCAATGACGTACTTTTTACACCACTAAGCACGCTGTTATTTGCTTCTGGATCTTTGGGTAATCTGAAATCTATTAGGGGTATTTGTTGTGGATCGACCTTGCCAAATTGCATACACCGAATGTAGAAATCTGTTTGGATTGCCTATGGTGGAACTTATGTTTTGGCTGGATTTGAGGCCGTTTAAAAACTGTTTGATATCTGTCGGTAGCAGTTGTACGTTTAATTATATAATTGGCACATTTGAACTTATGCGGAAGCAAGTCCTTGTTTTTGTTTTTTCTACCCTCTTGATTGGCATTTTTGGTTGTAGGCGAGAAATGAATCTGGCTGCATGGGATACCGATCTTTTGGTTCCAGCGGCCCACGGCTCTATCAACTTCTATAATTATCTGCCCGAAGAAAACTTTGTGGAGGAATCAAGCAATTTGATACACCTCGTTGCTGAAGATACCCTCATCAGCTATGGCTTAGACACCCTTATTGGAATTCCAGATTATAGCATTGATACTGGTTTTTTCTTTCCGCTTTCCATCCCCGTGCAGCCTGGGCAACCCTTTTTTATTGATACCAGCGAAACCACGTTTGATTTAAAAGATGTGCGGCTCACGGAGGCCATCATACGCAATTCTAGAATTCGAGTAGATATTCGAAACACCCTTGATCAAGATGTACTTTTTCAATATTCTATTGAAAGTGCCTCAATCGATGGAGACATCTTTCGCGTAAGCGAGCGTATTGATGGCAATTCTTCTTTTTCTAAGGAATACGACCTTAATGGATTTACGTTAAACTTGAGAGGGTTGAAGCAGAATAAAGTAAATACGGTGGCTACCACCATAGTGGCCATGGTGCATCCTGACTTGGTCGGTACACAGCAACTCAAGGCAGGTGATCGATTTGATATCTCAAACACAGTAACCAATGTTATTCCCGAATACGTCACGGGATATTTTGGCAATCAGGTCGCGGAGTTTAATGAAAGCGAAGGGCTGGATGTTTTTGATTTAGGTGACTTTGAGTCTGCTGATATCACTGAGTTTAGTCTTGATTTGATAGTAGACAATGGCATCGGAGCCGACTTGGGTTTGGATGTGCGTGATATCAGTTCGAGTAATTCAGAGACGGGTGACTTTGCGTCATTAAGTCATGAGATTGTAGGCAACCTGCAGCAGTTTACACGAGCCATTGATTTGGGTAATGAGCAGAACCGAGTAAAACATCAGCGCAAGGTTTATTCCTTTACCCATGAGAATAGTAATTTGGATGAACTACTCGAATTGAAGCCCAATAGTATTCTAGCAGATGTGGCAATTAATGTTAACCCGCTTGGAAATGTATCTCTCGGGAATGACTTTGCATATTATGGCCATAATCTAAGTGCCTATATGCAGTTAGATATTCCTTTGATAGTGGCAGTCAAAGGGGTGTCACTGGTAGATACGATTGATTTCAGCTTTGATGCTCAAACAGAAGATGAGGCGATTGAGCGATTGAATTCGGGATTTATTCGTGCATACCTTTCCAATGCTTACCCCATTGATGGGACATTACAATTTAGCTTTCTCGACTCGAACCAGCTGGTACTTTTTGATTTGTTTGAAACTCCCTCGCTGGTTTTGGGAGCTGAAGTCGATGCCAATGAAGAAGTAATACCTACGAGGAGCCAAGCGGATGTTCCAATTGACGGTGAGAAAATCGAATTGCTTGGCGCAATGCACTCAATTAAGGTGACGGCCTTGCTTAGCACAACGGGAGTAGATGCGGTTAGGCTTACTTCAGGTCAGAAAATTGATTATCGCTTGGTGATAGATGTAAATGCTCGAGTAAACTGATGAAATACGTAATCATCATAATGTCTGCGTTTTTCGTTGGGTCGGTTTGTGCGCAAATCCCGGTAAATACTCAAATATGGAGTGGTCACAATAAGATCGGGTTTTCATCTGGTATAAATGCCGCTTCGGGAGATTTTAATAATGACTTTGGTCTGAGTCTGACGAGCGATGACCAAATTAGTCAAGATGTGATTTCGGATCAGGCTGGCAAATTGTCAACATCGGGTTTAAACCGATTAGGTCTGGATTATGAAACGTCAATTTTTGCCAGCCTACCAGTTTCCATTTCGAGTCATAGTCTTTTGATTAAATTTTCTGATGCATCGCATGTCAGTATTCTGGCGCCTGCGGATGCCTTTTCGATGGTGTTTGAAGGAAATGAGTCCTTTGCAGGAGATACGTTAGTGGTATCCGATGCATCTGTCTTGGCCATGCGATATCAAAAAATTGGGTTGGGTTGGCAGTTTACTCCGAGCATTGGTACTTCCATTTATGCTGTAGCCAATTTTGTGAATGGCGAACAACTGGCCAGTTTGAACATCGATCGTGGAACCGTTTTTACATCTGAGTTCGGGGATACCCTCATCGGTGATTTTTTTGCATCCTATGCCCAAAGCGATACGGGAAGTGTTGGTTTTGCCAGTCCAAACGGTAGCGGATTTTCAATTGATTTTGGAATGAGTACGAGGCTCTCGGCTGGCAATTCGGAATGGGACCTTTCCTTTGATGTGGTTGATCTTGGCAGAGTTTTCTGGCAACCAAGAACCATTCTTTCTGAAATAGACACTGTGGTGAATTGGAAGGGTGTGGGGCTCCCAGAAATTGATGAGATTGATGACGCCTTTACTAAAAACCTTTCGGACAGTCTATTGGGCAGTGTAAATGGACTGATCGGCAAAAGTCGATACCAAAACTGGCTTCCAGGGACGTTTCATACGCAGATATTACAATCGAGATCACATGGAGTGGAGTGGGGTGGTGGAGCGGTAGTTCGCTGGCATGCTGGTTATAATCCTTTTGCCTATTTGCTCGGAGGATATCAGTTCAACAAGTTTATTGATTGCCATGCGGTGTTAGGTTACGGAGGGTTGGGTGATGTGCAATTTGGTCTTCAGGCAAAAGCGATGTTTGATCATTTGCAGGCAGGACTTTCTATACAAAATCTGGAGGGTTGGATATTGCCTAAATCTCATTTAGGCGCCAGTGGCCGATTATCTGTTCAATATTTGTTTTGATGAAGACACTATCCATCATATTCGTGTTATCTCTTACCTGCGTGATATCTAGGGCACAGGATACCATCACATATCTCTTTTTTGGAAGTGATTTTGATGAAAATGCCGTCAAGGCTTTTGAATCCGATTCTGTTTATCATTTTTTTGGGTCAACAGGCGTAAGAGGGCAGTCTGATGTCTATATCGTAGAAATCAATAAGGATCTGTCCAATTCGAAATTTAAGGTGATTGGCACAAGTGCCTTGGAGTTAATGACAGACGTGGTGCCCCTTCCTGGTGATAATTATGTCATATGTAACCAATACTATTCTGGTTTTGGCTCAACTGGTTTTGATGTACAATTGATAGTTCTTAATGATGATCTCGACATTGAAAGGACTACAGTCATTGAAAAAAATGGCTCAGATGAACCGACTCAGATATTCTATGAAAATGGATTTATCTATTTATTATCTGAAGCTTTAGAGGAAGAATCGAGTTCCGACAGATTTCAAATATCAGTCTTCGATTCACTGTTGAACCTAATAAATACTTTTTCGATTCAATCGAGCGACTCAATTCACAACTTAACTATTTCGGTCGATTCTTTCATTTACGTAGGTGCCACCACTTATGCTAAAGACTCTTCTCATTCAGATATTTCGATCTTTAAGCTTAATCAAAATGGCTTACTAATAAATAGTCAATCCATTGGTTTGAACGATGATGAGCAAGTATCTAGTTTACTTGTTTTAAATGATACGAATCTTGTTGTGACAGGATCATCTAACTCGGTTTATGACGAAGATTTCGACTCCTACATAGCATTGCTAGATACGGACTTAAACTTTCAATGGGAAGATATACATGGATGGAATCCAAACGTTAATAACCGAGATGATTTCGGTGTTATGACATTATGGAATCAGGAAAAGTATTTCTTGGGTCTTACCACAAATACATATGGTGCGGGAAAAAGCGATTTCCATGTTTATGAGCTGAAATCAAATGGCAGTTTCACCAAGGGTAATTCATTTGGGTTAAAGGAAAATGAAGATTTGAAGCACATTTCCATTACTAGTGACACCAACCTACTTCTATTCGGTAACTCCGCCAATGGAAGCATTGGTCAAAATGATTTTTTCGCTGTGCTTTCACCACTGGACTTAAGTCCAAAGCCCATCAATGAGTATGTTTATTCAGATAGCCTCGATAAACAGTTAAGCCTGGATGATGAGCGGGTTAACAAAACACAGGTAGTGGAGCTGGGTAAAGTTGACAATGGTATAGCTCACTTTTATCTATCAAACGAAAAGCCAACACGATATTTCGTATCAGACTTATCAGGTAGACAAATTCAATCTGGAACCATAGATTCAGAACTTTTTAAGTTCCCAATTGGAACTTCTGGCTTTTACATATTCAGTTTCGAAAATGAACAGGGAATGCGTTCAACCTTCAAGCTTGGGATATTCAATTGAGATGTCTCATTCAATTACCCTAAACTCAGTCCTTCTATTTTGCTGGCGTCCTTCTTCCGTATCATTACTTGCGATGGAATTGGTTTGTCCATAGCCTATATAAGTTAACCTAGCTGAGCTCACACCATTTTGTACCAAGTAATCTCGCACGGCCAGTGCTCGGTTTGCACTTAGCATTTGGTTTGCTGCGGCATTGCCCTGATTATCTGTATGGCCACTAATTTCAATCTTCATTTCAGCATTTTCTTTGAGTAGGGCGGTCAGTTTGTCCAGTTCAACTTTCGATTTCGGTTTCAGTTCAAACTTATCCGTATCGAAAAATACATTCTTAAGCACCACCGCTCCACCGGCTTTGAGCGGTTGAAGCTTGATGGTTTTCTCGTAATTGGTGGAGTTTTCATCACAGTCTAGTTTGAAGTTCTCACTATGAAACAAATAGCCCTTATGTTGGGCGTAAAGTGCATACTCTTCACCAGCAGGAAGTACCACTAAGAATTCACCGTTTTTTGAGTCAGAGATTGATTGGGCAATGGTGTCATTCGTCTCAACATTCAATAACTGAAAGTCGGCCGCGAGTGGAGCATCATTTGAAGCGTCCAACACGGTTCCTTTCAAATAGGTAATAGACTTTGGTCTGGCATTTTCAGGAAGATCAAATCGATACAGGTCCATTCCTCCAAATCCCTCATCTCGATCACTTGCGATGATGGCATAAGCTCCACTTGGAGCTACGTTGAAGCTATTTTCTTGACCACATGTATTGATAGGGTAGCCAAGATTTACAGGGTCGCCCCAAGAACCGTCATCTTGCCTTCGGCTCATGTAAATATCCATACCACCCATGCCAATATGCCCATCCGAAGAGAAGTATAAGGTTTGATTATCAGGGTGAATGAAAACAGATTCCTCGTTGTATGGGGTATTAATATTGTAGGGTAGCGGTTGTGCTGTAGACCACAGGCCATTCTTCAACTCTGAGAAGTAAATATCCGTTTGCACTTGTCCATCTCTGGGTTGACGTCTTCTTATTAAATAAAGCGTTTTACCATCGCTGGCAAAGCTGGGCTGGCTTTCCCAATTCTTCGTATTTATGGTTTGGCCTAGATTGTGGGGCTTACCCCATTTGTTGCCCTCTTTGAGGCACACAAACAAGTCGCACCGACCGTATCCTTTTTTTCCGCCACCATAATTACCCATTTGATCGAGGTCACAAGCGGTGTAAAACAGATATAATCCGTCAACGCTCAGGTTTGGAGCGCCTTCGTTGAATGGTGTGTTCAAAGGCGGCCCTGGGTTTGTGGCCATTTCCCAAGCGCCATCTGCCAATCGTTGAGCAAAATAGAAATCTTCATTTCGATCATTGGCGTAGTAAGAGGCGCGCTCCACAGGTAAGGCACGTGTGAACATTAAGGTTTGTTCATCCGCGGTCATCGAAGGGAAATACTCGTCATGTTCTGAGTTAATGGCCTCGCCCATATTTTCAATGTTGAAATCAACCGGGTTGGCCATGGCCCAAATCGAATACTCACAGCTTGCCGCACCTAACTTTGCGGCTTTATAATTTGATGACTCGAGCGGAGCGATTTTCATGTAGCGTTCATAGAGTTTCAATCCCTCTTCGTAGTTTTCGCTCAATTGCTCAATCACGGCCAAGTTTACTATGAGATTGGGTGCAAAGTTTGGGTCTAGGTCAATTATTTTTCTTGACCATTTCTTAGTTGCCTCAAAGTTTTGATTTGTCAGGGTAATTTCTGCCAAAAGCATCATTGCATTAAGATATTTAGGATCTTTTTCGATGGCTTGATTGGCTCTGATTTCTGCCATTTCCATCCTTCCAAACCGGAAGTCGTTTTTTGCCTCTTGATAAATTTTCTCTGCTTTTTTACTCGAGGTCTCTCCAGACTGTCCAATACTAGTTAACACGAAAAAGGTGGCAATGACCGTGGTAAAAACCCTCAAGGAATATTTAAGTATTTGTGAGTTTGTAGGGATATTTTCCATTTGGGGTGCTTTTTGATGTATTCAACAATTAATGGCATCATTTTATCGCGTTTGTCCCACTCAGGTTGCAGGTATAATTCGCAGGACTTATTTACCGATAAGGTATGATGCTCGGCAAATTTGAAATCAGATTTATTGAAGACTACGACTTTCAATTCTGATGCCAACTTACCAAAACCAGTTAATGGTGCTTTGATTTTTTTTGGTGAAAAGGTGATCCAATCCCATTCACCGGTGAGTTCATTTGTTCCTGATGTTTCTAAATGAGAAGCAATACCATGCTTTTTCAATGCCTTTGTGAGATCTGCTAGGTGGTGCATGGTTGGTTCTCCGCCAGTAATTACTGCAGTATTCATTTTGGCTTCTATAATGCAATCGACCAATTCATCGACTCCTATTTTTGGATGTGCATCCACTGGCCAACTCTCTTTTACATCACACCAATGACATCCTAAATCACAGCCACCCAACCTTATGAAATATGCCGCAGATCCCGAATGAGCTCCCTCTCCCTGAATGGTAGGGAAATGTTCCATAACTGGTAATGCAATATTGTGTCTCATCGCCATTTGAGTGCGCGAAGTTACG
>MDTG01152507.1_pt1 | contig 24879 bp, 23 predicted proteins | sample 811421 | NCBI WGS metagenome assembly MDTG01 (sample SAMN05326645, study PRJNA326480) | marine metagenome | isolation source: seawater | place: Pacific Ocean: South East | collected 2011 | reverse complement strand
GGTCCAATAAATCTAATTTTCCCTCTAAATAAAAATTATGGTGCTTATCTCTGTATGAACTATTAGGAACAGTATTATAATTAAAAAAATTATCATTAGTATTATGAGAAGTTATTTGCCTATTAAAGCTCTTAAATGAACCAACATTCATTATCCCAATAGCACCAGTTACATTTAATCCGGTTAATCCTAAATCAAATTTAGAGGTGTCTACTAATTCAAATCCATTGTATGATCCATTTGGATATCCTGAAACAGAATCAACAATACCAGATGCCCAGCTATTTAAATTATAAATTGATGAATCAATGAAATTTGCATTAGGCCATCTAGCCATAACCATTTGATTATTATCAACAAAAAGTTGCCATATATGTTTACTTAAGTTAGTTTGAAAGATATTTCCATTATATGGTATCCAATTAGAATTAATCTGTTCTGTTCCTTCAAAACAAACAAACTCATCATTGTAGGAGGTAATAACTATATCGTTTTTTCCACTTATAATAACTTCTTCATGATATATTCCTGATCTTACAAAACAAGTATCACCTGAGTTCATCATACTTAGAGCTTTATTAACTGTCTTAAAAGGTGAATTAATTGTACCTGTGTTTAATGAATCACTTCCGCCATTTGCTTCAAGAGCAACAAAAAAACTTGTTTGTGAGAATGAAAAAGCAGGTGTAAATATTAAAAGTAAAAATAAATTTTTCACAATACAATAATAAAAAAATACGATTTTAAAACAAACTTAAAAAAAAAAAATATTTAATTAATTACAGTACAAAATACAAACATATCTTTGCCAAAATTATTAAATATTAAATTGAATTATTTAAAAAAAAACAATTACGGATTAATGTTATTGCTAGGAATAATATGGGGAAGTTCATTTATTTTAATGAAAAAAGGTATTGTTGTTTTTAGCACCAACGAAGTAGCCATGTTGAGATTGGGTATAGCTTGGATTACTCTTTTACCCTTCACATTTAAAAGCATCAAAAGTATACCTAAAAAAGCTTGGAAACCATTAGTAATAGTTGGCTTATTTGGAAATGGCATACCTGCATTTTTATTTACGGAAGCTCAAAGCGAACTAGACAGCTCATTAATTGGAATCTTAAATGCGCTTGTTCCACTATTCACTTTTATAATTGCCATATTTGTTTTTAAAACAAAATTGAAAATCTCTAATCTTTTAGGAATTTTAATAGGACTTGCAGGAGCCATCTGGCTAACTGCGGGCGGCGGATTGGTATTGGACAACGCTCATTATGCTTGGTTGATTGTAATCGCAACACTATGTTATTCAATTAGTTTAAATACCATCAAGATTTACTTGCAAGAAATGAGCTCAATACACATTACATCACTAGCTTTTATGTTTGTAGGCCCGCCATGTATCATAAGTCTTGTATTTACTGACTTCTACCCTACTTTAATTTCTACAAAAGGAAGTTGGCAAGCACTAGCTTACATTACTATTTTAGCGGTGATAGGAACTTCTGTAGCATTAGTATTATTCAACCAACTAGTGAAAAATTCTAATGCTATATTTGCATCTTCCGTCACGTATGTTATTCCAATCATAGCCATCTTTTGGGGGATTATTGATGGAGAACAAATAAGCATAAATCACTTTATAGGAATAGGAATCATATTGACTGGAATATATTTAGTAAATAAAAAATAGTCTTTTACTATTTCATCTCAACGGTACTCTTTTGGAATCACAATTTATGTGCAGTATATCTATTTGGGTATAAAGCTAGACTGCGTTATCTTAATATCTAACTATACAGAATAAAGGACTCATACAATTTTTCTAAATTAATGATTTTCTAGCCAAAAGCTTACAAATAATTTTTATTTGTAATAATATTCTATATTTGTTAAAAGAATTTTACTTTTTGAATTTAAATTTATATTATGATTTCTTAAAAAAAATATAAACGTAAAACTTATAGAATAATTATAAGGATACTTAAAATGAAGCAAAATTTAATGTAAATAACACAAATTAAGACTTAATAATTATAGGAACTAAACTAAAACAAAAAAACTGATTATGAAAATAATGAAACTCTTCTCAGTAATTCTATTTATATCAATTTCTTCTCTGTCATCAAATGCCCAAAACTTTTCTGGTAGTTGGGGATATAAAATTGATGGTAAGTACATCAAATTATATGGTGACAAAATTCAGAATCAAAATAATGGGGGAAGAACTGGTACTTTAAAAGTTGCAATATGGGCAACAAAGTATCCTTACACTGGAGGGACAATTAATGGATATAAGTTATATGAATACAAGTTAGACCCTTTAGAGTCTGGACAATATTATTATGATGTTTCCAAAACTGGTTGGTGTACTTACCCCCCCAGTGGAAGTTATTATCTAACAATCTTATTACTTGAATATAACTATGATTATGAAATTGTAGATCATATTTCAATGGACGGATATACAAGTTTCTAAGTAATACAAAATAAGGACAATCGAAAATAAGTAATTCAAATTATTAAAAGTTATAAGTAACTCTTCTACTAAGAAAACAAAAGAATCTTAACTTATATTTTAAGACACTTTGATATTAATAATGTGCACAAATTAGATTTGATGTACATCAAATTTTAACATATAAATTATAAATAAATATTTAATTACCATATTGATCAGTAATAATAACACTATTGGCAAGTGAATTAAATAAATATTCGTTTGTTTTTAATAAAATTTTATTATTTACTGACATCTGAATCACAAAAATGTGTTTGGAAGTAAATACCTGAACAGTTTTATGGTACAATTTAAAAGTTTGATCTAATCTATCCATTTCCATAAATCCATCATAATAAATTCCAGGATAATTATCCAGAACATAATATTTTACATTTTCCGCCACTTCACCTAAATCTTCAGTAAAATCATCTATTCCAGATTCATATTTAAGATATTGTCTCCAATCAGACTTACCAAAACCTCTCATTTCTTCAGGTAAATTCCGAACTAACACCATAAACATAACTAATTTACTATTGTCGTTTTTATTTTTTACCCATTTCTGTACAATATTCGGTCTGTCAGCTTCCATCTGCTCAAAACCCAAAGGTGTTTTTATTTGAAATTCTAATCCTTTGGCTTTTGAGTGTCCATTAGATTTATAATAATCTCCTAGTTGCCCAAATACAAAGACTGGTAAGCTAAATAATAGAATTATTATTTTTTTCATAGTACAATTATAAAAAAAGTAGTTATATAACATAAGCTATTTAACATAATTTTTACGATAATTAATTAATTTTGGATTATTATTTATCTCAATAAACAAGTCTAAAAAATAGTAAGCATTAGCAAGCAATCCAATGGATCGTAAACTTTCTATAAATACTATTTGATACATTGATTTATCTGTTTCACACTCCTCTATAGCTTTATCTTTTAATTTATCAAGTAGATTTCTTTTTTCTGAACTTATCCACAGTGATTTAACAGTTGTTTTAATTTTTCTTGAGGAATTAGTACCTCTAATTTCTACATCCCAGTTAATAAAAAGGGAATTACTCACAGTGTCATTTATTGTAAAATACGTATCCGTTATTGTTTGCTCAAATATTATTCTATTTGAGTTTTTACTCTTTATCAAAATATTAAATGAGTTACTTTTTATTTTATCATTATCAATAAAATTTCTAAAATCAATTTTCAGAGGATAACCATCCATTATATTTATTGGTTTCATAAATATAATATTAGTATCATTAAAAGATCTAGAAACTCCAGATTTTTCAGCAACTAACATTCCGTTTATTTTTACATTATCATCATTTGATGCTGAAAATAATGTAAAAAACTTATCTAAAAATCCTTCTTCTTTTTGAACCAAATTTTGTTTTGGAGTTATTAATTCTTTTAAAGGATATTTATACTGGTCTTCGTAAAAATATAAAACATCTAATTTGTCATCTATTCTAATAAATAGTTGTGAATATTTATCTTTAAGTACAAATACTCCAGATTTTTCAGAAAAAGTCGATAAATCTTTTACTATTGTTTTTTTATCTCCTACTACAAATTCAACATTACCCTCAACTTGTTTTACAATAATCTGCTGAGCAAAAGAAGACTCAATTATCGAAAAAATAAAAATTAAACAAAATAATATTCTCATATTGTTCTTCTAGTTTTTAACTTACTTTCAACAAAAGCAATAATTTTATCAATTGGCTCTACAAATTCAACTGAAAAGAAAGCTATAACACCTAGTATAGTTAAGTCTAAATACATATTAAATTTTGCTATAAAAAATAGGGATAAAAATACAAATAAAGTTACAAGACCAAATTGTGTAATAATTGTAGACACAGCAAATACATTATGAGATTTCTGCGCAAAATATAAAAGACCTAGATAAACTAATATTGAAAAAATTATATTGACCCAAAATGATAATGACTTATAATATAAAACAAAGCTATTATTGTTAATATTTGATATAATTGTTGCTAAAACTTCTCCACCATACATATTTGGAGGAGATTTTCCTAAATAATACTTATTCGAAGATGTATAATGAACATCTTCATTATATTTTGGAAGACCTTTCTTGTTTTTTGTAAATAGCCCTATAATTACAATTTTATCTTTTAATTTAGTATAATTATTAGTATCACCAATTGAGATTGCATCACTATACTGATACTTAAAATTAATCATTACTTTATTATCATCTTTAATTAGTGACTTATTAAACTTTGACCCGTATTTTTTGGCAGTAACAACTGAAAAATGTTTCAAAGTATCAAAACCTTGAACAATTGATGGCTGAAAAAACCTTTCAACCTTAAAATTAATATCTCCATCAGCAACTAAATTATTTACAAACCCCTCACTAACAATGTTATAATTAAGTGGTATTTCTGAAGAATTCTTAAACCATTTATCTTTAACATTTACTAAATCATAACTTATTATAATATTATCAGCATTAAGAGAATTTACTAAGCGTTCATTTACATTATCAGAAACTGATGAATCTCTCATAAATTGAACATCAAGCGCTATAACTTTAGGCTTATATTTTTTATTTACAATATTAATAAAATCAGAAATCTCAGACCTAGTTGTTGTATTGTTCTTACTACCAATATCAATCAAAAAAATATCTTGGTCGGTAACTTTCTTTTGTATGTGTCCAAAATAAATATCAGAAAATTTAAAATCATCTAATTCTTTCTCTAGTGGATTTAAAACACGTGAAGTGTATAGTAAATGATAAATCGAGTATCCTAAAATAGCTATTACAAGTGCATGTTTTAAAAATTTCTTTATCAGTTTCATATTATGTGATTCAATCTTTAAAGATATGTCTTGTGGTCTTATAATTTAATTTTAGTGAAATTGCAGAATATGCCTCTATTTTTATTTCATTATACTAATCCAATACAACAAACTTAAGCAATTTATTAAATAATTACCAATTCTTTTTTGCTATTATTATACATATATAAGTTGGATATGAAGCTTGTTTATTAATATCTTCTCTATACACAAAACCTATACCTACATCAAAACAATTACTCCAAAAATCAGTAATACCTAACAAATGATTCCGGTGTCCGGGAGGATTCACTTCTTCATCTTTAATAAGTCCTTTTATTGCCTCAACTCCACCTGAATATCCTACTCCTATCGATTCAAAATAATTAGTATTCTTTTTCTTTATCCATTCATAGGGTAAATTATAACCTTCCTTATGTATTAATATATTAATTCCCTGATTATCTAAGTTTGTATGACTGAAATAATTTCTTCTAGCCATATCTTCTGCCTTTTCTTGTGCTACTTTTGCTAATTTATTATTCCAAGTTAAAGATTTTTTTCTATCAATATATGATAAATTAACTCCTATCTCATTACTATATTTACTAGGATCATTTCTTACTTTATTTAAATATTCTAAAGCTTGTTTTTCTTCATTATTCATATATTGATTATTCTGAGATAAAATAGGTATATAAAACATAAATGAAAACAATAAAAATAATAATACCTTTTGCATAAAACAAACATACAGAAAATTTGAAGGAAATAAGAAAAGAAAAAATTCGGGGTAGCAAGATTACAACCTACACTCTATTTACATGATTACAGCAAGCTCTTAAACTAAAATTTGCACCACTTTTTGCACCGCTAACCAATCTACTAAAACAAACTTAAAAAATTAATTGGATTTTCTTAGTAATAAGTTATTTTTTAAAATATTATTACTGACCACCTAAAATAAAACTATTCATCACTAAAATCTATAAAGCAGCTCTATCTATCTTTTATATCTTCATAAAATTTTGCAGTAGCAACCGATGTCCATGGAATTACTACAAATAATCCTAAACCAAATGGAATAAGCCCTAAAAGAAATAAAAGAGCGACTCTTAAGTGGAAACGGAATAATTTCCATTTATATCCATTCATTATTTTTTTACTTCTTTGCATAGCTTCCATTGCGCCTATATCTGGATTGTCTGCCATAACAAACCATGTCTTTACATAACAATATGCCCAGTATACTCCAGGAATAATTAATAAAATCATACCTGCAAAAACAATCAGAAATATTAACCAAAAAGCACCTAGAGAAGCACCGAAAGAAGAGTTAAACCCTTTAAAAAGGTCATCTATTCGAGGATTATTATTTCTTGAAACATTTAACCAAAAAATTGCTTGTCCAAGCGAAAGAATTCCACCAATAATAACCCAGGCATATATCGAGCCAGAAATTACGCCAATAATACTAGCTACTAAAAAGAATCCAATACTAATACCCCATTGTCCATCAAGATCTTTCCAGGCATTAGAGAGTAATTCTGAATTTGATTTTACAGGAGTTTTTAATTCTTCAAATTTATCATTCATATAAATATGTATTTTTAGTTAATAAAAGCAAATATAATTAAAAAGTCGGGGTAGCAGGATTACAACCAACTCTTATTTCACTAGATTACAGTAAGCTTTTAAACTAATTTGCATCACTTTTTGCACCGATAACCAATCTACTAAAACAAACGCAAGAAATACATTAGATTTTCTAAGTAATGAGTTATTTTTTAAAATAATTTAATTTTATTTAATTCTTAATTTATATAATGAAAAAACATGTATATTATTTTATTAATAAATATTAGCTTATTCTATTGCTACTTCATTCCCATATTCATATTTTTTTTCTTCTTTTTCCCAAGACTTATCCTCATCATGAAATACCCATTTTCCGTGCTTAAGCCATTCTTCACCTGATTTAATAAACCCTCCAACTGATTTTATTTTTCCGTTATCCCAATATGATATATCCGCTTTATAAGTTGTTTGACTATCAATAGTTCCATCTTGATTGTACCAAGTCCAAGTGCCTACCCTAATTTCAGGATCACATTCATAGCAAACCATGCCTCCCATTTCAAATTCTTCTGGTTCGTGATATTGACCATCAACTTCAACTTGGCCATTACTATACCAAAAAGTATATTTTCCATATAATTTACCCCCAGTACCCATTGAACCTACTTCAGAAAATTCTCCTTCTTTTTGGTTAGAATAAATGTAATATTTAGTTGTTGTTGTACGCATTAATTCATGAAACTTTGTAACATATTCAAGCTGATTATATTTATTAAACTGTTTCTTTATAGCGCCTTTAGACATTTGTATACTAAAAGGATCAATAGGGTTCTCCCAAGAAATAAATAAACCTTCATCATTACGAAATTTAGTATAGACAGCTCTTCCTGCAATATACTCTTCATTTAATATTACAGTTCCATCTGAATCCCAGTTTTTTTGAACTCCATGTTTTAAACCTAATTTAAAATTTCTCTCATTTTCCAAATCTCCTGATTCGTTATAAAATTTATAATTACCATTTAATAACAGGCCACCTGAGCCGCCTTTTGTTGTTTTAATATTAGTGAATTCTGTATACCAAAAGTATTCTTTATCATCATCGAAACTAATATTTGTATTTTTATTTGTTAAAACTTCAAATACTTCAGTTCCATTAGAATAATTTATTCTTACCTCTTTATTTTGCCCAAAACTCAATATAGGTAGAAAAATTAATATCAATAATATTTTTTTCATAATGCAATTATAACGATTAAAATTAATATTAGTTGTTCTATTGAGATTCCCTAATCATTTTGAAACATCATTTTAAAATTTTATGTTCTTGGGCTTGGTAATCAGTGAGTTACTTCTTAAAATAGATGATTTTAGTGAAGAAAAATGTCGGGGTAGTAGGATTACAACCAACACTTATTTCACTAGATAAAAACAAGCTTTTAACCCAAAAACTGCACCACTTTTTGCTCCGCTAACCAATCTACTAAAACAAAACTAATAAATTAATTGGATTTTCTTAGTAATCAGATATTTTTAAAATAACTTTTACTTAATCGCTTTTAAATGGTAATATTTATTTTGAAAAATTAAATTACACCAAACTCTTTTAACTTATTTTCAATATCATTAATTAAAATTCCTCTAACATTTTCGGATTTCTTAAAACTACTTTCATTGGCGATCTGCCCTCTTTTTGATGCTGTAAAATATACCTTTTTACTTATTAATGACCCCATATCATATACCTCTATAATACGTTTTACACCCCCAGATATTGAAAATTCCCAACATTCACCATCAATTTTACCATCTACAAAATTCGCCCTAATATATTCAGTTCCTCCCATATAATATGTAGTAAATTCTCCATTCAAAATGTCATCTTTTTTATAAAATCTGATTCTTATACCATCACTCTTTTTATCATGGAAAATTATATTTTCTCCATTTGGATTTAAAACTTTCTTAATTTTTCTTTTGAAAAAAGATTTTTTAAATGATGGCAAAATAATTTCTAAAATTCCGTATACAAGAAACAATAAAGCCGGAATACTAATTATATAAAAATATGAAGAAACATAATAACTAAGAAGTAAGAAGATTCCAACTATAGTTATCATAAAAATTAGTCCTATATTTTGTGATGACATAATAAATAAATTTTTCAACAAACTTACAAAAAATTTATGGGGGATGTAAAGAAAAAAAGTTGGGGTAGCAGAATTATAACCTCTACCCTTTTCCCATAATTATAAGAAGCTTTTAAACCAATCAAAATACTATGTTGATTGATTATTTATAAAGATAATACATTGATATATAAAAAATACTTTGTAGTTTTAAAATATGAAAAAACTATTCTTAATACTGTTAATTATCCTATTTAGTAATAGTTCATTTGCACAAAGTCGATATATTTCACAAACTACAAAAAAAGTTGTATTTTCTAGAGATGGTGGTAAATGTCGGTGTTGTGGAAATTACGAATACTTAGAATATGACCATATAAAACCATATTCTTGTGGAGGAAGTAGTACTATTTCAAATATTCAATTACTTTGTAGAGAATGTAACCGAAGTAAATCTAATAGTTGCTATTGTAAAATACACAATAAAAAAGTTGGTGTTGATTGTTGTAGTGGTAATACAACTAAAAAACACTCACAATCTGCCAAACAATGCTATGGAACCACTAAAAAAGGAGTCAGATGTAAAAATAGAACTAAAAATAAAAATGGGCGCTGTTATCACCACCAATAAAAAAAGAGTTATGAATATGAGTTTTTTATTTGCTATTGATATAAATACGCAGGAAGTAATCGTTTCTGAATCCAACAAAAGAACTAATAATATAAATTTTATTGAACGTATTAATCAACGTGATAATGATATACTTTTTAATGCTGTTATTACATTAACTAGTATAACAAAATCTAGTAGCTTTGATGAGAAAATATTTAAATCAATGTATAATGTTTGTCAAATGATGTATTGTAAGCACAAAGAATATAAAAGATAGACAAGAAAAGTAATATATAATAATATAAACAGAATAGCTTTTAAATAAATTTTGATGAGAAATTTTGTATATTTGTTTGAATAGAAATCTTCTTATAATTTATTTAAAAGAAACAAAATTTAATTGAAAATATATTCTAAGACTTAATTGCTTCAGATTTTTAACAATTAAAAATGAGGATAATTGAAAATAATCCATTTAGAGTACTGGGCATCATTAGCAACTCTTCTGCTAGAGAAACTAATGAAGCTGAAACTTATATTTTAAGATACCTAGATATTGGGAAAAGTGCAAATCTTAAATTTGACATTTCACCTCCTTTAAAACAACTTGATAGAACAAATGAAATTGTTAAAGATGCTAAAAGAAAAATACATGATAATTTTGATAAGTTAAGTTATTCAATTTTCTGGTTTATTAATGGTTCACTAGCTGATAAAATTGCTCTTGAAAAATTATCTTTAAAAAAAGATCTTACTAAAGCTTTAGATAGCTTTAAAAAAGGAAGTAGAAATTTTGTTATTTCTAAAAATTCATTTTGTTCTATTATAAACTACTCAACATTAGATATTTTAAATTATAAATCTCACAAAGACGATGAAAGAGTAAAAAATGCTATCAAATACAAATTTCAAATAATTAATGACAAAAGTATTTTTAATGAATTTGAAGAACTAATAACATCAACAAGCAATAAAATTAATCATAAGTCTTATATTGATTATTTTGTTAGAAATATAAAAAATTTATTGATAGATATATTCCCTAACAAAGATCAAAATCAATTATTGTTAGAAATTTTTTCTGAGGATAAATTAATATGTGAAGACATCACATCACAAATGGTATCATCTTTAGTTGAGGATATTAATAAAAAAATTTCACTTTTTGGCAACCTTATAAAAAATGAATCATTAAAGACTAACGCGGAAATTGTAAAGTCTAGATCTAAAATCATAAAAGAAGCAAAAAAATTAGTTTCTGAAACTAAAACTAATTTAGTTAAACTAAAAAAAAATATTGGCCAAGAAAATTATGAGTTTTCAAATTTAATTAACGAAGTATATTCATATGTAAATCTATCTGTTATATTGTGTTACAACAAAGAAATGGATCAGTTAAACAGAAAGATTGAAACATACAATCAACTACAGATTGGCACTGGAGTTACTTATCCAAGCTTTAAATTGTATATCGATGTTCTTGAAGAAGCAGCTAAGGCAATATCAAAAATAAACTGTCCAATTAAAGAAACTATCAATAATAATCTTATCGCTATCAGGAAAAATCATTTTGAAGGTCAAAGAAGAAATAGAGAACAGTCAAGTTATCAATATAGCGGAGGGTCATCTTACAGTGGCAGTTCATCTAATACCGGAGGCAGTGTTATTGGTGGTTGTTTAGAAGAAATATTTGGCAGACTTATAGGTATTGCTATAGTGGTTGCAATTTTTTCTTTCTTTGGTTGGATTTGCGGATAAATAAATATTTAAATTTTAAAAATAATGAAAAAAATAATCTTAATACCAATGCTAATTTTCTCTTTGTTGCTCTTTAGTCAAGAAAGTGATAAAAAAAATGAAAATATACGTTTAGAAACAAAAATAGAATTACTTCAGCAAGAGATAGATGTTATTAAACAAACACTTAATATAAAAACTGATAATACCAGACTAAAATTAGAAATTGACTCATTAAATACTATTTATCAGCAGATCATTAATAATATTAAAAGTAATGTAAATGAAAAAGCCGATATTTTAATTCTAGAAAGAATAGAAAAAAAGCTAGTGAACAAGATAGATTCAATAAATTTTAATGTTACAAATAATAGTTTCAAGTTAGATAATAATAATGAAAATATTAATAGTATCATATCTACATTAAACGATCAAGATATAAATATTCAAACAACTAGCGGAAAAGTTGAAAAAAACAATCATTATATATTATTAATTTTTGTTCTAGCAATATTATTATTAGTTGCATGTTTATTTATTTACATTCAATCATCTAAAAACAAAACAAGTATTTTAAATACAAATGAAAAAGTTGAAAAAATACAAAAGCTAGATAAAGACTTAAAAAATATACTTGAAAATCATACAAAAGTTTTAGAAGTAAGTAATGAAACAAATTCAAAAGATGAGACTCTTAAATTCTTAAAAATAGTAGTAGATGAAATCATGACTATGGAGAATAATATTTATCAAATGACGGAGGATGAGAAAAATTCTCGCGGTTTAAAAAGAATAATAAGAGCTATTCGAAACCTTAGAAATAATTATAAAACTATGGGTTATGATATACCACAATTGTTAGGAACAGAATGGAAAGAAGGAGATGTAATAGAAATTGTAAGTGAATTACCTGATGAAAATATAGAAAAAGGAAAACGAATAATTACAAGAATCGTTACTCCTAGAATTGATTTCAAAGGAGAAATGATACAAAGAGCTAAAGTAGAACTAAAAAGTAATATATAAATATGGCTAGATTAAAAATTGACTACGGAATAGATTTAGGAACAACAAACTCTGGAATTGCAAGAATTGAAGAAGGGAAATCAAATATGTTAGAAATTGATAGAAGCAAAACAGTTCCCTCAGCTGTTCATTATGATAGAAAAGATAATTCAAGAGTTGGAATTACAGCATTAAGTCTTGATTCTTTTCTTGAGTTTAAAAGGGATATGGGTTTTGAGAAATTAAGCGAGCATCCAGAAGCTAAAAGACAAGATGGGAGTTCAATTACTCCTGAAACACTATCATCTGAAGTTTTGAAAAAACTCTCTGAGAGAGTAAATGATGAAATATTTAAAGCAGTTGCAGTTACCGTACCTGCTATGTTTGAAATTGGACAAATCGAAGCCACAAGAAGAGCAGCTAAAATGGCTGGCTTTGAACAAGTTGAAATACTAATGGAACCTGTAGCAGCAGCCACAGCATATGCAATGAATAATATTGGAAAGAATGGTAAATGGGTAGTATTTGACTTTGGAGGCGGTACCTTTGATGCATCAATTGTCTCAGTAGATGAAGGGATAATGAAAGTTGAAGCTTCTGAAGGTGATAATAGGCTCGGAGGAGGTGATCTTGATAGAGCAATGATTAACAACATAATGTTACCAAAAATAAAAGAGCAATTTAAAATTGATGGTGTAAACGAAGAACAATTGAAAGGTATTAATAGAAGCCTTAAGAAAGCAGCTGATGAAATTAAGATTCAGCTATCTTTTAATGACGAAGTAGATTTTCTTTCTGATGTTAATCAATTTGGTAAAGATGCTGATGGTAACGATATCGAATTAGAATATGTATTTACAAAAGACGAATTACATAAATTGTTTCAACCCTATTATCAAAGAGCTATTAATCATACCAAAAAATTAATAGAAAGAAGTAATTTAACTATTGATGAGATAGATGAGTTAATATTAGTAGGCGGACCAACTCAAATACCGTTATTTAGAAAAATGATTGAGGAGCAACTTAAAAAACCTGACATCTCTCTTAACGCTATGACTGCAATTGCTGAGGGAGCAGCTATATATGCTTCAAATATTAAAAATGAAATTAGTGATCATGGAAAAAAAATTGGAGAAGAAGCACCATCTGATGAAAATTTAAAAATTGAAGAAATTGAAATAGAATATGATTCAAATACTGTTCTTGATGTTTCCCCTGTATCAATTGTAAGAAAAAATAAATCAAGTGAACTATTTGTTATTATAGGAAAATCTGACGGAAGTTGGGAATCATCAAAGCAACAACTCGATGATGTTTTTGAGTTACCGATTAATGAAGGAGTAAATAATTTTAAGATTAAGACGTTTAACGAAAAATCTGAACTAATTAAATGTAATGTTGAAGAATTTAATATCAATAAAGGAATTTCACCCGCTGAAACTTCCCTTCCTTACTGCATGGGTATAGAAATATTAGATTCTAAAAGAAAAAGAAATATATTTAGATCTTTAAGTGGTCTAGATGTCGATACTCCCCTCCCGGCTGTAGGTCTATCTAAACCAAAAGGAGAACTTCGTACTACTTCAGATGTTAGACCAGGAGTAGCAGATGACCAGATAGTTATTAAACTATTTCAAGCCTCATATGATGCTGAGGGTACAAGAAGTAAATTAAATAAATACAGCGGATTAGAATTTATAATTTCAGGAACTGATGTTCCAAAATTAATACCATTAAATTCATTAATTAATATTACTGTTAATATTGATCGTTCCCAAAAAGTAACATTTGAAGCAGAGTTTCCCGAACTAGATATTATAATTGATGAACTTCCACCAGTTGAAATAAAGGCTCAAGTTAGCACAACAGATGGAGAAGTAAATGATTTAATCAAAGAAGCTGATAAAATAATTAATGATTTATCTTCATCATTTCCAATACCAGATTCATTAAATAATCTAAAAAATGAATTTGAGACTATTAAAAAAGATTGGCAGGACAATAAAATTTCCGAACAAACTTTTAGAAATATGCAAAAACTAGTTATTGAGCTTGATAAGGAACTTGATTATCTAGAATGGCCAAGATTAGAGGAAAATATCAAAAAATCATTAATAGATTTAGAATCATTGGTGAATGAATGTGTTGAAAAAAAGCTAACTGGACACGAACAAGATAAGTCCGATTTAAATAATTTTAAAAATAATTTTGAACAACTTAAAACAACAAAAAATCTTGACCTTGGTCAAAAATTATTAGACAGTATAAATGGAAGAAATTATCATATTACAGACAGACATGCTGGAAAAGAACAAGCAATTGCATATATTAGAAATATTAACCAAAATTTCAATACATTAAAATGGAAAAATATAACCCTTGGAAAACAAGAAGTTGAAAAAGGAATGCAAATGGTTTCTTTTGGTTCATCTGAATCGGAATTAAAAGCACAGCTTGCAAGAATTTTTTCTCAAATGTTAGATCCTGATGACAGTATTGGTGGAGGAGGCGGATCAATTAAAGGATAACTAATACATGATAAAATGTTTAAAAAAAATGATATAATCAATAATAAATTTGAAGTTCTTTTTCCAATTCAAAGCACTACTTTTGGATCATCATATAGAGTTAAAGGTATTCAAGACGGAAAAATTTATATGCTAAAGATTTATGAAAAAGAAAAACTATACGATTGGCACTTTGATGAAAAAAACAATTTAGTTGAGGCAAAAATTCATAAAACTATAGATCATCCAAATATTTCAAAGTTTATTTCATGTGATTTATTTGAGTTTCAAAACAAAGAGTTATATTCATATGTAGTTGAATTTATTAGTGGTGAAACATTACAAGAGCGGATAGATAGAGAAGGACAACCAAATCCTACATTTGCATTTAACCTTATTAAAAAAATTATCTCGGCTGTATCATATTTACATTCATCCGAAAATCCAATTATTCATTCTGATATAACACCACTAAATATAATGCTCGATATGAGTTCTGGAAATCTAGAACCTATACTTATTGATTTTGGCTTATCCAAAATAAAAAATTATAAAACATCATACAACTCTTCTGTTCCTTCAATTTTTTATTGTGCGCCGGAACTATTTGATGGTGAACATTCAATACAATCTGATATATTTTCTTTAGGTGCATTATTATATGTTTTAGTTGAAGGATATTTTCCATGGCACAATAAATTTAATATAAGTGATATAAATAGTGTTGATTTACAAGAAAAAATTAAAAATATTAGAAATTCAAAGTTAACTTTTGGCACTATAAATAATATTGAAGAGCAAATAAAATTAAGTATTGTTAAATCTCTATTGCCTAATCCAAATTCAAGATTTGAATCTACTAATGATTTTTACAAATCAATAACAAAACAAAAACTTATTTCAAAAGAAGAAATAAAAAAAGAGGAAATAAAAAATGTTTTACTTAAGAAAGCAGGCGATGGATTTAATAAAGTAGCAGGTATGAAGGACTTAAAAAATATGATTCAAGATGATGTTATTGATCCATTAAAAGACCCTGAAAGCTTTAAAGATTATGGTATTGAACCACCTAATGGAATTTTATTTTATGGTCCACCTGGATGCGGAAAAACATTTTTTGCTGAATGTTTATCAGAAGAAATAGGTTTTAACTTTATTAAAGTTGGACCATCAGATGTAGGTAGTAAATATGTACACGGAGGTCAAGAAAAAATAAAACAGCTTTTTGATTCAGCTAAAGAAAATGCCCCTACTATTTTATTTCTTGACGAAATTGATGCAATGATTCCAGATAGAGAAAAATCGGACATTGGACATCATTATGCTTCTGAAGTAAATGAATGGCTAATTCAATTTAATAATTGTAGTCAACATGATGTTTTTATTATAGCTGCAACAAATAAAATGGAAAAGTTAGATTCTGCTATTTTAAGATCTGGTAGATTTGATAGAAAAATTCTTATTCCAGTTCCTGACCTAGATTCAAGAAAAGCAATATTCAATTTATATCTAGATAAAAGAAAAAAAGTTCTTTCAAATGATATAAATCTAGACAAATTAGCTCAATTAACAAAAAATTATGTATGCTCTGATATTAAATTAATAGTTAACGATGCTTCTCGAACTGCAAGAAAAAACAAATCTAAAGTAACACAAGAAATTCTTGAAAAAATTGTTTCACAAACAAGCGCTTCGGTATCATTTGAAGAAATATCTAAATACTCTGAAAACAAAAATCAAAAAAATAATACAAAAAATAAAATTGGATTTAAATTACCCTCAAATAATAACTAGTTAATGGAAAAAGAAAAATTTACTCAAAATTTAATTAAAATAGCATTTTGCTCAATGGCTTGCGATTCAAATATTGATGATTCTGAAATCGCCAAAATAAATGAAATTATTAAAAAAGATTACTATTTTAAAGGATATTCGCTAACAGATGATATAAATCTTTTGAAGAAAGAACTTGATAAAAATGGTCCTATTTTTATTGATAATATTTTGAACGAACAACTTTTTATAGATTATTCTGAATCCCAAAAGATTGTAATTATCGAAGTAGCTATTGGAATTATTAAAGCAGATAAAAAATTAGAAAAACCTGAAATTAATTTTATTAAACAATTAATCACCAATCTTAAAATACCTTCTATTATTATAAATAGTAGGTTTGGAAATTGGGATGTTTTAGAAAATGAAATTAATGATACTGAACTCTCAGATAATAACTAAATCTATATTGATAAATTAATGTTATCTATTTTTCGCGAAAAATTTTGATTTAACAAAACTTATTGCTTTTCTAATACCTGCAAAAAAGTTTGTAAAAACATTTTTTTTCTGCTCTATATTTGATTTTTTATAATCTCCAAAATCAATCTCTTTATCTATGATATAGGATTTATCTTCAGTTAAATTGAATTCATGCAAATATTCTAAAGAACAAATCATTTTGCCTTTGATTACACCAAAAGTATCATTATCATCTATTTGATGATCACTGAGTACAATATCGTAGATAGTAGTATTGTAAAACTCTTCATTAAAAACATATTTATCTTGTAATAAATTATCATTAAGTTTAACTTCAACATTAAATCCATCTTGATGCTGCAAAACATCAGATTTAATATTTAATAAATTATTAAAGTTACATTTAACAACATTATCTAATTTACCTTCTAGAATATGAATTTCAGATAAGTTACAATAATTTAATACAGCATACTCATTCGCTTCATATTTTCCTATAAAATTGCCTTGAAGAAAAATCTTATTTTTTACCTGAAATGTATTATTTGTATTATCCATGATATTTTTTTAACCATTCTAATAGAGAGCCTTTTTTAAGTATTTTTTCTTTTCTTTTTTTAGTAATAGTATTAAATGGTGAATCCTCATATTTTTCATGAATAGTTATTTCTTTTCCAGCTGTTGAAGAAAGAAGATTTACATAAATATTTTTAAAGCTATTATATTCTTCAAGTATTAATTTTTTATTATTCTCTTCTATTAACTCTTGATAATTGATGAAATATTTAAATCTAGTGAAAATATATAAAGGGAAAAGGTAAAATAGTACTACACAGATTGATAAAAACCAAAATTTTGGATGTTTAGAAATAATAATTATCTTTCTTATAAAGAAATTTGAAACAACAATAGAACTTTTGAGTGTCTCTATCTTATTTTTCTTTAATTGCTCTATCTCATTAATCTTCTCTTTTAGAGCTAAACTATCACTAATATTATTTTTTTTATCTAAAAGAAGATTGAATTCTTTTTCATCTAGATAGGACTTATTTAAATCATTAATTTGTGAAAAATAAATTCTGTTAAGTATATTTTCATGGTTTAAAACAAGATTAGATTTATATTTTTCAAGTTTTACTTCTATCTCACTATCAAAAAAATTAACACATAGAGAAGATGAAATAAATATTGATAAAATAACCACTAAAAATCCCTTGAAAGAAGAATATTTTAGAACCTCTCTTTTCCTTTTAAGATTTTTCCCCTCATATGAAGTAGCAATAATTAATCGATACATATTATGAAGAATATAAGTTAAAAAAATACTTAGCAAAATAGCTAGAAAAATATTATCTAAAAGTAAATAACCAGCATAATAACATCCATATATACTAAAAATTAATATTATTAAATATGAAAAAATTAAAATGCTCAAACTAGTTGATCCTCCTTCATTTTTTTTCAAAATATTTTTATCGAATCCCAACAAAAGATGTAGAAATTGTATCATGATTTTTTATCAATATAATTTTCGGGATTAGATTTAATATTTTGAATCTCTTTTGATTTCCAATTCTCCATCACTATCTCACTTAATTCATTTTGAGTTTGTAATAATTTAATCTTTTCTTTCATTAAACGCTCTGCTTGATGATTAATTACAAGATTACGCTGTACACCCTCTTTATCTTTATAAAAATCATATTTTACCTCAATTCCTTGTTCTGCTTTTAATAGTGCTTTAATATTATCATCCATAAAGTCGTATGGGCTTTTAATTAACATCATCTTAAAAAAGATTGGAGTCAACTCAATAGCCATAAACAATAAAGTAATAAATAATGTTATCCAAATTCCAGCAATTTCATGTGCAATTTTAAGTCTTTCTAAAAGACCATTTAACATTTTTGCAGATTGCTCGGCTTTTGCTTTTGCTTCTTTAAGCTTTTTATCTGCTTCATCCAATTCAATTTTTAATTGTGCTATTTCTTCACCTTTGACTTTTTGAATTTCCTTTAACTCTTCAAGTACTCTATCAGCTATTTCTTTGTTCTCTTTTGCAACAGGACCAATGCCTCTATTGCCAGTCCCACCTTTACCATCAATCTCAACTTGATACCTCATTTCTGCAATTCGATGTTCTTCCTTCTTTGTTGCAATTTCTTGTTTGCATTCTGCTATTCTTCCCTGATACTCTTCAACAGCTGGTCGAAAATCCCTTTCAGCTTTTTGCCGAGTTTTGTTATATTGATCTTGCTGCTTTTCTTGTAGTCTCACATCGATCTCGGTCTGAAACATTCTAATCTCAACAGGTTTAGATATTGTAATAGCAATTATCATTCCCATTAATATTCTTGGAATAGCACTTTTTACTTCAGACCATGTTACAGCTTCTGTACCATCTCCTTTACCAGTACTTGCCACTATAAACCTATCAATATTAAAAATTATAAGTCCCCAAATAAGCCCAAATATGGTTGCCTTTATACTTGTTGGTAAATGTGCGGCACCACTAATTTCTTGTATTGCCTCTGTTCTTGGTTCAAAAATGATATAAAACGCATAACCTCCAGCCATAGCTGCCATAAATCCAGTAGCAAGTACAATACCACCTAAACAGGCATATTTTACATGATCAGTGTATGTACTTCTTTCAAGAATGTACTTATCAGCACCAGCACAGTTCCATAAAAAGCGCATAATTTTGTTTGATTTCGGTGTTGTATAAAAATCTCTTTTCATAATTTTTGATTTATATTAATATCTTTTATTTTAAAATTTATATTTGATAGCGACATATCTATATCATTAATTTTTGTAGAATCAATACTATCATTTAGTACAACTACATTGTCTTTTAATTGATATGTTTGTTTTATTGTATTTGTATTTTGAATAACAATATCTATCTCTTTTGTACTGATAGCAAAATCTCCTATTGCATAAAGCTTGGCTTTTTCATTAGCATAAAGGAATAAATCTGCCTTATTATTTTTGCTAAAAAATTTAATCTTTTTTCCAACTTTTAACATAACAAAGAAGTGACCTTTCACTTCCCACTCTAAGTGCACTAAACTACCTGCAAGATGATACGCAGAAGCTGTCTTAAATGATATAATCTTAGGTTTTGCCATTGTTATCTCATAAATTCTTTACGTGTAATATTAGTTCCTTTCAAATCTCCTCCTATTGCATTAAAAATAAATCGTGGGTTAGTAATTATATTAGGTCCCCACCAAATACTGAATACTGATTTATATTCTTTAATTTCTTCATTCATAATAAAACCTCCTTGAGTAACTCCATCATCCATTATCATATCATAAGTCCAATTATTACCTTTATAGATTTTTAAAGTATAAACTCCATCTGGTATATTTTCTATATGTAATTCATCCCCACTTCTTATAAATTGACTACGAACCTTTTTTCTTGTTTTGCTATTTATTAATAATATCAAAACATCCAAATCTGAATTTCTATTATCAATCTCTAAAATGTTTCTGCCACTATTTATACCTTCACCAAAATATTTCTTATAAGGCATATATCCTGTTTCTGGATAGCAAAGCACATCATATCTTTCGCATCCTAATTCCAGTCCAAGATCACAAGCAGCCACAAAATCAGCACAACCTGTTTTTTCCCCTCTCGATATTTCTTTAGATTCTCCCCTGTAATAAAAAGAATTAGCATTTACGCTACTAGATTCTAAGCTAATAGATGTAGTAAAATCCTCTATAGCCTTTTTATATAAAGGACTCCATTTGTTATGAGCCTGTTTCATATAAGACCTTCCCCTCCAGTAATAAGCTTCCCAATTATTTGGATCAATAGAAATAACCTCAGAGAAGTCATACTCAGCGTTTTTATACTCCTTAACATTCATATGCTCAATACCCCTTCGCATTAGCGCATCGATATGTTGATTGTCTTTTTTAATTGCTTTATCAAGGTATTTGAACCCTTTTTCAGATTTACCCTTATCAAAATAATTTACTCCTCTTTGAAAATAATCTTGATTTGGATTGCATTGACGAATCACCAAAACTAATAACAAGAAAAACAAGATAATTGCAAAAAGATTCCCAAAAGAGAAATTCGATTTTTTTGAATTATTTAATGCTGCGGTAACATCATCTTCACCAATAACAGAATCTTCTAAAAATTTTTCTTTCTCTTGATTTTTACTCTCATCATTTTTAGCTATTTTATTCTTATCATTATTAATTAGTATTGGCCTTGTTTTTATATCATCATCAAAGTGAGAGAACTTAACCTTTGGTATTTCTCCGCTAAATTCATGATCGTTTAGATCGTTCCAACTTCCATAAATTCCACCAGGAGGAAATAGATTTAATTTAAAATTTTCATTAACTTTTATTAGATCAATTCGAAATTTATTTTCAACATCAAACATAGCGATCCCATTAGATTCTTTTGAAAATAATTTTATTATACTATCATCACTAATATTTAAAAATTCATCCTTGTTATTATATTCAACAACTATTTCTTTAAATATTTTAATTGCATTTGTTGGACTTTCAAATAATGCATATATATCAGTAGCATCTTCATCTTTAGTAACAAATCTTCCATCATAAATATCTTCTTCATTAGTTAAGAAAAGTTGATTATTAAAACCATTAATGCATTTAATTAACTTTTTATTTAAAGGATGAATTATAGTAATTAAAGAATTTTTTGTCTGGTCTTCATTATCTTTAAGTCTATTAATTCTTACAACTCTATTTTCAGCTAAAAATCCAATTAGAAAAGTATATCCTTTAAAAGTATAGGACCAGTCTTTATTATCAACTAAATTTTCTCTTACAAAAGAAATAAAACCACCATTATTTTTAATAACTATATCAATAATTACCCTAGCTAACTCAATATTTTGAACAGGTATTAGTATGTAATCTATATTCTCTTGGAACAAAATTGGAACATTGATAAAGTTAGACATTACCTTTTTATCATTATCAATGGAATCAGAATTGTAAATAACATCGAATCCTTCAATCCATTCTAATTCTTTATCAATTGGTTGCGCCAAATCTGTTAAATTAAATGTTTGAGAAGATTTTGGTATAACATCTGCATTTGTTATAAGAATAACAACAGTATCTTTTACATTTGTTTTTTCAATCTTAAAACCATCACCATCCCAAAATTCAATATCATTGTGACCTTTTTGATTGTATTTATCATTAATTGAAATTTGATTACAAAGTAGTAGTTTTTTTAGTTCTATTTCATATTTATCTTTAGAAAAAGATTTAAAAATCATAGGCATTGAACCTATGGCAAAATACCAATCTCCATCAACATCAGATGTTAAATATGTTAGTGGATTGGATTTTTGTGATTCTTTATCATATATTACTTTTGAAATATCAATACCAGATAAATTTGGGAAAAAAGAGGATAATGCCCTATCAAGACCATGCTCACTTATTATTTCTTCAATTTCCATTAAATGTAAATTTATAAAAAAATTAACTCTAACTTATTCAGATTGAGATGAAGTTCAATTATATTTTTAATAAAATTATTTGTACTAAAACTTGCTTAATCTAAACAAACTTAAAAAAAATATTTTTTGCATGGAAATAATCATATTATTAATAATTCACTATAATTTTATTTGAAACAATTAAAATAATAGTTAGCTTAGAGAAAGTTATATTAGTTAGTAAATAAGGAATTCTATTAATTTAATGTTTAAATATCTTGAGAACAAACCTCAGTTTAAACTTATTTTTTTGTTTTTTTTGTAATTAACTTTGTTTCTGTTGAATCAGAAATTATAAATCCCTGCATTATTTTAATTGGTTTCATTTTAGTGCAATTATAATTCATGATAAAATCATGTGAATATTTAATATTATTAACTCTATCATAAAAACTAACTTTTGTCAAATTTTTATCTTTCTTTTTCTCCCTTTTTTGACAAAAACAGTTAATGTTAAGCATTAAAATTAGAGTTGTAAAAATTAATCGTTTCATTTTTTGTTAGATATAATTATTGGTTTTATATTGTACAGTTAATTTAACATTCTTGAGTAACGAAACGAAAAAATTCATTTTTAGTTTCATTATGCATGTCATAATTTGAGTAACAGATAACTTTGAAAGATCAAAATATATTAAAATACATGATATTGCTTAGTCAAACAACTTTTAAAATAGCAATTATTAAGAATGGTTTTAAAAATACTTGTCTAAAAAATTAGATGAGAAAAATATCAATATCTAGTAATATTTGTTCTGTAATACTTCTGAAGTGAATACTCATTATCATACACTGTAATTGTTGAGGGATGAGAATCAAACCAATAATCTATTCTTCTTGGAATATTTATATAAAAACCCGTATATCTATTAACTGCGTTAGGTGGTCCATCAAAGCTAGGAAATCTTTCATAAACTACAGTTTCTGTTCTATAACTAAAACGTTGCCTAGGATTTATAATATTTGTTCCTCCATCATTAACATCAATGTAATATATCTTAGATTTAAAACCTTCAATGTCTTCAATAACTTTTACATTATCACTTACATACAAATCTCTATCATTATATAAAAATGAATTTGATGATATTATCACAGTATCAGACTCAAATACTGAATATCGATAGTATGAAAATCCTCTATTTTGAATTAAATATTTTTTTATTTCTACTAAAGTATCTATGTTAATGGCAGGGTAAATAAATTTATATTCGTAATTTGAATATTTAAGTGTATCAATAACAACTTTAGTCTTTTTCTTTTCGTTAGTTATCTTATTAATGTTTAAAATGATGCAACTCGAATCTTTCATCTGTGTAGCAATAGAATCATAATTTAAAGCGTTCTTATCAATGCAACCATAAATTTTAGGTTTACTATTACAGGAACAAATAACTATAGCTAAAAATAAACTTACATATTTAATCATATTTAAATAACATTAACAAATCAAATTTAGACAAATATATTCTAAATTATAATATTTAAAATTTAATTTTATGAATTTTTGTTAGCTATTCGCACCGCTAACCAATCTACTAAAACAAACTTAATAAATTAATTCGATTTTCTGAGTAATCAGTAATTTTTTAAAATATGCTAAAAACTAATTCCAAGACTTACTCCTACAATGGAGAAAAGAATATCTGGATGACCAGAAGGACCATCAGCATATGGTGGAGGTAGAAAATATAATCTAAAATTTATTTTATTTGATTGCATTGGTAAAAATCTATAACCAATAATCGGATACAAAATATAAGGCTCGCTTGTTTCTCCATAAAGTATTGTTCCTCCTAATCCGAGTTCAAAAAAACTTCTCCTTTTGCCAATATTTGCTGTAAAATGGTGAGGTATCGTCAAATAATTTTCTACAGGAGAACACGATCCACTACCAAAGGAAATACAAAATTCCTGATTATATCCTAAACCAAGCTTAGCACTTAAAATATAAGATTTTGCAACTAAATATTGTTTCTCATAATTAATTGATATATAAGATGCATCACCAAATAAACTTAGACTGATATTATTTAATGGTCTATCATCTACACTTTGTATCTTTTCAGTTTGAAATTTAGACTTTTCTTGCGCTTTGATCTCGATTCCAAATAATAATAATAATAATAATAATCTATAAAAAAACATATAGCAAAAAAAACAAAAATATTGGAAATATTATAATATTTTTATGAAAGGAAAAAGTC
>MDTG01117385.1_pt1 | contig 24880 bp, 9 predicted proteins | sample 811421 | NCBI WGS metagenome assembly MDTG01 (sample SAMN05326645, study PRJNA326480) | marine metagenome | isolation source: seawater | place: Pacific Ocean: South East | collected 2011 | reverse complement strand
TTTTCGTGCGCATATTTCAAACACTCGAGATGACCATGTTCGGCAGCAGAATTAGTAGTACGATGATCCCAAGGACATCCGTTTTCGTGCGCATATTTCAAACACTCGAGGTGACCATTTTTGGCAGCTTCAAAACAAGTCCAAATATCCCAAGGACACCCGTTTTCGTGCAAATGTTGAAGCAAATCTTCGTTTCCATTCCGAGCCATTCGTGCACAAAATCGTTCCCTCCTTTCAGAACACTTCTCCAAAGCCCACGATAAGGTCGACTTCGTCTCAAAATCTCCAATCACGAACGCATCAGCCAAACGCACGCCCGACCGTTGCATCGCCCTTCGACTTTCGGAATTCACGTCGTAAAAGAACTTCGCGTCGTTCCCGTTCAGTTTCGTCGCGACGTGCGTTTCAAAAATATTCGGATGATCCGTCACGAGTCGCCACAATAAGAATTCTTCCTCGTCGTCGTCGCCTTCCTCGTCGCGCGCTCGCTTTTTTGGCCTCCTCGTTGGTGTCGTCATCGCTCCCGCCAATTCCACGGCATCGTCCGTCGTCGTCGTCGTCGACGTCATCATCGGCCGTGGCGTTTCTTGTGTCCGTTAAGATCGTCGTCCTTTTGGCGATGCGCGAAGAAGAAGGAGGAGGACATGTGAAGTCGCAAAAATGGGAAAAAAATGCCCAATTGTTTTCTCCAAGAAGAAATTCAAAACATTTCGAAAGGATTTAGGGATTTTTGGGAACACGTGGAATAATTCGGACCACACGAAAAAAAAGGAAGAAAAAGTGAACACCTCTTTGTGTGTGTGCATTTATACGTCGCGTCGACGTCACACCATCCCCCGCAAAACAAACCCAAAGCTCAACCTTTCCCAATACCAACCGCTTTGAGATGGGCGGCAAAACGACGCCGCGCGGGCTCGGCTGCTGGTCGAAAAGGCGAGAAACGTACGAATCGCACCACTTCGACTCGAAAGTTTGGGACGCGATCGACGTGAGAGAATCCGACATCATAATCGCGACGGCGTACAAGAGCGGAACGACGTGGATGCAAACCATCGTGTCGAAAATCCTGTTCAAAGATGGACCGCTACCGAACGGGGCGAAAAGTGTTCACGATTTGTCGCCGTGGATCGATATGCGCCTGCCGCCTGCTCCGGTGAAGAAGGAAATCATGGAGAGCCAGACGAAGAATCGAAGGTTTATGAAGACGCACCTACCCGCGACGGCTTTGAATGAATACAAAGGAACGAAGAAGATTTACATCTGCCGAGACGGGAGAGACGCGTTTTTTTCTCTCTTAAACCATTGGAAGATGGCGAACGAAGGGTTCTACGAAGCGCTGAATAAGTCTCCAGGATTAGTTGGGCCGGAGATCCCCACGTACGAAGACGCCACGAAAGGGTGCGGAAGCGAGGACGAGAAAGCCAGATTGTTGTTCGATAAATGGTTGACGATAGGATGGGATTCTCTGAAACACGAAACGGACGGGTGGCCGTTCTGGTCGTTGTTTTACAACGTGAAGACATGGTGGGACGTGAAAGACCATCCAGATGTTCTTTTCGTGCACTTTAATGATTTGAAATCGGACTTGGCGGGCGAGATGCGAAGAATCGCCGAATTTTTAGAAGAGCCTATTGAAGATGAAAAGTTATTCAAAAAGCTCGTCGAACAGTGCACGTTTGATTACATGAAAAAGAACGTGGATGCGGTAGCGCCGTTAGGCGGCGCCTTTTGGGAAGGTGGCGGGAAGACGTTCATCAATAAAGGCACGAACAAACGGTGGGTGGGCGTTTTAACGGAAGAACAAGTCGCGGCGTACGAGAAAGCGGCAGAGAAAAAACTCGGTAAACTTTGCGCGGGCTGGTTAGCGACGGGTGGGAAACTCCCCGATGCGGATGGGAAAGGAAACTGCGTCATCATGTGATCACTCAACGCGTCACGTGATCTCTGTATTATGACATGTTATAGTGATGTTATCGTCAAACGCGAGAAAAAAATACATCAACTTTCTCTCTTCTTTAAAAAAAAGAATCCCCTAATATGAATCCCCTTCGTGCTTCTTCTTCTTCTTCCTCTTGTTCAACATCGAACGCGTCCGCGTGTTCTTCGCGCAGTCTCCGTACATCTCGAAGCAAGAAACAAAGCAGAATCTCTCATCGGTCGCGCGGTGTTGTTGCGTCCGATGCGCGCACCAAAGACGCCGACAACGATGCCCCGGAAAAATCAGCCTCTTCTCGACGCAATTTCCTTTCCTGTGCGTGCGCTTTTTGTTGTTGTCACGCGACATCACGGACCACCGCCAACGCGTTTCCAAGACTCGTAGAATTGAACCGAGAGGGTATGGACGTGCAATACGTGTTGGATCATAGGAATGAGGGGACGGACAAGGTGTTTGCAAAAGCGAGTGCGTTTTTTTTTCTTTTACCACACTTACTAACTGTAAACTAACAATATAGTGACAATGATGGAGGGATACGAACGCGTCATTGAACCGAGAAAAACCGAGCTCTTCACGAATGCGTTTTCAAAAAGGACAGGAAAAGTGGACGTGGTAGAATTAGGCGCGGGGACGTGGCCGAATGCCAAGTATTACGATATGATTGCTTCGAAGGTGGACGATATGAGCGTCGACGTGTACGGCGTCGATCCAAACGAGTTCATGACTGATTATGCCATAGAGAATTTCGGGAAAATAAAATCGGACAGGGTGAGATATGAGCCGTTGCGTGGACTCAGCGAAAATTTGCCATTCGAGGATGGATCTGTCGATGTTGCCGTCGTATCGTTAGTTTTGTGTTCGGTGGAGGACCAGTTGGATTCATTAAAGGAGGTGAAGCGCGTGTTGAAGCCAAAGATAGGCAAGTTTATCTTTGTCGAACACGTATTGAGTCAAACGAACGATGCCTTGAGACGACAGCAGGAGGCTTTGACGCCGATGCAAATGAAAGCTGCGGATGGGTGTCGATTGAATAGAAAAACAGGCGAAGTTATCTCGACTGTGTTTGGAAGCGAAAACGTGGACATGGAGTATTTCGATTTGGACGGGTTTTGGGTTATAGGATCTCAAATTGCCGGCATTGCGAGCGTGTAATGCATACAAATGCCCAGTTTATTTATTCATCGCACAGATAAGGTATGCAAATACCTCTTCAGTTCCGAAAATGGTTGTTGATGTTCTCCCCTGTCTTTGTCTTCTCTCTCGCGCGTCTTTTTTTCCTTCTTGCGTTGCTGCTCGGCATTTACGAGCTCCAGATTTTCCTTCAAAACCTTCGATACTTCTGCCCGTCTAGCCTCACTTTCTTTTATCAGCTGCTTGCGTAACTTGTCAACGGTTTTTTCTAATACGTCGTTTCGTTTTTGAACTGTGAGCACTGTTTCTTCTGAACGCGTCAAGTGTATTTCATTCTCCTTCGTGTCCTCTTCAGGAGCATATCGAGAATACAGTTGCACCACGGCGTCTTTCAATGATTTGAAGTCCTCCCTTGCTTTTCTTTCGACCACTTGGAATAAGTCACGTTGGAACCCTTTAACCAATTGTTGCGATTTTTCCGCGTTTCTGCGTTTCAAATTTGCTTCTTTGCGAAAGCTCTCTCCTTTTCGTGCTGTTTCTTCCAAGTCGCTTTTGAGAGCCTTCACTTCGGCTAAAAATTTTACTATTTCTTTATCCTTGGAACTTAAGCGTTCGTTTAACTCGTTTACGGTGCGCTCAAACCTTGGTACAATCTCGGAATCTACGTTGACGAGTCGTTCTGAAAGATCTTTTAGTTGCGAAGAGAGCTTGCGCTCTGATTCAATCTTCTTTTGTATCTCGCGCATCGATTTTCTCTTGTCTTCGTTCAAATCGCGTATTTCGGCGTCGCGTTCTTCCAAAGTCTGTCTCATTTTCTCCAGTTCTTCTTTGAGCGTATCCCGCTCACGATTTGCCAACAACGCCTCTTCGCGCATCAATTCTTCGTTTCTCGTTGCGCTTTCACGTAACTTTCGTGTTTTCGCATGTTCAATCCGTAACTCCGCGGAACGGTGACGTTCGTACTCGATGTTTTCCTGAAATACTTTTTTCAAATTTTCAATCTCTTCGTCTGCGTCTTCTTCAATTTGACGCTGCGTTTCTTCGCTAATCTCTTTCTCACTGCGAATTTCTTGTTCTAACTGCGCAATTTTATTTTGTAAAAGTTGCGTTTCTTTCTCCAATTTGGCTTGCGACTCCTTGACGTATGCCTCGTGGACTTGTACCAATGCGGAGTTTTGCTCGTCCCATTTCGCAATTTCCTCATCTTTCGCGGCTTTCAAACTCTCAACCTTCTCGAACTCTTTCGCGAGCTTGCGTCTGTATACTCTCTCGTTGTGTTCTTCGCGCGTTCTGCGCGTTTCATCTTCGCTACGCATTTTTTCTTCATTTTTTGCCCTCTCCTCCAGAAAATTTTCTCGCAACTTCGTACGCTTAGCGATTTCTCTCTCCAGGTCATTCTTACGCTGCGTTTCTAACCGATTCATTTCTTCTCGATTTTGTTGATCGGCCACTCGACGCTCGTACTCGTGTCTGGCTCGAAGCTCGCGGATTCTTGAACGAAGATCTGCTATGTTCTTCTCCTTTTCGAGTAGGACAAGACGCGATACGAGCACGTCGTCTGGAGCCACGGCATCGCTCGTATCTTTCACGCTTCTGTTTTTGTCATATCGAGAAAGAGAGTTGTTAAACGTTAGAGCATCGGGACCATAATCAATGATGACATCGAATGCAAACAGTGTTCCATCCGAAGCGCACGCGAACACTCTCTTCTCCGTATCGGATGCACATATGGATGTAATTTCGCGATTGCTCGCGCACCGGTATTCGCGAAATTCTCCAGTTAGTGGCGTCGTGTATAGCCGCAAAGCGCCGCAGGACGTGCCGCATACCAAGAGCCGCGACGATTGTAAAAAGCACGTAGATGTTAGCGTCGTCGCTTTTCGTCTCGAGGTTGATACGTCGTTCTCCCCATCACTTCCACTCTGGTTGAAAGACGTCCCGATGCTACCGTCAACGCCGCGGCTGCAAGAGAGCGCTGAATTGGACGACGAGATTTCAAACTCTCGGCAGGATCCTGTGCCAAATTTTTCACCATCTAGCTCTTTAAGTGTTCGATCGCTTCCAACTAAGAACACGCCGTTCCCGAGTTCTTTCGGCAAAAGTGCGACGTCGTCGTATCGACACCCCTTTCTCGCATGTTCGGCGTTTCTCTTGTGTTCTCCAGATAAAGCATCGACACCGTGTAGCTCCCAGCGATAGCAGCATCCATCTGCACCTATAGTGACAACGTTTTCGTCGTCACTAGTCCATTTCACCCGTCGAACCTTTGACGAGTGTCCTCGAAGTGTGGAGACATTTGTGCCTGTATACGTATCGAAAATTTTTGCACAGTTACCGTGCGCAGCAACAAATTTGTGTCCACCGTAAGAAAAACTGACATCGCGAACGTTCTTCAAAGGAAATTCGCGAGCTTTTTCGAGAGTGTCGCGGTGAATATAGAACATGCGGAGTTTATCGTTGAACCCGACGAGGAGAATATGACCGGATGGATGTAACGCAACGCAAAGTGGTGTCTCTGGGAACCGCTCGCAGAGTTCGAGTGCACAGCTAAAGGTCGACGACTCTGCCGAAACGCTCGTCCTAGAGGTGCGGTCTGACGACTTATCAGTATCTGCACGCATGTCAAGATGAGAAATCGTGGAAGAGATGTCACCAAACGACAATTTCTTCTTCTCTCGAGTAGACCAGATACGAACAGCGCCGTCAGTGGTACACGTAGCAAGTATCGGTTTCAAAGCGCAATGGCTTGCACGTGATGATAAAGATGGAAGCATGGTATGAGAAGATGCCATGTTACTACCCAATACTCTATCGTTTACGTCTCGATTGAACGAGGAAGAAAAAGATATCGTTGAGTTTGTCGCGCCGGGGAGTTTCGAGCGTTCCGAGGCCGTAGCGCTGAAATTTTCCCGCAAAAGTATTTGAAAAACGTCATCATTCGCAGTTCCTTCCAAAGTGACCTGTCCACTATCGTCGACATCTTCATTTCCAATGGATATTTCACGAACCGATGCATCTGCATCTGAGATCGAGAGAGTGTAAAGTTCGTTCGTTGGATGATCCATCCACACGACAAGAGTTTCGCCACACGGAGAGACATCTGCGGAAATAATTGCTCCTCTTTCCGTGACCCAACGCGCTTCGAGCGACTGTCCAATACTATTCTGGTCGTCTATTTCTAAAGCATGATCGAGTTCTCTACGCGTATACGAGGTGTTGATGCGATACTTCTCGTCGTCATCATCTGCCGCGTTTTTCCCCACTCCTTCTTCCTCCCCCTCTTCTTCTTCTTCTTCCAAACTATCTTCGTAGGCTTCGGTTTTCCTACGAACCGTCCAAACTTTTATTTTTCCGTATGGATCTTTACCCGTGGCAATCTTTCGCTCCGCGTTTCTGTTATATACGGAAATTTGCCCGTTTGTTCCGAAAATACAAAAGCCTCGGGCTCCTATGGCGCACACGCCGGTTGCGCCAATATTATTGTAGCTATTATTTTGCATAAAACAATTTCGAATGGTAAATATCGGTTGTGACTGTTCTATGATCAGAGCATTTCCGCTCTTAAATGCAACGACGATTCTATCTCCATTTCCTCTCTCTAACCACGAGTGATCGACTGGTTCGTCAGCTTCAAAGGTTTCTCCGAATGGAATTGCGCTGGCGAGTTTAATTACGCCCCGACTCCCCGACATTGAAGATGCGGCATATAGGTCAGCCTCTGACTTTTGAGGGAGCTTATACATTCGAATGACACTTTTAGCGACAGTTGAAACAGTATTTCTCTCGCGCGGGTGAAACTTAACGCTCGCTGGATTGGAGTGTGACGTTGATTGGTTGCGTTGACCGATGCTTATGCGCGGTTCTGGAAGAAAACCAATCACGTATGATACATTCGACACTGATGTGGACTTTTTACCGACAGAGAATATATCCGAGTACATGCATGATGTAGAAAATGGATAAGTCGTCCCGAAATCTTGATTACCACTGACATCAGCGCCATTACCGACGTTAATTCGCTTTGTCAGATCCGAGAAAGTCCACGAACGCAAAGTCCAATCGTTCTTGTCTGTCACCCTCTGCGCTTTCGCTATAATCGAAGCTCCATCGGTTGAAAAGCACACCTCCGTGAATGCATACTCACTTAAACTGGCACTCATGGATGCTCCCATCGCACCGGAAGAAGAACTCGCACTCTTCTTCACATCTGAACCGATCGCGTCTCTCAGGGAAAACGTTCTCAATCTCGCGCGTCTTTGCGTCTGTCGATGTATCGCACACAACACAACTGTCGGTCCGATTTCCTCGTCACCATTCTCTGCAATCGCGAATAAAGATGCCGTTTCGCCAGTAAATACTACTGGTTCCGAAATAGATGACGAAGACCCAGCATCCCTTCTTCGTTGACCGTTTATTCCTCTCTCTCGCTCCTCATCAAAGTCGTCGCCCCCGTTATTCCTCTCGTTAAAGCACTTCTTCGCCGCAATCGCGGTCACTCTCCTCTGCCCGGGTGTCCCGGGCACAAACGCCACCTGCCTCCCTCGTTCGCTCTCCACCAGTAACACGCCGTGTCCAACTGGCACCGCGCACAACGCGTCGTCCAGGAACACGATCGAACGCCCCCACGAGGCACCGTATCTCGTCTCCTCGTTTTTCGTCCGAGGAGGCGTCGCGGGCACACCGAACGCGCCGGACGGCGCGAGGCGCGCGAGCGCCCGATCGTCGCGCCCTCCCGTCCTCGCGCGCTTCCCGTCCTCCTCCTCTTCGTTTTTGTCCTCGCTTTTCATCGCCACCGTGAAGTTTCTGGAGGTCTCCTCGTCTCTCTCTCTCTCTCTGCGCGTTTCGGTCGTATTTTTTGTCGCTATTTTTAGTTCCTTTTGTGCGTGCAAAATGAATTGATTGATGATAATTAATTAATTAATTGATGCACAGTTCCCCGAAATTGGAAAAGAAAGGACGAGAAAACAAAGGCTGCGCGTTCGACGATATCGTCCTCGTCGTCCTCGACTCCTTCTCGGTGGTTTCTTCTTCTTCTTCTTCTTCTTCTTCTTCTTCTTCCGGGGCTCTTTTGCTTTTTACGCGTCGTTCCTGTACAGTCGCAGAAATGCGGTTTTTCCTTCAACAAAATGTGCTCACTTTTTTCGCCCCTTTTTTCTCTCGAGAAAAGAAAAGGGGGTGCGCGTGTTTTGCCCCTACCAACAGAACTGTACCATGTTGCGCGCGCGCATCCTCCTCCTCCTCTCTCGGCGCCTCCAACGTGGGACGACGAGTTTTGGAACAACGGGGCCTCGTCTCTCGCTTCTTCGTTTCATCTCCACGGAGGAGCGGGCGACGCTCGAGCGAGACGTAAACGCGCTCTTCGCCGACGCTCGAGACGAAATAGAATCCGCGTTAGAGAGCAAGGGGACGACGTATTTCGACGAGGACGCGAAGCTCGCGAAAGAGGCGACGAAGGAATGCGTCGACAAATACGAAGAGTTGTTGCGGCGATGCGGCGATGAGAACGACGAGAGCGAGAGAGACGCGATTCGGAGAAGCATGGGCTTGAAAATCGAACAGTTGAAAGCGGAAGCTCGGCTGATCGATGAATAATGACAAACCGAGTAGAGCAGGAGTAATAGCTCTTGTTGTAGCGCGACGATACGTAGCGCGCAGCCGTGGCGCGAGAATCCCACGAACACCAAACGGAAGAATACGTATGTATGTGTGCGCGCGCGCGCAAAAGTTCCATTACATAAATGCCTTCCAAAAACCTCCTCCATTTCGTTTCCATTTTATCCCCACAAAAATTGGATATCGTATCGGAAAATCCGTCGAAAGAGCATCGTCCTTCCGCGACGGAGAGGCGGCATAAAACACGCGAGGAGGAAGAGGAGGAGGAGGAGATATTTTTGCGATCATGTCGTGCCTCCGAGCGGCGGCGCGTTCGACGAGAGCAACGTCCTCCGCCGCCGCGTCTTCGACGGGCTCGTCCGGGAAAAGAATGTGTCTTCTACAGTATCATCGTCATCAACGGCAATCAACTTCGTTGTTAAGTGCGACGACGACGCGATGGATGAACAGCGGGGCGAAGAAAACGAGGTCGAGCGCATCGGGGTATTCTCGAAGAATTGTTTCGAGCACCACCAACCGGGCGGCGGAGAGTGGCGGCGGCGATGTCAAACAATCCAGATTCAAAAGACGCGATCTGAACGCGAAGCCTCCTCCGGCGCCGCTCGGGTCTGGTCCTCCTCCCGCGACGAATCCAGTCTCCGCGAAAATCTTAGAAAAATCCAGAGAAGAAAATCCAGACGTGGAAGTTGTTCCTTTGCAACAAACGCAGTTCCAAGGCGTGGCAAACATCGACGACGAATCGGAAGAAACGTCGCAGTCGAACGTCCTAAAACGACGAGCTATATTATTGGCGGGCGACGTGGCTTCGTTTTTTGTGTTCGCGACGATTGGTCGCGCCAGTCACGGGGAAGGTTTGAATCCAATCGACATCGTCGGCACGGCGTCACCGTTTATTCTCGGCTGGACGTCGGCGTCGTATTTGTTAGGCGCGCGAGGCGCGTTCGGCGACTGCAGCCGACGAAGCGGCGTGGACAAACTCGGAAAAATTCTACCTTCGGTCGGGAAAACCGTCCTCCTCGGCGTCCCTATCGGCGTCGTCATCCGTTCCGTGGCTACTTTCCACGTCCCAGAAATCTCTTTCCTGTTCGTTTCGCTCGGTTTCAACGGCGTCGCTTTACTGTTATGGCGTGTCGGCGTGAGCGCCGATATTCGAGTCGGCGGCGACCAATCCGCGACGAGCGGGGCGAAAAAAGCCAGCAAAAGAGGAAACCCGCTCGAGTTTCTCTCCTTGTTGAAAAGTTTAGTCACGAGATGGTAACCTCCTCCTCCGCGTCTCGTCACACGAAATGTGTATTGTATAGTAGTGGTACATAAAAAGGAGGTGTCCTTTACGCAAAGATTCTTCTTCTTCTTCTTCTTCTTCGTCTTCGTCTTCTTCTTTTTTGAAGTTTTTCGTCTTCTTCTGATGACTAAAAAAGTCTTCTCAATGGTCCCTCCTCCTCCAAAATCGATCGATCGAATTGGAACGAACGAAAAATAAAAAAAGAACGTCGTCGTCGTCTGTCGTCTGAATCCCTTTTTAAAGTCTTGTGACTCTTTTTTCGTCGTCAAAGGACGATTTAAAAAAGGTGTGTGTGTTTGAACTTTGAACTGACGTTTTTTTACGAAATATAATTGCCCTTTCCAATCCCGTTCCTCGAACACCCCAAAAACCGCTTTGATTTCAAAGTTCGGAAGAAGAAGAACAGAATTCTCTTCCCTCTCCACTCTTAAGAAGAAGAAGAAGAAGAAGCTTTCTTCGCAAACTCCATCGAGTAGTCGTCGTCTTTTTAAGCTCTCTTTGGAAAGGAGGCATGAAGAAGGCGTCGTCGACGGGGTCCCCTCACAAGGGAAAAAAGAAAGGCGAGATGATGAGGGAAGAGATGTCCTTCGCGGAGGCGTGCCGAGTGTTACATCTGGACCCGAGAAAAGCGTCGAGCGACCCGAACGCGGTGCGATCCGCGTACAAGAAGATGGCGCTGGAGTGTCGCCCGGACGACGCGAAAAGCAACAACAGCACGGGGAAGAAGAGCAACAGCAACAGCAACAAAATGTCGACGCGCACGAGGGAAGAGTTCGAGAAGAAGTTCAGGCAAGTCGTGCGCGCGTACGACGCGTTGACGAGACGGGACGAGGATTCGGAGGCGGATTCGGAGAATTCCTCGCATTCGGACGACGACTTTGACGATTTTGGAGGCCCAAACGGAGATTTCGACGGGGTGTTTAAGAGCCCGGAAGACATGAGAGACTTCGCGGCGAACTTTTTCGAATCGTTCTTCTTCGGAGGCGGGTTCGCGCAAGGGAGCAACGGGCCATCGAGGAGGCATTCGAGGAAGCGACGATCTACCAACGCTTCCGGACCAATTATTAAAGAAGTCGACGAAGACGGGGAGGAATATTCGCACGAGGACGACTCGGACGACGAGGATTACGACGACGACTATGGTAATACCGAGGACGACTCGGACGACGACGACTATGGGAGCCATTCGGAAGATTACGATTCGGAGAGAGACGGGTCGGATTCGTATTCTGACGACGAGGACGGGTATGCCTACGCGGATTTGAGAAAGTTTTTCGGTAAACCACCTCCTGGATGGTCGAGCAAAATGGCCGCGCACATGCAAGCGAGCGCTGAAGCGATGGGAGATAAAAAGATGAGCTCGAAGAGCGCACAAGGTATGTTTGACGAGCTAAGGTCGGGAAGTCGAAATAGCGGTAACAACGCGAATAGCGGCAGGTCGAGTAGATATTCCGGAGGGAGAAGCAGCGGACGTAGAGGCGATAGCGGCGGCGATGGTAAACGTTGGTTTGACCCCGATGGACCTGAGTTTGGACAGAGAAGCAATCGAGGCGATGGGCGAGGTGGACGTAGAGGCGATAAAAACAACAACGGCTCGTTTAGAAGATCGCACAACGATAACCCGAACAATCGAGATTACGACGACCAAGACGACGACCAATTGTTTGAACACTTGGAGAAGATGAGGAAAGAAGCAGCAAAGTACGCCGCGGAAATTGCCAAGAAAGAAAACGAGAGAAGAAGAGCATCAGCGCCGTTAGAAAAGCTGCAAAGGCCTACGTTAGTTTCGAGATCTGATAATACCATCACTTTGAACGTATATCGACACAAGTCGGGAGGGACGTTGCCACCAGATAGATGCTGGGAACTGAGTTTAAAAAAGCAAGGCGATAGAGAATTTACGGTATATGCCGCGGTGAGAGGTAACCCAGTGGTAACCGTGTCCGATTTAGTGCCTGGAACGCGATACTCGTTCAAAGCTAGAGTCGGTCGCGTGTCCTCGGAGAAGGATGGCGAAGACGGCGATACAAAATCTAAATCTACCATGGATGTTCTCTCGGAAACTGTTTTTTCATCTTTGCGAGATGGATCGGGTAGTATGAAAGGCGTGGAGATTATTTCAGAAAAAGATGTCTCGGAATGGGGAGATTATTCCATAGAATCTGCGTATGCGACTTCTGGGACAGCGCCGAAGGAAACGAGTAAGAAACACGCCGAAGAAGAGAAGGCTGCTCAAGAAGCGAACGTTTCAGCTCCTGGTCAAGGTAAGAAAGCGAAGAAAAAGCAAGCGCAGAAGGAAAAGTCAGAACAGGAAGCTTTGAATAAGAAACACGCGGAAGATGATGCTGCGAAAGCTATCGACGAGGCGCAGCAAAGACGCGAGGCGTTGAAGAAAGCCATGGAAGAAGCTGCGGAAAGAGAGATGGCAGAAATGAACGCCATTAAAGAGAAACTTGCTAAGAAAGACGCCGCTCAAAGCACTAACACTTCCGTGTCCTCGCAGACGAACAATCCAAACGCTGCTGCTTCGTCGACTTTGTCCAAGAAAGCCGTGCAGAGACAGAAGAAGAAAGAGAAAGCGGCGGCGGCTGCGGCCGCCGCGGAAGAGGTTGAATCGGACGAAGCCATGGCGAGACGTTTGCAACTGGAAGAACAGCGCAGGTACGGTGAAACCGGTGCAGATGCACCGGCTGGCACTGGATTTCAGGTAGCTGGTGCGACTAAGGGTAGTAGTAAGGAGAACGCCGCGGAATCGTGGGCGGCCGCGCCAGCTATGCCGTTGCCAAAAGGACAGCAAAGATCGACGGCGCCTAGAGGGTATCCAGCTGCGCCTCAATCCGGATCCTACGAGGACCGCTTCGCGCCACCACCACCACCTGGTCCGCCACCACCCGGTCCGCCACCATTTGGTTCGCCCACGCGAAAGATGGCACCGCCGCCGGTACCTCCGGGACCGCCGCCAGGAAGACCTCCCGTAGACGCGCAGCAATCGAGAGTAGACATAAAGCCTCCACAGCAACCTCCGAGACAACGGCCGATGCAGTCATCACCGCAGGTACAACAACATGCTTCGCAACAGTCGCAGCAGCTTCAACAGCAGCAACAGTCGGGGCCGCCGACGTCTAACTATATGAATCTGTCCTCGTCCTCTTCGCAACAACAGCAGCAACAGCAGCAAGTAGGTGTGAATCCGCTCAATGCGTATAGTAGTGGTTCTCAACAACAGCAGCAGCAGCAACCCCCGCAACCGCCGCCGCAACGTTGGAACGAAGGACCTTCGCTCCAGCAGCAGCAACGTCAACCGCAGCAGCAACAATTCGGTGCGCCATCGTCGTATCCGCAGCAACAGCAAATGAGCGGTAACGTTGCGAGCGTCGTCTCCGGTGTTGCCAACTTGGGCTTCGGTTCTTCCCAACAACAGCAGCAACAGCGCGCGCCATCGATGTTTGACCAGCCTTCGTATCAGCAGCAACAAACTTCCTCGGGATATGGGCAACAGCAGCAACCGTCTTACATGCAGCAAGAGCAACAGTGCGTGCAACCGACATCCTCCTGGGATCCGTTGATGGGTTCTTCCTCCTCACAACAACCTACAGTTTCGTCCGCTTTCGGCCAATCTCCGCCGCAAACGCAAGCCTCGCGAGGTCTCGGCGCTTTTGGCGATTATGGCGGCGCCTTTGGCGGCGGCGCGTTCGGAGGTGGAGGCATCGGCTCCATCGGTAGCTCTATTGGTGGTGTCGGCACCACCGCCTCGGTCGTGCAAACGCAAACGCAAGGCAACCCGGCGTCGCCCCGCACACAGCAACAGCAACAAACCGACGGTCAGTTTTTGGAGAACCTGGACAATTTGTTCGATGATATGATTGGAGAATAGATACCTCTTTTTGCCGTTTCTGAGAGGGAATCACAGTGCCACTGCTACCACTACTACTGCTACACATATATTTTTAATAACAACAGTACGAGAGAAAGAGAGAGAAGGAAAGAGAGAGCGTGTACGCGTCGTCGCATAGTTGTTCTTTTTACCGCCTTTTGTCGTCGCCCATTCGTAAATCGAATAAATTAAAAATCGTCAGAAGAAGAACCTGCCGAAGACGATGTCTCAACCGTCGTCTGTTCAGGCCGTCTCGGGCGGGTCGTTGTCGTTGGCGACGTTGGACATCCTCTCTCCGTCTTCCACGGACACGTTCGAGATCGGTTGCGAGATATGCGTGACAGCGCGCGTGTCGTTTCCCGAGAAGTCGAGCGCGCGTTTTCAATCGCCTTCAACGAACGCGTACTCGTTCCCGAGATACCTGCGAGTGGAGATGGCAGACGCGTCCTCGTGGATGATATCGGCGGGGAGACGGTATAAACACGTCGGCAACGCACTCTTAGACGACGAGAGAGAGAGTAAAGCGACGTATTCCCTGAGGTTTAGCACCGGGGAGTTACAATCCGGGAGATATTTAATTCGATGTTTGTTACCTAAAGATTATTGGGAGAGTAAAGACGGAGAGAAATCGGGAGATGCGGAGGAAAAAGAAATGTTGATGAAGAAGAAAGAGATACAAAAAGCGTTACTGCTAGCATCGAAGAAAGAGATGCACGTGCAATTAGCGCCAACTTTAGAGTTTGTGAGAAGTGGTGCGCACGACGTGACGTTTCGATGGAACGCTAATTCGCTTCCGCCGAAAGTATACGAGAGCGTGTTAAGTTGTAGTAGTAGTGGTGGTTACGGTGATAAAGGAGGAGAGAGTGGAAATGGTAGCGATGATGGTAGTAAAATCACTGGATGGAAGCTCGCTTTAGACGTGCAACCGGCGTTGAGAGATAACGAAAAACTTTCGGACGTTGTTTCGGACGCGTTCGTGTTTGCGGCGAAAGCCGGTCATTCTGTGTGGGTCGTGAAAGGGTCGCGAATTATGTACGAAATCGATATGCAAGAATTGATCCGTAGAGAAAAAGTAATATCGTTTCCACCAAGTCGGTCCGGATACGCCGTCGCATTAGCTGCGTTTAATTTGGATAATAACAATGACGAGAATTCCGAACCGGCGATGACGACCAGGCGAGTGTGGGTGAGCGCAAACGGGTTGGAAGTTTCAGCGAGTTGCACGAAGGACGCAAGAGAAGTCATAGTTGGTGATGCAAAGTACGCACCGAAACGCGGAACTTCCGGGTCGGTTATTCAGGAAAAGATGCAAAAAATAGATTTGCAAAAACCGCCGGCGCCAGGTAAAGACGAGGCGTCCAAATTCGATAGACGACAAGATTGGGTGCCGAAACGTCAAAACACAGATGTTGGATCGTCGATAGCGACGACGTCTTTCGCGTCTACGTGGCAAAAAGAACGTGGAGTGAACGTGCTCGTGTTTCGTTTATCCGATGGTGCCATCGAGCACGACGTTACCTTCGATACAATTGGCTCGAAACGAACGGATTCAAATGCATCGAGGGCAGCCTGCGAAGCGTTGAAGTTGGCGTTTTCACCTTCTGATGGTGCCTTTGCAAAGTCTCGAGATGGGCAGCGTATATTAGGTGCGCGATTGGTTATTGTTACCACGTGCGGGAACTGGGCATCGAAGGCGGCGGAATCTGGAATATCGGATGCGTTGCGGGAGATTTTCGTCCATCGGTTCGGTGGCTACGTCTCACAGGCCTCGCGAGCTATTTCGGACGCCATTGCGGGAGATCCGAAAAACGCATCTGCACTTTGTATGGCGGCTATGTGCGAGAACAGTAACGAGCCAAACGTTTTTACTTCTCGCTTCATCGACGCTGCAATCAATAAAGGCAAAGATAAAAAAGCATCGATAAAGATTCGATTCGCATTTACGAGTCCAGACGGATGGTTTCCGATGATGAGGAAGCTTGGGAATATTTGTGACGGTGGGAAAGTATTTTTCAGCGGGATTGAAAGCACAGAACTTCTGGGCGCGGCGACGAGTCCAGTATCTCCGAGTCCGGCGTCCTCGAGTGGCCAATCGAATGCGGATGATAAAAGTTTGCAACCGTGGGAGATGTGTGGTGCATGGGCCGCGGAAAAGAAGGAGGAAGAGGATAAGGTAAATGACGACGAGGCAGACAAAAGACAATCATATGAAGAAATCAATAAAGTCGAAGACGACATCGACCGCATTCTTTTCGAGCTTAACGCAGATTTAAACGGAGAAGAAGAAAAAACAGTGGTAGAAAAACGGAATCGAGAGCAAAGCCATAAAAAAATAGAAACTGAACGCCTTGAGTCGCTTAAGCTTCGCGCAGTCGTTGAAGCGATAGAGCCTTGTCTCTTTGCTGCGGCTGAAGATGAAGAAAGGAAAACAGGGAAAAGTACTCGCGCATGTGGAGAGCCTGAGTTTGTCAAGATTCAACCAAATTACTTGGTACAATCTGCACAGCTCGGTTTTGGCGGCGAATATTCGCACTCAAGCATATCGGCGACGCCATTATTTAAAACGCTAATTCATTTCGCACGACAACGCATGCGTCGTTTTCAGTGGGACGCGTTGAAAGAGAGCGAATCGAACGATGCGGCGAGTCAAGTTACACTTCGAATGGAGCACTGGATGCGAGAAATATCGAGAAAACGCGAGAGTGAGCATTCCACGAAGCTCACGTGTGAGTTCATCGCAGCTGATGCGATTGAGTACCTTCGCGATCGGATTTTACATTTAATCGACGTTGATGGAAAATTAAGGGTTGCTACACATCAAGAAGATGCAAGAACATGCATCAGAACTCTTTCGGCGTTTTGTTTGCGAGATAACGGTGCGCATTTAGCCGAAGCGATTCGTCGGGACGCGCTCGAAGCAATCTTGCGTTCATTTCTAGCTTCATGGAACGGGTACTTAGGTGCGGATTTGGACACAACGCCGCTTCTAAAACTCGAACGTGTTGTAGAATGGCTTGCGGCGAATGACTTGAAAACTTGTAAAGTAATCATCGCCTCGACTTCCTCCTCGTTTATGTCCAAGAAACTTGCCGCAGAGACAGACCCGAAATCGAAACATCGTAGACGAAATTTGAGCTTTGCAGAAAGCACAGAGCTCTTCGAGATGAGTTGCATACGAGCAAAATTTCCAGCGTTGCCGGTTCATGATGGTATCTTTGCCGCGCCTTTTCGAGTCATCGAGCTGGAAAAACCGACGGATAAGAAGTTCGATGGTTTGGTTCAATTACCTAGTAAGACGAAGAGTGCGACAGGAAACGGGTCTGCACCCTTATCGCCTCTCGAATCGAAAGCACTTTCGAGATTAGATTCTGGATGGCACGGAGAAATAGATGCCAGAATACCGACGCCACTCGCCAAGCAAGCTTCGCCTATCGCCGAAGATTCTTCTGATTCCGAACGCGACTGGCAAGACGTCACCGGTGAACACTTGTTGAGCGAAATGAACGACGATGAAGAGGTTAAAATGTCCACTTGGTATAAAGATTCAGTGATTGCCGTCAAAGCGAAGCACAACGATTGGGGTTCATTTTGTGAATTCTTGCGACAAGCGCCGCGATTGACATGGTTACTTCAAAACGCAGGCGTGAAAGCAGTCTTTTTCGTGTGGCCGAAAAGCACGGGCGAGGACGGTACGCGGGAATTATTTCAACCCCTCATCGCGAATCCAAACTTTGAAACCGCGGAGCTGCACATTCCAGTATTTGTCATTCCCGAAGACGACTTCGCGCGAAGCCATGATGGTGCAAAAGCAGAAAGCCGTCGACGTCATCAACTCTTTGGCGAAGACTGCGTGATTCGCATCGACGTCCCCTCTTTGGATGAGTGCGAAGACGGGAGCACGAATCAAGTAGCCCGCAGGTTACGCAACGTACTTCTTTTAGCATTGAAAGACCGTGGCACGCGCGAAGAACTTGCATTAAGTACGAAGATCCCGCCGGAGGGCGGTGTCGTCGACGGTCGTTGTTATAATCCGTGGAACAACCCTCTCTCGTCAAAAGGGGATTCCCGCGTGTCGTCTATGGACATGTTTGATCCGCAATCCGCGAGAAAGTTTCGCAAATGGCGCGTCGCCCAACGTATCGTCAACGCGTTAGGCTCGGAAGATTTAGGCATTCGCGCTGAAGCGTACGATTTAGACGAATCGGAAACCACGCCGGTGCGGGTACTTTGCATGGATGGCGGAGGAATGAGAGGATACGTCACAGTTGCCATTCTCAAGCGCATCTTGGAAGCCACTGGCGCATGGTGCATCGGTGAAGTGTTCGATTTAATTGTAGGTACTTCCACTGGTGGTATTATTGCTTTAGGCGCAGGTCTTTTGCGAATGACTGTCGAGGAACTCGATTCTTTATACGAACAAATGGCGCAAGAGGTCTTCAAACCAGATTCGTACGTCTCTTTGTTGACTAAAGGTCCCGGTCACGTGGCTGCAAAGTCGTTCGAAAATGTGTTGCGTAACGTCCTCGGCGACGATGCAGACGAAGAAATGTTTTCCATCGGCGCGCATCAAAGGTGGTTTCGTTCTGCTGTACCTTCACCGAGAGTCGTTTTGGTATCCTCGTTAGTTTCGAGAAACCCGAGTTCATTGTACATGCACCGATCCTATCGCCGCGAAAATCATTCGCCATCAGCCGTGGTTGACGCATCCACCTCAGGCATATTGAAGAAAAAGTCGGAATTGGATTACGCCGGTGATTGCAGAATTGGCATAACTGCGGCACTACGCGCGACAACAGCGGCGCCGTGGTACATGGAAGAACTGATTTGCGAAAAAGAACTCGGATATGGAAGTGTCGAGATGAGCGAGAAACTGAGCTCTGTTTCTTCTTCCTCGACATCTTCTGCAGCTACAGCGGCCGCAGCTATTGCCGCTACATCCACCTCCTCCGCCGAGATCCAGCATAAATCCCCATCTTCTTCTAGTTTGGGTCCAAGCGATATGCTAAACGACAACGACCTCAACTATGACGACCTCGACGCCGACACGGAAAAAGCCAAAGCCAAAGCCAAACGAGGCCAACTTCACGGCGACAGCTTGAATAAACTCTCACCACTCGAAAGCTCCCGAGCTCAACTTCGGTTCATCGATGGCGCCATCTCGTGCAACAACCCTGCTGCTGCTGCTGTGTTCGAAGCCAAACGCATCTTCAACCCGAAACGACCTCTCATTCTCTGTTCCGTGGGCACGGGCTATCCTATCGCCCGTGATGTTCCCGCCACTTACGGCGCATCCTGGGTCACCAACATCGTCAACGCCACTTGTGACGTCGTTCAAGTTGACGCGACTATCAGACACGTTCTAGACGCTGAAAAAGACGAATATTTCCGATTCCAGCCGCAAGGCGAAATTTTCAGTTGCGCACTCAACGACACAAGGAAAGAAACGGAGAAAAAATTGAAGCGAACCGCTTTGAAATACGTCAACGATGATGTTGTGCAGAGAAAAGAAATCCAACGGCTGGCGATGTTATTGAAGAAACCCAGGACGTTGAAGTAGACTAGACTGTATGTTAGTTAGATTTTAGAGAGCATTGTAGTACTATCAGAGACATTTTTTTTCTCGCGATATTCTCGCCTTTGAATTATCCGTTTAGAGGAGGAGGAGGAAGAGGAACTTTTCCAACGTTACAACTACATTTTGAGTGCACGCGCATCACAAACACGCCATGACGCAGATACGCGCGCGAACGACGACGACAACGACAACGACAAAGAGGAAGATGCACTAAAGAGCGCGCTCGACGGATATAACACGTCATGTTCTCTCTCTTCCGCCAAGGCTCTATCCGGCCTAAAAATCAGAACAAAATCCGCCCACTTCCCATGTCGTACCCGAGACAAACATCAAACACGAACTCCATCTACGCGTTACTGTCTTGGCGAGGATTACTGTTGACGGGTTCCGCGAACGGAGAAATCAATGTATGGGACCCGTACACCGCGCAATTAGTGCAGCAATTACGCGGACACGAAGAAGCGGTGTCGTCCTTGTGCGCGTTCGAGGATGATTATGTCGCCAGTGGAAGTTGGGATGGGACGGTACGAGTGTGGGATACGAGTTTAGCACAAGCGGTTGCGGTGTTAACTGGGCACAGGAAACCAATAAGTTCCGTAGTTTCCACTATAAGTGGGAGTTTGTTGTGCTCTGGGAGTTGGGACGGGACCGTTCAATGTTGGAACGTACGAGCGGATCGGATACAGTTTACGTTGAACTCGAATGGTGGAAGTGCGGTGAATTGCATGACGTTTTTTCGGGACGAGAGCATGCTCGTGGTCGGGTGTGGGGATGGCGTTTTGAGAGTCTATTCGACGCAAAATGGACAGAAGATGAAAGACTTGAGAGGAGGGCATCAAGATACGGTGAGGGCGGTGGCGACGTTTACGAACAATAATGAGCACGTGTTTAGCGCCGGGAAAGATGGGAAAATTTTCGCGTGGAATGTAGATCGAGGGACGGCGACGAATATTGTCGGTTCGGATGTGGCGTCGTCTTCACCTTTGGGCTTAGATGGCTCTGGTGCAATAAATAGTAGTAGTAGTTACGTCGCACACGATGGAGGGTGTTGCGCTTTGCAAGAGTGCGGTAGCGGAAAATTAGCCTCGGCTGGGTACGACGGATCCGTGAAAATCTGGGACCCGGATTCGCGCTTGTTCGTAGCTCAGTTGGACGCGCACGTCGGCGAGAAAGTCTGGGCGTTATCGTACGACGAGAGAATGTTACAGTTGTTCTCTTCTGGCGATAAGAATATTTTCGCCTGGGATGCCGCGACGGCGTTTGAGGAAGAGGAAGACAGCAGAGACGCGTCTGAAATCGACGTCGAAGGTAGGAGCATGTCAGTAGCGTCCAGGTCGACATCGAGAGCGGATTTGCCCAGAGTCATGTCAAACGTTTCGAATTCATCTGGTGGGTCGGGAAGTTTAGCGAATTTACATGTCCATCCGAACTTTGCGGCGAACACGAGTGGCAGTAATTCGTTGCAAGGCTCTTACCAGAGTCTCTCAAATTTGGGAGGAGTGCACTCCAGGTCCGCGTCGGTCAGCAGACGCGAGTCGGCGACAGATCTGAGTGGCATAGTCGTCTCTGCAGATGCCAGTGGATATAACTCGCAATCGTCGCAACCGAGTTCGGCGACGAAATCGGGGAGACGGTTGAAAAAGTCAGAGGTCTTGAGAATGGAGTTGGAATCGGCGAACGTGCAGTTGGAATCATATGCGAAAGCGTACGAGGATCAAGCGCAAAGGTATAAAGAAAGTGAAAGTGCGAACGAAACCTTACGCAAACGCATTACCGAACAGATTGCAAAACTTGCAGATGTAGAGAAAAGTAAGCAGGAATTGGAGGCACAGCAGGGCGCGTTGTTTGAAGAGAAAAAAGCGCAGTTGCGAAGCGAGTTCGAGCAAGAGAAATCTACAGCTTTGGACGCAATGGAGAAGGAATCGAAAGCACGGTTTGAAGTCACGACTCGAGAGAGAGAAGAGCTCATTGCGAAACAGCGAGAGGAGTTGGTGCAGTCTAACGCGATGTTGGAAAAAGAACGACAGGAAACGATTGCTCGACTCGAAGCTCTGGAAAGCGAGCACTCGAAGAGTAAGCTTGAAGCAGATTCGTTACGACAACTTAACGAACGCCTTTTGAAAGAGTACAAGAAAAACACCAAAGAAGAAGAAACGCATAATAATGAACAAGCGAACACGATTGCTTCGCTCGAAGATGAAATCGAGAGTCTGAAACGCGACGGAGCGCGATTTGAAAAAGATTCGAAAGAGGCGTACGATCAAATTGCCGCACGCAATGAAACGCTCAGCGCGGAGGTTTCTCGATTGAAAGGAACCCTGTTTGACGCGACGAAAACTATCGAAGCGTTGAAAAGAGACGTTGAAAGTACGAGTTTACAAACAAATACCACAAAGAGCGAATTGGAAGCGTCTTTTGCTGAACGAGAAAAGGCGTTGCGACTCGAGTTTGAAGCGAAAACAAGCGCACGTTTAGAATCTGTCGAGGTGGAAAAGTCAACTTTGGAAGAAAAACTCACGCTGCTTGAGGAGGCATTGAAAGATACGACGGAGAACATGCAAACAAAACTCGAAAAGGCTAACGTTGATCGAGAATCGGAGACGAATGCTTTGAAAGAAGCGCTTGGCGACGCGCTCCGAGCGAACGAAACTGCAAACGTAGAAGTTACCAATGCTCTGGTGGCGCGAAAAAATGCGGAAACGAAACTGGAGACGGAGGTGGCAAAGATGCAAGAACGTGAAAGGCGTTTAAAACATTATTTGGAAACGAAACCAGACCCTGAGGTTGTGGCAGTTGCCGAGGAGGAGAATGCGGCGTTGCGTAAGCTCGACGGGGAGCAAAAAGAAAAAATTGCAAACTTAGAAGCCGAATATAAACGTGCGAATGAACGATTGCGCGAAGTTGAAGAAGAGGGGAGAAAAGAACGGCTAGAACTGGAATCTGCCGCGCGCAACCTCGAAAAGAACCTTGAAGAGGCGCGGGAAAAGTGGAAAGAAGAGATGAAGGAGAGCCAAGCATCTCTTCGCCAATATAAAGACCGATGGCAGAAAGCTGACAACGACGCACACATGTTACGCTCAGAGCTTGAAACCGTTCAAAAACGGCTTGAAGATGCCATTAAAAGTGTAAATTCAAAGGAAACGTCCATGGAATCAAGATATCGACAAGAGATTGAGCAGCTCGAACTCCAGGCGAAGACGCTCCAGCGCGAACTTCTCGATTCGAAAAATGAGACCGAAAATGCCTTGGAATCTGCCAGTCGCGCCAAAATGCAGCTCGCGGATGCAAAGGAAAAGTTTACAAAAGCCGTCTCCAAAGGAAAAGGATTCCAAGACCAAGTTTCTATGCTTCGTGAGACGCTCGAAGAGGTTGAAACTCGAAGTCGAGAGGTAGAGCGCGAAAAACGCAACGCCGAGGCGAAGAGAGAACGAACTTTACGAGATTTCGAAGATGCAGAATCGAGAGAAGCTCGCATGAAAGACGCCTTAAATCACGAAAAGAAGCGCACGGCGAGTTTGAAAGACGAACTCCGCGAAGCGACTGAGAAACTCGTCGAATATGAAACTTTGCTCGAAGAAGAAACGAAAAAGCTCGGTGAAGTCGAAGCAAAAGTGAAAGCGGAGGAGTTGGCTATTGAGCGCGAACGCGCACATGCAAAAGACGCGAAGCGCAGGAACGATGAGATGAAAATTACCTTGAAAGTGGCGGAAAAAACTATTGAGGAGATTACAATTGAGCGAGACGAAGCGAGCGTGCGGTTGAAAGAAACGGAGGTGTTACTGGCTGAATCGGAGAAACACGTGGAAGACGCCGAGACGAGAGTACAAGAGGCTAAGCAGAGTCTCACGCAGCTCAAAGCGAGTTTAGATTTTGCAAATTCAAGATCGAAAGAACTCGAAGCGAAGCTGCTCGAAGCGGAAGAGCAGGATTCGCCGACGCGTTTATCGACGGCGGATTCTGCGAGAGAGGAATCTTTGAACAGAACAGACGCTCTGGAGATGGAGTTAGGCGCGTCCAAACGAGATTTGGCGGACGCTAATGAAAAGCTCAAAGACTCTCGAGAGAGAGTCGCGCAATTGGAAACGGAAATAAAGCGCAGAAACAAAGAGTACGTCACAGCCTTGGAAGAGGTTGAACGCTTGAAGTCAGCCGTGAATGAAGCCGAAATGAAGATTTCGGAATTGAAAATCGACATCGAGACGACGAGTAAGCTGCAAAAAGAACAACATGGTAACTCAAGTGCTCCAGTTCCGAACAAGTATGATGACGACGCGCAAACTGAGGATGAGAAAGACGCCGAAATTCGCCGAGTGCGTTGGCTTGAGCAACAACGTCTTCAAGCTGCGGAATCTCGAGCGCAGAATCTCGAAATTGAATTGCAGCAACTTCGCTCCGAGGCAGAAGCTGCTCGAGTTGCCGCATCGGAAGCGTGGGCGGTTGCATCTCAAGCGGGCGTTTCGCGACAGACTGGCGGCAGTGGCGGACCGGAGTCAATAGCGCCGTCCTCGCCCGGTGGACGCTCGAGTTTCCACCCGACAGCTTCGCGCAGCGAGTATCATTTTGGTGGCGGTCCGCATCATGCACAAGCGAATGACCTCGCCTCGGCCCTCGAGAAACAGAGGTACGAGATGAAAATAGACGCGTTGAAAGTTGATGTAGAACGGTTACGCCGCGACCGTGACCGCGCGCGTCGCGAACTCGAACGCGGAAAGGCGAACGCAAAAAATGCCGTCGCCCAAGTTGTCGAAAGACTGCGCGTGGAAGTGCACTCGCGCGCGATTGCAGAGAGAGAAAGAGACGTGTTGCAATCCGATTTAAAACGCGCGATGCGTCAAGCGAACGATAAACTTGAGCAAAAGACGAGAGAAGCAGTGCAGGCGAACGAGGATTTCTTGGACGCCAAGAGAAAACTCGAAAAATTGAAGCTTGAAAAATCTTGTGTTTCTCGCGCGATGGAGGGATTGCATCAAACTCACGAAGATGCAGTCGGGAGCGCAGTCACAAACCCAACCTCTCCTCGTCCACCTCCCGGTACAAAAGCGGCGACGGCATACGTCGCGAATCAACAACACATTTCTTCTTCTCAGACGAACATTTTTGTAGTCACGAGCGAACACGTCAAAATCTTCGTCGGAATGGTACTCGCGGTGCTCTTAACCGCCAAGTTTTTACGTAGCGAAAATGTAAACGTCACTGCAGAATTTTAAACGCGAATTGATGTGGTCATACGTAATTCATGTGTTTTAGTAGTAGTTATAGTAGCACTTTTATTACTTATGTAGATGACCTTGTTGTACTGTGCAGTATGTAAATAAATAAACGACTATCTAACATGTGGTAAAAGAAGATGCTTTCTATATTAACAAGTATATTTCATTCGCTTCGATGGATATCTCTCGCCGCTGATTGCGCGTTCGCCATTGAAATAATATCGCACACTTGTGTCCGCATCGGTCGACTCAACGCGTA
>MDTG01445026.1_pt1 | contig 24882 bp, 23 predicted proteins | sample 811421 | NCBI WGS metagenome assembly MDTG01 (sample SAMN05326645, study PRJNA326480) | marine metagenome | isolation source: seawater | place: Pacific Ocean: South East | collected 2011 | reverse complement strand
CCGCCCCCTATAACAATGACATCATGTCTATTTATACTCATAGCTAGCGTATGGTAAGAGGTTTTAGCATAAATTGTCTAGAGCTAAGTAGGTAAGAAAAAAATAATTTTGATACGTAAAAGCTATTAAAAATCATGAAAGATTAAACAATTGCCTTAAATAGAATTGATCTGATATTTAATAATTAGTTAACTGAATTCCATATTAAAATACCTTTTAATGAATGTATGATTAATAAGAAGGAGATCGAATCGCAGAAGAAAAAATATAATATAAAAAATTTGCTTACAAATTTATAAAAAACGGCATATTATTATAAATAGAAAATTAGTTTTAAAAAAATAACAAAACATAAAATTAAGGAGTAGAAACCTATGAAAAAAAGTATCGTATATTTAATGATGATATGTTTATTAAGTTTAACAAGCTCGTTGCTTGGTTCTGTATTTATGGTTGGTGCTAATGTGGGGCAAACAATGGTCTCAGATGATTTTGATAATTCAATTTCATTTGGAGGAAAAGCTACATTTGCCGCTAAAGAAGGATTTATTTTAGAAGGATCTGCTGGATATTTAGATGCGGAGAGTAAAACGGCCGGTGTCCCATCCGTAAAAGCAGCCACAGGCTTAGCGACATTTTCATATATGATTCCAATCAAATCTAAAGTAAGACCTTACATAGGGGCATCTGGAGGATTATCATTTTTAAATAGTGCTTATGATTCACCTGCTGTTACATACGGTGCTAAAGCAGGTTTTATGATGAGTGTATCAAAAGATACAAAGATCTTTATAGAGGCAAGTCAGTTGATCATTGATTCCAGTATAGATAACGTTAAGCTAGAGCCATTAACATTTGGGTTTGGTTTAGGGATTGCATTTGGTGGAAGCCCTAGCAAATTAAAACCTGGAAAGAAAAAGAAACAAGGATTCCAAAATAGAAGAAGGCCAGGAAATAAACGAAATAAACTCCGCCCAAGAGGAAGACGATAAATAAATTTTAAAGTATCTTCTTCTAAGCAGTTTAATATTAAGCAGTGTAGCAATTGGTATGCCAACGAATACAGAAAAAGCGACATTTTCCGGAGGATGTTTTTGGTGTATGGAGCCCCCTTTTAGTGATGTAGAAGGGGTTATTTCTGTTCTGCCAGGGTATACAGGAGGGCACATTCAGGATCCTGTATATGAACAAGTAATCACTGGAAAAACAGGACATGTAGAAGCGGTTCAGGTTCAATTTAATTCAGGTATAGTCAGTTATGATGTATTACTAAGCATTTTTTGGAGTCAAATTGACCCCACTGATGATGAGGGGCAGTTTGCGGATAAAGGAGATCACTATAAAACCATAATTTTTTATCATTCACAGGAGCAGAGACAGATAGCCGAGCAATCTAAAAAAGAGTTAGAGCTATCAGGACGATTTGAGAAGCCTATTGTAACTGAAGTTAAAAAAGCAGAACCTTTTTATGTTGCAGAAACCTATCATCAGCAGTTTTATAAAAAGAATCCAGAGTATTATAATCGGTATAAGGTGGGATCAGGAAGAGATGGATTTATCAAAAAATTTTGGAAAAGAAGTTCCGAATAATCAAGAAAGTGATATAGTTTAAGGTATGGTATCAAAATCATTAGCAAATTTAATTACATTAAGCCGTATTTTTGGGGTAGTTTATTTGTTTTGGATCATCCCATTTTCTACCGAAAAAACCCAGTTATTTTGTATTGTTTTATTCACCTTAGTAGCAAGTACGGATGCTTTAGATGGGTGGGTCGCTAGGCGATTTAAAATTGTATCAGAATTAGGAAAGTTATTAGATCCATTAGCTGATAAAATTTTATTATTAATTTTATTGCCATTGTTATCAATGGGGGTTATTAAGCCCTTTCCAGTCTTTCTTATTTTTGCAAGAGAATTTGCGATCATGGGCGTTAGAGTATTAGCTGCAAGAAGAAAATTTAGCGTCGAAGCATCATTAAGTGGCAAAATTAAAACAGCGGTAACATTACCAATTTGCGGTATTTTATTTGCAAGACCAACAGTCATAGAGTTATCAAGCTATCCTTTTTATTTATCTCCTTTAATTTGGCTAAAACGATGGGTATCTGATTGGCCAGGTTTTATTTATGAAGGGCTCATTTGGTTTATGGTAGCTGTAACCCTGTTATCATTTGTTGATTACGTTATCAATTTTATATGGAAAAGGCAGTTGTTATTAAATAGAAATAATAAAGAAAATGCGAAAAGAGCGCTATTAGCGTATATTCCAAACACAATTTCAATGTTAAATATGGGGTGTGGGATAGTATCAATTATTTTATCTCTTAATAATAATTTAAAAATAGCTGCAGGATTGATTATTGCAGGAATGATTTTAGATGGCCTTGATGGAAAAATTGCAAGACGACTTAATACCTATTCAAAATTTGGCGCAAAAATAGATTCCAAGGCAGATTATATTACATTTGGATTTGCTCCAGCATTTTTAATAGGATTATATTGTCAAAACAGACTATTAATACCGTATTACATTAGTATTGGATTAGCTATATTATATTTAGCAAGTGTCTATTTTCGATTATGGCGATTTAATAAAGAAGGGCACCAAGAAGACTTTTCAGGATTGCCTTCTCCTATTGGCGCTTTATTTGTTTGCGCTAGTATATTTTCTTGGATAAGTGAACCCAGATGGGTATTTGTAAGTTTAAATTGCCTAAATATTATATTAATGGTGTCATGGCTGAAGTATCCACATAACGAAACGGCTCATAAAAAAAAGCTTTTTCAGCATTTAAAGATACCCGTATTAGTTGCTATTGCCTTTGTATTTTTGAGATATATGGGGGTAGAAGCTTTAGGTCAGTTTGTGAATAACGTTTTGCTGTCATTGATGGCGATTTACTATGCAGCGCCACTCATTAAAGAGGCGCAGCACAGCAATAAGGAGCCTGTTACATAGGCTTGGTTTAGACGAGCTGTTTTATTTACGGTAAAATAAAGATCATGAAACAAATCAGTTCATTACAGCATGTGGAGTTAATACCAGAAAGCACCATCAAAACGATAGAAGCTGGAAAAAAAATGTTGATCAAGTTTGGTGCAGATCCATCGGCTAAAGACTTGCATCTTGGTCATTGTGTCGTTTTATTTCAATTACAAAAGCTTCAAGAAATGGGACACCATGTTCAATTTATTATTGGTGATTTTACGGCAAAAATTGGAGACCCCACAGGTAAAAGTGAAACCAGAAAACCGTTAACCAACGAGGAAATTGCGATAAACGCAAAGACATACCAAGAGCAAGTATTTAAAATATTAGATCCCAATAAAACAACGGTATATTACAATAGCGAGTGGTTAGAAAAGCTAACTAGTAATGATTTAATTCAATTAGCAGCGAAGTATAATGTGGCGCGTATGATGGAAAGAGATGATTTTGAAAAGCGATTTAAGCAGGGACAGTCTATAGGTATTCATGAATTTTTATATCCTTTGTTACAAGGCTATGATTCTGTGATTTTAAAGAGCGATTTAGAAATAGGAGGAACGGATCAAAAGTTTAATTTGTTGGTAGGAAGGCATTTGCAAAGAGAGTATCAGGTAGGTGTTGAGCAGGCTATTATGACAATGCCAATATTAGAAGGAACGGATGGCGTGAAAAAAATGTCAAAATCATTACAAAATCATATCGCAATTGATGATGAACCTGAAGATATGTTTGGAAAAATTATGTCTATTCCTGATGTTATTTTACAGCAATATATAAGCTTATTAACAGACGAGTCAGCGGCCAGTATCAAGCAAAAAACGCAGGCTATGCAAGAAGGATCCTTGAACCCAAGAGATATAAAAGTAGAGTTAGGTCAGTATATTGTAAAGCGATTTTATTCTGAAGATAGAGCAAGAGATGCCTATAATCATTTTCAAACATTATTCAAGAAAAAAGAAGTTCCAGATGATATTCCAGAAATACAAATAGGATCAGCCATAAGTATTGCTAATCTTGTAGTGGAGCATAAATTACTTCCATCAAAAAAAGAATTATATAGGTTGGTAAATCAAGGTGCCGTTAGTATTGATAATAATAAGATTACGGATATGCATGAAACCTTAAAAGAAAGCAGTTCAATTTTAAAAATTGGTAAACGAAAACTATATAAAATAATATTGGCAACATGATACGAAAATTATTAGTTACAAGTGCATTGCCTTATGCCAATGGAAGTATTCATTTAGGTCACTTAGTAGAGCATATCCAAACAGATATTTTTGTAAGGTTTCAAAAGCTAATTGGAAACACCTGTTATTATATGTGTGCCGATGATTCTCATGGAACAGCCATTATGTTAAGTGCTGAAAAGAAAAAGCAGCGTCCAGAAGAGTATATCGATGCTATTCGAAAAGAGCATATAGCTGACTTTGAAGGCTTTTATATATCACATGATCATTACTACTCGACTCATTCGGAAGAAAATAAGCAGTTATCAGAAGATATTTATCAAAAAGCATCTGAGGCGGGGGCGATTAAAACAAAAGACATTAAGCAATATTTTTGTGAGCAAACAAAATTATTTTTATCGGATCGATTTATCAAGGGTGAGTGCCCAAAATGTGGAGAAGCAGATCAGTACGGAGATGCGTGTGAAGTCTGTTTTCATACATATGATGCAACAGAATTAAGCAATCCATATTCGGTATACTCAGGGAAGAAGCCTATTCTAAAAAACTCTATTCATTATTTTTTTGATTTATCAAAATTTAAAACTATCATTTATGACTGGATACAGGAAGATCATGTAACAGAGCCAGTAAAAAATAAATTAGAAGAATGGTTTAAGGTAGGGCTAAAGGATTGGGATATAAGTAGAGATGCCCCCTATTTTGGTTTTTTAATACCAAATACAAGTGATAAGTATTTTTATGTTTGGCTGGATGCACCTATTGGCTATATGGCAACAACAAAACATTGGTGTGATACTACAAAAAAGGAAAATTTTGACACCATTTGGAACTCAAAAGAATATGAGATCCATCATTTTATTGGTAAGGACATTTTATATTTTCATACATTATTTTGGCCTGCGATGTTGCATGTTGGGGGGTATCAATTGCCAAAGAAGGTAAATGTGCATGGTTTTTTAACCGTTAATAATGAAAAGATGTCAAAATCAAGAGGAACCTTTATTTTAGCAAGCGACTATTTAAAGCATTTAAACCCAGAGTTTTTACGTTACTATTATGCATCTAAATTAACATCTAGCGTAGATGATTTAGATTTTAGTGCAGATGATTTTACTAATAAAATCAATTCAGATGTATTAGGAAAGGTCATAAATATTGCTTCTCGCTTAAGTGCAATTATCCATAAATATGGTAATGGAGAGCTATCAACCATTTCAGATAATGCTAGTGACATGATAGATACAATTCGGGGCCGAACGGATAAAATATCAGAATATTATGAAACATTAGAATTTAATAAGGCTATGAAAGAAATTATGAGCTGTGCCGATATTGCAAATCAATTTATTGATTCTGTAGCACCCTGGTCAGTAGCAAAAGAAGATGCTCCTTACGCGATTCAGTTATGTACAGCAGGGATGAATGCATGGCGGTATATTATGATTTATTTAAAACCAGTTTTACCCCAGATTGTTAAGGGAGCCGAAGAGTTATTAGGGGATAATTCGTTAGAGTGGAAAGATTTGGAAACGGTACTTGAAAATATTTCTATTAATAAATACCAGCATTTAGCAAGCAGAATAAGGGTAGAGGATGTCGAAAAAATAATAGGGAAAGAAACCTAGATTCATCCATTAGAAAATAGTTAGAAATATGATAAAATTTAGCAAGTAAGAAGACAGGTAGGAGAAAAACGTGATTTTTAGATCAAGATATTCAATTGGAAAAGTTTCAAAGGTATCAAAAAAATCAGTTGGTGCACGATTTCAGTCTCGAAAACGAAAGATAGATAAGACAAAGAATATTTTTAAAAAAATCATTATCTTTTCTACAGCTGTTGGCTTTGTATTAGTCTGTACCTTATGTCTAGTTATTTTTAATATTACCAAAACGTTACCCGATGTAGAGGCCATTAGCACCTATATACCCGCAGAAACAACAAAGATATATTCAGAAGATGGGATAGTTTTAGCCGAGTTACATAAAGAAGAAAATAGAGTTTTAATTCCCATAGAACGTATTTCGCCAATCTTAACAAAAACAATTGTAGTAGTAGAAGATAATCGGTTTTACAGACATAATGGGCTAGATTTTTTTGGTATTGCAAGAGCCTTTGTTCGTAACTTTAAAGCAAAGCGGTTTGTTGAAGGCGGATCAACTCTAACACAGCAATTAGCAAGAAATTTATTTTTAACAAGACAACGAAATTTATCACGAAAATTAGCAGAAGCAATTTTAGCAATTCAAATAGAGCGGCGATATACAAAGACTGAAATTTTACAAATGTATTTAAACCAAGTGTATTGGGGGCACAATGCATATGGGATTGAATCTGCAAGCCGGTTATATTTTGGGAAATCAGCAGAAGAAATCAATTTAGCAGAATCCTCATTATTGGTGAGTATTTTAACAGGCCCGGAATTATATAGCCCAATTAGAAATTTTGAAGGAGCTAAAAAAAGACAACTATTAGTATTAAAGCGTATGGTTAAAGAAGAATTTATAACCTCAGAAGAGGCTAATGAAGCTTATACAGAAGAATTAGCAATTATAAAACGAAAAAAATTAAGGTACAAAGCCCCTTATTTTACAGCTTATATTATTAAACAATTAATTGAGATGTATGGCGAAGAAGTAACGTATACATCAGGGATGAAAATATATACGACCTTAGATTATTCATTACAGCAAAAAGCAGAAGAGGTTGTACAAAAATATATAGAGTATGGAGAATCGTCTCATTGGATACGATCTATGAATGAAAAGGTTCCTTCATTAAATTATTCTCAAGCGTCATTATTAGCGATAGATCCACGATATGGTTATATAAAAACCATGGTAGGGGGAAAAGATTTTTTAGATAATCAGTTTAATCGTACGACTCAGGCTAAAAGACAGCCTGGATCAGCCTTTAAGCCATTTATTTATTTAACAGCTTTAGAAAAAGGATTTTCGCCAGGATCTATTATCGAAGATGCCCCTGTTACCTTTAATACAATTGAAGGGCCGTATGCACCTCATAATTATACCCAGAAATATAAGGGGCCTATGTCAATTAGAAAAGCATTGGAGCGTTCTGTAAATATCGTATCCATAAAGTTAAACTATTTAATTGGGCCTAAAAATTCTGTTCGAGTGGCAAAAGCTTTAGGGATTAAGTCTCCATTAAAACCTGTTTTATCGTTACCGTTAGGAGCTAATGAAGTGACAATGATGGAGTTGGTGTCAGCGTATGGAACCATTGCAACCTTAGGTAATCATACAGAATCAACAGGTATTATTCGTATAGAAGATCGAGATGGAACCCCATTATACGAACATAATCCAGAAATTGTAGCAGTATACGATTCAAATTTATTAGCAACCTTGGTAGAAATGATGAAAGGGATTGTAAAGTATGGAACCGGAAAATTAGCCAATTTACCACGGCCCGTGGCAGGAAAAACAGGAACCACATCTGACTATAGAGATGCTTGGTTTGTGGGTTTTGTTCCTCAATTGGTATGTGCTACATGGATCGGTAATGATGATAATTCAGAAACCGTAAAAGTAACGGGTGGCTGGGTACCTGCTTTAATGTGGAAAGAGTTTATGACGATGGCAACACAAAAAATGCCGGCACAAGATTTTCCTAGGCCAAAAGGGTTAGTATCAGTAAAAATAGATTGGTTAACGGGTAAGTTAGCAACACAGTTTAGTCCAAAAGAATATGTCTATTTAGAAAAGTTTTGGTCAGGAAAAGAACCAAAAGAGTATGATACAGCTGATGAAGGATTTTGGGATTCAGGAAATCAAAAAGAGACTAATGACGATGCATTATTGCAGTTTTTTGATAATGGATAGATCCTGAAATATTGTAAGATAAGAAGTGTAAAAGGAGTGACAAATGTCTAATGAAGAAAAAGACGTAATTATTATTGGATCAGAAACAGCAGGACATGCCACTGAAAAAAAAGATGTGGTTATTATTGGCTCAGGTCCAGCAGGGCATGCCGCTGCTATTTATACCGCTAGAGCTCGATTAAAGCCCATGATGTTTGAGGGGGCTATGGCTGGCGGTGTTGCAGCCGGCGGGCAATTAACAACGACAACAGAGGTAGAAAATTATCCTGGATTTAGTCATATATCAGGACCTGAGTTAATGATGAAAATGAGAGAGCAATCTTTGGGATGTGGCACTGAAATTTTAACAAGAACCATTGATAAAGTAGATATTACAGATAATGGCGTTATTGTTTATGATCAAGATCAGATTATTGAGGCTAAAACATTAATTATTGCGACAGGTGCGACGGCAAAAAGGTTGAATATTAAGGGTGAAGAAACCTATTGGCAAAAAGGAATGTCTGCGTGCGCCGTTTGTGATGGAGGCTTACCTATTTTTAGAGATAAACCGCTGGCTGTGATTGGGGGTGGCGACAGTGCTGCTGAAGAGTCGACGTATCTAACTAAATTTGCATCAAAAGTATATTTATTAGTAAGACGAGATGAATTACGTGCTTCAAAAGTTATGCAAGAGCGTGTGATGGAAAATGAAAAAATAGAAGTTTTATGGAATACCGAAGCTATAGAAGCGAAGGGAGAAGATGTGTTAACTACGTTAAGTATTAAAAATAATCAGACTCAAGAAGAAAGCGAGTTACAAGTGAATGGATTGTTTTATGCGATAGGACACAAACCAAATACAGAGTTTTTAAATGGGCAACTAGCCTTAGATGAATCTGGGTATATCATAACTGAGCCAGGATCAAGTAAGACAAATAAAAAAGGGGTATTTGCCTGTGGTGATGTACAAGATAAAACCTATCGACAAGCCATTACAGCAGCAGGATCAGGATGTATGGCAGCCTTAGATGCTGAGAAGTTTTTAGCAGGCCATTAAAATAATTTTGTAAAAATAATATTTAGCAGTAAAATATCTATATAATCTCAGATTTTATGGAGGCAAGGTTGTGAAAAAATATATAATGGTAGGGCTGATAGTGAGCCTTATATTAAGTGTGTTAGGCTGTGATCTTAAGGAAGATGATTCTGCAGATTATACTATGGTGTCATCCTATAAAAAAATTACTAATGATATTAGCAAGTTAGATGAGCTATCACCAACAGCAGGAACGTCATCAACAAGTTTTAATTGGGATTTTAGTATTTTTTCAAAACTATATGCAACTGCTTTTGGAGATAACTGGACGTTAACAAGTAATGTTGGTTTACGTGATCCAGAAAGTAATGATGATCCCACTCCTATAATTAGTATAAAAGAATATTTAGGAAAGCAATTTAATAGTGAATTAACCAGACCAAATGGTTCTGCTATTAATGCATTTGGACGAATTAAAAGTGCTTTAGGTATTTTTTGTGCGGTTGGATCCTTATTAGAAACGGATGCGGACGGATACCCCAGTAATGGAGATCATCCCATTACATTTACACTTGCTGTACTTGAAGATCTAGAAGAAGAGGATGGATGTGATATGTCATTGAGAGATGAATCGGGTGAATATACAATGTTAGATCAGGTTATTACCTTAAATGTAACCAATACAACCGATACAACTGTATATGATAAAAAATTAACAGTAGATATGGGAACTGGTGGAGATATGATATTTTATATGCGCTATAATGAGAGTGAAATTAATATAGTTAGTGCAGAAAGAAATGGATCTGAAGATAATGAAGATCATGAATATCGAACTATTATTCAGCATGATTTAGATGGGGATTTATTACGCGCTGAATATATATCAGCACCTGCTGCGTCATTAAATACTTACGTCTACTTTTACAGGGTGTATATGACATCAGATGAAGCTTATGTGATTGCATTTAAAGGCGACGCGACAACATCAGCGAATATTATCTATGCAGGAGCAGGAACTATTGAAGACTCGTCAACAACATCAGCGATATCATTTACGGTTAGTGCAGAACAAAATGGCGTTGATGGAGGGAGTGCATTCGGAAATTTAAATGCCTGTATTGATAGAACAACGGGGGATATTGATACAGATGATAGCTTAAGTTGTGGAACGTCTTTAGATAGTGCATCACAGCAAGCTTCTGATGTAAGTACATTGGTTGACAGTTTTATTGGATCTAAAAATGAAGCAGGATGGATAACAGAACCAACAGTATCTGAAGCAAATGACAATTTAAATTTTGATACAGTTGCAGAAATGTTTTCAGAGGCTCCTAATCAACCATAATAAATCGTTTTAATTAATGTTGTGTTGGTTGTTTTTGTAACAACCAACATAGATAAAGCCCAATAAAAATCTCAACAATACAAAGCAGTTGACCTAAAGAAAAAACATGAATAATAAAACCTAGGTGGGCATCGGGTTCGCGAAAAAACTCTAGAATAAATCGAAAAGAACCGTATAAAACTAAATAAAGAGATCCTAAGATACCAGGTCTGGGGGCCCAATACTTACGAACGACCCATAAAATCAAGAATAATAGCAAACCCTCCGCAAAGGATTCATAAAGTTGAGATGGATGACGAGGAAGAGGGCCACCCATAGGAAAAACCATACCTAGTGGAGATGTCGTGACACGTCCAAATAATTCACCGTTAATAAAATTAGCAATTCTACCTAAAAAGATACCAATGGTACTGCCGATAGCCAGTAAATCTAATAACATAAGTTTGTTAAGATGATATCGTTTAGCAAATAGAATTGTACTAACAATAGATCCGATAGCACCACCATGATAAGACATCCCTCCCTTCCAGATGGCAATAATAAGATAAGGAGCACGAAGAAATTCTATAAAATCATAAAACAAAACATAGCCAATACGTCCCCCAATAATAATGCCGATAATAAGGTAAGAAATATAATTAAAAATATCATCCAGACTCATATTTAATCGCTGTCTATAGTCACGTTTAAAAACGAGAAAAGGGAGTAGGACACCAGCTAAATAAGCAAGGCCATACCAGCGAATATGAAGAGGGCCAAGAGATAGAAGAATAGGATCAATATTTGGATAAACTAACATAGTCGAATCTATTATAATCGAGACTATGCCAAACAAGCAAAAAAATTATGGCAAGACCATTATAAACTCCCAATGATATAATATAAGGTATGAGTAGTAATTTAGAGGAATTAGATCAAAAAAAGTCAGCAAATCAGCATAATGTACCTTTAAAAAGAAAAGGCGTTATTAAGCTAAGAAAAGATGCCTCAAAAAAAACAATAAAACTAAAGCCAATAAAAACATTTAATCAGGAAACTAGCATACAAGAGCCCTTATCTGCAGGTGAATTATCAGGAGATAATGACAATAATCCAGTTGAGTTAGAGGCTTCTAGAGAAGAATTAGAGCATACGCAAGTAACAAAAAAACAAGAAACGAATGTAGATACCTATACCGTTATGAAGCGAAATATAAATGAAGAAATGAATCAGTATCGTGAAATGCAGATCGAGGCAATTCAGGAAGAGTTAAGACAGTTACGTGAAACAGCAAAGCAAGAAGGTTATGATGCTGGGTATGAAGAAGGGAAGGCTGTATTTCAAGATTATTCTAAAAATCTTTTTAATTCTATTAATGAATTAGGGAAAAGTAAAAAGGAAGATTTAGATAAAAAAAGAGACTTTACTATCGATTTATCATTAGCCATCGCAGAACATATTATTGGCCATCAAATACAAAAAGATGAAGCTGTATTTGAAACATTATTTATGAATGCTATCGATAAAATTACAGAAAAAGATTATGTAGCGATAACGATTAATCCAGAAGATAAGTCACTGTTAGATTCATTACGAGAAAAATTTGAAGATAAATTTAAAGATATACAGCGCTTAGATGTTCATACGGATACAAGCATGGTTAGTGGTGGATGTACAATAGAGACCAATTTAGGATTTATTGATGCGACCGTAACATCCAAATTAGCAATTTTAAAACAAGCTATCGATGAATTTCATGAAAAAGAAAATGAGCAGATAACAAACATAGTTGAAAAAGAAGAACCTGTACAATCGGCAGTCGCAGAGAATAGTGCTCAGAGTGCTGATAGTGACCTAGCCCAAGCGATAAAAACCGATGAGATAAGTGAGTTGGATAATGCAGTAAATGACGAGATGGAAGATATAGAGCTGGATCAAGAGGACGTATCCCAAAGTGAAGATAGCTATGAAAGAACCGCTATAGACGACGAAGATGAAGATGAAGATGATGAAGATGAAGAAGAAGAAGAAGAAGAAGAAGATGATGATGATTTATTTGCGGGATTAGATTTAAGTGATTTTGATGATACCTTTGATGATTTCAAATGAGTAAACTTGCCGACTTAGAAAGTTATAAAAATGTCATTAAGAAAACCAATGTATTAAAAGTTATTGGTAAAGTAATCCAGGTGGTTGGATTGGTTGTTGAGGCTGAAGTACAGGGAGTGTCTATTGGAGAATTATGTAAAATTACGGTTACCAAAGAAACGCATATCTTAGCTGAGGTTGTTGGATTTAAAGAAGGGCGCGTATTATTAATGCCGTTAGGCAGTACCGCTGGGATTAGACCCGGAGGATTAATTTTTGCTACAGGCAGACCTATTTCAGTAAAGGTAGGGGATGCTTTATTAGGAAGGGTATTGAATGGATTGGGTGAGCCGATGGATCGTAAAGGAGAGCTAGATTTTGATGCTATTTATGGTATTGATAATGATCCTCCAGATCCAGTTATGAGGCCTCGTATATCAGACGTATTTGCAACAGGCGTGAAGGCTATTGATGGTGTTTTAACACTTGGAATGGGGCAGCGAATTGGAATTTTTGCAGGATCAGGGGTAGGAAAAAGTACCTTAATGGGGATGTTAGCTCGAAATTGTTCATCCGATGTTAATGTTATCAGTTTGATTGGAGAAAGAGGGCGAGAAGTAAAAGATTTTATCGAAGAATCTTTGGGGGAAGAGGGGTTAAAACGTTCGGTAGTAATTTGTGCTACCTCAGATCAACCTCCTGTTATTCGTTTAAAAGGAGCTTTAGTTGGAACCGCTATCGCAGAATATTTTAGAGATCAAGGGAAGAATGTTTTATTTATGATGGATTCTGTAACACGATTTGCGATGGCTCAGCGAGAGATTGGATTAGCAACAGGAGAACCTCCTACTACAAAAGGCTATACCCCCTCTGTTTTTGCCATGTTACCTCGTTTAATGGAAAGGGCTGGGACATCTGACAAGGGAAGTATTACAGCCATTTATACCGTATTGGTTGAAGGTGGGGATATGGATGAGCCGATAGCAGATGCCGCAAGAGGTATTTTAGATGGGCATATTGCGTTATCTCGAGATTTAGCATCAAAGAATCATTATCCATGTATTGATGTAGGACATTCTGTGAGTAGATTATTTCCGGTTGTGTCATCAGATGATCACAAGAAAGCAGCGGGAAGAATGAGAGAAATTTTAGCTCGATACACAGAAGCTGAAGATTTGATTAATATTGGAGCGTATGTAAAAGGAAGTAATCCGAAGATTGATGATGCGATTAGTAATATTGATGCTGTAAATGACTTTTTAAAGCAAGGTACACATGATACCTGTCAGTTTGATGATAATGTAAAAAAATTATTAAGTTTAATGTAGAGCATGTCAAAACCCAAAAAAGGTAAGCGGTTTCTATACTCATTAAAAACCTTATTAAATGTTAGAAATATTCGAGAAAAACAGCAACAAGAAAAGTTTAATGCAGCTGAAAAAAAACTACATGAAGAACGGTTAGAAGAAATCAAAATGAAAAAAGAGCAAGCTGAACATTTAAGTTATGTTAATGAACTATTATCAAGCTCTGAATTGCCATCAATGACAACAATAAAGATGCATCAAGAGCATGTAAAACGAATGGAAGAAAAAGTACAGCAACAGCAGGATGTTGTAAAAAAAAGTGAAGAAAAGCGAGATGAGGAACAACAAGAACTCATCCAAAAAGTAAAAGAAAAAAAAATTATTGAAAAGGATAAAGAGAAAACACGTGTTAAATGGAAAAAGATGATGGATAAATTAGATTCAGAGTTTTTAGATGAATTAGCCAGTATTAAGTTTGCATCAAAAATGATAGAGGATGAAGCTGAAAATGAAAAAAAACTGTAATAAAATTATGTTGAAAAATCAGAATCTGGTGTCACCTTTTTAGATAATATTGTCTGGTTATAATAAGCAGTTTTATGATGAGATTAATCTAGTTATTATTATTAGGAGGGGGGCTCATAAAGAATTGTTTATGAAATACTAAACGGGGTCTAAAATTAATTGAAAATTTCATGCCAAATAATTAAAATTTATGTTGTAAATTTTGGTTTGAATAATACATTTATTCATGATAGTTTAAACACAATGAAAAGCTTGAAGATTTTTTTATGTCTGTGCTTATTTTCTTCAAAGCTAATAGGCGCAACAGATGGAATATATTTCCATTCTAATTGGGGCTTTAATTATGCTATGAATTCAGTTTTATCTATCAAAAATAATGATGGAGATATTGTGCATAAGGCGTCTTGGGAAGGCCGGTCATTTATAGATAGTCCTTATTACACAGTTCGATTGGATAATTGGAATGATAAAAGTACGGCAGGGATAGAGTGGGTGCATTATAAAATGTATTTAAAAAACCCACCTAGTGGAATTGATAATTTGAGTATTTCTGATGGGTATAATATTTTGTTTTTTAATATTGGAAAACGTAATAAACATAATATTGTTCAGAGAGTAGGCGCTGGAATTATTGTTGCACATCCAGATGTCACCCTTACTGGGAGAGAACGTTTTTGGAATAAAGGAGGGATATCAGGCGCGTATATTTCAGGACTAGCTATTCAGGCAAGTTTTGAGCGCTGGGTATACGAAACCCATCGCCATATAATTACATCAGAAATTAAGCTTAGTTCAGGATATGCAAGAATTCCTATCTCAAATAATAGTAATGAGTTCGCAGATATTCCACATATTGCGTTACACGTTGTTTTGGGGATAGGCTCAAAGCCACTAAAAATAAAATCAACTTGGGTAGATTATGCAAATTATTTTATAGTGCCCACCATTCATCATTACTCTATATACAGGTTCAAAAAGGTAAAAGATTTTCTTTTTAAAGATTAAAATTGAGTGTTTGGCAGAATAAAATCAAAAATGATATAATACAAACAAGTTTTCTATTTTAAGGAGCAAATTATGAAGCAGTTTATCTTTGGGATCTTATTTATTTTCTTAACAACCGCAGTTCAAGGTGGGATTCAATATCAATTATCAGATTTTATGAAAGAAGATACGGCAGCTGGATTTGGATATGTAAATATCGATAATAATGCTTATTTTAAAGCAAATATAAATCCAAATTTTAGCTTAAAAGGATTACAGGTAGGCTTAGGAATAGATTTGTATATTCCAATGGGAGATTATGGCTATCCTAAATCAGCTGATTGGCTAACCTTACGTTATTTAGGGTATGACTACCAGAAAAAACATGGGTTCAAGTATGGCCGATTAAGTAATGTTACATTAGGACAAGGATTACTAGTGGATGGATTTGATACAGGGAGTGGGGGAACAAGTGAGTTTAATAATCAAAAAACAGGTTTCTTAGGATATTTAACTGTATTAAAAACCAAAGTAACAGCGTTACAAACAGCTCAAAATGTACAAGGGCTACGAGTAGAAAGACCCCTATTAGAGTTAGCATCTACACCAGTAATCCTTGGAGCTACCTATATGAGAGATGAAGACGGGATCAATGATGATACCTCCGGAACGTTGGTCACAAGACCAGAACAAGATGGGTATGCGGCGGATGTATCCTATCCGATTGGAGGGCAATTTTTTACACTATATACCGAGTATGCCAAGTTGGTAGATCATGGACAGGGCATATCTTCTGGGGCGAGAGGAAGCTTTTTTGATATTGTTGATTACAAAGCGGAATATCGTGTATTAGGAACAGATTTTGTGCCAGGATATTTTAATAACGCTTATCAATCTACCGCATTTAATTTTAGTTCAGGTGCATTAAAAGAAAAGGTATCAGGTGTATTAGTAAATGCATCATCAGATATTATGGGAGAATATGCAAAAGCAGGATTGCAGTACGAGCTTTATGATGATGTGAATGTGTTAACGGCTGCATTAGGATGGAAGCAGATAGGCCCAGTCACAGGAGTATTAAATTATTCAAAGCCATTTAATTCAGAAAACAATAATGCAATTTTAGTAGGAAATTTCTATTATAGAACAGCACAGTTTTATGATTTAGTTTTTCGAGTGAAACGCGTTTATGTAAGTTCGAATGAGTTTACAGAATCAGTAGGCTTTAGCGTTGTCTTTAAAATAGATAGATTATTGCCTAATTTACCTATATAAAATAGACAATTAGGTCTTGGTATAAGTAGAATTGTGGGGTAGGCTATAAACAGCATGAAAGAAGAGATTGCAAAAGAAGTATTAGAAAAGTGTAATGGGCGTTATCTACATATAACCGATGATAGTGATTCACATAAAGGTCACCGAGGGGTTAGTAGGCATGAAAACACTCATTTTAATGTAACAATAGTATCTGATACATTTCTTAATAAAACAAAAGTAAAGCGACACCAATATATTTATGATATATGTAAGCCATTCTTTGAAAGAGGTCTACATGCTTTAAGTTTACAAACACTGACACACTCAGAATGGAAAAGTAATGGGTAATACATTTGGACGACTTTTTAGAATAACAACGTGGGGCGAATCGCATGGAGGGGGCGTAGGGGTTGTGATTGATGGGTGCCCCTCTCAATTAGCAATTAATGAAGAAGAGATTCAATTGGAGTTAGATAGACGTAGACCGGGTCAAAATAAATTAGTAACACCAAGAGACGAAGCGGATAAAGTACATATTTTATCAGGTGTTTTTGAGGGTGAAACGTTAGGAACGCCTATTAGTTTAATGGTTTATAATAAGGATGCAAAACCTGAAGCTTATAAAAATATGAAAGATACCTTTCGCCCGTCTCATGCAGATTATACGTATGAAGCAAAATATGGGACTAGAAATTGGCAGGGAGGAGGACGATCTTCTGCTAGGGAAACAATAGGAAGAGTGGCTGCGGGTGCGATTGCCAAAAAGGTTTTAATGACGAATTCTATAGAGACGATAGCTTATGTACGTCAAATTCATACAATAACAGCTGAGATAAACAGAGATGTAATCAAGCAAGAAGAGGTTGAAAAAAGTTTGGTAAGATGTCCTCATAAAGAAAGTAGTGATTTGATGGTTGAACGAGTTGAAAAAGCACGTGACGAAGGAGATTCCTTAGGCGGGGTTATAGAGTGTGTTATACGTAATGTTCCTGCTGGGTTAGGAGAGCCTGTGTTTGATAAATTAAAGGCAGATCTAGCAAAAGCAATGATGTCGTTGCCTGCCACGATGGGAGTAGAATTTGGATCGGGGTTTGAAGGGACTTTTTTAACCGGGTCAGAGCATAATGATGCCTTTTACATGGAAGGTGATCGAGTTAGAACCAAGACGAATCATTCAGGAGGTATGCAGGGAGGGATATCAAATGGAGAAGATATTTATTTTCGGATAGCATTTAAGCCTACCGCAACCATATTTAAAAAACAAAGTTCTGTAACAAGTGATCATAAAGAAACCGAATTACAAGCAAAGGGACGACATGATCCCTGTGTAATTCCGAGAGCCGTTCCTATTGTAGAAGCCATGGCTAATTTAGTGATACTTGATCATCTATTAATTAATAAAATTAATCAGCAATAAGATACGATTATTGCCATCTTGAAATCAGTATTAAACAACTAAAAATAAGAATAATCCCTAACCAGACTAAGGGTTGATAAGATTCCCCAAAAAATAAAATACCGCTTAACGTTGTTAGAGGAACGATACTTAACATTAATAAAGAGCAGATACCAGCGCTAGCAAATTTAAAACCTAAAGTCATGCCCAGCTGCCCTAAAAACCCAACACTACACATTAAAATTAGATAACCGATAGTTTCCAGAGAGATCATGGGGGGAGAAATAATGGCCGGAATACTAACGATTAACGCTGAAAAAAAGTAACAAATGAGGACAATTGTAGTGGTGTCATGTGAGTAGCGTAGTTGTTTCAGTGTAATGTAAACACCTGTATTAAAAAAAGAACCTAGTAAAGCAAATAAGTCCCCTTGATTGAAAGTTGTCATAGACTGAGGCTGAAGAACAAGATAAAGGCCAATAAAGACAAATGGGATAGTTAGTAAGGATATATAATGTGGCTTATTCTTATAAAAGATATAACCAAGAATTAATGTCCAAATAGTAGAGCATTCAAAAATTAACATACTTTTTCCAATTTGCCCGTATTTAAATGATAAAAATAAACAAGACATAGCACTAATACCAAAGAAAATACGAAAGATAAAAAGAGAGTATGATTTAATAATAATAGGTTTTTTGGTCAGAATAAAAAAAGGAATTAAAAAAACAGGACCTGCTAAAAAGCGAAATAGCATAATAGTTTCAATAGCTACAGTCGAGCTTAAAAACTTAACAATACTAAAACTACATACAAAAAATAAATTAGTCGTTGTTAAGATAAGCGGAGATTTATAGGATAAGCTCATAAAAAAAGTGTATCATAAAAAACATAAGTAACAACGACCCCAGTGGGCGTAATAGAATGAGTTTATCTTAGTAATCTAAAGATGAGATTAATTATCAGTATAATAGTGTTTTTGTAAGTTTTTAATAACTTTGCCAAAAGCCTTATGAAATTTACGTTGCATACCATGACCAAATAGTTTTTCATCATAGGCTTGAAATTCTTTCAGAATTTTTTCTTGTTTATCTTCAGGTATTTCTTGATTACATAAAGGGATAACAAAGATTTGTTCATTATGAAGATGTGTTTTTTCAAGAACAAGATACTTTTTTAATAAAGTAAGCATTTTTTCTTTTGCCTGAAAGCTACCCTTTTTAACATCTTTAATAATATGCTTAAGGGAAGTTAAATAGAGTTCAGCTAAGCTATTTTCAGATTTAAGTTGATTAATGATATCGTTACTTTGAACACCACTATGGCGTCTGAGCGCAGGAAAAAGAATCTTTTCTTCTTTTTTGTTATGTGTACGGTTAGCAAATATCTTAAAATATTGAATAATACGCTTTAAATCATCTAAATTAACAGGTTTTCCTTGAGATAGCCGTTCATGCATAACCTCTAAGATATCAAGCATACACAATATCTGATCAAGCTCATCAGATAATAAATCAGATGGTTTCATAAGCCCCCCTAAAGCTTGTTATATGCTTTTTATACCCATTTTTTTCAAGATTTAAACTTAAAACCTCTTATTTAGCCATACCCAAGCGGTATTTAAAATAGTATGAACGCAAGAGTATTTAGGGGTTCTCTTTAGTGTTGATTGAGCAAAAGATGCATCTGCTACTAACAGAGAGGGATCTCCTTCTCGACGGTGAGCGATAGTATAAGCAATAGTAGATTGGCAGATGGATTCAGTCTCTGTTAATAAATCAAGAATACTAATACCGCCGGATGTTCCTAAATAACAGGAGGAAATCATTCTCAGACAATGCGTTTGCAGTATGAGATCCAATATAACCAGCAGAAACTGGCTTAATTAGAAGACATTATTATTTAAAGCGATTAACAAGAGGCGTGTTACCAATAAATAAAGGCGTCTTATCATGAACGTTAGCTGGAAGAATAGATAAGATAGGTTCTGAGCCATTGCTAGCAGACCCTCCAGCTTGTTCACAAATAAAAGCTAATGGATTTGCTTCATACATAAGACGAAGTTTTCCTTGAGGATGAGTAGGGAGAGCTGGGTAAGCAAAAACGCCACCTTTTAATAAGTTACGATGAAAATCAGCAACCAAAGATCCTACATAACGAGAGGATAATGATTCTGTTTGAGATAGTTTAAAAGAATCAATAGCGGCTTGTACGTTAGGACTAAAGTGAGGATATAAACTTTCATTAACAGAGTAATATTTAGGTGAATCTGGGATACGAATATGATCATGAGACAATAAAAATTCACCAATATTAGGATCGTAAGTAAACCCAAAAACACCGTGCCCCGTTGTATAAACTAGCATGACAGACGATCCGTAAATAACATACCCAGCAGCGACCTGTTTAGAGCCAGGTTGTAAATTAATATCACCTAAAGAAGAATCAGACTGATAAATAGAAAAGATAGTACCAACACTAACATTAACATCAATATTAGAAGAACCATCTAAAGGATCAAAGAAAATAGCATAGGAGGGATCATTAGACGAATTAATAGTGATGATGTCATCTTCTTCTTCGGAACCAATATAAGAAAATCGGCCATGTGCACTTAAAATATCGATTAAGCAGTTATTGGCAAAAATGTCTAATTTCTTAACAGATTCTCCATGAACATTCACTTGATCAGAGGTACTATCTCCTTGAAAGCCTGCAACAATGACACTATTGCGTATCATTTTGGTGGCTAAGCTAATATCATAGAGGATATTGGCAATATCTTGAGGTAAATCATCATGCTTAGCTTGCATTTCAAGTAAATGTTGTTCAATTGTTTTACGTGATGACTGTATAGCAGTTTTACTCATTTAATTATTATAAGATTATTTTAGAGATAGTGGAATACTATGAGTATAAGAACTAGATAAAATTTTCTTGCCTAACTTACTTTAATCATAATAGCGCCTATACTAATAATGCAAACAGAAAACCATTTAGTTTTTGAAAATGGTTCTTTAAGATAAAGCCAAGCGAGTAAACCAGCAAAAATAATAGAAGTTTCCCGTAAAGCCACCACATAACCTAGAGGGCTAATACCAAGAACCCATAAAATTAAAAAGCAAGATGAAAAGGATAAACTACCAATTAAAATAGCGATGCCTTTTTTTTGAGTTAAAGTTTCATAAAGTTCAGAACGATGAAAATGAAATAAGTAAGGAAGCAAGATAACACTCATAAAAATAAATATAACCCAAATAAGCTGATTTGCTGGTAAGTTTTGTAGAGCTAGGTAATCCGTTATAAGATAAGTAGCGGTAGTAATTCCAACTAGAATCCCCCAATAAATACCTAAAGATTTAAATGATGTAGGTTGATGTGGGCTATGAAATAAAATAATTCCAGCAAGGACCAAAAAAACACCAAAAACACCTATACTCGTAATAGAGTCATGAAAATAAAAAAGAGAAAACAATGACGTTATAACAATACCAAGGCCACGAGAGATAGGGTAAATAACTGATATGGGAAACTGAGCATAAGCACGAGTTAAAGCAATATAGTAGCAAGTATGAGCCGTAGCACAAATAAGACCCCAGCCAAGAAGTAAAGACCAGGTAATCTGGCTCTGAATCCAAATAAGATAAGGAATACCAATCCATCCCCCTATAGACATGCTAAGCCATAAAATAGTTGTATTTTTACCCACATGTTTTGCAATGATATTCCATATTGCATGAAGTAGACCTGATATAATAATGAGAAAAAAAATAGATAAAGGCATCTATACAGTATACGTTATATATTAAAAAAGAAGCAAAAGAAGGATATGATAGAGGGTATGGACGAATCAATTCATGATTTATATAAACAAATTACGACGTTAAAAGATGCTATCAAGTTGTCAATGATATTTCCTGAAATAAAACAAGCGGAATTATTAGAGACCCTAATGGAAAAAGTAGATAGGGATCAAGATGACAAAACCATTTTTTTAATCGTAAAATTATATTTACATTTTGTTCAATTTGGAGCTGAAGATGAGATAAAGCAAGATGCATTAACCTGTTTGTTTATGATAAAAAGCTTTTCGATAAGACAAGATAAGCAAGCCATTCAGCATCAATGTTTTTTAACATGTTTCCGGTTAATTTATGCTCGATTTTTAACAGACGAGCAAAAAAGTATGTGTTTAGAAGAACTAAATGAGTTTTATGAATCAAAGAAAGAACACATTCGGTGGTATTTAATTGTCTTTTATTTTGATGATAAACATAATCCTTATTACAATATTTTAAAAATTAGAGATTTATCGGATCAATGCTTTCAAAATTTATGTGATTGTTATGCTGAAATATCAATGAGTGATTCTGTGATATTACCGTTATTGCCAGATGATGAAAAAGGTTTAGCGATAGACACCTTAGAGCAACGATTTTTTAATCAATTTGTCTATGGAGAAATAGGATTACATGCTAAACAATATAATAAAAATCAAGCAAAATATGTAATTGATACCTTAATAAAATGTGCAAAAGGTGAGCATAGTCGATCTCAAAGTGCTAAAAAAGGGTTGATTAAACATTTAGATTTTTTAGCTAATAAATTGCAAAATACAGAACAAAAAGAAGATGTGGATAGCATGATAGCCATTCAAGATGATATTGATTATATAAAACAAGATATTACAACTATTACCTTTGGAAAATTAGAACCACAGTTACAAAAAGTAATGACAAGGTTAAATACATCGTTATAAAGAAAGTATGATCGTTTGGAGTTCTTTAATAGGAGATTCACTTGCGAGACAACATGAGTAATCAGGACTAGTAGAAATGTAACGTAAGTAAAAGCAATCAGACTCTGAAAAGGAGGCTCGATTGGAAAGTGTGGTAGATAGACTTGAATGAATCGGAATTACAGAAAATGAAGAAAAATCAATAGATAGGCCAAGACCGGTAGCTTTGGCAACAGATTCTTTTCCTGTCCAAATATTAAAAAATGAGGGTACGTGATCAGGTAACGGTTGAGCATTAAGCCATTGAGATTCTAACGGTGTAAAATAACGATTAGCGATACGATGATAAGCAAAATTAGGTTTTATGTATTCGATATCAATGCCAAGAAAAGAATCTGTAGATAGAGTAAGAACTCCCATCGAATGACTATGAGATACCGAAAATGATAGATCCGAAGTAGGTATAAATAGTTTTCCTTTGATCGTTTTTTCAAACGAAATAGCCTGGGGAGAAATTTGTAAAAAATGGGCTAAAATAAATCTTAGATAAACACGTGTAATACAAAATTGATACCGTGCCGAATCAATACGGTAACGATTCATACGATTTTGTTCGAGCTTCGATAAGATAGAGTTATAGGGGAGCTGATTAAAAATATCAGCTGATAATGAGAATATGAAAACAAGATTTTTATGAATTAGCGAGTCGAGGGTATGCTTAGCTAAAAAGGAATCAAGTTTAGTTAAAATATACATAAAAGCCTAAAATTAATAGTGATAGTAATCGAGATAGTATTTAAAAAAATGAAGGTATTTAAATAAAACATTCATTACAATCTCCACCAAATTATTATAAGGGTATCATATCATAATATTGTATTCCCGATACAAAAAATGCTAACAAATAATTAGAAAAGATACTAGCAAGGCTAAAAAAATCAGTAATTAAAACTTAAAAAAGTCAGTACAATTTTGAGTAGCCGCGTAACATTATTTAAATAAAACCATTTACTAGACAACGTTTTGTAAAATGGTTTCAAATTTATTAGCTTCGACTTTAAGAGAATATTGTTGTTGAATCATTTTGCATTGGCTAACACAGTGTTCATAGCAAGCTGGTTCTAAAAGTGTGTCTAACTTGAGTTGCCATTCATCAATAGATGTTATGTCGTCAACTAACAAACCGTTCCCGTTAAAGATTTCTTCAATGCCACCGTTTCGGCTACCAAGAATAGGGATATTGTTATAAGCAGCTTCAATTTGTAGCCGGCCAAACGACTCTGTCGCTTGACTAGGAAAGAGAAGCAGTTTTGTATAGGAGTAAATTTCGGAAACATCTTCTTGAGAGGGGACGATAAGTACATTTTTTAAGGTATCAAAGGGTTGATCAATATAGCCCCACCAACCCTTAACAACCATGAATTGAAGGTGAGGGTTTTGTTGCGCAAGTTGAAAAACAATGTGACTTCCTTTATTTCTATTGGGATTAACAAATAATAAAAATTGGGGGTTAGGCTGAAAGCGAGTGTTAATACACGATGTATTAGGAACCGGATGAATAATGGCTGTTGAACTACGTTTTTTGGGGAACATTGTTTGTTTAAGATACTGACTATTAAGAATAAGTTTATTAAAGGGTTTTAAGTGAGCATGGTTGAGTGAGGCGATATGTTCTGTAAAAAACATGATATTAGTTTGAGAGCCAAATAAAGACCAGTCTGCTTTTTTGAGCCAGGCATCAGAATAGCGGTGCCAGATGATGGAGGGGCTATGGGTGTGAACATAGGTATCACATGCCTGAAAAAACTCCTTATTCTCATAAACATGAAGGGTGATAGAGTTAAACGTAATTGTTAACTGATTCTCGTTAAAATCAAGCGTAAAATTAAATTTGTTTTGCATTTTTTTTAATTCATTAAATGCTTTTTCTTTTGAATTATCAAAAATACAGGTAATGCAATGGAGAGTATGATTCTGAGTACTAAGATAAGAAAGTAAATCTAAATCAAAAATGGCAGCCCCATTAACAGAAAAAGGGAAAGGAGGTCCATAATAGATATAAAAGATAGATAATGATTTTTTTGACATGGTGTAACTTAGTTTAAGCTATAAATAAGAAAATAGCTTATTCTAAGTATAACAATCAATTAAAAATTAGCAATTTAAAGAAAAAATAATAACAGGAATAGCCAGTTCTTCATCAAAATAACATTAAGT
>MDTG01325821.1_pt1 | contig 24882 bp, 25 predicted proteins | sample 811421 | NCBI WGS metagenome assembly MDTG01 (sample SAMN05326645, study PRJNA326480) | marine metagenome | isolation source: seawater | place: Pacific Ocean: South East | collected 2011 | reverse complement strand
CGCAGTAATGCGTGCAGCTGACCAGTACTAATAGCTCAATTGGCTTGATTTATGCACTGAAAAAAATTTTTAAAAAATTATTTGATATTAATGTTAAATGTAAATATGGCTCAACTAAAGTAAATTTTGCCAAAAACATGCCTTACTTAAAAAAACTTAAAATTCTATCTATTATCCCAGCACGAAGTGGTTCTAAGAGTATAAAAAACAAAAACATTATTTTATTTAAAAATAAACCTTTAATTTACCACACTATTAAGTCAGCCATAAAGTCAAAATATATAAATAAAATTTTAGTTTCAACTGACTCAAAAAAATATCAAAAATTGTCAATTAAATATGGAGCAGAGGTGCCTTTTTTGAGACCGAAAAACATTAGCAAAGATAATTCTCATGATAAAGAGTTAGTGGTACATGCATTAAAATTTTTTTTAAAAAAAAACTACTTTCCTGATTTAATAATTTATTTAAGACCCACAACACCTAATAGGGACGCCAAAATTATTGACAAAGGTATCAAGTATTTCTTTAAAAATATGAAAAAATTTAATTCTATGAGATCAGTATCCGTTGTAAGTCAGCCACCACAAAAATTGTTTAAATTAAAGAATAAAAGTCTTGTTGGTTTTTTTGATAAAAATTTAAAAGGAGAATATCATAGTTTGCCAAGACAAAAATACTCTCAAGCATATTTACCAAATGGATATGTTGATATTTTAAAACCAAATTTTTTTTTTAAAAATAAAAAAAATGTTTTTTTTGGAAAAAGGATACTTGCATATCTAACAAAAAGAACACTAGATATCGATTTGAAAGAGGATTTAAAATGAATATTGGAATTTATCAAGGACGTCTGTCAAACTCAAAAATTTTACAAAAGTTTCCGTCAAACTGGAGAGGTGAGTTTTTAAATGCAAGGCAACTAGGTTACCACCATATTGAACTATTTTTGGAGGGAAAAATAAATCATAAAAATCCATTTTGGTTAAAAAAAAAGTTGTTAATCAAAGAAATAAAAAAAATGAAGAATAAAAAAACTTTGATATGTGATAATTATTTAATTTTTAACTCATTAACAAATTCAAAAAGTATGCGGTATATTTTAAAAGTAATTTATCAAGCATCAAAATTTCCAAAATCTAAATTAATAATACCTTTAAATAAAGATCTTTTAAAAAGAGAGAAAATATTGATAAATAAAATAATTTTAATTTTAAGTTTTGCAAAAAAAAATAACGTGGAGATTTCATTTGAATGTGATTTTGAGGCCGAAAAGATAATTGATTTATCAAATAAAATTAAAAATGGTTTTAAAATTACATTTGATACAGGTAATGTTTTTTTGATAGAAAAAAACATTATTAGATCTTTTAGAAAATTAAATTCAATAATTAATCATATTCATGTAAAAGATAGGAACAAGTTAGATGAGAATGTTATATTAGGCTCTGGTTTAATAAATTTTAAATCATTTTTTAAATTAATTAATCTTTTAAATTACAAGAGTGACATTACCCTTGAAACAAATAGAGGTGACGATGCTTTATTGACTGCTTTTGCAAACTTAAATTTTCTAAAAAAAATCAATTAAATTTCGAAATTTTTTTAATTTCTAAAATATTTTTTAAATTTTCTATACCATTATAGATATTGCTTTTTGGTCTCTTTTTTAAGTTTAAACTTTTCAAAACTTGTTTGAGTTGTTCGATAAAAAGACTATCACGAGTTTGAAATTTGCTTCTAATCAATTTAATTTTATTATTATGATATATGTTTAAACTATTTTTAATCAGGTCCCATTTTATAAAAGCTTTTTCAAATTGGATTTTACAGCTTCGCACTTGTTTTTTTTTCAAAAAATCTAAGTCAAAAATTGTTTCAAATTTTTTTTGGTATTTCGCAATGACTAAAGCTGAACTTTCCACATCAATTTTCAATTTTTTTGATTTTTTTAAGGATGAATAAGTGTATTTTGGAGATCCAAATAAAAAATTCGCATAATCAAATTCATGAGAAAAACATAGGAGAACTCCACCCCCTAAACTTTTTTTAGCTGCGTAACCTATTTTGTAATCCTCGTATTTGTGGTGATATGGAAGAAAATGTTTATGTTCTATATAACATTTCTCAATATTACCATATTTTTTGCTACTTATTATATTCTTTATTTTTATCAAAAGATCATCATATCTTGTTTGAAAACCTACAGCGCAAATTAATTTATTTTTTTTTATTAGTCTTAATAAATTATTAACGCCTTTAATATTATTAGATATAGGTTTTTCTAAAAATAAATTAATTTTTTTTTTTGCCAATTTTGTAGCAATCTTAACATGTAAGCTTGTTGGGTTTGTTATTAAAGCTAAATCAATCTTTTGATTTTTTAGCTCTTTAAGACTTATTTCTTTAATTTTTTTCCTGCTTGAAATAAACTTTTTTTTTACGATTTGATTAAATCTATCTAATTCTGGAGAACTTCTTTTTTTCCTTATAGAGAAAAAATTAAAATTTTTATCAATTTTTTTTAAATTTCTATAATGTCTTTGACCAATAGATCCCAATCCAACAATTAAAATACTTCTCATTTACCTTATTTTTTTATTAAAAAAGCTGTTGGTTTAGAGGAATTTTTTGTTTTTTGGATTTTATATTTTTTGTCTTTAAAATATTCGTCAATAGCCTCACTTTCACCCCATCCTCTAGAACCATATTCATCAAAAACTACAACCCCTCCTTTTGAAACAAGTGGAAAAAAATTTTGTAAAGCACTTTTAGTTCCAGAATAAGTATCTAGATCTAAATGTAATAAAGATATTCTAAAACCTCTATTTTTGTTTTTATAATTAAGTGATGTTTTAACTATATCGCCTTTAATTAGCTCTGATCTTTTGTCTAAATTTGCAGTTTTAATTTTTTTTTTAATTTTATTGAAAATGTTTTTATTATTATAATTTGCCTCTTTCAAAAAAGATTTTGCAGTTTTTTTTTCAAAATTTAAGGTTGATTTAGGAAATTTATCAAATGTGTCGAAACCAATTACTTTTTTGTTTGAATTTGGATCAAATATTTCTAACATCTTAAGCCAAAAAATATGACCTGTTCCTTTAAATACACCACACTCAATTATGTCACCAGGGACTTTACTTGATAATTTAAATAGTTCGTATCTAACAAAGATTTTTTTTAGTCTATCAATGTCATTAGACTCAACCAAATAATTATATGCATCAAAAATTTTATCCCTCATATTAATTTCTCATTTCAGCAATAAGCATCACTTCCCTAGAAAACTTAATATAATTATTTATATTATTCGGCCATTTTATTGAAGTAAGTTCTTCATACATTGGATGATATGGAATTCGTAATCCAGATATAATTTTTGAAAAAAACTTGAGGAACGGATATTTCCAAAGCACAGGCAGTTGGTAAAAATATTTTACATTAACTTTTTTGAAACCAGCTAAACCACCAATATCTCTTAAAGAATGTAAAGTAAATGGTGTTACATGAGTATGGTCTAAATAGAATGGACCAAATTGATGGTGATACCAGCTTGGAGTCATTATTATAACTACCCCATTTTCTTTGATTAGTTTTTTACAAGATCTCAAAAAATTTAGGGGATTATGTAAGTGTTCGATAAGTGACTTTGAAAAAACAATATCAAAGTCCCTTGGAAGTAACTCTATTTCATTATTTTCTAAATTTGCTTGAGATACTTTAATTGGTGAGCAAAGTTTTTTTGCCTCTCGGGAAAGATCAATTCCCTCACATTTAAAATCTAATTCATGAAAAGCTTTTAAAATATCTCCACGACCACATCCTACGTCTAAAAATTTTCCAGTTTTTGATTTTATTATCTTCTCAACTAAATAATCTCTAAGTTTAGACGGGTAACTTGTAAATGGTCTTCTTTCCTCAGAATAAATTTGTGTAAGATATTCACTACTTTGTTTGTTGTCTTCTACATCTTCTATTAAATTTGTTTTTTTTTCCATTGTATTATCATATAAATATCACTGTTTTTATTTTAAAGAACTTATTTTATGGTATTTTATTCATTAATTACCGGATCAAGTGGCTTGTTGGGCAAATATCATTCAGATGCTTTACTTCAAATTAAGCATAATGTTGTTCTTACTGATAAAAACTTAAATCAACTCAAAAAAGATGTCAAATTTTTTAAAAAAAAATATCCTCAAAAAAGAATTTTAGGTTTTAAGATGGATATAACTTCAAAAAAAAATATTTTGAATGTTTTGAAATCTTTAAAAAAAAAAAATATTTGGATTAATAATTTAATTAATAACGCCGCCATTGATGCAAAGTTTAAAAGGGATTCTATAACTTTAAACAAGTTTGAAAATATCTCTCTTAAAATGTGGAATAAGGAAATTGAGGTAGGTCTATCTGGGGCTATGCTATGTAGTCAAATTTTTGGTCATGAAATGATTAAAAAGAAAATTAAGGGAAACATTTTAAATATTGGATCTGATTTATCAGTTTTGGCGCCAAATCAAAATATTTATATAGGGAATAAAAAAAAACAGACTTTTATAAAACCTGTAACTTACTCTGTGATTAAACATGGAATTGTTGGATTAACTAAATACGTTGCATCTTATTGGGCAAATAAGAATATAAGATGTAATTGTTTATCACCTGGACCAGTTTTGAATAAGCAATCCTTACAATTACAAAAAAATTTAAAAAAAACAATTCCATTAAATCGTCTTGCGAATATGAATGAGTATGTAGGTTCAATAAAATTTCTTTGTTCAGATGACTCAAAATATATGACTGGTCAAAATATAATTATTGATGGTGGAAGGACAATTTGGTAACAAATAAAATGAGCTCTTATAAATTAATTTTTCCAAAAAAATGTGAAATAATTGCAGAAATTGGAATTAATCATAATGGTGATTTAGAAATTGCAAAGCAACTAATTGAAGTAGCGAAAAGATGTGGATGCGACTATGTGAAATTTCAGAAAAGAGATATCGATACTGTATATACGAAGGATTTTTTAAAAGAAAAAAGAGACAGTCCATGGGGAACTACACAAAGAGAGCAAAAAGAGGGTCTTGAATTTGATAGTGACGAATACGACAAGATTGATGAACATTGCAAAAGATTTAATATAAAATGGTTTGCCTCAGCTTGGGACATAGAAAGTTTGAATTTTCTCGATAAATATAAACCAGTCAGACAAAAAGTTGCCTCTGCGATGATAACACATGAAAAATTTCTTAATGAGGTTGCCAAAAGAAAAGTACACACTTTTATATCTACAGGTATGACTAATCCTAAAATTATTGATAATGCGGTAGATATTTTTAAAAAAAAATCCTGTAATTTTACACTTATGCATTCAGTATCAACTTATCCGTGCAAAGCTGAGAATCTAAATTTAAAAAATATTCTTCACTTAAGAGAAAAATATGATTGTGAAGTTGGATATAGCGGACACGAATCTAGTCCAGGGCCTTCAGCATTTGCTGCAGCATTTGGTGCCTCTTGTATCGAAAGGCATATAACTTTAGATAGAACTATGTATGGAAGTGATCAGGCTGCTTCATTAGAGGAAAGAGGTTTAAAAATTTTAGTTGATATGGTTAGACTTTTTAATGAGTCTTTAGGAGACATTCGCACAGATTTGTATTCAGAGGAAATTCCAATAGCTAAAAAACTAAGATATTGGGAAAATAAATAAAATATGTCCTTCATAGTTTCTAATTCAGATAATATTAATTTCAATAACTTTAAATTTAAATTAAAACTTTTAAATAGTTTTAAGATATTTTCTAACAAAAAATTAAAAATACTGAATTATAAAAACCAAACTTTAATATTAGATGGCAATATTTTTGGGTATTACATGAAAGGTAATTACAAAAATTTAAGTGATAAGAATCTTAAACAACTATTGAAAAATCAGTCTGCTTTCAAAGATTTAGATGGAGATTATTGTATAATAAGAATTCATAATCAAAAAATTTCTTTTAATATTGATAATAAAGGATCGTATGATTTATTTTATTCAATAAATGGTAAGAACATTAATTTTTCTAATGATTTTAAACTAATTACAGAGATAAATCGTAACAAATTGAGTTTTGATAATTTTGCAATTTTGAATGCAATAAGCAATGTTTCCAAGCGTCCACCATTAAAAAAAACTATTTTTAATGAAATTAAAAGATTAGATATAAATCAACAATCAATTTTGAAAAAAAATAGTTGTATAATTTTAGAGCAAAAAATTAACCCTTTAAAAACTAAAGTAAATTTTTCTGAAAAATCTTTTTTAGAAGATTATGAGAACACACTTAGAGATTATTCTAAAATTGGGAAATATAAAAATAAAGTTTTATTTATGTCATCTGGTTGGGACAGTCTTACGGTGCTAAAGTTTTTAATAGATAAATTTGGAAGAAAAAGAGTTAAACCTGTTATAGCTAGACTTAATTTTTCAAAATCATCTAAAATTTTTAATAAGTATGAAATAGAAAAAGCAAAAAAGATATGTAAACATTTCTCTGTAAAACTTAATATCATAACAATAAACTATGATAATATTAAAAGTTATTTAGATAAATTATCTAAAATATCTTCTGAGAGAATGTTAACAAATACTTTTGCGTACTTCTTACATTATAACTTAATTAATTTCGGTAGAAAAAAATATGGACCCTCAGATTTCTATTCAGGAGAAATTTCTGATGGAGCTCATAACTTTGGCTTTTCTCAATATGTAAGCTTGATAGATAATGAAAGTAATGGATATAGAGAATATGCCGACAAAATGATGTGCTATCTTTTTGGACCAACTTTTTTTAAAAAAGTATTAGATGGTTCATATTTACAAGATCCAATATTTTTATCATTGAAAGAAAAATTAAAGATAAATATTAAAAATATTTCAAAGAGTAAAAGAAAAATATTTGAAAATTTTATGGAGTCAATGTTTTTGACTTACAGAAGATTTCCAATGAATAAAGACTTTAGTAATTTTTTAAACAAAAAAAGTGTAAAGTCATATATTTCAACTTTTAACAAAGACTATTTAAAGAATATAAATTTTACTGATCATTCCCAGATATATTCATCTTATATATATTTATATAATAAATTTCATTGGCAAGGATCAACTGTAAGGTCGGCGTATCACATTTCCAAAGAATTTGATTCAAATTTTATAAATATCTTTTGGAATAAAAATACTCAAAGAATGCTTTCTGAAATGCCAGAATACATGGGTAGAGGATTAGAATTAAAAGAAACAAAGTATCCTGAGAAACAAATATTGAGAAAATCAATAGATGTAAATAAACTTAATATTGGTCCTCATTCATATTTAAGTGATACTAGTAATGCCAACCCATATCATGAGGTAATTTTTAATTCAAAATTTAGAAATATTATCTCTGAAACTTTTAAAGATTATTACCCAACCAAATACTTAAATCCTAATTATTTTAATCACAAATTTATAAAAAAATTACTTAATGACTTTAAAAATAAAAAAGCCAAAACATATCCAGAGATGATTTACTCTTTATATTGTTTTTCAAGATTATTAAAAGATATAAAATTCTAATTAATTTTGAGAATTGGAAAATAATTTAGCAAGTTTTAAAGTATTTTTAACCAGTGAAATATTATTAAAAATTTTTTGTTTTTTTACTACAAATTTTTTTAAATAATTCATCTGATTTATAAAACCTGGTTTAAAATTTTTTGTAGAATACTCATCTATTTTTAAATATGGAATTTCAGTTGGTATTAATAATCTTTTATTTCCATATACGTACTTTTTTTTTATTTTTTTATAAATTGTTAAAATTTCAATAGGTTTAAGTAAATACCGATTACTCTCCGTATTTATATCTATTGAAAATAATTCTGGTGAATTTTTTGAGAAAGAAAAATAGATGGGTACTCCTTTTTTACTTAAGGCAAGTACTGTGGATGAACCCCTATAAATATGCTTATTTTTTACTCGCAATTCACCAAATAAATAAATAATGATCGCAAAAATATGTATTGAATTTGTTGAAATTTGATTAATTTTTTTTTCTGTAAATTTAACGATAACACTTCTAGGTTTGCTTAAATTTTTTTTTAAATATTTTATAGAGTTATAAAAAAGCCTATTAAATCCAACAAATATTTTATTTTCGGGTTCTAATGATCTAAGTTTACTTAAATTTGTTGAAATTGGTTTTTCTGTAAATATAAAGTTTTTATATTTGATACATTCTTTTAAAATATTTAAATTATCTTTAATTCTTGGTGCTAAAAAAATAATTATATTTTTTTTATTTTTTGCTGATTTTAGTGCCAATCTCCAATTTTCGAAATTTTTTTCAAATTTAAATTTTTTTTTTAAGTAAATTTCATTGGTTGAATTTTTTCTCGTAGAATTAATACTGTAAAGTCCAATTTTATTATATAGAGCAGACTTAATATGTTCTTCAACTATCTTAGATGAACCAATGATTAATATTTTTAAATTCATTTTATAAACACATTTTGATAATATCATTTAAATCTATTAAAATTAAATGAATATTCTAATCATTGGGCTTGGAAATATTGGCTTTGCGCATTTAAGATCTTTTTTTTTATCAAAACAAAAATATGTAATTGATTTATATGATAAAAAAAAAATCAAAATAAACAAATTTTATAAAAAATATAAAAATAAAAAAAAGATTAATATTTTAAGCAAATTCCCAGACAACAAAAAATATAAGCTAGTCATAATAGCTACTAATTCCTTAGAGAGATTTGGATTATTAAAAAAAGTTATTAAAAAAAATAAAATTAGATTTTTAATTTTGGAAAAAATGATATTTGCAAAATACAACCATTATAAGAAATCAATTGTGCTTACAAAAAATCATCAAAACAAAATTTTTGTTAATGTTTGGGGTAGCCTGATAATTTACTTACTAAAAATAAAGATTAAGAAAAAGAAATTTCCAATAAAATTTAGAGCTACAATTAAAGAGGGTAGATTAATGACCAATTTAATCCATTATATTGATATGTTCTGTTTCATAACAGAAAAAAATTTGAAATTTGATATAAATTTAGAAAAAATATTCTCTTCAAAAAGAAGACCTTACAAAGAGGCAAATGGAAAATTATTTGGCTACAACAAATTTGGTAGTATTTTAATCGAGTCTAATCGAGATATTGAGACTGATAAAATCCTTATAGAGATTGGTGATGATATTCATAAAATTTTTATAAATAAAAATAAATGTGCAATTTATTATAAAAATTCAAAACTTATAAAAAAAATACCTTTTCCATTTGCTTATTCATATACATATAGAATTCTTGAAAATTTAATGAAAAAAAAACATAGAGAAATTTTTAACAACTTTAATTTTATATATAAAATTTCTAAACTATTAACTTTAAAGTTAGAAAAAATTAAAATGAATATTACTTAAGATGAAAAAAAAAATATTATTTTGTATTCACAATCCTTTCCAGCTCGATAACTTATTTGTGGATATAAAATTTTTATCTAAAAGTTTTAGTATTACAATATTAACAACTAATTATGCAGTAAATGAAAATATTAGAGAAAAATATAAAAATTTTCAAAAAGATACAGAAATAGAAAAAATATTTTTTGTACCTTTTTACAAAAAAGATAAAATTTCTAGAGATATAAGATCTATGATTTTGACCCATATATTTATCAGAGATTTGAAAAAAAAGATTGATTTTAATAATTTTGATATTTGTATATCAGATACAAAATTTTATATTTGGCAAAGAATTATATTTGAAGAATATATTAACAAAAACACTATTCAAATTGGTCTTACTTTAGACTCCATTTTAATTCCACTAAATAAATTTAAAGAACTTTTAGAGGGAGAAGATGTAGACCATATTACTAAAAATATACATAAACTTAGAGAAATAAAAAAATCAAAAAAAAAATATTCGATTTTAAAAAAATTTCATAATGTTTACGTAAGACAAAGAGACATATTTTTTGATAGAATATTTTTATCAAAAATATTTCAAAAAAAGGAATTTATTTATAAAGAGAAAGATTTTAAATTAATGGAGACTGATAAATTTGATTTTAAATTATGTTTTTTTTATAGTTCATATTTTTTTTGGAAAAAAATTTATAGAAATAAATGTTTTTTAATTAAATTAAAAAATGAATGTAACTGCGATAAACAATTAGTTCAAAAAAAAAGTAAGGCTTTATTTTTATCCACTTTGTGGAATAATTATAAAGGTAATGATAATCTTTTAGAGGAAAAAATTGATAAAATTATATCGTTTTTTAATTTTTTAAGAGAAAAGAACAATTATCTTAATCAATTAGATTTCAGATTTCATCCAATGGAAAGTAAGGAGACAATTACTTTGATAAAAAACATATTTTTCAAAAGAAATTTAACCTTTGTAAAATTTGAAGATCAAAATACACCATTATCTAATCTAGTGTGCAATTATTCGCATGTTATCGGCGCACTGAGTAGCTCATTATCTTATGTTAAAAATTTTTGTAATAATATTGATGTTTATTGTTTGAGATCGTTAAGCGAAAATTACGCAGGGGAGTATTTTTATCTAAAGTTACTTAATGAAAATGTAAAACACTATGATGATGTTTATAATAAATTTATTGAGGAAAAAAATTTTTTAAGTCAAGAAGATTTAAATGTAAAAGTGACTAATTTTAATCAATTTCTGTCATCAATATCTCAAAAAAAATAGTCATAAATTAATTACTTAATATTAAATATGTATTTTTTTGCATTCTCTATATCCAGAGAAACAAAACTAGACTAGCCAATAATTGACAAAGTTTTCATTATATTATTTATATTACTTAAAAATAAAATGAATATAAAAACATTGTATAATTCTTTAGATCAATCTATTGAAGCAAAAAAAAGTTTGCTTCAAGAAATAGAACTTATTAAAAAAGTAATAAATAATTTAACTCGTACAATTAAAAATGGAAATAAAATATTAATTTGTGGCAATGGTGGATCGGCAGCGGATGCACAGCATTTAGCTGCAGAATTTTTAATAAGGTTAAGACCAAACGTAAATAGAAAACCATTTCCAGTTTTGTCCCTGGCCACTGATATATCAACTATAACCGCATGTGGTAATGATTATAGTTTTGAAGATATATTTAAGAGAAATTTTGAGGCATTATATAATAAAGGTGATGCGCTAATTGTTATCTCTACATCCGGTAATTCAAAAAATATCCTTAAGATTCTAAAATTTGCAAAAACCAAAAAAACTTTAGTAGTTGGCTTTCTTGGCTCAAAAGGGGGAAAAGCTAAAAAATTTTGCACATATCCAATTATTGTAAGATCTAATGTGGTTGCCAGAATCCAAGAAGCTCATATTTTTCTTGGACATTATATCTTTGAAAGCATAGAAAATAATCTAATTTATCGTCATAAAAGATAATAACAATTATTATTTTTGAAAAAATAATTTCAAAAACTTATAAAAATAAAATTTTAAATTGTAATTTTCTTTGTGATTATTAATAATATTGAAAAATTTATTTTTTTCATCTTTTAAAATGGATTTATTTAAAAAAACGTAAGTATTTTCAGATAAACTTTTTTTAATAAAAAATTCATTTAAAAAATTAAATTTCTGATTTTCGCAATTTATTATTAAACAATAAATAAAGTTCTTATTTTGAATAATAAGTTTTTTAAATAAGTCAAATTTTATTTTTAAAGGATTAATAAATATAATACTTTTAAGCTTTTCTTTTGGTAAATAAGAAAATATAAATTTTGACTGTTCTATTTTATCAAATGATAAAAGTTTAGTTTTTCCATATCTGTTAATATTTTTTGAAGAGTGAAAGTAATGTGCCAATTTAAACAGCCTTTTGTAAACTTTTTGTTTTTGGAATTTGTAAGTAAAATCAGCTGCTAAAATATCTATACCTTTAAAAATATTACCGATTACAGATATTATGGAGCTACCTGAATACCCATATTCCATGTAAGCTATAATTTTAGAAGAGTATATTAAGTCAACTAAAAATTCTCTAACAATAAAATTTACCTTTTGATCTTCATTTAATTTGTCTAGAATTTCAGTTTTTATACAATAAATATATTTTTTAATCGTGAAAAATTTTTTTTTTTCAAGAGTGAATTTTGGAAGTTTATAATATTTATTTGTTAATTTATTATTAAATTTATCAATTTGATATTTCCTTTTTTTGATTTTCCTCTTAATTGGTTTATCTATTTTAATCGGGGGCATTCTTTTTAGAAGACTCTTATTCCTCTTTTCAGAAAATACATATGGATACCTGTAGGCAAATATTCCAAAATTTGAAGAATCATAAAAATTATGATGTTGTGAATATCTTTGGTAAAATTCTGCATCTGAAGCAACAATTTCTTTTTTATTTTCTAAAATTAAATTTTCCTTTAGTCCTCCAAATTTTTGAAGTATTTTTTTTGTGCCAAACCAACCACTGTGACCCCCGCCCAAAAAAAATTGGTCGTTTTTCCATTTTTGATTTACAAAGCTAATATTTTCAAAATACTCATCTATAGTATTTTCAGATATAAAGTGACTAAAAAAATTTTCATCAATGAATTTTCGCGGAATATATAAAATACTATTTTCAGTTTTTTTTTTACTCAAATATTGATTTTTTACAAAATGTGTAAGATTTAAAAAAAATGATTTAGGATAAATTTGGTCTGCATGAGCTAAGTAACAATATTGAGTTTTAGTTAAATTTAGACCAAAATTTTGTGCTTCACCTACATTAAATATATCTCTATGATTTTTGTTAATTGCTTTTTTGTCTACAAAAACGATTTTTATACTATTTCTATATTTTTTAGGAATATATATTTCATTACTAAGTCTTTTTTCACTTGACCAATCGACAAGCAAAAATTCAAAGATGTTTTGTAATTTAAGTTGGTATATTTTTGCCAAAGAATAATTTATCGTAAAATTTATAATTGAAGCAAAATTATCATAATAGTCATCATTTCGAGTTGGTATTACAAATGTTATTTTTTTTTGCATAAGATTATTTTACAGTTTTATTAAATCTAATATTCAAATTAAATAATATTATTTAGTTCTTCTAGCCAAATTTTATATTCTAAGAAATATCTGAAAGTAAATTTTTTAAATGAATTATTTTCTGAATACCTCAGAATCTCATTGGATTTATCTATCAATTCATTCATACAGTCAAAATAATTATTGTTAGTTAATTTGATCTGTCTTAATAGATTGATAAAATTTTCATTGTGTAAATTACAACCACTCTCATCTATTATATCTTTATGGAGATCATGTAAATTTCTGTCCTGTCTTACTACAGGATTACCAAATGCAATAGTTTCTTTTAAGTGTGAGGAAATCTTACAAATTACAAGACTTGTCCAAATATCTGAGTTTCTTCCCACAGAGGCAGGAGTAAAATAAATTTTTGTCACCTGATCATATGTTGATGTGTTTTGATTATTCCAGGTGCACCAATTATTTGGCTTTAAAGCAAAATTAGGAAGGTACTTTTTTTTCACAGATTTTACACTTATCGGCCAATATAATCTTGTAAAGGCATCAATATCTGGATCATTTAAAACTAATCCATTACAGGCTGCAATTTTTATAGATTTATTATCTTTAAAATTTTTAACATTATTAAATCTATATTTTTGGTAAAATCCTCTAGGATAAATTTTGAAATTTTCTTTTACATTTAAACTTTCATAAACATTGTACCATTTATTTTTATTTCCATATAATGGAAGCTTTATTTTTTTACCAACAATTGAATGTGAACCAAAAAAGTCGTTTTTTAAAATAAAATTATCATCGTCTAATTGAATTGTAATTTTTGATTTGTCTTTAATCGATAAAAAATTTGCTAACATTTTTCTTCCACCCCAATTGTAAGGTAAAATTGAATTTAATAATTTATATTTTTTTAGAATTTTTTTTTGATCTTTTACAGTAAGATAATTTATATCAACTTTAAATTTGTTAACTAATTTTCTTATATATTCCGGATTATCTTTAGGAGATTTGTAATCACCAATAATGATTATGTTATAATTGAAAAAATTATTTTTTTTTGCATTATTTATGAGATCAACTAAAAATGTTGGTCTGTTAATTGTTGTAATACAAACAGTTGTTTGGTCCATATCTATTTAATTAATTCAGTGTATATTTTTTAATTGTATTACTTAAATCTTTAATATAATTATCGTAACTTATAGAATTTTTATCTCTTATTTTCTTAACTGATGGAATAGTATAGTTAATAAATTGAATATTGTTATATTCTCTCTGAAGAGATTTGAAAAGATTGGCAGTTGCGGCTTTACTTGTGGAATATTCATAAATTTTGAAACCACCATTTATTACTGATTTTGAGTCAATATTAAAAATTGATACTTTTTTTTTTAGTCGATTTAAATTTTTACATATTTTAAGATAAAGCTTAACTTGAGAAAAAAAGTTAATTTCGAACACTTTTTTGAGATAATTAAAACTCATTTTTTCAAATTTTCTTCTTTTTACCTGAATTGCTGAAAAATTAATTATTACATCAGGTTTATATTTTATTAAAATATTTGAAATTTTACCTAAGTCAGATAGTTTTCTCAGATCAATCTTAAAAATTTTTTCAATAAAAATATTTTTTTGTCTTTTGGTTTTTAAGAAATTTCTTATATCATGAGTGTGATAAGTTCCAAAAAAAGAAACATTTTTTAAACTATTACCCAATATAAATTTTCTTGCTAATTTTGAGCTTGCTCCTATTATAAAAATTTTTATCACAAAATATTATATATAGATTTTAAAATTCATGTAAAATAAAAAGGTTATGATTATTACTAAAACACCATTTAGAATTTCTTATCTTGGAGGTGGAACTGATTTTCCAGAATGGTATCTAGAAAATTCGGGAAAAGTTATAAGTTCATCAATAGATAAATTTAATTTTGTTACACTTAGGAATTTACAAAATATATTTAATTATAAATTTAGAATAAGATACTATTACAATGAAAGATGTAAAAATGCCAAAGATATCAAACATCCTACTGTAAGAAATTTAATAAATTTATATAATATTAAAAATATAGAACTTATTAATTATAGCGATTTAGTTGCCATGAGCGGAATTGGTTCAAGCTCTGCATTTACAGTTGGTTTATTAAAGGCAATAGCAGACATGAAAAAAAAAAAATTAAAACCAATGGATCTTGCAAAAAAAGCTATAAATGTAGAAAGAAATTTGAATAAAGATTTTGTTGGATGTCAAGATCAAGTCGCTTGTGCTTTTGGTGGTCTTAATTCGATTAGTTTTTCAAAAAAAAATATAAAAGTAGCTAATCTTAATAAACACAAAAAGAGTTTAAATATGATAGATCAAAGTACACTTTTACTTTTTACCAAAATGTTTAGAGATTCAGCTATTCCAACAAAAGAGTTAATTTCTCAAATGAAATTTGGAAAAATTAATACCCATCTAAAAAGATTAAAAATTTTAGCAGACGAAGGTGAAAGGATTATTAAAAACAAAAATTTTGACAATCAAGTCTTTGGAGAAATATTAAATGAAAGTTGGGAGCTTAAAAAAAATTGTTCAAAAAAAATTTCCAATGATACTATTGACTATATTTCGAATATTGCAAAAAAAAATGGAGCATTTGCCTCTAAAGTTATTGGTGCAGGAGGAGGAGGCTTTATGATTATTTATGCTGAAAAGAAATTTCACAAAAATATAAAAAATAAGTTGAATAAATTTAGTTTTATAAATTTTAATTTTACAAACGAGGGTGTTAAAACAATTATTAATAATCAGGAGTTGTAAAGATCACCATGTTCAACAAAAAGAATAATTTTTTCTCTTGATCTAAGATTATTTAAGTATGCTTTTTTGATTTGTTTTTTATCTTTTAATTCGATAATTTTAATTGTTGACAAAATTTTTTTTAAACCTTTAGTTAAATTTTGTGTGTGTTGAGGACCACCATCTAATGGTTTTTTAGACCCAACCATTGTTCTAATATAAATTTTTCCATTAAATTTTTTATTTGAAAGATAATCAATTTTATCTAGATGATTAATCAATTGATTCATTCCTAGAATTAAAAAATCAAATCTAGGAAAACAACTTACTGGAAAAAAACCCTCTAAAGCTAATCCAAGAGTCATTCCCATTTGAGAGTCTTCAAATACTGGCATTTCAATTCTTTTTTTTTTATCAACTAGTTTTAAACTTTCAAAAATAGAACTTCCAGGGTACTTAACTGATTGACCAATGAAAACTACATTTTTCATCTTAGATATGACCTTCATTGACTCTTGTGTTTCTGACAAATATGTTTTCATTAAAATAATATCCACTTACCTGTTCCATGATGAGGATATTTTCTTTTATATTTATAGCGAATAATATCACTAAAAATTTTTTGCTTTTTCCCCCATACAATATTTGTTTTTGTATTTGTGCTCATATTATTGTCTTCCACTACAAATTTAATTGGTAGTTTGAAATTTTTTGAATATTTATAACATTCATAAAATCCACCTGTTTCATAGGTCATATCACCAATGAAAACCCAAACCTTATTTTTTTTCTTTTTTATCTTAATAGCCAAGGCCGTGCCTAGCGCAATTGGAATAATTCCACCCACTATTGAGGATGTGAAAAATTTTTTTGATAAATCGTTGATATTCATACTTTTACCTTTCAATATTTGGTTTTTTACATCATTAGTCTTTAAGCCTTTTAACAAGGCATGATAATGATTTCTCCAAGTTGAAAAGACCCAATCATCTTTTTTTATTTTCTTAAAAATTCTAATTAATGCTGTTTCGTTGTTCCCAGATAAATGAATTGGTCCCTTTATTTTTTTTTGTTCATAAAGAGAAGTTATATCGTGCTCAAAATTAATTAAAAAATTTTTATCAATTTTATTTTTCATTAAAACTATTATATCTTAGAAATTTAAATTTTTTATTTTTTTTAAACCATTCTATTGTGTCATAAATATTTTCTTTTAATTGCGATTTTCTTTTGAACCCTAACTTTTTTAAATTATCAATATCCATAATCCTTTTTTTATCTCCACTAGGAAAATTTATATTCCAATTAATTTTAAATTCATTTCCAAAATAGGAATTAATAATATTTACAATTTTTTTGATCTTAACCCCAGTACCACTACCAATATTGATTGGAATGTTTGGATTTTTTCTCATTATCAGAAGCATTGCATCTGCTACATCCTCTGAATAGATAAAATCTCTCAAATTAGAGCCATCTCCCCAAACTTCTACTTTTTTATTTTTTGAATTAAAAAATTTACTTATCAGAGATGGTATAACCATTGCAGTTTTTTCATCAAAATTATCATATGGGCCAAAGACATTTGCAGGCCTGACAATCGTCATATCCATTCCAGACTCTTTTTTACATGCCTCTACTGTCAATTCACCAATTCTTTTTGCCCATCCAGCAAACCAATCATTTTTTGAGGGAAATGTTTTCCAAACATCTTTTTCTTTTAAAATTGTAGCTGGTTCATAAACACCTATAGAACTTGTATACAAAAATTTTTTTATTTTATTAATTTTTGCAGCCTCAATAATATTTGTATTAAAAATAATCATAGGTGACATAAATTTATAAGGAAATTTTTTTGCCATAAGCGGAGAACCTTTAATACCAGCTAAATGAAATACAAAATCTATTTTTTTTGTAACTTTGATACAGTTTTTTAGGTTTCTTAAATCAATTTTTTTAAATCTTACATTTTTTGGTAAACTTTTATTGTATTCTAAAGATACCACAGTAACTTTTGCTCCAAGCTTGACTAACTTTTTTACTAAAGATGATCCAATCATTCCCGATCCTCCAGTAACTAATATTTTTTTATTTTTGTAAAAATTTTTCATTTTCTACATACCATTCTATTGTTTTTTTGAGCCCTTCATTTATAGTAAATTTTGGAAACCAACCTAAAATTTTTTTTGCTTTTTTGTTATTAACACATATATCAACATTGATATTTTTTGAATTTTTAATACTGATTATTTTTTTATTTAATCCTGATAGCTCAATAATTTTTTCTAATATTTCTTTTATTTTATAAGATTTCCCATAAGCACAATTAAATATTTCAAAATTTGATTTTTGTTTTGATATCAGAATACTAATAAATCTGTTTAGGTCTTCAACAAAAAGAAAATCTCTTTTCTCATTTCCTTTACCAAATATTTTAACAACACCTTCTTTTTGATTAAATACTTTTATTATAGACGATCCTATAAAATGCCCTTTATTTAAATCAAATTTATCATTTGGACCATATATATTTGAATGTCTGATTATTGAAAATTTTGTTTTTGATATATTTGAATAAAATTTACAAATCTTTTCAATGTAGAGTTTTGTATGCGCCACTCCATAATAATTTGGAAAAATCTTTTTTTCGTCGACTTCATTTTCTGACAGATTTTTTTTGGAGTTTTTGTACATTACTGTGCAACTAGTAAATATAAAATGTTTAATTTTATTCTCATAAATTGCTCTTAACAGGTAGGAATTCATAATAGCGTTATCAGTAACATGTAGATAAGGTTTATTAATTATATCTTTGGAGCCCGATGTTGTTGCAGCACATTGAATAACAACATCCATATCTCTTGTAAGCCTTAAGCAATCATTATAATTTAATAAATTTCCAGACAAAAATTTAACTCCATTAATTTTTTTTTTTATTTTTTTTTTGTGTACTAAAGCGAAATATTTATTATTTTTATTTTTATTTAAAAATTTTAAAATATTTGAACCAATAAAACCTGTTGCACCACAAATAAGAATTTTTTTCATTTGAATAATATTAATTAATACATTAATTCTTTTAATCAATAATTAATATATTTATTTAAGAATGTAGAATTCTATTAATATTTGGATATGCCTAAACGAAATTTTAAGAAGTGTTTTATAACTGGAATTACTGGGTCTGGTGGAAGTTATTTAGCGGAATATATAATAAAAAATGTAAAAAAAGTAAAAGTTATTGGTTGTTTCCGCGAAAAGAAAAATTTAAATTTAATAGATAAAAAAGTTAGAGAAAAAATTTCTATTTCAAAATTAAGTTTAGATAATTTTAAAGCTACAAAAAAATTCCTTAATAAAAATAGACCTGATTTAATTTTTCATCTTGCATCGGATGCTGATGTAAGAAATTCATTTAATTTTCCGAGCAAAATTATAAAAGATAACACAATTATAACCTTAAATCTTTTGGAAGCAGTTAAACAATTAAATTATACACCATTAGTAATAATTTGCAGTACATCAGAAGTTTATGGAAAAGTAAAAAAAATAGATATTCCTATTTCTGAAAATCAAAAATTTAATCCAGCTAGTCCATATGCTTTTTCAAAAGTTTTTCAAGATTATCTAGCTCAAATGTATTTTAAAGTTTATAAACAAAAAATTATTATCACGCGAATGTTTTCTTACGTTAACCCAAAAAGAGTAAATTTATTTCAAACAAGTTTTGCAGATCAAATTGCCAAACTAGAAAAATCAAAAAAAAAAAATAAAACTCTTTTTCATGGCAATTTAAATAGCATAAGAACTTTTATTGACATTGATGATGCCATGAGAGCATATTGGGATGTGGCCGTAAAAGGAAGAATTGGTGAAATCTATAATATTGGTGGAAAAAGTATTGTAACTGTTAGAGGTGTATTAAAGACTCTACTTAAAAAAAGTAGGGTAAAAATAAAAACGAAATCTATCAAATCACTATTAAGGCCAATAGACGTAACATTACAAATTCCAAATGTTAAAAAATTCACTAAAGATACTAAATGGACACCTAGTATTTCATTAGATTTAGCATTAGAAAAATTGATTAATTATAGAAGAATTTTCAATGAAAAAAAAAAATAGAATATTGATCACGGGTGGAGCGGGTTATATTGGATCACAATTATCAACAAGATTAGTTGAGTTGGGTTATAAAGTAACTGTAATAGATATTCTAAAATTTAACAAAAATTCTATATTACACTTGTTATCAAAAAAAAATTTTAAATTAATTTGTGGAGATACAAGAAATAAAAAACTTTTAGATAGAGAATTAAAAATAAATGATATTATAATTCCGTTAGCTGCATTAGTTGGTGCACCATTATGCGAAAAATTTCCTAAATTAGCAAAAGAGTTAAATTTTAATATAATAAAATATATACTTTCTAAAATTAACAAATATCAGAAAGTAATATATCCAAACACTAACTCTGGTTATGGAATAGGAAAAAAAAATTCTTATTGCACTGAGGAATCGGATTTAAATCCGATATCATTATATGGTAGAACAAAAGTTGATGCTGAAAGATTAATTTTAAACCACAAAAATTCTGTAGTATTTAGATTAGCTACTGTTTTTGGTTTCTCTTATAGAATGAGAACCGATTTACTTGTGAATTTTTTAGTTCATAAGGCTGTAACTAAAAAAATCTTAGAAATTTTTCAACCTAATTTTAGAAGAAATTATATTCATGTATCAGATGTTGTTGAGGCATTTATTTTTGCTATTCAAAATTTTAAGAAAATGAGAGGAAATATATATAATGTAGGTTTATCTAATGCTAATTTAACAAAAGGTCAATTAGCCAAACGAATAAGTAAGATTGTAAAAAAAACAAAGATAAAAATCTTAAAAAACAAAAAAGATCCAGATAAAAGAGACTATTACGTAAGTAATAAAAAAATAGAGAAATTAGGATTCAAACCTTATTTTAGTCTTAACGATGGCATCAAAGAATTAAATAAAATTTTTACCATAAATACCTTTGAAAAAAATAAAAATAACTACTAAAAAAAATAAAATAAATCAAGCTGTCATACTCTGTGGTGGATTAGGTTTAAGAATTTCAAAAATAACAAAGTATACACCAAAACCACTTATAAAAGTAAATGGAATTACTGTTATAGAGCACATAATAAAAAATTTTGCTCGTTTTGGAATAAATGAAATTTTACTTTTATGTGGTTACAAAAGTTTTTTATTTAAAAAAAAATTCCATAATAAAAAATTGTTTGGAGTAAGCATAAAATGCGTATCTGAAAAAAAACCTTTAGGTACATCAGGAGCTTTATATCAATCGAAAAAATATTTAAAGGATAATTTTTTAATAGCCAACGGAGATACTTTTTTTGATATAAATATAAATGATTTAATAATTAATTTTTTTAAAAAGAAGAATGCACTATTATTCCTCTCACTTAAAAGAATGAAAAAAATTTCAAGATATGACGTTTTTTCTATAAAAAAAAAAAATTTACTAGGCTATAGGAAAAACTCTAAATTTATAAATATTAATTCTGGATTGGGTGTAATGAACAAAAAAATTCTAAAATATTTAGATAAAAAAGGGTCCCTCGAAAAAAAAATTTTTCCAAAATTAATCAGAGATAAAAAATTGTTTGGAAAAATTTATTTCAATAATTTTATAGACATGGGGACATATGAAGATCTTGAAAAATTACCTTTTTTTCTAAAAAATATGTATTTTAAGCCAGCTTTATTCTTAGACAGGGATGGGGTGATAAATAAAGATATTGGATATTTATCCAAAATTAAAGATGTTGTGTGGAAACCTAGAATTTTTGAATTCATTAAAAAATTTAATGATAATAATTTTTATATTTTTGTGATAACCAATCAATCCGGCATAGGTAGGGGTTATTATACAGAGAAAGATCTTAGTGTGCTAAATACTTGGATTAATACAAAGATTAGAGAAAAAGGAGGAAATATTGATGAATTTTTCTTTGCTCCATATTTTAAATATTCTAAAAAGAAAAAATATAGACTAAATCACAAATTAAGAAAACCTAACATTGGGATGATCAGATTAGCTTCAAAGAGTTGGAGTATAAATTTAAAAAAATCTTTATTAATCGGGGACTCCCAATCTGATTTACAGACCGCTAAAAATGCAGGCATTAATTATAAAATTATACCCTTTAATAAGAAGTTGAACTTTAATTTTTAATTAGCCTCTAAAATTTTACCATTTTCAATATTGAATACTTTATCACATTTTACTAATAAATTTTTATTATGTGTAATAAGAATTATAGTTTTACTTCCTTTTAAACTATAAATTTTATTTAATATGTATTTTTCTGTTTTTTCATCAAGAGAATTTGTAGACTCATCAAGGACAATTATATTTCTATTCTGATATATAGCTCTTGCAATTGCAAGCCTTTGAGCTTGTCCACCAGAAAGTTTCTTTCCGTTAGGTCCAACTATTGTATCAAGTTTTTCTGGTAGATTATTCACAAATTCATCTAAAGATGCAAATTTTAAAGCTTTTGTAAGTAACTCATTATTTATTTTATCATTTTCAAGACCAAATATTATATTCTCTAAAATAGTATCATCAATTATGTGAAAATTTTGCGAAACATAGGCAAAATTATTTTGCCATTCATATTTTATTTTTTGGATATTATTATTATCAATATGAATTTCACCTTTAGACGGATCTATTAACCCCATTATTATTTTAACAAGCGTGCTTTTGCCTGATCCAGTTTTACCAATTAAACCTATAATTTCATTCTTATTTATTTTAAAATTGATGTTCTTTAAGATCTCATTTCTATTCATATATTTAAAATAGACCTCTGAGACCCTAATATCTTTTTTAAACTGAAACTTTTCATGGTTTTGCTCTATAGTTTCAGAATCAATATTAGCATTTTTAGTGTCATTACTTATTTTTTGGATTGAAATTTTATTTTGAATTAACCCAAGTCTATGAATTATTATATTATTAATCGATGGATAAACTCTAACTGCGGCAAAAAAATAAAGTAAAATTACTGAAATTACTGCCTCTACTTTGAAACCAATTGTTGTTGTAAAAAAGATCACGAAACTGATTAATCCAATAATCATAAGTTCTATTATCTGTTTTGGTAACTTTGATATAATTTCGTAAAATATAATCGATTTAAATTCTCTACTTATAGAATTAGTAAATTTCTTAATAAAAAAATCGGCCTTTTTATATAATTTTATCTCAATTATTGAATTTAATATTTGAATTATAATTTTACTTTTTTCCCCTCTTTCATGAAAAGCTATTTTTACTTTATCCTTTAAGGGTTTTGATACAATTTTAAAATATATTACGCCAAAGATTGTTAAAATAAAAAATATTAAAATTGATATCTCAAAATTTGCAAACAATAACAAAAAACCAATTAGAATTACCTGAATTATTTCTTTTAAAAATAACAATAAACTTTTTATATACGATATTGCAGAATTAACTTCCGAAGTCATATTTCTTCCTAGTATTATTGGATTATTATTTGAGTGAAATAAATAATTCTTTTTTAAATAAATTTTGAACATACTTGAGCTTGTATTTATCTTAAGTTTATTGAATAGGTTTGTTTCAAATATAATGTAACCAAGATTTATAATAATCTTGATTAGAAAAAAGAAAAAAATTAATATTGCAATAATAACAAAGATGTTCTCAGATTGAATAAAATTGAATACGATGTTGTAAAGTTGCTCGTTAAATTTCAGCCTCTCTAATATAATATTTTTATCTAGTAAAATCGCAAGTACTCCAGGTATAATACCTACTCCAATTGTTTCTAGTAAAGCTATTAAGATCGAAAAAAAAAAATAAATAATAATATTATTTCTATCTTTTTTTTTTAATATTGTATTTAAGTAGTTTAAGTTTGATTTAAGCATTTTGAAAAAAGCATCATTTAAAAAGTTGTCTAATTGATGTCATTTATTATTTATTACTTAATTTAAATACTCTATTATAAATAAATAACAATAAATTATTGGCAATGAAAAAAGTAAAAAAAATTCTGATTATCGGTGACTCGAATTGTATGCCTAAGTACTCAAATTTAAAAAAAGAGTCTTTAGATACTGAGAGAATTTACACTTTTTTATTAAAAAAAAAATACAAGAATTGTTTATTTAGTGAAGTTATATGGGGAGGCGTTAAAACATCAATGTTAGTAAATTATTCTATCAATTATTATAAAAAATGGAAACCTGATTTTGTAATTGTTCATTCAGGAGTTAATGATGTTAAAACTCAATTATTTTCAGAAAAAACAAATAATAAAATTTTTAAAATATCTAAAATTTTTAATATAAACAGAAAAAAAATTAAAGAAAAAATAATTTATAATCCCAACTATTTAAAATTTAAAAATACAAATAAAGCAAGTCCCACTGAACTTTTGAGAGAGGCGAAAAAACTAAAAAAAAATTTTAGCAAATCCAAAATAATTTGGATTGGAATTCATTCTAATAAAAATATTAATATAGAAAGACCAGATACTTTCGGGTCGGTATCGATTTTTAACGAGAAATTAAAAAAATTTTTTAAAAGAAATTTTATAGATAATGATTTTAAAGGAATCTATTTTAGAAAAGACGGTTACCATCTTAATTATTTAGGTCATAAAATTTTATTTGAAAAAATATCAAAGCTAATCAAAACAAAATAGAAGTCATCTCACATTCTATTGATATGTTACAAATCAATTAAATATTTTTTTTTTTAATTTTTTTAACCACATCTACCAAGTTTTTTTTTGTATCAACTGAAATTGAATTATTCGACATTTGAATCATGTAAACCTCAAGTCCTAGTTCTAAAAAACGAATAAGCTCACAATCCTCAATGTTTTCTAACATAGTTTTTTTTTTATATTTTGAAAATACTTGTAAAGCTTTATATGGTAAAGAATAAATACAAACT
>MDTG01119588.1_pt1 | contig 24890 bp, 20 predicted proteins | sample 811421 | NCBI WGS metagenome assembly MDTG01 (sample SAMN05326645, study PRJNA326480) | marine metagenome | isolation source: seawater | place: Pacific Ocean: South East | collected 2011 | reverse complement strand
TAGCTGATAGCTGATAGCTGATAGCTGATAGCTGATAGCTGATAGCTGATAGCTGATAGCTGATAGCTGATAGCTTTAACAAATCGATTCGCGCTTGCGCGTAAACATACCTCATGCTTTAATTACACCGCTAAAAAAATAAGTACTCACCAAGGTTGGTGAGCAAGCGCAATATTTAAAATAATTTTGGGATTCTACAATGGCGTTAAGCTGTAAATCACTCGCAACTTCTCTCGTAATGCTAGCAATATCAGGTTGTACAATAGTACCCGGTAGCCATTTTGAAGGCATAGACTCAGGCGAAAAAACATATAACCTTGAGCAAGATCTCGAAAAAGTAAACATTCAAATTATCGACTCAAAGCTTTTAAACACACAAAAGTTAGAACAGGCCGCCGCAAAGCCTATTTCAAGTAATGCAGGTGTAAATACCAGCAACTATGAATACAAACTAGGTGTTGGCGATGTACTAACAATAGGCGTGTGGGATCACCCCGAACTTACAATACCTGCTGCCGTACAGCGTACCGCAGAGTTTGATGGCTTTAGGGTACAAAAAGACGGCACAATTACTTACGCGTATGCGCCTAACATACCTGCCGCAGGCCGAACTATTAGCCAAGTGCGTGACGACCTAGTAAAGCGCTTAAGCCGAGTAATAGAAGACCCACAAGTAGATGTAAAAGTAGTGGGCTTTAGAAGCCAAAAAGCATACGTAACAGGTGAGGTAAATAAGCCAGGTGTTTACCCTGTAACCGAAATACCGCTTACCCTAATTGACGCACTAAACCAAGCAGGTGGCCTAACAGACTCAGCCGATTGGCGGACAGTTACTTTTACCCGAGGCGATAAAACAGAGGTCATTCAGCTTGATGATTTTTATGCCCACGGCGATATTTCGCAAAACCGTTTACTGCAACACGGCGATATAGTGCATGTAAGCCGTAACGATGCGCAAAAGGTATTTGTACTAGGCGATGTAAAAAAAGCGGGTTCAGTAACCCTTAATCGCTATGGTTTAAACTTAGCCGAAGCATTAAGTGATTCGGGCGGCCTAAATGAAGCAACAGCAGATGCAAACGGCGTATTTGTACTACGTAAAAGTAACGTAGAACAAACGGGCTATATTGCAAACGTATATCAGTTACATGCAAAAAATATTGCAGCAATGGTACTAGCAGAGCAATTTGAATTGCAGCCAAGCGACATTGTATATGTAACCTCTGCACCGCTTGCACGTTGGAACCGTGTAATAAGTTTATTACTACCATCGGTAGCATCAGTTGATAGCTTAGATGACATCACTACAAACTAAGGGTTAAAAAATGTTTGATTCAGTTTTAGTAGTTTGTGCGGGTAACATATGCCGTAGTCCTACCGGTGAATATGTATTAAAGCAAAAGCTTGAAGGTAAAAATATTAAAGTATCGTCGGCTGGATTAACCGCACTTGAAGGTAAACCCGCCGATGCCACAGCTAAGCAAATTGCACAGGCAAATGGTGTGAATATGGATGCCCACCAAGGGCGCCAATTAACATCAGCTTTGGTAGCGCAAAACAGCGTTATTTTAGTAATGGAAGAGCGCCATTTAAACGATGTTCACGCTCGTTACCCTGAGGCACGCGGTAAAACCTTTTTATTAGGTAAATGGATTAATAACGTCGAAATACCCGACCCATACCGCCAAAGCCAAGAGGCTTTTGAACACGTGTACACATTAATCGATAGCGCATGCAGCGCTTGGCAAAAGTATTTATAAGGAATGGCTAATTTAATGACTGCCCAGCCAAGTAATAAAAGTAAAAATACCACGCAACCAACTCAAGAAATCGACTTAATGGCACTATTGGGTGCATTGCTCGACCGTAAATATTTTATAGCCGGTATAACCGCATTATTTATGTTTGTAGGTGTGGTTTATGCTGTATTAAGTACACCGGTTTACCAAGCCAGCGCCATGATCCAAGTGGAAGATGGCGGCGCATCGGTCCCTGGGTTTGACGATATGGCCGGCATGTTCGAAAGTACATCGGCCGCAGTAACCGAAATAGAACTCCTTAAATCGCGTAGCGTTATTGGCGAGGCAGTAGATACATTAAAGCTTGATATAACAGCCGAGCCTAAGCTCTTCCCTTTTATTGGTAATCGCGCTTATCGTAAATTTATGCCTATGAGCGAGGGTGATCTAGCCGAGCCAAGCTTTGGAGCAAGCAGCTATGCGTGGGGCGGCGAAAGCATCAATATATTTAGGTTTGATGTACCACGCACTGCTGTAAACCAAGAGTTCACACTTGTAGCACAAATAAATAATAGCGTAGAACTTTTAAGTAGTGATGGCGAACAAATACTCGCTGGTAAAGTAGGCGAGGAGCTTACCAATGGCAAGTTTAACTTAACAGTGCGTGAGCTTAACGCTCGCCCAGGTACTGAGTTTATACTAACCCGTAAAGATCGCTTAAATACAATACTTGATTTACAAGCAGCCATTGGCGCAAGCGAAAAAGGTAAAGACTCAGGCATCATAAATTTAAGCCTTCAAAGTACAAAACCAAGCTACGCCGAAAAAGTGCTTGATAAAGTAGCCGCAATTTATGTGCGACGTAATGTAGAACGAAATAGTGCCGAGGCACAAAAGTCGCTTGAATTTTTAGAAGTACAACTACCTGAGATTAAAAAGCAACTTGAATACGCCGAGCAACGCTTTAACGACTACCAAATAAAACGCCAGTCTATAAACATAACGCTTGAGACCCAAGGTGTGCTTGAGCAAGTGGTAAAGCTTGAAACCAAACTACAAGAGCTAAATTTAAAGCGCTTAGAACTCGGCCGTAAATTTAAAAAAAATCACCCGTCATACCAAGGTATTGTTGAGCAAATTCAAGCGGTAGAAAAACAAAAGGACCAACTAATTGGCGAGGTAGGTAGCCTGCCCGAAACCCAACAAGAGTTACTACGCCTAAAGCGCGATGTTGAGGTAAGTAACCAAATATATACATTGCTACTTAGTAAAACCCAAGAGCTCGACATAGTGCGTGCAGGCACTGTAGGTAATGTACGTGTTATTGACTACGCAGAGGTAAACACCAGCAAACCGGTAAAGCCTAAAAAAGCGTTAATAGTGGTTATGGCGACTATGCTAGGCGGTATGTTGAGTTTTGCAATTGTGCTTATACAAAAAGCAATGCACAAAGGGGTAGAAGACCCAAGCGAGATAGAAGCGCTTGGCATACCTGTTTACGCAAGTGTACCGCACTCAGATCATCAAGATAAGCTAACCGGCTTTGCAAAAGCACGCAAAAATAAAACCGCAAAAGCAAAAACTATACTCGCGCTCGATAACCCTGCAGACCTTTCTATAGAGGCGCTTCGTAGCCTACGTACAAGCTTACATTTTGCGATGATGGAAGCTAAAAATAATATTATTGCTATATCGGGCCCAAGCCCGGGTGTGGGTAAATCGTTTATATCGGTTAACTTAGCCTCAGTACTCGCGCAAAGTGGTAAAAAAGTACTTATTATTGACGCCGATATGCGCAAAGGCTATTTGCAAACACAGTTTGGCTTAAAATGGGATAATGGCCTAAGTGATTACCTGTCGGGGCGTTTAAATTTAGAGCAAGTAACTAAAGCGACCAAAGTAGAAGGGTTAAATGTTATTACCCGCGGGCAAATACCACCAAACCCATCAGAGTTGTTAATGCATAGCAACTTTAGCAAATTGGTAGAAGAAGTAAGCGTAGCTTACGACATAGTTATTATAGATACACCACCAATACTTGCGGTAACCGACCCAGCAATAGTGAGCGCACATACAGGTACTACATTATTGGTGGCACGCTTTGGCCAAAATCACCTTCGAGAAATAGAACTGACGCGTAATCGTTTTGAACAAAACGGTATTGACGTTAAAGGACTTGTGTTTAATGGCGTAGTTAAAAAGTCTAGTAATGCATATGGGTATTATGGTTACTACAACTACGAATATAAATCAGATAAATAAAACCAAGAATGTTTACGTTTATTTAAATTAATTGGAAGCAACATGTTAAACAAAAAAACAGTGTTAATTACAGGCGGCACAGGGTCATTTGGTAAAAAGTTTATAGAAACTATTTTAGCTCGCTACCCAGATGTAAAGAAAATAATTATCTATTCGCGTGATGAGTTAAAACAATCGATTATAAAACAAAAATACCCTGCATATGACTACCCACAGCTGCGTTTTTTTATTGGTGATGTTCGCGACAAAGAGCGCTTAACACAGGCGTGTGAAGGTGTTGATGTAATTATTCATGCTGCGGCAATAAAGCAAGTAGATACCGCTGAATATAATCCAACTGAATGTATTCGCACTAACATAGATGGTGCTGAAAATGTAATTCATGCAGCGTTAACGTGTGGTGTTAAAGATGTTGTTGCCTTATCAACAGATAAAGCGTGTGCACCAATTAACTTATACGGTGCAACAAAACTTGCTTCAGATAAGTTGTTTGCTGCTGCTAACAATATTCGTGGCTCTAAAAATATTAAATTCAGTGTTGTTCGCTACGGTAATGTAATGGGTTCGCGTGGCTCTGTTATTCCTTTCTTTTTAGAAAAACGCAAAGAAGGTGTTTTACCAATAACGCACAATGAAATGACGCGCTTTAATATATCCCTTCAAGCGGGTGTTGACTTAGTTATGTTTGCACTAGGGCATCACCTAGGTGGTGAGATATTTATTCCTAAAATTCCATCATACAAAATTTTAGACATTGCAGAAGCGGTGGCTCCTGATTGTGAAACACGAGATGTGGGTATTCGTCCGGGTGAAAAGCTACACGAAGAAATGATTACAGATACAGATTCACTCAATACGATTGATTTGGGCTCTTACTACGCTATCTTACCATCGGTTTCATACACATATACTGAAGATGAATACATTGCACATCACAAAGCAGAAAAAGTACCGTTTGGCTTTAAATATAACTCAGGCACAAATACCGAATGGGAAACAGTAGAAGGATTGCGCGAACTTATCATTGAGCATGTTGACCCATCATTTGAAGTGCAAGGCTAATAAAATGATACCGTATGGAAAGCAAGATATAACTCAAGCAGACATTGATTCTGTTGTAAGCGTTTTAAAGTCAAGCTTCTTGACTCAAGGGCCGCAAGTTCCGGCCTTTGAAAATGCACTTATGAAAGCAACAGGTGCGGATTACGCACTTGCTGTTAATAGTGCAACGTCAGCTTTGCATATTGCTTGCTTGGCACTTGGGTTAGGGGCAGGAGATACGTTATGGACAACGCCTGTAACATTCGTAGCTTCAGCTAATTGTGGTTTATATTGTGGTGCCACGGTAGACTTTGTAGATATTGATCCAGCTACTTACAACCTTTGTCCAAAGGCATTAGAGCAAAAATTAGTACACGCTAAAAAAGAAGGTAAATTACCTAAAGTTTTAGTTGCTGTACATTTATGTGGCCAGCCATGTGACATGAAAGCTATCCATGCGTTATCAATACAGTATGGTTTTAAAGTAATTGAAGATGCGTCACACGCTATTGGCGGACGCTACTTAGAGCAACCCATAGGCTCATGTGTATACAGTGACATCACCGTGTTCAGTTTCCATCCGGTAAAAATAGTAACCACGGCAGAAGGCGGAGCTGCTTTAACAAATAGTAAAGCACTTGCAGATAAAATGGCGCTTTATCGTAGTCATGGTATAACACGTGATGAAGCTCTGATGGAAAATGCTTCACATGGTGGTTGGTATTACGAGCAAATTGATTTGGGCTTTAATTACCGAATGACAGAGCTTCAAGCTGCACTTGGTGTTTCGCAGATGAGCCGCTTAAGTGACTTTATTTCTGCGCGTCATCAATTATCAAAACGTTATAACGAAAAGCTAGCTGAGCTCCCTATAACTTTACCTTATCAATTACCCAATACATATTCAGGCCTACATTTATACGTTATTCGTTTAAACCTAAATGAAATTAGCAAAACACATAAAGAAGTGTTTGACGCGCTAAGAGAGCAGGGTATTGGTGTAAACTTGCATTACATACCAGTACATTTACAGCCTTATTACCAAAAAATGGGTTTTAAGCAAGGTGATTTCCCTAACGCAGAAAACTATTATAGTAATGCGATTTCATTACCAATGTTTCACGGTATGTCAATAGAGCAACAAAATACCGTTATTAAAGTTTTAAGTTCGGTTTTACAATGACTGCAAAATTAAATCCAAATATTGTAGTTGCCTTACAAGCAAGAACTAACTCTTCTAGGTTACCAGGTAAGGTGTTACTACCTATAGCAGGTCTGCCTCTAGTCGTTTTGGCTGCTAAAAGAGCGGAAGCACCATCTTGGAATGTGTTGACGTTAACTTCTATTGAACAAACAGATGACTATTTATGCCAAGTACTAAAACAATACGGCCAAGACTATTTTCGGGGTAGCTTAGACAACGTACTTGAAAGGTATGTTGACTCCTTAAGCAAGCTGGATGATAGTACTATCGTTGTGCGTTTAACTGCTGATAATGTTTTCCCAGACTCAATTTTTATCAATGACTTAATCAAGCAATTTGAGCAAAAAAACGTGGGCTATATGTGCGCTGACAATAAGCACTCTCTATTGCCTTATGGATTTTCAGCAGAAGTAACAAGGTTAGTGTATTTAAGAGAGGCCTTTTTAAAGGCATCTAGTCAATATGATTTAGAGCACGTAACACCATATATAAAAAGGCTACATGGAATTGAATATTATACCCCTCCAGTTCGCTATGATTATAGTGAGCTAAATTGTACTGTTGATACCTTAACTGATTACTTACACGTAGCTGAAGTTTTTTCTGGTATTACAAACCCTATTACAATTGATGGTTACAAATTAATAAAAAAAATAAAACCTGATGAGATAGGTGTTTCAAAGTTATCTCTTGGTTGTGCGCAATTAGGCTTAAATTATGGTGTAGCTAACTCACAAGGAAAGCCCACATTAGAAAAAGCGCATGGTATTTTGACTGCAGCAGCAAATTTTAGCTGTTCATTTTTCGATACTGCTAGGGCTTATGGGGATAGTGAGCTGGTTATTGGTGAGTGGCTTAAAAATAATAAATTCAATAAAGTAAAGATAATTACTAAGCTCGATACATTAAGCAGCTTAACACCAGATTGCAGTACTTTTAAAGTTGAAAGTGCTGTGAGGAATTCAATTGAGACGTCTTTATCGAGTTTAGGCATCAATAAAATAGATGTTCTTATGCTTCATAGAGCTAAACATCTTTATGAGTTTGGAGGTTTGATATTTTCTAACTTGTTAGACTTGCAGAAGCAAAGCCTAATAAATGAGTTAGGTGTATCTGTACAAAGCCCAAGTGAACTATTAAACGTTGTCGATAACCCGCTTATTACTCATATTCAACTACCTTTTAATATTTTGGACTACAGATGGTCAAAAGCAATTGAACTGATTCGTGCTCAGAAACTTACTAGAAAGCTAACTATTCACGTCAGAAGTATATTTCTGCAAGGTCTTCTTTTAAGTAAGGATGGCGTGTTGTGGAATCAAGCGGGAGTGGAAAATTATAATTCCGTAATAAGTTGGCTTACGGAAACGAGTAAAAAATATGGGCAAGGCACAATACATAAACTGTGTTTAAACTTTGTATCATCGCAAGACTGGGTTGACTCTCTTGTATGTGGAGTAGATGACCCAGAGCAATTGAGTACTACGGCAGGTTCATTAAGTACAAAGCCTCTTACTTCAGTAAGCTTAAATCAAATAGAGGCTGCACGGATTGACTTAGTTCGAGCAGAAGCTTTAGACCCGTCGACTTGGAAGTGTTAATGAAAAACTCATTATTTAATTTGGAAAATAACGTTGTGTTAATCACAGGAGCGACAGGGTACCTTGGAAGAGCTTTGTGCATAGGATTAGCTGACCTTGGGGCCAAAGTTTTAGTGAACTCTAGATGCTCAAATAAAGCCAACAATTTAGTTAATGAAATAAATTACTCTGGGGGAAGCGCGGAGCCGGCTATTTTTGACGTTACGGATCTGAAAAGTATCCAAACCTACTTTGATAACTATACTGGGGAACTCACATCTATAGTTAATAACGCTTATGCTGGTGGCGGCTCAACAATAGAGACAGCCAAAAGCAATGAGTATATAGACTCTTATGATATTGTTATGGTGGCTGCACATAACCTTTTTACAAAAGCTTTACCTAAACTGAGAGCCTCTGTAAAAAATAAATATCCTACTTCAGTAATCAATATCGCCTCGATGTACGGCATAGTAAGCCCTGATATGGAAATGTATGAATCTCCAAAACATACTAACCCACCTTTTTACGGCGCAGCTAAAGCAGCTTTAATTCAATGGACAAAGTATGGTGCATGCGAGTTTGGCAAAGAAGATATACGTTTTAATTCTATCTCTCCAGGACCCTTTCCTAATTTAAGTAAAAACGAAGAGGATTTTGTACTTAAACTATCAAAAAAAGTGCCAATGCAACGCGTCGGTTCTGCTGATGAGATTGTGGGCCCTGTTGCATTTCTACTTAGTTCTGCAAGCTCATTTGTTAATGGCGCTAACATTAATGTCGACGGTGGATGGACTACGTGGTAATCAAGGTTGTCATCAGGTCAGATGCGTCCTCTTATATAGGCAGTGGACATATTATGCGCTGTTTAGTACTAGCTGATAGGCTAAAGTTAGATGGTCATGAAGTTACATTTGCAACTCGTCCACAAAATGGTGACTTAAACGCACTGATAAAGAAACGCGGCTTTAACATGTATGAATTGCAGCAGCCTACAGATTGGGTCGAGCCAAGCACGACTGCCGATTATGCGGCCTGGTTACAAGTTAGCGAATCCGAAGATGCAAAAGAGTGCGCTACTGCTTTCTATAATCCTGACTTAGTTATTACAGATCACTATGCTATTGGTGCAAAGTGGCATGAGATCGTGAAAAAGTCACATAACTGTAAAGTTATTGCAATTGACGATTTGGTGAGAGCGCACAACGCTGAGCTAATTATAGATCAAACATTGCTCAGAGAGCCTAGCGAGTATAGTGTTTTAAATCCAAGGACTAAGGCTTTAACTGGAACAGAGTACGCAATAGTAAATCCACTCTTTTCTAAGCATCATAAATCCCAGCTCATGCTTGATACCAAATTAGTAGATAAACCTCGTGTACTTTTATCAATGGGGGGCATTGATGCTCCCAACGCAACAGAGCACGTACTCGCTGTTTTAAGGCAAAGCATTAGCCCACCAGAAACAACTGTTTTACTTAGTCCAAGGGCTCCACATTACAACAGAATTAAAGAGTTTGCTGAAGAGAATAGCGCATGGGTGACTCATGTGGATTTTGTAGATGATATGGCCGATCTGATGTGTAAGCATGATATTGCCATAGGCGCACCTGGCTCAACATCATGGGAGCGAGCTTGTGTTGGATTACCGAGTATTGTTATTGCACTTGCTGATAACCAGCAGACAATTTGTAAAAATTTAGAAGCTGTTGGCGCTGCGATTAGTGTTGAGTTAAATACTATTAATAAAAATTTAATGAACGCATATGAACAGCTAATTAAAAACTATTCAGAAATGCGAGCAATTAACCTCAAATTATGTGATGGAAGGGGGCTTGATCGTATTATGAAGCAGATAAATAAGTTGTTTAATAATACTTTAAGTTTAAGGTTTGCTACATCGAAAGATATTGAGCAAGTCTATAATTGGCAATGCGAGCCAGAAACAAGGCGCTATGCACTTAATAAAAATGTGCCGAGTTTAGCAGAGCATACGACTTGGATGACAAAAAAGTTAGCAAGTGAAAATGACTACTTTTACATCATAGAGCTAGCTGCTAGTAAGTGTGAAAAAAAGACTCCTGTTGGTGTAGTGCGATTAGATCAGTCAGGCGAAGAGACGTATACCATTTCCATTTTTATAGCACCAGAACACTTTGGTAAAGGGATTGCCAAGTACGCCTTAATGCAGGTAGATATATTGCACCCAAAAGAATTTATAAAAGCTGTAGTTTTAAAAGAGAATATCGCATCGCAAACGTTGTTTAGCCGTGCAGGCTACACACGAGTTAATGAAGAACAATTTACTCGACAACCCGTGGAGTGAGGATTTATGAATAAATTTATTACAATTAATAACCGAAAAATAGGCCCAAATTACGCGCCTTATATTATTGCTGAAATGTCTGCAAATCATAATGGCGACATTGAAAACGCATTTAAAATCATGGAAATGGCAAAGGAGTGCGGTGCTGATGCGTTAAAATTGCAAACATATCGCCCTGATACCATTACCATGAAAAGTGATAACCCTGAGTTTTTAATTAAAGGTGGTTTATGGAATGGAAGCACACTGTATGACCTCTATGAAGAAGCGCATATGCCGTGGGAGTGGCATAAACCTTTATTTGAAAAAGCAAAAGAGCTCGGTATAACGATTTTTAGTTCGCCTTTCGATTTTACTGCCGTTGATTTACTTGAAGAGCTGGATGCGCCAGCCTACAAAATAGCATCGTTTGAAGCGATTGATTTACCATTAATTGAATATGTAGCAAAGACAGGCAAGCCAATGATCATTTCAACGGGTATGGCGAACGAAGAAGAAATTCGCGAAGCTGTTGAAACTGCCAAGAATGCCGGCTGTAAAGAGTTAGTCGTACTGCATTGTGTAAGTGGCTACCCTGCACCTTCAGAGGATTACAATCTAGCCACTGTGAGCGACATGGCAAAACGCTTCGATGTACTGACGGGTTTATCTGACCATACTATAGACAATACGACAGCGATTACGTCAGTAGCATTAGGCGCTTGCTTAATTGAAAAGCATGTAACACTTGATAGAAATGGTGGTGGACCAGATGATAGCTTTTCATTAGAAAAACCAGAGCTGTTACAACTGTGCCGAGATTCTAAAATTGCATGGCAAGCACTGGGGAAAGTGAATTACGAACGTAAAGAGAGTGAGAAAGGCAATGCTATATTTAGACGCTCACTTTACGTTGTCAAAGATGTTGCTGAGGGCGAGCTGTTTACTCATAATAATGTTAAAAGTATTAGACCTGGTTATGGGTTGGAGCCGAAGCATTTGAACGATGTAATAGGCAAAAAAGCCAGCGTAGATTTGCAGGCTGGTACTGCGGTATCGAGAGATATGTTTGAATGATTGCTTATGTAGACTCTCCTTTTCAATTATTACAATGTTACGAGCTAAGTAAATTAGGATATAATTTTTCTAAAGTTTATGTGCGGCTAAATGGCAAAGAGCCTAATGACAATCAACTAATAAACTTAATCAATTTACTGGATATTCAAAACACGAAAACAATTAAAATCGTGAGTTTACATCAAAAGCTATTCTATTATGGCTTGTTCATTTTTGTAAGTTTATTTAATGGTACAGCCGTTGTTGGTGATGCTAATTCAGCTCTTTTTAAAATTCTAAAGTGGGTATTTAGTCGTGAAAAATTCATTCTTCTCGATGATGGCGTTGCTACAATAAATAATGCTTTGATTAATAAGTGCTTTAAAAGGTTTACGATATTTCCAGAATACGTAAACAACAAAATCTGCAACGACTTTAGAAATATAAAGCTTTTAGTTAACGAAGAAAAAGTACTGAGTAAAAAGCATGTCATTGTTGGGGCTAAGTTTGTTGATGAAGGAATTTGTGATAGAGAAACTTATCTAGCAGCACTAAGCACAATTATTAAACATGTAAATGCAGATGAATATGTATATATTCCTCACCGTGGTGAAAGTAAAATTGAGTTGGATGCTATAAAAAATGTTTTACCGGTTAGTATTTTAAAACTGAACCTACCTATAGAACTGATATCTTTAGAGGCTAAAATTTACCCTTTAAGCATTTCTCATACTCTTTCTACAGCTGTTTTTAGTATGAGAAAAATATACGATGCTCCTATATATACTTATAGAGTCCCTAACAATAAGTTGATACAACGCAAAGAACTTATAGAGAATTTATATAATATTATAGATTCAAAAAAGATTTCCCAATTTATAGAGTAGTTAAAGGTTGTTAATATGAGAGTGTTGGTTGTATTTATTAAAGAGTTAGTAGAGTCGTTTATAAGAAGCTTTAGACTTTTATTTAGTCGTGCAAAAAATAATCATATTAATACAGTGTTGAAAGAAACAGGTATTGTAAAAATTGACGGCTTTTATACAAAACAGGAATGTAAAAAACTCCGTGATAAAATAGACGATTATATAGAACGTGAAAACACAAATTTGTGGGTTGATGACTCTGGGGCAGATCACAGAGTATACTTTATCAATGAGATTGATGATGAATTCAACAAGTTTTACGAGCATCCGCAAATAAGAGAAGGGTTATTAAATTACACAGGTTGCTCTAAACCTAGTGGGATGTTACTTGCTGCACGAATTGACGCAAAAGAAGGCAACTTAGGCTCTGGAGGTGGCTGGCATAGAGACTCCCCCATAAGACACCAATTTAAAGCTGTTTGTTACCTAAGTGATGTCGACACTGCTCATGGACCATTCCAATATATAAAAGGTTCTCATCGTAAACTAGATGTGTTTATGGCATATCTTTTAGGCGTATTTAAAACTGGCCAATATCGGTTTACTGAAGATGAAATAGAGAAATACTTATATAAAAGGTCAAAAGAGATAACAGAGTTTACAGCAAAAGAAGGGACTGTTGCTTTTTCAGATACAAAAGGAATACATAGGGGAAAGCCCATATCAGAGGGTTGTCGTTATGTACTATTTTGTTATTTTTGGGATACAGGTATTCCTAAGCACTTTGAAACTTTAAAACAAAATTAATAAAGGCAGAAGATCACTTTTATTGTAATGAGGTTTATTAATATGTCGTACATGAGGAAGTGCATTGAATAGTTTTTTAAATGACTTTAGAGGTAGCAGGACTGCTGACCTTATTACTGCACTATTACTTTTTACTGCCACTACATTTTTATCAGGAATTTATTCTTACTTATGCTTGATAATATTCTCAACGCTCTTATTTTTATATTCTGATTTATCTCTTATAAAAAGGAATAAGGCTATTTTTTGGGCTTTTTCTTTTTTGTTTCTTACTCAGTGTGTTTTTCTTATATTTGATTATGTTAATACTGAGCGTCTCGACATATCCTATGGAAACCCCTTTTTAGGTTTTATTTCGTTTCTTCTAATGATTGTGGTTACAAAATCTTTAAATAGGAGAGTAATTGTTTATGTTGTTTATTTAATTTGCTTTGAAGTATTTATCGCTATATTTGAGCATTTAATAGGGCAGCCATATATTACTCCCTTACAATTAAAAGCTAGTGTCAATGAAATTGGCTCTCTACAAAGCTTTGATGCTCACAGCACTGATTTTTATAACAACAGTGTATACGGCTTAGGAAGTACTTCATCTAGCTTGTCATTTAAGTTAATATTTTTCTTATTAGTTTGTAAAGCTGTTGGCATCAAGCTGAGCAGAATTGTAATACTTTTATTTATACTCGGTTCGGTACTAGCATTTTCAAGAATGGCTATATTCTGTCTGTTAGTATACTTTGTTATCGAGTTTAGTAAGAATCGTTATGCTATTTTAATTTCTCCATTATTAATAGCTGTTATGATATTTGTAATATATAGCTTTTCTAATGTATTTTTAAAAGGCTATCAATTAGACATCGATACTTTACTATCAGATAAAGTATTAAATGCTATAACTTCCAGCCGCTACACCATTTGGAATGCCTATATAGAAAATGCTCCCCAAAATTGGCTGCTGGGTTATTATGGAGAAACGAAAGCGTTCGATGTTGGCTATGTTGTAACTACTAACCCTCACAACACCTATTTGTACCTCTTCTTTAAGCAAGGATTTGCGGGGTTGTTATTATATATGCTAACTCTATACAGTGCTTTCTATAATGCTAATAAATTATACTTACTTCCTTTATTACTTTATTCAATTACTAGCGTTACCCTAGGTTTTTATTTTTCTATATATGATGTGGTTATATTTTATTTGTTATTTAATATTGATAATTTCAAAGATGGTAGTAAAGAATGACGATTATTTTAAAAAAATCAAAAAATAATGAGAAAGGTATTATATTAGTTTCTCATAGAGAACTTCTTCTATATAAATTTTTTAAATATTACAAAGGCGCAGGTTACATAGAATTAAAAGAAAACTATTACCTTCTCCTTCATGTAGGAGCCTATTTTCGAAAATTTAAAGTGCCAGGTTGGGTTGATTTTGTGTACACAACTCCCAGCAATGTAGGTTTAGGGAGGGTAGAGCTTAGTAAGAAGTTTATTAATGTATGTAGCCGAGATGTACTTCCTAAGCAATTTAATAATAAAGAGTCAGATAGAGAAATTGACTGTATTTATATAGCAAATAACTCTAAAAATAAAAGAGCTAGGGAGTTCTTCGAACTTGTAGAATCAGCACCAGAATTGAAGTTCATGCTTGTTTTGAGTTATGGCCTAGGAACGGATAGAAACAAATTTGACCTTCAATTAGTAGATGATATTTTGGCTTACCAAAAAAAGCTTGGCCCAAAGACTAATTTAGTTTTTATTGATGCAAAGCATAAACCGGATGGAACGTACTCTATAAATCGGACTGATATATCAAATTACTTGAGCATGTCAAAAGTTTATATCCACTTTTGTCGCAGGGAGGGTGAGTCTAGGTCAATTGGAGAGGCTCTTTCGGCTGGTTGTTATGTTTATAAACACGAAGAACTAATAGGTGGTGCAAATGATATTCTACATGATAAGAACTCAGATTCGTTTATAGATATTCACGAGTTAGGCTATAAAGTCACCAAGTTGTTAAGCGAAGGGTTTGAACATTCTGATATTTCCGATCACTATAATATGGTTAGGAGGAAGGCTTTAAAACTTTTAGCAAGTAATTTCAAATCATTGGGAATGAAGAATTATGATATTGAAAATCTAGTAAGTGAAAGTGATTTATCAATGCTATTACCAGGCCATATTAGACCTAACTTTATTAGTAAAGGTGTTAATGCTGATATTGTGAGTAAAGATGATTTTTTAAACTTTCTCAATGAAGCAGGAATTAATTATAGATATTTTTCTATCCATATATTATGGACTAGTATAAAAATAGTTCAATTTTTTAAGAGGTTGTTGTTTAAAGTTAGATATAGAGTCAAGATTTAATGCAAAGATTTACTCCTCGCCTTGTTGTTAACAAAAAAGTAATTGCTATGCTTTCTCACCTAGCATTGGGTGGAGTTTGGCTTGCTGTTATTTTTATTATAAGGAACTTTTTCCCCGATAATATTAAAAGTATAATTTGGTTTAACTCAAGTTTTGTGTTTTATTCATTTATATTATCTTTTGGATTTACGACACTCGCTAGGCTGTTGGTATATGAAAGAAATATTAAGGTATTACGAGGAGGTGTTTACTTCTCGCTAATTTTGACTCTGCTTGTAATTGCTATATCCTTTTTCTTTCTCTCAGGTGATTTATTATATCTTTTTCCATATATAGTAATTTATAATTATCTGTTTCTTTATCTTAATATTTCAATAGCTATAAAGAATTATGTGTATGTTGCAATTTATTCAATGCTTTCTCTTTTATGTGTTTTTCTTGGCTGTGTCACTTTTATAATTAAGTCCTATGAGCTGTTGACTTTTTCTGTCACTATTTTTTTATTTGTAAGTTTTTATTTTAAAAGTCAGTTTAATCCTAAATGGTGTGTATTAAATTTTAAATTTATAGCCTCTACTTTATCCAGAGCACCCATTCTTCTTTTTGCTGTTATGCCGTTGAGAGGGTGTATATACCTTATGGGTTTAGTTTATTCTGGCGAGGGTGTTGATGTTTCAGATTCTGTTTTATATGCGGATCTATTAATATTTCAAGGGGTTATAAGTATATTTATTGGTAGGGCTATTCTATTTAATGAAAAATCCATTAAGAATAAGTTAATTAAATACTCAGGTGTATATTTTGTTTTTCAATCAGTGATTGTTACTTCTTTTTTAATATATATAAATTTTTTTGATGGTGTTAATATTCTTTTGCTGCTCTTATCTTCTATGTTACTGTCATCACGTGAAAGTTTTGGGGCGTTTGTTAATCTTGCGGTTAAAAATGTAATGTATAAGGTTTGCTTTATCTATACCTTATGCTTTTGTGTGGCATCTTTTAATTATTATTATTTTAATAATTACTATATTTGGGTTTTCACATTTCCCTTTATCTTGAATTCATTTTACTTTTCTAAACTTCTTTTCAGGATAAAGAAGTGATATGTACCGCTAGTTAAAATAAATATCTATTAACTAATTAATATTTTGGATTGAAATGAAAGTAATCTATCTACATCAGTATTTTGCTACACCAGAGTCAAATGCTGGTACGCGTTCCTATGAAATGGCTAAAAGATTAATAAATAATGGCCACCATGTTACTTTTGTAACTAGCTCTGCTTATTTTGCTGATAACTATCAATTAGGTAATGGCTGGAACTTTATAGAAATTGATGGAATACATTTACACGTTCTCCATCTTAATTATTCGAACAAAGATAGTTTTTTAAAACGTATTTTTAAATTTATCAGCTTTTCAGTTCGCTCTACATTTAAGTCACTCTCTATCAGGGCTGATGTAGTATTTGCGACTAGCACACCACTAACTATTGCAATACCTGGCTTGATTTATTCCAAATTTAAAAAAGTACCTCTAGTATTTGAAGTTCGGGATCTCTGGCCTGAGCTGCCAATAGCAACCGGTGTAATAAAAAACAAATGGGTAATAAAATTTGCTCAATGGCTTGAAAGATATACTTATAGAAACTCCAAACGACTTATTGGGCTGTCTCCAGGTATGTGTGATGGCATAATAAGGCATGGCATTCCTGCAGCGAATGTAACACTTGCTACAAATAGTTGCGATACAGACTTATTTGATGTAGATGTCAGTGTAGGAAAAGATTACTTGAAATCTAAATTAAAGTTTGTAAATGGGCGTAAGCTTATAGTTTATACCGGAACTTTTGGTTTGATTAATAAGGTAGGCTATATTGTTAAACTTGCTAAAGCGGCCCAGAAACTTGACCCAAATTTATGTTTTGTTGCAATTGGAGATGGTATGGAAAAGCAGCAAGTGATTGATGATGCCATAAAAGCTGAAGTTTTAAACAATAATCTTTACATATTATCCCCAGTACCTAAAACAGAGATTGTTGGCTTGCTATCGGCCGCTGACTTATCGTTGTCTTTATTTGGTTCGATAAAAGAGATGTGGCATAACTCTGCGAATAAATTATTTGATGCACTAGCATCGCAAACCCCCATAGCGATTAATTACGGGGGGTGGCAAAAAGATTTTATTAATAAGCACCGTTGCGGCTTAGTTATTGACAGTAGTGATTACGAACAAGCTGCTTTAAGTATTTCGTGTTTTTTAAATGATGAAAGCCAATACTCCAAAGCAATAGAGAGCTGTAAGATACTTTCCTACGAACTTTTTTCAAGGGATATTATGGCCGCCAGAATAGAAAAAACACTAATGGAAGCTATAAATGATTAAACGCGCTTTTGATTTTTTAGTTGCTCTATTCGCATTACTTATTTTATTACCCGTAATAATGGTTGTAGCCGTATTAATTAGGCTTAAGTTGGGCTCACCTATTTTATTTACCCAAGACCGCCCAGGCTTAAATGGTAACGTTTTTAAAATGATGAAGTTTAGAACCATGCTGGATGCTAAAGACAAGCAAGGTAATTTACTGCCGGATGATGAGCGGATGGCTCCATTTGGTGCTTTTTTACGCTCGACTAGTTTAGATGAGCTGCCAGGGTTATTTAATGTATTAAAAGGCGATATGAGCTTAGTAGGGCCAAGGCCATTACTTGTGCAATATTTACCGCTATACAGCAGCGAGCAAGCACGCAGGCATAATGTACGCCCAGGTATAACTGGTTGGGCTCAAGTAAATGGGCGTAATGCTATTAGCTGGGAGCAAAAGTTTAAGCTGGATGTGTGGTATGTCGATAACCAAAGCTTTTTACTCGATATTAAAATTTTATTACTTACCGTAAAAAAAGTGTTTGTACGCGAAGGCATTAGCGCTGATGGCCATGTAACCATTGAGCCATTTAAAGGCTCTAAAAATGACTAAAGAATTAGCTATAGTTGGGGCTAGTGGGCACGGCAAGGTAGTTGCTGATATTGCCGAGCAGCTTGGTTTTATAGTTAAGTTTTATGATGATGCCTACCCAAGTAAAACACATATTGAACACTGGCCAATATATGGCTCTTGCGCTGACTTAATAGCTTTAAATAATACGGATAATAAACGCATTAATAATGCGATTGTCGCTATTGGTAATAACCAAATACGCCAGCAAAAAATAGAGCTATTAAAACAAAATAGTTTTAATTTAATCACACTAATCCACCCCACAGCAGTTATAAGCCAATACGCTACCATAGCGCAAGGAAGTGTTGTTTTTGCAGGTGCTATTATTAATGCATTTGCCAATATAGGCGTTGGCTGCATAGTTAACACTTCTGCTATTATTGAGCACGACTGTATTATTGGTGACTTTACTCATATATGCCCTAACACTGCATTGGCGGGAGGGGTTGTTATTGGTTGTAAAAGTTGGGTTGGTATTGGTAGCCAAATTAAACAATTAATAGTAATTGGTGATAACTGTATGATTGGTGCAGGTAGTACTGTTGTAAAAAACTTACCTAATAATATAACTGCATTTGGCTCTCCTGCAGCGCCGCAATAAATAAGACTCTATTTCTATACAAAATTAATAGGAACATCATGTTAAATACCCCTTTTTCTCCTTGGCCTAGCTTTACACAACAAGAGGCCGATGCTGTAAGCCGCGTTGTTCTATCTAATAAAGTTAATTACTGGACAGGTACAGAAGGCCGTGAATTTGAAAAAGAATTTGCTACTTGGGCTGATAGTGAATATGCCATAGCACTTGGTAATGGCACGTTAGCTCTTGATATAGCACTTAAGGCGCTAAATATAGGCCCTGGCGATGAAGTTATAACAACACCGCGTACTTTTTTAGCGTCGGCATCAAGTATAGTTACCGCAGGTGCAGCCCCTGTATTTGCTGATGTTGATTTAAATAGCCAAGCTATAACCGCACAAACTATAAAAGCTGTACTTACAGCAAAAACAAAAGCGGTGATTGTTGTACATTTAGCGGGTATGCCAGCTGAAATGGACGAAATAATGGCACTAAGTAAAGAGTATGGCTTTTATGTAATTGAAGATTGTGCTCAAGCGCACGGTGCTAAATATAAAGGTAAGTCAGTGGGGAGTATTGGCCATGTGGGCGCATGGAGCTTTTGCCAAGATAAAATAATGACCACCGGCGGTGAAGGCGGTATGGTAACCACTAACTCTAAAGAGTTGTGGTCAACCATGTGGAGCTATAAAGACCATGGTAAAAGCTTTGATGCAATTTATAACCGCGAACACCCACCAGGGTTTAGATGGTTACACGAAAGCTTTGGCACTAATTGGCGCATGACCGAAATGCAAGCTGCTATTGGGCGCATTCAATTAACCCGTATGAGCGATTGGACTGCAAAACGCCAAACATATGCCGCTGCGCTCGATAAAGCGGCAAATGAGTTTGAGTGTGTACGTTTAGTCACAGTGCCAGGTTACAGCGAACACGCTGAATATAAGCATTATATGTTTATTAGGCCGGAATACTTAGCGCAGGGCTGGGATCGCGACCGTATTGTAAACGAAATTGTTGAGCGCGGTGTGCCATGTTTTCAGGGCAGCTGCTCAGAGGTTTACCTTGAAAAAGCATTCGACAACACGCCTTGGCGTCCAGAAAAGCGTTTACCTAATGCGGTAGAGCTCGGTGAAACATCAATAATGTTCTTAGTGCATCCAACACTTACTGAAGCGGAAGTTGCTAAAACAGCACAGGTAATGAAAGAAGTTTTTTCGCTGACTTCAAAGTAAAGTTAATAAAGTGAATTATTCACAAAGAGGTTAATAGGCGCTGTGCTTTAGAGAGGTGGGGAGAGCATAAAATGAGTATTTTTTATAGCTTCTCATTTACTCCTCTTTTTCTTCTCTTTGTGCGATAGGGTTTTAAGTACTTTATCCTCAAAGAGGTTAAGAGGCTTAACATTATGTTTATATTTTGTAGACGCGCAGCTTGTTGGCGTTTAAAAGTAGTGCTTTTACAGTGGTTATTATATTTTAAAACCATAAGAAGCTACGCTTCTAACGTGAGCAAGCTATACGTTTACCGCTGAAATAGGCACTGAGGGTAAATAAATCTACCTGCTTGCGCACTTGGAATTTATGGTACATAGATTTATTAATGCAAAATGCCTGACGCAAGGTAAACTCGCAGCTGCTAGCTTTGCACTCCACTTTTTGCGAAAAGTTTAATTGATAATTCACAAAGAGGCTACAAGGGTGCGGCGCTCGAGAGGATAAGGTAAGATTAAAATGAGTATTTTTTATAGCTTCTCATTTACTACTATTTTTGTTCTCTTTGTGTAAATGAACTTAAGTGAAAGTGACTTTTATTGCCAGTATAATCGGCAGACTTACGTAGAACTTCGAAGTTTATTATACCAATAATTTCTAATTTAAAGATAAGAAAGGAACTTCCAATGGATAGTTTTATCCGTTCTATTTTAAATGCATCACGTGCTAAAAAACGAATTATTACTTTGTTTATCGATAGCATGTTTATTATGGCAGCCTTTTGGCTGGCACTTATTGTAAGGCTAGATAGCTTTGAGCCTCTACAGCGTTTAGATAACTGGCTGCTATTAATAGCCTTAATTCCTGTTAGCTTGTATACATTTATAAGCTTAGGCTTATACCGTGCCGTACTTAGATATATGAACTCGCAAGCTATTTGGGCAATAGTATTAGGTACTGTTATTACAACGGTTAGTTTAGTATTGATTGCTTTTATTATGGGCGTGAATATACCCCGCACTATGCCCTTTATATTTGCGTGGTTATGTTTACTTACGGTTGGCGGGGCCCGTGTTTTAGTGCGTGCGATCATCGGCAAAATGACAACCAACAAAAAGGAATCAGTGATTATTTATGGTGCAGGCTCTGCTGGCCGGCAATTAGCTACAGCATTAGGTGCAGGGCCTGAGTATTTTGTTAGCGCATTTATAGATGATGATGTAACTAAACATGGCTCAATTATTCAAGGCATACCAGTTATTAATTTTCAGGGGATTTACGAGTTAATAGACAAGCGTAAAATTAGTAAAGTTTTATTAGCATTGCCTAGTGAAACACGTGCTCGAAGAAAAGAAATTTTGGCTCAATTAGAGCCTTTGACAATAAAAGTGCTTTCTATGCCAGGTATGGCAGATGTTGTTGAAGGCAAAGCAAAGCTTGCTGAAATAACCGAAGTAGGCGTAGAAGACTTACTTGGCCGCGACCCTGTAGCCCCTAAAGTTGATTTAATGACTGCAAACATTACCAATAAAGTTGTAATGGTAACGGGCGCTGGTGGCTCTATTGGTTCAGAGCTGTGTAGGCAAATAGTGAAACAACAGCCAACTAAGCTGGTTTTATTTGAACAAAGTGAATTTGGATTATACTCAATCGAAAAAGAGCTTTGTGAATACATTAATAATAATAACTTATGCATAGAACTAATACCTATTATGGGGTCTGTGCAGCGTATAAACCGTATAGAAACAGTAATGTCGACCTTTGGTGTGCAAACGGTGTATCACGCAGCAGCATATAAGCACGTACCGCTTGTGGAACATAACGTTGTTGAGGGAGTGCGTAATAATGTATTTGGCACTTACTACGCAGCTAAAGCGGCTGTAAATGCAAAAGTAGATACTTTTGTACTTATATCAACTGATAAAGCAGTACGTCCTACCAATGTTATGGGCGCCACTAAGCGTATGGCAGAACTTGCTTTGCAAGGTTTAGCTCAAGAGTATGAAAATAAGCATAACACGCGCTTTTGTATGGTTCGCTTTGGTAATGTGCTTGGTTCTAGCGGGTCTGTTGTGCCGCTATTTCGTAGGCAAATAAAAGAGGGCGGCCCAATTACGCTTACTCACCCTGATATCACTCGCTTTTTTATGACTATACCTGAAGCTGCACAATTAGTGATTCAAGCAGGGGCTATGGGCAAGGGCGGTGATGTGTTTGTACTTGATATGGGGGAGCCCGTTAAAATAAAAGACCTTGCGACTAAAATGGTTAGGCTTTCAGGGTTTGAAGTCAAAAGTGATAATAACCCTCATGGCGACATAGAGATTAAATGTACAGGTTTACGCCCTGGAGAAAAACTTTATGAAGAGCTATTGATTGGCGATAATGTTGGCGAAACAACACATGAGCGTATAATGACAGCTAACGAGGTTATGTTGCCTTTGGCCGAATTTAACGTATTTATTGAAGCGTTAGATATTGCTTGTCATAATTTTGATCACAAAACTATTCGTCAATTACTGTTAGATGCGCCAACAGGCTTTAATCCTACTGATGGCATATGCGACTTAGTATGGAATGCCAAAAAAAGGGACATTACCCATGATAAGCTAAACGTTGTGAATATTAATAGCTAAATATGGCGTGTGTGCTAAAGCTTGTAAAATAAACGTTAGACTATATAGAGGCGCGGCTTACTGCCGCGTTTTTTTATTTAATCGTACAGTAATTACAGAACTAACTTTGTGTTACCCAAGACAAAAATTAATAAGGATTAATCATGTCACGTAAGTATTTTGGTACTGATGGCGTAAGAGGTAAAGTAGGTACTTTTCCTATTACGCCCGATTTTGCAATGAAGCTTGGCTGGGCTGCAGGGACTGTTTTAGCTTCAAGTGGTACTAAAGAAATCTTAATCGGTAAAGATACGCGCAATAGTGGCTACATGTTTGAATCTGCTATTGAGGCTGGTCTTTCGGCCGCAGGTGTAAATGTAGCTTTTGTTGGCCCAATGCCAACCCCCGCTGTAGCATATTTAGCCTCAACTTTTAGAGCCGATGCCGGTGTAGTTATAAGTGCCTCGCATAATCCGTTTTATGATAACGGTATTAAGTTTTTTAATAATTTTGGTACTAAACTAAATGACGCACAAGAGCTTGAAATTGAGGCTTTACTTGAGCAAGCACTAAATAATAATGCTATGCAGTGTGTAAGCTCTGAGCGTTTAGGTAAGGCAAGGCGTATTAACGATGCTGCCGGCCGCTACATTGAATTTTGCAAAGGTATATTTGCAAAAGATTTAACCCTTGAAGGTTTAAAAATTGTTGTAGATAGCGCCAATGGCGCAGCTTACCACATTGCTCCTAATGTCTATTCAGAGTTAGGTGCTGACGTGATCAGTATTAATGATAAGCCAAATGGTTTAAACATTAATGAGCGATGTGGTGCCACTCACTTAGAGAGTTTACAAGCCGCTGTAATTGAAAATAAAGCAGACCTTGGTATTGCGCTTGATGGTGACGCCGACAGGCTTATGCTGGTGGATGACAGCGGGACAGTGATTGACGGGGATCAAATTCTTTATATATTAGCTAAAGCTGCAAAGTTACAAAACAAAATAGAAGGCGGTGTAGTTGGCACGCTCATGTCTAACCTTGGGCTAGAGTTAGCGCTAAAGAAGATGGATATTCCATTTAAACGCGCTAAAGTGGGCGATCGCTATGTAGTAGAGCAGCTAAAAAGTACTGGCTGGAAATTGGGCGGGGAGGGTTCTGGTCATATTTTACATCTAGATTATGCAACCACGGGGGACGGCATTGTTGCATCACTCTTAGTTTTAACTGCACTAATCCAACAAAAACAGTCATTGAAAGAATATGTAGCAGGTATGGAAAAATTACCGCAAGTTCTTTTAAATGTACGCTTATCACAAAATAATGCGGATGAAATATTAAATACCAGCTCAGTGAAGCAAGCGGTGAGTGAAGCCGAAATCGTACTTTCTGATTCTGGGCGTGTTTTACTACGCAAATCGGGCACTGAGCCACTTATTCGCGTAATGGTTGAATCTACAGACTCAGTAGTATCACAACAACAAGCAGAGCATATAGCTGAAACTATTAAAGCGTTACTATAAAAGCTCATTTTTGTGATCTTGCATATCACTAATTTTTGATTGCGCGGCTTTTGTCGCGCATAATTTCACCTTTCACCTTTCACCTTTCACCTTTCACCTTTCACCCTCATGTCCTTTATAATCATATTGTTACCAGATGTTTAATATCTAATAGATGATATTGGGCAATTCTGATAAAATTGTGCTTATTAATTACCAATGAAAACATTAAGGGAATAACATGAAAATTGCCGTGGTAGGTACAGGCTATGTAGGCCTTTCGAACGCTATGCTTTTATCGCAACATAACGAAGTGGTTGCGCTTGATATTGACGAGAAAAAAATAGCTCTTTTAAACGATAAGCAGTCACCAATTGTTGATACAGAAATTAGTGAGTTTTTAACGCGTGACGACTTAAATTTTACAGCCACTACTGACAAAGTAGCCGCTTATAAAGACGCTGATTACGTAATTATAGCTACACCCACTGACTACGATGTTGAAAACAACTACTTTAATACTAGCTCTGTTGAAGCCGTAATTAAAGACACAATGGCGCATAACCCTAATGCGGTTATGGTGATTAAGTCGACTATTCCGGTAGGTTTTACGGCTGATATTAAGCAGCAACTTAATGCTGAAAACTTAATATTCTCTCCTGAGTTTTTACGTGAAGGCAAAGCGCTTTACGATAACTTACACCCGTCACGTATTGTTGTAGGTGAGCAAAGCGAGCGCGCAACTATTTTTGCT
>MDTG01153770.1_pt1 | contig 24896 bp, 15 predicted proteins | sample 811421 | NCBI WGS metagenome assembly MDTG01 (sample SAMN05326645, study PRJNA326480) | marine metagenome | isolation source: seawater | place: Pacific Ocean: South East | collected 2011 | reverse complement strand
CTAAACAGTAAATATTGTTTTTTTGGATCTAGTTTATATTCTTTTCTTATGATGGGTATAATGCCACTTGCATACATCATTAGTTTACTTATATTGTGTAGAAAGAAATACAATGCGGGGTAAAATTTAGGACTAAACGTCATAAAAATTGTAATAGGTAATAGTAGAAGAAAAGGGATGGCGAAGGTTAACAAGAACCAAAATCGCCATAATAGACTGAACGCTGATTGTAAAAGTTTCATTTATAAAACAAAAATAGCTAATTCGTCGACTTTTCTAAAGCAATTGTTATTTTTACAATTCAAAATTGACCTATGGCAAGAGTTTTAACAGGCATTCAAAGTACAGGCGTTCCACATCTTGGAAATATTTTAGGAGCTATAGTCCCAGCTATTAAGCTCTCACAAAATCAACCTAACGAAAGCCTATTGTTTATTGCAGATTTACACTCTCTAACTACTGTAAGAGATGCCGAAACCTTACGTCATAATACCTATGCTACAGCCGCTACATGGTTAGCTTTTGGATTTGACACAACTAAAAACCTTTTTTATCGTCAGTCTGATGTTACCGAAGTATGTGAGTTAATGTGGTATCTCAACTGTTTTACGCCTTATCCGATGTTGGCAAACGCACATTCATTTAAAGACAAAGCTAATCGGTTGTCGGATGTAAATTCGGGCCTGTTTACCTATCCAGTTTTGATGGCTGCAGATATCTTACTATACGATGCTGAAATTGTACCGGTAGGTAAAGACCAACAGCAACACCTTGAAATGACACGCGATATTGCAGGTTCATTTAACCACGCTTATGGCGATACTCTAGTTTTACCCGAGGCACGGATTGACAAACGAGTTATGACAATTCCAGGCATTGACGGACAAAAGATGAGTAAGTCATACAATAACGTTATTGATATCTTTTTGCCTGAAAAGAAATTGAGAAAGCAAGTAATGAGTATTGTTACGGATAGTACCCCTCTTGAACAACCCAAACATTGTAAATCGTGTAATGTGTTTAAATTATATGAACTTTTAGCTTCTGAATCTCAAATTTCTGAACTGAAAACTAAATATGAAGGCGGAAACTTTGGTTATGGACATGCTAAACAATCCTTATTTGAACTCATTTTAGAGCGCTTTTCAAATGAAAGAGAACGCTTTAATTATCTAATGAAAAATACGGATGAAATTGAGGTAGAATTATTGAAAGGTGCTGAAAAAGCTAGAGTCATTGCTCAATCGGTACTTCAACGTGTCAGAAAAAAAGTAGGGTATTAAAAAACGGAACAAACAATTGTTAGCTCCGTTTCTTTTTTTCTCGCTTTTGATATTTTCTCTTTTACTGAATTACAACTCTTTTATTAATTAAGCCAGTAGTTGTTTTAACCGTTAACAAATATATGCCATTCGCATAAGAACTGATATCAATTGATTTATTAAAAATATCATCTTTAGTATTGAATTTCTTTGAATAGACCTCTTTGCCGAGATAGTTTGATATGGTAATATCAAAAGAGCTATTTTTTGCTGTTTCAAAACTAATATTAAATATACCTCTAGATGGGTTTGGCGAAAGTTCAATTTCGGAGAGTTCCAAGTTCTCCAGTCTTGCACCACCTAATATGTAATATTCTGTCTCAGAAAATGATGTTGCCCATGAGGTCCCGTTAGTTCCACATGCTCCTCTTATTTTCCAAGCAAATACGTCTCCAATATTTTGGTTGTATTTTGCTTTTGAGGTTGCAGTTCCTGGGATATTATTCCATTGAAATTGCTGCCCTGTTGTAGTATTGGTTAATTCAAGGAAATAATGGTCAGGCGCTCCATTTTCTGGCGTATCCCATGACATAATAACTGCTGTATTACCACCGTTTGAACTTGTTGTTAGGTTTGTAGGCATTTTATCGCATGGATCTTCGGTTCTGAAAGGTGAAAAGTCTCCCCATCCAGAATGATACATAGGGTCAGGAGCACCATTTTGATTAAGGTTACCAGTACACCAAGCTTTTGTATGCCATTCATAATCCGTACTAGCGTTAAAATTACCTTTTAAAACATTTATATCACCATTTGAGTTGCCATTCACATAACGATAAGCGTTTGTACCTATTTCTCGCATTTTTCCTTTAGATTGCCATACTTCCCAAGAGGCATCAGGTGCATCAGCAAAGAATGTCACCCAATTTGCTTCTTTTGAAACTGATAAATTTTCGAGATTATTACAAGCTGGTAGAGTAGTGTATTGTGAGTTAGCAGACCAAGGTGACTGGCAGTTAGTTGTCCCATCACCGTTTAATAATCTAGCTCTCATAGACCACTCATAGGTTGTGGAAGGCTCCATAAAGAATCTAGTTCTTGAAGTGCCATTAAATATAGCCGGTGTTTGAGGGCCAGCAGAGATTACAGTCCATTGGTTAGCTCCAACAGGACGATATCGAATCATATAATGAGAAGGGGCAATAATTGGTGCCGACCAATTGAAGGATATTCTATTATGAATAATATTATCAACATATATATTTGAAGGGATTATATCACATGGATTATTTAGATCATCGAATTCACATGTTCCATCGTCTGAATTCGCTAAATCATTAAAATTAGTTGCAAGCGGGTTAGTGCAGCCATAAATTACATCAGCATCCATGAAAAAATTATCTGAAATATAACAACCCTGTTCGTCTTCAACATAAATTAAGTTATCTCCAAAACATGTATTCGTATTGTAGTTAGAACTTAACTCTATATTATTAACATAAACGGTGTAATTAAACATTGAATTATTGACAGTTATACCAATTATTCCGTTACAATCTGAAGAGCTACTTGTGTTTGCAGAAAAATATTCTAGTTCGATATTACACTCAATACAAGACCCATCATCTTCTGTAGCTGTATTATTAAAATTTGGTGAGTCACTATTAGTACAACCAAAAATTTCTTCTTCATCACATATTCCGTCCTGATCAATATCATTGATACAGTTAAAATTACAATCTAAAAATGGTAGAGGAAATAAACATGAGTTATCTTGAATATTTGCATATTCATCATAATTGCATGCGTTAGTATCCATGCAACCATAATCTTCAGGCCCAATAAATATAGTATCGGATATTAAACAATTATTTCCATCGATCACAGTAAGAACATTTACTCCTGGACACAGATAAGATATATTTGAAGTTTCCATTCCATTCCACTTATATATAAATGGTTCTTGTCCACCATTTATTTCAACGATTGCTAAACCATCACAACTTTCAGTTGAAGTTGCATCACTAGTAATTATTGAACTTGAAAAATCAGAACAAAATATACAGCTTCCATTATCAGATGTCGCTAAAGAGTCATAGTTAGATGCTTCCATATCAGTACAGCCTACTACAACAGGCTCAAATGATAATCTAATCATTGGAGTGTTATTAGAGTAATACCAATTTCCTGGATCGCCATATACGCCATCAATGTCATTTAGCATTGTTACACCAGGGGTACTAGTTCCTGAATATCCTATGACAAGAGTGTCAAAACCATTATATTCATTTTGTATTGTAGGTAATACCATATCACCAGCAGTAACATCAATAGGCGTATCAAAAATCAAATTAGTCCATCCATCTGTCGAATAGCCAATATCTATTTCAGGTGTTTCAGATATATAAAAATAATCATCAGGTGAACCATCATCAAATATTTGAACCATATTTAAAACGCCTTTGGCTGTACAGCCTAATGTTGTAGCGGGATGTACTCTAACTTTAATAGAATAAATTGTAGCGTCTTCAAATATTTCAAAAACATTACCTCTTTGCTCAGATCCATTTAGACCTACGAAATCTCCGCCGTCGTATTCATCAGTATCTGCTGCATGATCTCTAGCATACTCATATTCAGATACTTCGAAACTAATAGACTCATATTGCGAAATTATTGGGTTACTATATGCATTTATAGCAGCTTCATAAACACCAACAGATTGAGGATAGAACTTTTCACTTGCAGTGAAAGTATTAGTACTATTTAATTGTACATCTTGTAAATCACTTATGACACCAAAACTTCCAACTATAAAATTTGCATATGTATTTGAAAGAATATTAGCCCCAGTATTAGTGATTTGTGTAGAAAAATCATATCCAGCACTTTGAGCTTGTAATAGAGGTGCTATTGTATATGTACTGTTGTCAAAAAGATTATTTGATGAAAAGCTATGATTATAATTATTAACTTCAAAAGAATACTCTGGAAGAGGATCGATAATAATATCGTCAATTGCTAATCCACTTGCCCAAGAGCCGTTATCAGACCATCTAAATCTAATTACTACATTACTATAGTCATAATAATTAGATAAATCAATCAATTCCTTCTGCCAATTGAAAGGTTGAGATGTTTCTGTTAGTAAAATTGACTCTTGGAATGATACGCCGTTATCTATACTAATTTCAACAAAAGCATCACCACCACCCCAATTTTTATCATGAAAATAATCAAATTTAAGCCATAAGTTTTCTTGTCCCGTAAAATCTAATGAGGGAAGTTGAAGAACTTCAAATGTAAGGTCACAATTATTGTTAGCATTTGAAGGCGAACCACCAGGCAGGCAGGCATCATCATTAGTCATTGCAAATTGGGTATGTTCTGGAATGTAGTTCCAATAACCACCAACACCAGCATCTTCACTATTACCAACATAAAATCCATTAACTTGAACATTGCTACCATTAACTGGAACATAATAATTATTTTCCAAGCTGAAAGTTTCCATACTGTTGGGAAGAGACGGAATTGTCACGTTTTCAAAATCCTCACAATAAAAAGCATTTTCACAAGGGCTAATAAAATTTGAACTACTATTATCGTGATTGAAAGTTACATCATCTATGTAAAATTGGTTGCCCCCTAATGGATAAAAGTCTACAGATGCAACTCTGTTATTATAATTTTCAAATGAGCCTAATACAATATCATTTATTTTTAAAACCCAGTTATTTTGAGTTAAATCAATTTTTAATTCTAGATTAAACCATTCGTCTTGTGGATAGAATGCTGATAACAGATTAAATGAACTGTCATTTATTATATTAACTATTCCATTAGATTCAAAGTAACAATCAAAGGCATACGTGCTCCCTACTTCATTGTCGGACTGAAAATTGAAATATGCACCTGTACCAGAACTTGGGATTAAAAATCTAGTAGAAAATGAGAAAAGCCCATTTTCATAAACTTGTCCAAAGGGTATGATTATATCTTGTGGTCCGCCAGGATCAGCATCAGCAGCAGCTTCAAAAAAAAGTGAATTGTTGCCGCTATATGAGTTAGCACCGCTAACAGTAACGTCTTCAAGTGGATTTCCAGACCATGTTGATATCTCAGTACTTACTTCAGAAATTAAATCCCCCTCTTGATAGGAATCGAAATCTTCGCAATATAAACCATTATAATTATCACATAATGACACAGGAGGTAATAAAACCGAACTAATTACATGAACTACTCCATTATCTGCTATTAAATTATCAATAAATACTTGAACATTATCGACAAAAACACTGCCACTATTAATTGTAACAGTAATATCAGTTCCATTAAGTGTTTCTATTACATCACCATCATTAACATCAGTAGATAATACAGTAGTACCAACTACATGATGTAAAAGTATTTCAGTTAGAGCTGGAATGTCATTTACTAGTGCATCCACAGTTCCTTCAGGAAGTGCTGCGAATGCATCGTCTGTTGGAGCAAATAAAGTAAATGGCCCAGGGCCTGATAAAATCTCATCTAACGAACATTCATCAATAGCTACTTTTAAAGTAGCATGATCTGGTGAATTGGATACAATATCATAAATAGTATTAGTTGGTGAACATTCGCAATCGTGAGAGCCTAACTCTGTCCAAGTGTTGTTAGGTAATAAGCTCCACTGAGCTGTTGGATCAAATAACACTGGATTGCTACTCACTCCTGAAATTACAGATGATTTTCTAACTAAGGTTGCGTCTTTTGTCCACCAATAACCGAAGTTAGAACTTGTAAAACCAGCAGTAGGATCATCCGTCCATGCTTCACCAGGATCTTCACCAATTTTTCCAACTAAATCGATTAACACTTCATTTTTAGTAAGACCAATTGCATCATTACCATTCATATATAGTGGAGATGGAAATTCTGGAGCTAATTGATCGGCCATATTATAAAGTTCAATGTCTATATAGCCAAATGCATTAGTAGTGTTTGTATCACTATTGGTAACTACCCAGGTGGAGTATGGGTTTATAGTTCCCGAAAGATTCATTTCATCACTAATTGAAGAAGATCCATTTGCATAGCGAACGATTTTATATTCATCTAAGTTTATAATTTGTGAAGACGGGTTATATATTTCAATTGCTTTGTTGTTAGATGAACCTTCAACATACTCAGAAATAAATAATTCACTGCAAGGACTTACTGAGCAACTAAAAATTAAATCAGAATAATGATTTGCAGCCGAAGCCTGACCAGATTCAGTTAGAGTTCTATTTGGACAAATAGTATAAATTGTTGGATAATATGAATTGTTATATGTTTCAAAAATATTATCATCATTTATTTGAGGAAAATAAATTTCATTTCCATTAGGCTCTAACCAATTTCCTATAATACTAGTTTCTAATTCACTGATACTTGTACTAGGATCGACTTCAAACCAAAGAATAATAACATCATCAGTTGTGTTTTCGCTTACACCCGGCTCACCTAAAGGACCATGATTTTCCCATAGATTTTGTAAGGTTGCTAAATAATTCCAACTGGGCCCTGCCCAAGATGCAGTCATTGAAGTGATAACTGTGTATCCTTCATCCAAATAGTCATAAAGCGTATGTGTGTTTCCGTCAACATCTGTAACTGTGAAATTAGGCGCTATACTGCCATCGGGCAGCTGAGAAAAACTTATAATTGAATTAAATAAAAATATTATGATTAAAAAGTATTTCATAATGAATAAGTGATAAGGTTTAAATTTTTTTATAAATATCTGTAAATATTTTTTTAAAAGCAGTACGTATTTAGTACATATAAAATTATATAGAAAATAATCTAAATTTAGAAAAAGCTACTTGATTGGCAGACCATATTTATTTCTAAACTTTCGGTTTAAAATCTTTTGTTTATTGTCTAGATTCACTTCTTTTCCTTGTATATAAGCATAAATTACATCATTACCTATCATATCCAAAGCATCACCCTTTGACACAAAGAAAGTTGCTTCTTTACCTGATATTAAAGTCCCAACTTTATCATCAATCCCCAACATCTTTGCAGTATTATGAGTTAGTGCGGCAACAGCTTGTTCATAGGGTAAGCCATGAGCTACTGCAGTTCCAGCAGAGAACGGTAAGTTACGTTGTCCCATTGCTTCCATATCTCCTTGATAACAAAAGCCAAAAGTTATGCCAGCGTCGTATAATACTTTAGCTTGTTTGTAGGGCATGTCTACATCGCTGTCTTCAGTTGATGGTAGCCTGTGTATACGATCTAATAATAATGATACATTATATTCTTTTAAAAAGTGAGTCATTTTATGGGCTTGTTTAGCTCCGACAATTACTATGTTTTCGATGTTCATTTTTTCTGCCATTAGGACCGCATCGGTAATTTCCCTTTGCCCATTAGCGTGAATATAAAGTCGTTTTTTCCCATTAAACAATTCTTTCATGGCAAGCATTTGTATATCGTTTATTCTATTATTACTATCGAAATAGCTTTTAGATCTAATGAAATAATTTTCGACCTCTTGACATTGCTCACTGTATTTTTCAGTTTTTTCAATATCTCCAGGTTCAGCCCACCAGCCTGTTTGTACGAAATAGCGTGGCCAGTTAAGGTGTATACCATCATCAACTTTTTGAGAAGCATCTTCCCAGTTCCAACCGTCTAATTTCATCACCGATGAAGTACCAGCAATACGTCCGCCTTTTGGAGCTACCTGCGCTAGCAATACGCCATTGCTTCTAATTGTTGGAGTGATTACACTTTCTGCGTTGTATGCAATAAGCGAGCGAACGTGCGGTTTGAAAATACCAGTTTCTCTGTAGTCATTTGTAGCTCTAACAGCACTTATCTCTGTGATGCCTAGTGTTGTATTTGTAGAAATAAAACCAGGGTATACATGATGATCATATATATGAATTATAGTATCAAAGTCCTGCGTATTAATACGTATAGTTTTGGCATCGGCAACCATTTCCAATTTTCCGTCTTTCATTGATATAGCTGATACGTCAATGCTTTCTCCATTCCCAATATGTGCTTTTCCACCTAAAAATAGTATGTGTTGTGCAAATGTTAAAAATGGTAATACTGTAAGAAGTGTGATGAGTGTTCTCATTATAAATGTTTTTTTAGTGTGCATGGTCATGATTATGGTTTTCATCTAAGGTGTCACAATGGTAAAGTATGTGGTTCTCTTCCTTCACTTTTTGTGTAGGCTTACCTGCTTCTTTATCACTAAGCATACTTTGAATAAGTCTTACACGTTCTGCTTTATTACGTTTTCTAAGAGCTTCATCTTTCTCAACATCAAAGTAACAACGTCCGTCCACATAAGTTTTTTGTACTTTAGAATATACTGAAAGTGGATTGCCCGTCCACAATACAATATCGGCATCTTTTCCTGATTTTATACTACCTACTCTATCGTCTAAGTGTAGAAGTTTAGCTGGGTTAAGAGTTACCATTTTCCAAGCTTCTTCTTCACTTATATTTCCGTATTTTACAGCTTTCGCAGCTTCTTGATTAAGACGCCTTGCCATTTCGGCATCATCAGAGTTTATGGCTGTAACTACTCCCATATCCGCAAGTATCGATGCGTTGTAAGGTATAGCGTCATTAACTTCAAATTTATATGCCCACCAGTCTGAGAAAGTAGATGCGCCAGCACCATGGGTTTTCATTTTATCAGCCACTTTATAGCCTTCCAAGATATGCGTAAAGGTATTTAGCGTGAAACCCATTGAATCAGCGACGTGCATAAGCATATTTATTTCTGATTGCACATAAGAGTGACAGGTAATAAATCGTTCTTTGTTGAGTATTTCAACTAACGTATTCATTTCTAAATCTTCCCTTGGAGCTTGTGTTTTTCTCTTTTCGGATAAGGATAGGTTGTTATATTTTTCCCATTCTTGCTCGTATGCTCTCGCCCTCAAAAAGTGATCATAAAATACTTGCTCAACACCCATTCGTGTTTGTGGGAAACGAATCCGTTCATAATCGCCCCAATTTGATTGTTTTACATTTTCTCCTAATGCGAACTTGATAAAGCCATCAGCTCCTTCAAACTTCATTTCCTCTGGAGAACTTCCCCAGCGGAATTTGATGATGCCTGATTGCCCACCAATTGGATTTGCCGAACCATGTAAAAGTTGAGCGGTTGTAACACCTCCTGAAAGTTGACGATAAATATTAATATCGTCAGAGTTAACAACGTTTGCAATGCTAACCTCTGCACTACTGGCTTGTGTGCCTTCATTTACCCCTCTACTGATGGCAATATGAGAGTGTTCGTCTATAATTCCAGAGGTGAGGTGAAGTCCTTTAGCATTAATTTCTTGAAACTCTTCATTTTTTAGAAGCTCTTCGGCAATGATGTCTATACCGACTTTTAGAATTTTACCTTTTGAAATAGCCACATCAGCTTCTTGTATAGTTCCAACATCTTCATTTGTCCAAACGGTAGCATTTCTGAAAATAATATTTTCTTGACTAGGTTTGTCTTCCCAACCGTATGCCATATTCGGGAACCAAACTTTTGAGTTCTTAGCTATGCTATCTTCTTCATCCTTTTTCTCTTTCTCATCTTTTTCAAATGCTTCAATCAATTGAGCTGACCATTGTCGACTATCGCCATCGGGGAGTATAATATCTCCTTTAAGGGTGTCATTTGAAAATAAACTATTTACTCTGTAAACTCCGTCCTCTAATTCGTATTGCAAAGTTAGATGTGGACCTTCTTGTACTAATTTAGTTTTAAATTCAAGTGTATCTCGTTTTAGTTGTCCTTTTATTTTATCTAAAGAACCATTGATGATAATTGTATCTTTTTCATTACTTAGAAATGTGCCTCTCAAATCAATAATTTGTTCTTTTTTGATAGAATACTCTTTACCTTGAATCCAGTTACTTTGAATTTCTCCAGAGTCAAAAATAGGAGCGGTACATACTAAGAAGTTTGCTATTTTACCAGCTTCTAATGTACCTAATTGACTACTCATTTCTAATAGATTTGCTGGGTTAGTAGTTAGTGCAGATAAGGCTTCTTGCTGAGACAAACCATTAGCAATAGCATCCTTTATTTTGCTGATAAAATCACTTCTTTTTTCTAAGTCACTAGAGGTGAAAGCGGTAAATATACCTTTTTCAAATAGTCTTGCTGGATTAGAAGGAGCAAGTTCCCAATGCTTCATCTTTTTAAGCGACACCATTTGTGCTGCTTGCGGGTTACTCACATCATATGCATCTGGAAAATTCAATGGCACAATCAGTGAAAAATTAGTTTCTACGAGCTCATTAAGACGCTGGTATTCGTCGCCATTTCCGATTATAATATAATCAATTTCAAATTCATCGGCAATTTTGTGAACTCTAAAAATATCGAGCTTGTCTCTTACTTCAAAAAATTGTGGTACATCTTGTAATTCATTCCATGCTTCTAATGAACGGTTGTATTCTTTGGTATTTCCTTGGTCATACCATTCAGCATCTAAATAGGTTTGGTGAATTAGTGCCAATGTTCCCATCAAAGAGCTTGGATATTTTTGCCTGGAGGTTCCTTTATTTAATGAGTAGTGAGCACTGGCTTTACCTTTAAGAATACTTATGTTTTCGCTCTCGTTAGCTAAGGTTACAACAACTCCGCTGCCTCTTGATATTCCGTTATCTTGATGACTTAAAACAACACCAAAACCAGATGAACGGTAGCTTTCAGCCTCGTCATTATCAACACTAAATATACTATTGGCATTTACCTCAGGGTGAATAGCTTCATTCCACCCCGCTCCACTTTTAGTATTACTTTTATATTGTGGGGATGGCTTCCAACTTACTTTTTTAGGCTTTGCAATCCCGTAAGAGGAATTTAGGTCAATAAAAGAGGGATAAATATATTTGCCTGTCATGTCATGAACAATTGCACCTTTTGGAATAGTGGTGTCAGCACTAGCACTTAGGATTTTATCATCTTTAATGATAAGCGTTCCATTGTTAATGGTTTCTAGTGGCGAAATGACTAGAGTCGCATTCCTAAAAACATGAGTTGCATTAAAAGAATTAGCAACCCCATTAATTGGGAAGGTATTTTGAGCTAAGGCATTTAGATTTAAAAATACCGACAAAAAAATTAAAAAAAAGTTTTTCATTTTTAGTTTCAAATTTAGGCAGTTAAATTACAAATTAGAGATTGATTTATTCTAAATCAGATTCAAATATTTAATTTAATAAATTGGTTTGAGTATGTGTGTTTAATTGCAGTTTGATTTAGTATTAAAATTTGTAGTTGAATATTAATATTTAATTAATTTTGTATCGAATATAATTAAAGAAAAAAAATGGACTCATCAAAAGCGAATATAATAAATTGTGTAGCTTTAATATTAATGCCCATTTGGGCGTATGTAACTTATGAAAGCAACTCTGAAAACAACCAATCAGTTACCGCTCTAATTCCAATGTTTATTGGTGTGATATTATTATTTTGTAATAAAGGTATAAAAAAACAGAATAAAGTTATTGCTCATATCGCTGTTACACTTACATTATTAGCTTTGATTGGTCTTTTTAAACCGCTCAGCTCAGCAATAACTGAATCAAGGGGATTGTCAATATTTAGGATTGCGATAATGTTATCAACATGTATCATTTCTATGATAGCATTTATTAATAGCTTTATTCAAGCAAGAAAAAATAAATAATAAATTTTCATTTATAAATTTGATTGAAAAAGCAGTCTTAGTCGCATTAATTACTAAAGAACAAAATGAAATTCAAACCAAAGAGTATTTGGATGAGTTAAAATTTTTAGCTCATACTGCTGGTGCATCAGCTGAAAAATACTTCACCCAAAAACTATCTTTTGCAAACTCCAAAACATTTGTAGGAAAAGGAAAGCTTTTAGAAATTAAAACTTATATTAAAGAACATGAAATTTCTCTTGTTATTTTTGACGATGAGCTAGGTCCTTCTCAATTACGAAACCTAGAGAAAGAGTTGGAATGCAAAATTATGGATAGAAGCAACCTTATTCTTGATATTTTTGCTTCAAGAGCTCGTACAGCTCATTCTCGAACTCAAGTTGAGTTAGCACAGTATCAATACCTTCTTCCAAGACTAACGCGTATGTGGACACACCTTGAAAGACAAAAGGGGGGTATAGGAATGCGTGGTCCTGGTGAAACACAGATTGAAACCGATAGGCGAATTATTCAACAAAAAATAGCTTTACTCAAATCCAAATTAGTTCAAATAGACAAGCAAAAAGCTATTCAAAGAGGTAATCGTGGCGCGTTAGTGCGTATAGCTTTGGTGGGCTATACTAATGTTGGTAAATCGACAATCATGAATCGCTTATCAAAGTCAGATGTGTTTGCTGAAAATAAACTTTTTGCGACCTTAGATACAACCGTTAGGAAAGTAGTAATTGGTAATTTGCCCTTTCTTTTATCAGACACTGTTGGTTTTATTAGAAAACTTCCACATCAGTTAGTAGAGAGTTTTAAATCTACCCTTGATGAGGTTCGAGAGGCTGATATTCTTTTACATGTAGTTGACATTTCTCATCCTAATTTTAAAGAGCAAATAGATATTGTAAATAAAACTTTAGATGAGATTAATATTTTAGAAAAGCCTATGGTTATGGTATTTAATAAAGTTGATGCTTTTAAGTATGAAAAAAAAGATGAAGATGATTTAACTCCTTCTACTAAAGCTAATATTTCTCTTGATGAATGGAAAAAAACATGGATGGCAAAATCAGGAGATAGTGTATTTATATCCGCTCTTCAAAAAGAAAATTTTGACGCTTTTAGAGATTTGCTATATGAAACAGCTAAAGAAGTTCACGCTAAGCGGTTTCCTTACAACAGTTTTTTATACTAGGCTTTCAACCTCTTTGGTAATTTTACCCACACTAAATTATAGGAATGTTCAATCCATTCACATATTTGATTTAAAGGAAGTTGGTCAATAATAATTGTGTTCCAATGTTTTTTATTTGAATGATAGCCAGGTATGACTTGCCAATATTCCTCTCTTAATTCTATTGCTTTTTCTGGTTCACATTTTAGATTTATCCTCAAAGGATCTTTTTCTAAAGAAAATAAAGCAAACATTTTATTGTGAACTTTGAAAACTAAAGTGCTTTCATCAAATGGAAAACTTTCACTGACAAAATTTTTAGATAAACAATACTTCCTAAGTTCTTCAATCATAATATTGAATATAAAGTTGGGCGACTCGGACTTGCGTCGTTATCAAAAGGAGCAAAAGTGAGGTTAAGCAAGTAGTTGCCGTCCTTTATTTCTGATGAAACATATATGAGTTCGGTAATACTACAGTCGAATCGTGTGTTTTTTGGAAAGTCCCAAAAAGCATGATGAGCAGCTAATACTCCTCCGTCTACTTCTTTGTCAATAGACGGCAAATCAATTAGTAAGTGTTTTACACCTTTTTCTTTCAAATATTTTGCGGCTTCTTGTTGAAGAAATGGGGGATTAGTATTAGAGTAGTGCTTGCTGAGTTTCTCTGCCGAATTAGGTAATGTTCTGATTATTATTGCTTCACATTTTTCATCAAAATTTTCTTCGATAGACTCTTTTGTAATTATACTGTCTCCTTCCAAAACTATTGGTTCAACGCTTATTAATTGTGATAGAAAAAAGAATTTTTTAACGCTATCGTTGATAGACTCCTTTTCTATAGAAATATGCCCAACGCACTCTGTATGTGTGCCATGTCCGTGAGGGTTAAAATAAATATTAAAAAAGTTGACAGAGCCACCTCTTTTCACTTCTCCTATCCAGTCGCCTATTTCTACGGCTTCTATTTTAATTGGTGGCACATACCATGCACTGGGGTTATCGGTTCCATTTTTGAGAGGGATGGAAATATCAATGGGTTTAGATAAATCAACTTTGAATTCTTTATTTTTATGTGTAATGTGAGCAATCATGCTCTAAAAGTATTTAATTTCTTTGAAAATAGACTAAATTTTTGTCAATTAAATAATATCAATTCTTTATGGCTTCATTTTTCATCTAAATCGTCAAAAATCGTCAAAAATCGTCAAAAAAAGCAAAAAAATGACAAAAAATCATTGATTTTTGATTAAAAATGAGCGAAAACAGAAAATTATTATTAGCTGATAGCTTATTTTTGAAAAATGAGTAAAAATGAGTAAAAATGAGTAAAAATGAGTAAAAATGATTCAAAACGGTTAAAAAATGATTGAAAATGCTATTTTTTTGATTATTTCTGTTATTCTGTGTAAAATAAGTCTGATGAAAGCCAATCTGCTATTAATTTACCCTTTTTAGATAAAGTATATATCTCTTCATATTTGATAATTTCACCAGTAAAAAGCCATTTTTCTATAGAAAAACAGAAAAAATCAACCAAAAATGGCGAAAAGCGTGATTTTATATAATTAAAATTCACTCCATTTTTTGTTCTCAATGCTGTAAGTATATACTCATTGTATCGTTGAACTTCAGATAATTCTTCAAACTCTAAAGGTAATTTTTGTTTTTGTAGACTTTTAATATACTTACCATTATTAGATACATTCCACAGTCTACGATTACCATCAAATGAGTGTGCAGATGGCCCAAGTCCCAAGTAAATATCATCAGTCCAGTAACTACCATTGTGTTTTGCCTCAAATCCTTTTTTAGCAAAATTTGATATCTCGTACTGCTCTAATCCATTTTCAGGCATGAAGTTCATTAGCATCTCAAATTGCGTTTTACTCTTTGGCTCATCTAATTTTTTTTGCTTCCCTGTTTTAATAGCATGAAATAATGGTGTTTTTTCTTCGACTGTCAGACCGTAAGCTGATAGATGCGGAATATTAAAGTTAATGACATGTTGCATATTCTCGATCCACATATCATTATTTAGGGTTGGAGTTCCATAAATTAAATCTATTGTAAGGTTTTCCCAGCCTGCATCTTGCACATTTTTAATACTTGTCTTTGCTTGCTCTACGTTATGGGCTCTGTTCATATATTCCAAATCCGCTTTTTGAAAAGATTGGATACCAATGCTAAATCTATTTATTGGTGTTTTGGATATAGCTTTTATTTTTTCCAAAGTCAAATCATCGGGATTTGCTTCAATAGTAATTTCACTTACATCAGATAAGTCAAATTGATTACTTAAATGGTCAAACAATTTATTGATTTCGTCAGAAGAAAGGATACTAGGTGTTCCGCCTCCAAAATAAATAGTCCGTATCTTAGTACCCTCCAAAAAAGGAGTTCTTATTTTCATTTCAGACACTATAGCGTCCAATAGGTCGTCCTTATTTTTTAAGGAAGTCGAAAAATGAAAATCGCAATAATGACATTGCTGTTTACAAAACGGAATATGAATATAGACACCACTCATACTACAAAAGTAGTTAAGAAATTTGGCAATAGAGCAACTAAATCATTTTCTCTAATACTGTATTTTTGTATTGCATTACCGTTATTAATTTCGTGTCAAACTAAAACTAATTCAACAAAACCTATGGATCACAAATATTTCGAAAATCTAACACCAGAAGAAAGAAGAGTCATAGTTGATAAAGGGACGGAAGCTCCATTTACAGGGGAATACGATAATTTTTATGAAGCAGGTGTATTTGTTTGTCGAGCTTGTGGAAATCATTTATATGATTCTTCATCCAAGTTTGATGCGGGTTGTGGTTGGCCTGCTTTTGATAAAGTTAAGGATGGTGCCATAAATAAATACTCAGATTTTCATTTAGGATATGAACGTACGGAAATTACTTGTGCAAAATGTGAAGGTCATCTTGGTCATGTATTTTTTGGAGAGAAACTGACACCTGAAAACACACGTCATTGTGTCAATAGCATAAGCATCCGATTTATAGCTAATGATTCTCTCAAATAGGCCACTTTTGCAGTAGGTTGTTTTTGGGGTGTAGGAGAATTGTTTAGATTACTAAAAGGTGTTTATTCAACTGACGTTGGTTATATAGGAGGTGATACTAAAAACTCAACTTACAAAGAAGTGCGCTATGAAAACACTAATCACGCCGAAGCGGTTGAAGTTCTTTATGACCCTAACCAAGTATCATTTGAGGAGTTAATTAATATTTTTTGGGAAAATCATAACCCAACAACTTTAAACAGACAAGGACCTGATGTGGGAACTCAATATCGTTCTGCGGTATTTTATCACGATGATGAGCAAAAAGATATAGCTATTAAAACGATGAAAGCTTTGGATAATTCGGACAAGTTTAAAAAACCCTGTAGTGACTCAAATTGTTCCTTCTGAAATATTTTATAGAGCCGAAGAGTACCATCAAGAGTATCTCTTAAAAGGCGGGAAAGGTAGTTGTAGGAATTAATTTCTGTGGAGAGATATACAAAAGACAGTTCCCTCTGGGCTGGATGATTTCACAAAAAGTTTTCCTAAGTGATATTCTTCGATTATTCGTTTAGATAGCGACAAGCCTAAGCCCCATCCTCTTTTTTTAGTGGTAAAACCTGGTTCGAAAATACGTTTGAAATTATTTTTTGAAAGTCCCTTGCCATTGTCTTTAATTTCGATAGTTAAAAATTCTACTTTTGATTGAATGGTAATTGTGATTTTACCTTTCCCGTTCATGGCATCAGCCGCATTTTTGCAAATGTTCTCAATTACCCATTCAAACAGGGTGGCATTAATTGGGGCATTAGCGTTATTACATTGATTATCTAAAGTAATATCGACGTTTGATGAAAGTCTATTCTGTAAATAATTAACGGTACTTGATAAAATATCGTAGATGTTTAAATTATCTAAGCTTGGTTTTGATCCAACTTTTGAGAAGCGTTCAGTGATCGTTTCTAATCGAACGACATCCTTATTTATTTCCTCACTTATTTCGGACATACCTTCCTTGTTTTTTAATATTTCAACCCAAGCCATTAGAGAGGATAGAGGAGTACCTATTTGGTGAGCAGTTTCTTTTGCCATACCTGCCCAGACTAAATTTTGTTCTGATTTTCTTGAACGGTTAAATGCTAAATATGCAATTAATATGAAAAAGAAAATGACGACCAATTGAAGGAAAGGGTAAAAACGAAGCTGAGAAAGTATATATGAATCTTTATAATATAGATACTGAGTCAGTATAACTTTCCCATTCATGGTTGCTTCTATTTTAATGGGTTCATGTTGTTCGCTCATTATCTCTAATTGTTTTTTGAGATACGCATCACGAAATTTCCTATCAGGTAGATTTCTATCACCTATTATTTCACCAACTTCATTAGTAAGGATTATAGGAATAGTAGTATTTTCTTGCATTATCCTACTTGCTAGAATATTATTTGTGGGACCCATGCCTGAGTTTACTAACTGATAGGTTGCTTCTGCCCACAGCTCTATTTTCTTACGTTCTTCTTTATCTAGCTCACTAACTAAATTATTGGTATAGCTTAAAGAAACTAAAGCTATAATACTTGCAAAGATTACAAGAAGAATTTTCCAATTCTTTTTCTTACTATATATGTTTATTCTTCCCATTCAATGATACTGTCGTAGTCAGGCAGATCTTTAATTTGCTGTTCGAATGGTTTGTCACCAAACTCACTTTTTATAACGTCTTTTAACTTTTTCTTTTCTTTTTTGAAGCCCTCGTCAAGTGATTCTCTAAGTTTTAGTGTATTGTAAGAAATATCTGGGTTGTCAACAGACCCTTTCATTTTTAGGAAAAGGGTCATGCCTTTAATTCCATCGTCTTCAACCACACCAAATTCTGAAACTTTCTTTTTGTGTTTTCTTTTGAATTTATTACCCAAAATTTCGTTCAACAAAATCTTAAATTCATAGTTCATTTCATTATCAAATGTATGACTTCCTGAGCCTGCCATATCTAATGCTGAGGAATAAATTTCCATAAATGGAATTTCAATTTTGTTGTTTTTTATCTCAATTTGGTTCTCTAAATTAGAAAATTTTATTCGTTTGAGTTCATTTACACTGATATAGTCGGACATTTCCATGAGAGGTTCAAACTCTAATAGTTCACCGTTATTTATATTAACATCAATAAAAGAATACAAGTTCTCGCCAATAGGGTTGAAGTATTTATCCCATTCATTTCGCAAGTAAATCTCTGAGTTTATTTTACCTTTTAAGTGTTTATGCCTCATGGTGCTTTGTCCGAAATTATGAAACTCATAAAAAAGCTGTCGGACATTAATGTTATCTAGTGTGCTTGTACTAATTAGCCTCATCTTCCCATCCCTTAATTGCTCAAATGTTAGGTTAGAAGTGATTTTTCCTGACATGGTTTCAAGCTCAATATTATTGACGTTTAGTTTTTTATCTTTATACTTAATATCGCTGTGAAAATTCCGCATATGAAAACGGTCATAGGTAAAATCATCTATGTTGAATTTCACATTAGCTATAATGTCGTCTGGTAGTTGAACGGCTTTTGCTTCGATTGAGTTATTTTCAGAGGTGCTATCGCTTGGTATTAATTCGTCAAATATCATCCACTTAGAGTTAAATTCACCGGCAATTTTCAAGGGTGAATTTTTTAAGAACAGATAAGAGAATACATTTTCAATAGCACCAATAAAATTAAACTTACTCTCATTGGCTAGCGTACCTTCCAAACTTTTAATATCTAAATGGTCATCAACAACTTTTAATTTTACATTTGAGTTAGAGAGTTTTGGACTCAGTTCATCAATAGCGAGACTAAAGTTTTCAATAGATATGTCTGCGTACTTTTTAGCCATTGCAATATCGTAGTCAATATTATTTTTCACTCCTAAATTTCCGTAGTACGAAACTTTATAAGTGAGATTTCCGTCAATTGATTTTAGGCCTGATTTGTAGCCCCATTTTTCAAGTTCAGACAGCTTGATTTGAGAAGAGATATTAGTTTTAATTTTAGGATTTTCTAGCCCGTTTATGTTGGCATTTGCTAAAATAAGTTCATTGTTGGCGATGAACTGAATATCATTCAAATCTATCTGAATGGTTTCATCTGTTCTTTTAGCCCCATTGGTGTAATTCCCATTTAATGATAATTGTTGCAAATCAAATGAAATATCATCACTTTTCACTGTTCCATTTTTTAGTTTAAAGTCAACATCAAGTGCAGCCTTTTTTTGTTGGTCGTTTACAAATTTGAGATTGAACGAACTTTTTCCCGAAACATCAAAATTTTCAAGAGAAGTTAAATAGTCTTTAGGTAAAATATCTAATACAGAAACGATTTCAACCTCTTTAGCTAATACATTAACTTTTAAAGTTTCCTTAGTTTGTTTTACATTTAAATTAAAAAGAATATCTCTAATGATTAAGTCAGTAGTAACGTTCAAGCTAAATGAGTCAATTGACATTTCAGCATTTAAATTGATATTTTCATTTGGGATATGATTGATATTGTTTAACGATAATCTTTTATTTAATAGTTGAGCATCAATATAAATAAATGTATTGTTGTCTTCAATATTTAATTTCAGTAGGGTTTCTTTGTTTATAAACTCACTTGCCAAGCCATCATCTACATATTTTATTTTAATATTGTAAAGTGCAATATTTTCCAGCCCAAAGTCTACACTTTCAGACTCAACAGTATCGCTTTTAGTATTCCATATTTCATAGTTTGGAAATCTATCTCTATAATAAATTGATATATACCCATTGGCTAGTGAAATTTCTTGAATAGTATAAATTTTTTTGTAAAGATCTAGAGCGTTGAATTTTATATTTACCTCATCCATTACACAAAGTGTATCTTCTTGGAAGGCGTCCATCATCATGAATTTGTCAAACTTAACACTTACGTATGGGAAATTTTTGAAAGCAGAAAATGTAATATCACCTACTGAAATTTCAGATTTTAATTGTTTATTAATTTCTTCAATTACGATTTGTTCTAGATTATCTTGTTTTTGATAAATTAAAGTTACAGAAGCTACGAAGACAAGTATGCTCAAGAGTATAAGGAACAGAATAATTCGCTTTAGAATTCGCATAATTTTTTAACGGCTATAATTCAAAATTTAGTATTTGATTTATATCATCTTTAGCATAGATATTTCTTTTTCTGATAAAAATCTATGGCGACCTCTAGGAATATCCTTTTTGGTCAGACCAGCAAAATATACTCTGTCTAACTTAACAATTTTATAGCCAAGATTTTTAAAAACATTTTTTATTGTACTATTTTTACCGATGTGTACTTCTAATCCAACTTCTTTTTTTGGCGAGTTTTGAATGTATGAAATAGCCTCTATGTCTACTTTATAACCTTCGACCATTACGCCGCTAATGATTTTCTGCATATCCGATGACTTTAGGTTTTTATTTAAAGTTACATGAAAGATTTTCTTTATACGTTTTCTTGGATTAGTTAGCTTTTTAGAAAGCTCACCATCATTTGTAAAGAGGAGTAGTCCTGATGTTTGTTTGTCTAGTCTACCAACAGGATAAATACGCTCTTTGCATGATTTTTCGATTAATTGAAATACATTTTTTTTTCTAGGATCATTAGTTAACGTTAAAAAGTCTTTTGGCTTGTTGAGCAACAGGTATCTTTTCGTTTCTGAATTTAAAGTTTCATTATTGAATTTTACGTTATCGGATTCAAAAACTCTAAAGCCCATTTCAATTATAATTTTACCATTCACTTCAACTAAGCCAGCTTTTATTAAATCATCTGCTTCACGTCTTGAACTTATACCCGAATGTGCAATAAATTGATTTAGTCTCATACCCGCTTTTGTATTCTTAACGGCTTGTTTTGTTATTCTCTTTTTGAAAGAATTATTGAAAGGTTTTGGTCTTGATTTTTTGAAATCACTAATGCGAGAAGAGGACTCAGACGAACTGTACTTTCCATTGGAAATATTAGACTTTCTTCCCTTGTTCGCTGACCTATCAACACTTTTATTTATTCGCTTTGCCATCTATCTCTTTTTTTACAAATGTACTAAATACACCTATTTAAAAGGTGTTTTCTGTGTGTTCTATCTTTTTGCCCAGCTAGTGTGCTTCATTTATATTGGAGTTTTATTTTTTCACCAACCTCCAAGCAAATATTTTCCCCAAGTTTTAGAGCTAAATTATTATCGATATGCCCAGCAGGAAAATTAAAACAAACTGGATAATCATAGTCTGAAACGGCGTCTAAAATAATTTGTTCAGCCGTTTTACCAAAAGGGATATTATTATCATTCATTTTTGCCATGCTACCAACAATTAAACCCTTTAAAAAGGCGAGTTTTCCGCTTCTTTTGAGGCTCATCATCATTCTATCAATGTGATAGAGGTATTCATCTAAATCTTCAATAAAAAGGATTTTACCATATGTATTTATATCTGACGGCGTTCCAATTAAGCTATAAAGAATAGAAAGATTTCCGCCTATAATTTGCCCATTACCTACACCATTTCTGTTGAGAGGATGACTATTACAATTTATATCGGTATTTTCCCCAAATAGTGCTTTTTTGAGGCTTTCAACTGAGGCAGAGGTATTAGATTTAAAGCTTATTGGCATGGTGCTGTGTAAAGTCGGGATATTCAAATTATGAAGGTGAGAATGAATAACAGTCACATCACTAAAGCCTGCTATCCATTTTGGTTTTTTTGCAAAAATGGTAAAATCTATATGGTCTATAATTCGTACACTTCCATAGCCACCTCTTGCACATAATATGGCTTTAATTTCCGAATTATTTAGCATTTGTTGTACATCCTCAATACGTTCCTTGTCGTTTCCAGCGTATTGGCAATCACTATTGTAAATATTTTGACCTAAAACGGGGACCAATCCCCACTTTTCAATTAGTTCAACAGAATATTTTAGTTCCTCACTATTGATTTTTCTTGCAGTTGAAATAATACCTATTTTATCTCCTTTTTTAAGTTTTTGAATAGTCTTTTTATATCCTTCTTTAACCGTCATTAAAGTCTTTATTCTTTTAATATCTTTGCGAAGATATATTTTTAAATTTTTCATGACAAAAAAACGCTACACCGTTACTTCAGCATTGCCATATGCCAATGGACCTATACACATTGGTCATATTGCTGGTGCATATCTTCCTGCCGATATTTATGTCAGGTACAGAAGATCTAAACAACAAGATGTAGTGTTTATTTGTGGTTCTGACGAACACGGTGCTGCCATTACACTTCGGGCCAAAAAAGAAGGGGTAGAGCCACAAGAAATTGTTGACAGATACCATAACTTAAATAAAAAGTCCTTTACCGATTTTGGTATTGATTTTGATATTTATCATAGAACTTCTGACCCTTTACATCATAAAACTTCTCAAGAATTTTTTAGTGAACTAAACAGAAAAGGGGTATTTACTCAGAATACTTCGGAACAATTTTATGACGAAGAACATTCGCAATTTTTGGCTGATCGATACATTACTGGTGCGTGTCCAAAATGCGGATATGATTCAGCCTATGGCGACCAATGTGAAAAATGTGGTTCGGCTCTTAGTCCTTCGGAGTTATTAAATCCAAAATCCACCCTGAGTGGCAATGAGCCCGTTAAGAAAGAGACAAAACATTGGTATTTACCAATGCAAGACCATGCCGATTGGTTAAAAAATTGGATTGAAAACGGGAATCTTGATGGAAAAAAACAGCATGACCCAAGTAAATGGCGTTCTCAAGTAATAGGTCAATGTAAATCTTGGATTGACGGCGGGCTCAGAGAGAGAGCAATGACTAGAGATTTGGATTGGGGTGTAAAAGTGCCCATTGAAGGTGAAGACGGAAAAGTCTTGTATGTGTGGCTTGATGCACCAATTGGCTATATCTCAGCTACCAAACAATGGGCTAAAGATAAAGGCAAAGAGTGGGTAGATTACTGGAAAAATGATGCTGAATTGATTCACTTTATTGGAAAAGATAATATTGTTTTTCATGCTATTATTTTTCCAATATTACTTAAGATGCATGGTGGTTTTGTATTGCCTAAAAACGTGCCCGCTAATGAGTTTTTAAAACTTGAAGGACAGAAGCTATCAACCTCAAGGAATTGGGCGATTTGGCTACATGAGTATTTAAAGGATTTTGAGGGTCAGCAAGATGTTTTGAGATATGTTCTGTGTTCTACAGCTCCTGAGTCAAAAGACACTGACTTTACATGGTTAGACTTTCAGACTAGAAATAATAGTGAGTTAGTGAGTATCTTTGGTAATTTCATTAACAGGGTTGTTGTATTAACCAATAAATATTGGGAAGGGAAAGTGCCTGAAAGGCATGAAATCGATAGCCATGATTATTCAATTTTGGATGACATGAATACATTCCCTGAAAAAATTGGGAAACTCATTGAGCAATACAAATTGAGAGAAGCTTTAACTGAGCTTATGAATTTAGCACGTTTAGGAAACAAATACTTAGCGGATACCGAGCCTTGGAAATTGAAAAAAATTGATGAAAAACGAACAGAAACAATTTTAAATATTTCTTTACAAATAGCTAATCATTTAATGGTTTTATCAGAACCCTTTTTGCCCTTTACCTCTCAAAAATTGCAGCAAATACTTAATGTTCAAATGTCTTATTGGGATGAAATCAAACCTATTGACGCAGATCACTATATTGGTAGAGCAAGTTTGTTATTCTCAAAAATTGAGGATGAACAAATAGAACAACAAATTGCTAAGCTCGGCAATCAATAATTTAAATTATGAAAAAAATATTTCTACTTTATCTTATTTTAATATCCCAACTAATTTTTGCACAATGTGATGGAAGGTATCAAGATGAAATATTTTCTAATATTTCTAAAACAACAGTCGAGTACACAGATGTTTATGACTGGTCATCGTTTGACTCTGGTTTGGATATGGATATTTATCAAGCTGAGGGTGATATTGTAACAAATCGACCATTGATTGTTTTTGCTCATGGAGGGGTTTACGTAGCGGGTAATAAAAATAACCCTGCAATGATTAGTTTGTGTGAAGCCTTTGCTAAACGCGGTTATGTAACTGCTTCAATTCAGTACAGATTAACATCCTCTTTAAATTTGATCCTTCCTAATGCTTCGGAAATATTTACTCAAACAGTAGTTAACTCTATTTCTGATATGAAAGCTGCAGTTAGATTTTTCAGAAAAGATTTTTCAGAGAATGGAAATACTTATGGTATTAATCCTGAGCAGATTTTTGTCGGCGGCTATTCGGCAGGAGCAGTAACCGCAGTTCATTTATCAGCAGTCGACAGTGATGATATTCCAGATGATCTTCTAGAATTCTATGATAACGCTGGGGGTATTGAAGGAAATAGTGGTAATGAAGGGTATTCTTCGGATGTTATTGGAGCAATAAGTCTAGCAGGAGCCATTCAGTCCGTAGCATTTTTTGATGCTGACGATAAGCCAATAGTTAGTTTACACGCTTCGGATGACAATACAGTAAGTTATGAATGTGATAATGCATTAGGTAATGATGCTTTTCCAGTTTTATGTGGTTCAGGTGAAATACATTCAACACTTGAATCATTGGGTGTTCAAAATGATTTATACACCTTTAGCTCTGGAGGACATTCTATTCCAATCACTAGTATTTCTCAAACCGCAGCACCATTTATAAGCGATTTTCTTTATAATATTATTTGTGAACAAGTTTCAAT